>Ga0207639_10003548_pt1 | contig 10481 bp, 10 predicted proteins | sample KBSCornC32_FD_184299 | JGI IMG/M metagenome (GOLD analysis project Ga0207639, IMG submission 184299) | Corn rhizosphere microbial communities from Kellogg Biological Station, Michigan, USA - KBS Corn C3-2 (SPAdes) (version 2) | ecosystem: Host-associated > Plants > Roots > Rhizosphere > Soil ...
CCGGACCACATCTTCAAGGCCGTGGCCGGCGTGCACGCGCGCGCCCGCGGCGGCTACGCCTGCATCGCGCTGCTGCTGGGTTACGGCCTGGTGGCGTTCCGCGACCCGCACGGCATCCGCCCGCTGGTGCTGGGCGAGCGCGTTACCGCCGAAGGGCACGAGTACGCCGTGGCCTCCGAATCGGTGGCGCTGGACGTGCTGGGTTTCAAGCGGTTGCGCGACGTGATGCCGGGCGAGGCGGTGATCATCACCGACCAGGGCCAGTTGCACAGCCGCCGGTGCGCCGAGGGCGCGGTGCACACGCCGTGCATTTTCGAGTACGTCTACCTGGCGCGGCCGGACTCGATGATCGAGGACGTCTCGGTATACAAGGCGCGTCTGCGCATGGGCGAGAAGCTGGCCGCGAAGATCCTGCGCGAGCGCCCCGACCACGGCATCGATGCGGTAATCCCCATCCCCGACACCGCGCGCACCGCCGCCAGCGCGCTGGCCGGCGTGCTCGGCGTGCCGTTCCGCGAGGGCTTCGTCAAGAACCGCTACATCGGCCGCACCTTCATCATGCCGGGGCAGGGCGAGCGGGTGAAGTCGGTGCGCCGCAAGCTCAACGCGATCGACCTGGAGTTCAACAAGAAGAATGTGCTGCTGGTGGATGATTCCATCGTGCGCGGCACCACTTCGAAGCAGATCATCCAGATGGCGCGCGATGCCGGGGCGAAGAACGTCTACTTCGCCTCCGCCGCTCCGCCGGTGCGCTACCCGAACGTGTACGGCATCGACATGCCCTCGACCAGCGAGCTGGTCGCTGCCGGTCGCACCGAGCAGGAAGTGGAGAAGCTGCTCGGCGCCGACTGGCTGATCTACCAGGACCTCAAGGATCTCGAGTGGTCGGTGCGCGACGGCAACGCGAACCTCGAGCACTTCGATACCTCGTGTTTCTCCGGCGAATACGTCACCGGCCTGGACGACCAGTACCTGGAACAGATCCAGATGCTGCGCTCCGACGACGCCAAGGCTGCGCGGCGCGCCGTGTAAACCGCAGGAGCGCACTTGTGCGCGATGCTTTTCTGCCGGGATTCGGGAAAAGCGTCGCGCACAGGGTGCGCTCCTGCAGGGAAACCCATGTCCGATCTGCATGCCGCCGCCAAAGCCTGCCTTGACGCCAGCGAGCCCGACGAGAAGTTGCGTCTGACGCGTGAGACGTGGCGCGCCTTCGAGCGCGGCGAATTGCAGGCCGATGCGTCATCGCCCGCGCCCGAACCGATCGCTCCGCCGGGTCGCCCCGAGCGGCCGCGGCTGGTCAATGCGCGCCAGCTGCCGCAGCGCGGGCTGGGCAGTGCCGAAGGCCGCATTGCCCTGGTGCATGCGGTGGCGCACATCGAGTTCAACGCGATCAACCTCGCCTGGGACGCGGTCTACCGCTTCCGCGGCAAGCCGCACGACTATTACCGCGACTGGGCCAGCTGCGCCCACGACGAAGCGCGTCACTTCGCGATGCTGTCCGCGCGGCTGGGCGAGCTGGGCCACGCCTACGGCGATTTCGACGCCCACGACGGCCTGTGGCAAATGGCCGAGAAAACCGCCGACAACGACACCGCGCGCATGGCACTGGTGCCGCGCGTGCTCGAAGCGCGCGGGCTGGATGTGACGCCGGGCATGATCGAGCGCCTGCGCCAGCTGGGCGACGAAGCCACCGTCGCCATTCTCGAAGTGATCCTGCGCGAAGAAGTCGCCCACGTCGCCGCCGGCACGCGCTGGTATCTGCATTGCTGCGAGCGCGACGGCATCGACCCGGTGGAAACCTTCTTCGGCCTGATCCGCGAGTACATGGGTGTCGACCTGCGCGGGCCGTTCAATCGCCCGGCACGTATCGAGGCAGGCTTCACGGCGCAAGAACTGGACAGGCTCGCCAGTCTCGCGGCGGGAGCACACGAACATCGCGAACCGGTCGATCGGTCAGCAACGCGCAACCAGGCGTAACGGGCTCAACGTCCGATTGCTTGCGGAACCGGGGACACGGGGACAGCCTGTGCTTGTGCCGACACGCTTCGGCATGCCGCCTGTTGGTTCGCCTGCGTCCAGGCGACGCTGCTGTCCATGATCGACGTGTGTACCGCGTCGGCGGTTTGCACGTGGGCCATTCGCGCAGGCAATCCGTTCTGCAGCACGAACGCACGCTCACCGTCTTCGCACAGTACCACTTGGTCGATGCGACCCAGGCCTTGGCGGCGCGCGGCGACAACGATGGCGGCGGCAAGATTCTCGCTGCGCGTGTCAGAGTGTCGGCCGAGCTGCGCATCGATCCTGTGCACGCCTGCCAGTGCCTGCTGGTACAGCGCGTGATCCGGGTGGCGCAGATCGTCTAGCCACGTGGTGGCGACGCGATCCTTTTGTCGCAAGGCCAGATCAAGCGCGTGTTGCGTTCGCGGGCCGACCTTGCCGTCGACTGCCAAGTGATGTTCGCGCTGGAAAGCCACGACCGCAGAATGGGTGTTCGAGCCAAAGTCGCCGTCGGATTTCAGTGAGCGACCGTGAGCATCGCAGTAACCCAAGGCGGCCAGTGTGCTCTGCAAGGTTCGCACGGCATCACCGTGATTGCCTTGGCGTCGCAGGTGGTTCGACGGTGATTCGTCATCGGAGGACGAGCGCTGGTGATCGCTGGCGGTGACGTGCTTCCACGCTTCGGACGGCGAGAAGCCGCAGGCGATGTCGGCCTGATACGTGGTCCGCATCTGGTTCAGGGCGCTTGCCGATTGCGCCAGGGTGATACTGGCGTGGTTGGCGCCGCCATAATGGCTGGCGCCGCCTTGATCCGGATCACCGAAACTGGCCCATTCCGCCGCCAGACTTCGCTGGGCGGCCTCCAAAGTGATTCCCGGTTGGCCGGTGACATATCCGTGAATGGCTGGCCGTTTGTCGACGATCAAATACTCCGAGAAGATTCGATCCTGCAGGGCCGTCGAGAACGGTAGATCGCGATCCAGGTTCAGCTTGGTGATCGCGCCGTCCATGGTGGAGGGAATCACCTGATACCTGCCGACCGCGAACACCCGGTGAGGGTCGTCGCCTCGAAGATGTTGCAGATCATGTACCTGGCCCACGGTCAGGCTGGAAAAGTCGATTGCGCCGCTTGGACCGCGAATATGCTTGCCGCCATGCAGATCGACGTAAGTGCCGCGGTTGTAGGCGTTGTAGCCAGCGGCACCGGACTCACCACGGACGATCAAATCCAACAACGGATTGCTCATTGAAATCTCCCTGAGAGGTTTCTTCGTGCCCAAGCTCGACAGGAGCGGCTTGCTTCTGCGTCGCTAGTCGATCAATGCAACGCCGTCGACGACACAGTCCAGCCCGTCACACCCAGTTGTGAATCCACGCCATGAACGTTTCGATCACCGAGGTCGCCGTATGTACTCACGTCAAGCTGGCGATGGGTCGCTGCATCCTGAAAGTGCATCAGGCAGACCGCATCGCCACTGCAGGCGCCCAGTTCGGGCAACTCGTCACAGGCTTTGCACGAGTCCAAACCTTTTGCGCAAAGCTCCTTGTAGGCACCACCCACCACATTGGCCTTGCATTTCAGGTCCACTACCGGTCGCCAGCCATCGACGAGCAGGGCGGTGCGGAAGTCGGCGTACGCCATGCCCTTGTGCACGTTGTCGAGGGATGCCTCTGCATCAGATTTTGCGGACGCAGTGGCTCGTCCAGGCGCGGCTGTTGCGCCAGTAGTGGCTTGCTGCGAAGAATGGCAAGCGGACGCTGCGACACAGAAAATGAGCAGGGACAGGGAGCGCAAGGGCTTCATGGTTGTCGGATCCTCAAAGGTCAATCACAAGTGGAGACGCTTGTTGTGCTCTACGGCACGGTGCCCCACTGGGCGATGATGGCGTTCAGGATGGCGGCGTTGGTGGCGACGTTGGCGCCGGGGCAGGTCATCAGGTATTGACGCCGCAACTGGGAAGTTGCCGGCGCGTCGAAGTACGGATCGAATACCACCAGGCTGAAGAAGAACGCAGTAGCTGGTGCGCAGGCCGCACCACCCGTGGCACCTTCACCGGACATGCCTGCCATGCAGGTGTAGACCGCGCATGGGTCGACGCTTTGAGCGCGGGCGGGAGCAATAGTGAAGGCGGTAGTGACGCCGATCATCAAGGCGGCGAGAGAGATGGGCAACTTCATGGCATACCTCCGCTGTATGGGACTGGTATTGAGAGCATGCGTTTCTGAACATCAATTGCCAGGCTGCATTCGCTGTAGTAGACGTGGCAGCCGCGGATTTTGTCATTTGCACACATGTCCATGCCGGATTGAATGGCTTCATTCGAAGTTGCGTCTATGGTTACGGCATACCATCCATAGCCAGTCACTATCGCAGCGCAGGCGTCCGTGTATGAACGGATTATTTCGCAGTTTGAGCCGCCATTTCCCCTGCAGTCCATGATTGCGGTGCTCTCGGCGATGGCTTGATTATCCATGGAGCCGACTGTTCCAAAGATTCCTTTTTCCGAATCCAGGGCAATGGCTCCCGAGAGGTGAATCCAGCGGGGCGGCGGCGGACGCGGCGCTTGCTGTTGGTATTCGTAGTTCTGGATTGGTCTGCAAGCGACTGGAGCCTGCGGACTGGGTGCCGCCCCGGAGGGTTGGAAACCTGGCGGACAGCCGCCCTCGCCATGGACAGCGCCGGCCATCAAAAGCAACAACACGATCAGTAGCCATCGGAACGAAATCGATATCATTACGAGCTTCTCCCGATCGGCTGATGCTTGACGGTGTCAGTTGCGCCTGAACTCGGTGAGAGGGTGCCGCGGACACTGCCATTGGCACTATTGAGCGGGCTGCCGGCAGGTCGCTGACCAAGGCTTTCTTGCCCGAAAGTCGGCGATGACGCTCCGTGTCCATAACTTCCCGGTGGCTGCCCCTGCGGTCCCAGTCGACTTGAGGCGCCCGTGCCGAACGCTGAGTAGGTCAGAAAATTGCCCAGCGTTCCTTGGAAGAACATCGCTGCCATCGGGGGCACGGAGATGATCAGCACGGTCAACAGCAGGCCGAGGCCACCTTGTTCCAAGGCTTGGGTGGAGAATCCCTCGGCGCCCTGGCCGGTGATCGTGTTGATGATGTTGGCGCTCCACAGCGCCGCGGCGACCCGCAAGGACAACTGCAGTACGAGTGAGCTCACGAAGGCGAGCACAGCCATGGAAAAAACGGTGCCGATGCCGTAGAGCAGCCAGCGTTGGAACAGTGATTTGGTCTGCTCGAAGATCAGGCACAGGATGAACAACGGCCCCAGGCCGATGAACAGGGCGAGCGCGAACTTGTACAGCAACAGCATGGCGGCAGCAGCCATCGGCGGACTGGCGGTACCAAGGCCGGCGATCAGCAGTGCGTGATTCTTCTGATTGATGGTTTCGGTGTCGCCAGGGGCAACTTGCACGGTATCGATGGCACCCAGCGCCAGTTGGGTCCAGGCAAGGTTTTCATCGATGGTTTGCGCAGCCGTGCTGTTGTCACCGGTGAACATCTGGTTGATGCCGGTGCTCAGTTCGGTGGTGAAGAACGAGAGCAGATTGGTGCCAAAAATGCTCATGGTGGTGGCGACGGTCACGATGATCGCCACTCGAGTCATGCTCATGACCAAGGCCATCATCGACTCACGCGACTGGCCGGTGATCATGCGATAGCCCTGGATCATGATCCACAACGTGACAAGCACCAGTGCGACGGCGCTGGCCCACGTCATGAACGTAGCCATCAGATTCATCCCGAAGGTATCGATCCGATCGCTCAACCATTTGTAGATCAGTGCGAAATATACGAAGCCCATCGCGGCCGTTCCCTGTCAATGTGAAGATGTGGGTTCAGGCCCCGAGTGCCGACATCCCACGCGCGGCTCAGTGGAAAGCCGCGGCGAAGGTAGAGGCTTGGATAACATTACCCAGAACGGTGCTGTTGCCGTTCAATGCAACGTGCCCAAGGATGGACTGCTGGTTCTGCAGCGTTTCAATGATGGCATCGTCGGCCTTCATCTGCGCTTGCCAGTTCCCCATTTCAGTGGTGACCGCACTGTTGTACTTCTCCACCTGTGTAGCAGCTCGTCCGGTATCAGCGACGGTGCTTATCGACTTGACGATGCTTTCCACCTGATGGAACTGACTGCTGTAGTTATTGAGTTTGTTGAGCATGTCGACCGTCGTGTTGTACTTGTGGATCTGCGTGGCGACGATCTGGCCGCAGATCATCCGCTGAGTCTGGGTGATGGACTGGGTCATCAACGAAGACATGCTGTTCATGACACCGCTGACCAAGCCCGCCGGGCTGGAAGTGTTTGAACACTTGCCTTGGATCAGTGAATCGGTGTTGGTGACGCGTTGCAGCTTGTTGGGAGCAAGTGATAAGCCGTTGCTGAGGCCCTGGATGCTGGACAGCAACTGCTGATATTGCTGAAGCTGGGTTTCGTACTGCTGGATCTGTTTCGCGTACTGCTCGATCGTCTTGGCGAGCTGGGCTGCGAAACTCTGTTCGTTCGCCGCGATGCTTCCGGGATCGACGACGACGACCTGGGCGCTGACGCTTCCCGCGAGCAGGGCGCAGCCGATGGCTGTTGCCAACATCAGCCGATGCCCGAACCGATTCTTGAGCGAAGGCGATTTGGTGGACAGTGTGTTGTGCATGGGGTGGTTCTCCACGTTCAGCGAACGGCGGCGCGTGGTGTACGCGGGGTTGGTTGGTTGGGCTTTTGCTTCCCGCTGCCCCTGCGGTTTTCGTAGAAGCGCTCGAGCCACTGTTCGGGGCGCAGTTCGTCAACGGTGACGCCTTCGGCGGCAGCACATTCACGCAGTACCTCGTGCATGATCTCGATGTTGTCGGTGGATGCGGAAATGACGGCGAGGGCATCGTCCATGCCGCGCAGGTTCAGCTGGCACACCGCGCTGGCGTGGCCCTGCTTGACCAGGAAACAACGTGAACGCTCGTCCAGGCTCACGACGACCTGGTATTCGGCGTCGGTCAGTTTCAAGCCGTCGACGTAATCCTCGCGGCTGGCGTTCGGGTTGGGCAGCAGGATCATCGTGGCGGTCTGCTCGATCAGCGCCGCGGCGATGTCGCTGGCCAGCGCGTCCTCGGGGCTTTGCGTGGCGAAGATGCCCAGGCCGTTCTGCTTGCGGATCGTCTTCTGCTTGTTTTTTGCGAACTCCTTGAGGCCGCCCTTGCCGTCGAGGATCTTCCAGAATTCGTCCATCACGTAGATCAGCGGGCGCCCGTCGATCAGCGCCTCCAGCCTGTGCAGCAGATAGTTGATGACCGGCACTCGCGCTTCGGGATTGTCGATCAGCTCGGTGTAGTCGAAGCCGATGATGTTGGCTTTCTCGAGGTCGATGGTGTCGACCGGGTTGTCGAATACCCAACCCAGCGAATTGCCTGCCGTCCACTTGCGCATGCGGATGAACAGGCCGTCGTCGCCCATGTTGGGCAGGCTCTTCTGGAAGTTGCTCAGCGTGCGAAGGTGCATGGGCGTGTCGAGCATGTTCTCCACGGCGCGGAAGATGTCTTCTTCCTCGCGCGAGCTGTAGACGCTTTTGCCGGCCATCACCTTGACCAGATCGGCCAGGAACTGCACGTTGGTTTCGTTGCGTTCGCAGTGGAAGGGATTGAAGCCGGTGGGTTTGCCGTTTTCGAGTGCGAGGTAGTTGCCGCCGCAGGCGCGAACGAAGATCTCGGCACCGCGATCCTTGTCGAAGAAGAAAATCGTGGGCGAAGGCTGCAATTTCTGCACCTGGCTCAGCAGGAAGTTGATCAACGCGGTCTTGCCCGTGCCGGACTTGCCGATGACCATGGTGTTGGCGATGGCCTTCTCGCCGAGCGAGTTCTCCGCCGGATGGGTGGCGTGGAAATTGAAGTGATACGCCTGCCCGTTGGTGGTCTGCAGGGTGGTGACGCAGTCGCCCCAGGGGTTGTTCTCCTTCTTGCCGGTGGCGAAGTTGTGCAGCGGCGACAGGCCGAGGAAATTGAGTGAGCTGACGTTGGCCAGGCGCGTGCGGTATTTCCAGTTGCCCGGGAACTGGGCGTAGAACGCCGCGGTGACGGCCAGATCCTCCTTGACCGAGACGAATCCCGCGTTCGACAACTCGGCACGGGTGCTGGCGATCTGCTGCGACAGCGCTTCCTGGCTGGCGGCATAGATGGCCATGGAGAAGTGGTACTCGCCCAGCACGAAATTGCCGGAGGCGAGCTGATCCATGGCGTGGTCGAGCTCGGCGATCTGGCTGAAGGCCTTGTCGCCGGAGGAGATCATCATGCCCTTGGTGCGATCCAGCGCCTTGAGTGCATCCTGCCGGCCCATGGGGCTGAAGGAATGGGTGATGACGTATTCGAAATCGAGGTACTTCAGGCTGTTGAGGATGCCCGGGTAGGTCCCGTCGGTGTATTCCTTGATGTTGAGGATGGCGCCGAAGTGATTGATGCCGTCGGGCGTGGTGATCACGTAGTCGCCGGTTTTGGCCGAGAAGCGCTGCTTGCTGACCGGCAGGTAGTCGAACACGGGGGCGCTGAGCACGGGCACCGGTTCGTCGATGCGGTTGAGCAGGTAGCCGTACAACTCCAGCGCCTCGGAGAACACGACGCCGTTGGCCGCTTCGTACATGCCCAGTCGGCTGGGTGCGTAATCCTTCAGCACGGCTTCCAGGTTTCCGGCCAGTTCGAGCACGGTGTTCACCGCGTCGCGCTGTTCGGACTCCAGGCGGGCGAGATCGGCCGACTTCTCCACGAAGCGCCTGCCGCTGACGATGGGGCGGTACATCAGAGTCAGATACAGCTCGTTCTGCATCAGCTTTTGCGCGGACAAGCCCTTGTAATAGGTATCGGACAGATCCTGGTTGAAGGGCTGCACGAAGCGGCTACAGTCATCCAGGCGCCGGCGCCGGCGCACGTCGTGGACCCAGAACGCCACGTTGACGAAGTCGGGCGCGCGCAGGGTTTGCAGCAGCCGATTGAAGGTGTTGTGGCGGTGCTCGATCTCCCATTCCTCGCGCCCCACGAAGGGCAGCCCGCCCAGGCGCCACACCAGCAGGAAATCGCCGCCCGTGCTCTTGAGCACGGTCGGTGACACGTGCGTCGACAGGGGCAGGAACTCGGCGATGGGCGTGTCCGGCATGAATACGGGTTTTGGCTTGGGCATGAGTCCTGGTCCGGCGAACTCCGCGGCACGACGGCGGCGGCGTTCGCGTCACATCACTGTTTGTCGTTGTGTTGGCCGCGATGGTGGTTGGGGGTGAACACCCACATGCCATCGTTGCCGCCGATGTTCCTCATCCGGGCACGGAACTGCAGGCGCAGCCCCAGCAGACGAAAAATCATTTCGTCGCGCCGTGCCATCTGGCGCATCACGAAGATGATCAGCGGCAGCAGCAACAGGTAGAGGAAGTTGGTGTACACCGCCACGAGAAAGCACCCGCCCGCCGCCATGAAGAACGGCACGTAAGGCACGCCCATGAACATGGGCGGGCGGGTGCAACCGCGAAACAGCGCGTTTTTATGCATAGAAGTGGAGCGCGTGGACGAGCACGCTGGCGGTGCACTGCGTGGCGCCGGCGTCGGTCGTGCTGCCGGCGAGGAACATCTTTGCGATCTGGCCCGCCGCGCCGATCAGCACCGCACCGATAAGCACCGGGGCGACATCGCCGATGCGCTTGTGGGCAAAGGCGATCTGGTAACCGGAGAACACGATGGCGATCGTCACCACCACGACCGAGATCGCGTTGAGGATCATGTTGATGTTGGTGGCGAACTTGCAGGTGGTATCAATCGTGCCGGTGGCATCCTGCGCGAGCGCGAGGTTGGGCAGGACCAACGCCAGCAGCATGGCCACAGAGAGGAACGTGAACCAGCGCGTGCGCGAGGAGGTGAGGATGCTTTCGTTGCCGAGGGAGGTGTTGGCCATCACGGGGTTCCTTGTCGGGAGTTGCGGTGGAATGCGGTCATCGCGGGATGACTGCCGGGAGCTGGCCGCGGGATGCGGCCGGAAGAGTTGTGCGGTGGTGTTGGTGATGCGAAAGGGGGCGATGCGCCGTCGCCATTGCGGCGGGGCATGGTGTTAATGGCACGACTCGCTGCGGTGCTGCGCCTGCGGATGGCATCAGAAGACAAAGGCGGCATCGCGCTGCTCCATGCGCAAGTCGGCGCGGTCGTGCCGTGGGGCGGGTGTGCCTGCAGCCGGCACGGCTGACGCCACAGCCGGGTCACCGGGGCCGCGCACCTGCGGTTCGAACACGCCGCCGGTGGTCGTGCCGGCGAGCCCGGGCGGGGCAGGCTGGCGGGCAGGGGCGGTCGAGGGTGAAGAGGGCGCAACGCTGTGCTGCGGCAGGACAGCAGGGTCTGCGTTGGCGCCGGACAAGCCCGCCGTGGAGACTGCCGCAGCGGACGCAGCTTCGCCGCCGATATCGCGTGGCGTGAACGGGTTCGGCCGTGATGCAGGTTCCTTCGCGACGGCTGCC
>Ga0207639_10003549_pt1 | contig 10481 bp, 10 predicted proteins | sample KBSCornC32_FD_184299 | JGI IMG/M metagenome (GOLD analysis project Ga0207639, IMG submission 184299) | Corn rhizosphere microbial communities from Kellogg Biological Station, Michigan, USA - KBS Corn C3-2 (SPAdes) (version 2) | ecosystem: Host-associated > Plants > Roots > Rhizosphere > Soil ...
CGCACGCCGCCAAGGCGTCCCGCATGTCCTCGGGCGTCCAGCGGCCCATGCCGACCAGCGCGAGGCAACCGACCATCGAGCGGACCTGATGATGCAGGAAACTGCGTGCCGCCGCATGCACCGTCACCCGGTCGCCCGTGCGCTCCACGTCGAGCCGGTCCAGTGTCTTCACAGCGCTCTCGGACTGGCAATGGGCGGAGCGGAAGGTGGTGAAGTCATGATGGCCGATCAGATGACCCGCCGCGACCTGCATCGCGTCCGTGTCGTGGGGATTGCTGATCCGCCAGACCAGTCCTGCCTCGAACGTCAGCGGCGCGCGGCGGTGGACGATGCGATATTCATATCGCCGCCCGATGCACGAGAATCGCGCATGCCAGTCGTCCGCCACCGCCACGCAATCGAGGATGGCGACCGGCGCGGCGCTCTGGCGCAGCTTCGCGTTGATCGCTTCCATCAGTCGAAAGGGAGGCAGCGCCTTGTCGATGTCGACATGTGCCCGCATCGCGGTGGCGTGCACGCCCGCATCCGTGCGACCCGCCGCGTGGACGACGGGCGGGGTGCCGGTGACGGCGGCGATCGCGTCCTCGATCGACTGCTGCACGCTGGGGCCGTGCGACTGCCGTTGCCAGCCCATATAGGGGCGGCCGTCAAATTCGACGGTCAAGGCGAAGCGTGTCATCGCGGATCGACGACCGTTCCCGGCGCGACCGCGAAGCCGCGCAGCATCTCCGTCGCCGACATCGCGCCCTTGCCAGCCCGCTGGACCACCATGGGCCGAACGCTGCCTTTCCCACAAGCGACGAGCAGGCGGTCGTCGAGAATCGTACCGGGCGCGCCGCCGGCCTCCTCCACGTTCGCCGCGAGCACCTTGATCCGCTCGCCCCCCAGCGAAATCCAGGCGCCGGGCACGGGATTGAAGGCACGCACCTGCCGCTCCACCTCTCCTGCGGCGCGGGTGAGGTCGAGGCGGCTTTCCGCCTTGTCGATCTTTGCCGCATAGGTGACGCCGTCGTCAGGCTGCACCTCCGGCGGAAAGGCGTCGAGGTCGGCGAGTACGCGCACCATCAGCGCACCGCCCGCCTGCGCCAGTTCGTCGGTCAGTTCGCCCGCCGTCTTGCGCGCCACGGGCGTGGTCCATTTCGCGAGCATCGGGCCGGTGTCGAGGCCCGCTTCCATGCGCATGATGGTGATGCCGGTCTCCCTATCTCCCGCCAGGATCGCTCGCTGGACCGGAGCCGCGCCGCGCCAGCGCGGCAGCAGCGATCCATGGACGTTGAGACAACCCATGCGCGGGCAGGCCAGAATGGCCCTCGGCAGGATAAGCCCATAGGCCGCGACCACCGCGACATCGGCGCGCAGATCGCCAAAGGCCGCCCGTTCCTCCTCACCCTTCAGGGAAACGGGCGTGCGGACGGGCAGGCCGAGCGCCTCCGCGCGGGCATGAACCGGGGTAGGGCGGTCGGCCTTGCCGCGTCCGGCGGGGCGGGGCGGCTGGCTGTACACGGCGACGATCTCATGGCCCGCCCCGACCAGGGCGTCGAGCGTCGGAATCGCGAAATCGGGAGTGCCCATGAAGATGATGCGCATCGCGCCCTCTCAGCCCTTGTAAGCGCCCCGCGCAAGTCCTTATTACAGGGTAATGGCATCCCCCGAAATCGAAGCCCTGACGAACGCGCTGGCGCGGCTGCCCGGCCTGGGTCCGCGATCCGCCCGACGGGCGGTGCTGCACCTGCTTCGCAAGCGGGAGGTTGCGCTGGTGCCGCTGCTGGATGCGCTCGCATCCGTCAACGAGCGGATGCGCACGTGCGGGACATGCGGCAATGTGGATACCACCGATCCTTGCGCGATCTGCGCCGACCCGCGCCGCGATGCGCGGTCGCTGTGCGTGGTGGAGGAGGTCGCCGACCTGTGGGCGCTGGAGCGATCGCGATTATTCCCCGGACGATTCCATGTGCTGGGCGGCAAGCTGTCGGCGCTCGACGGGGTGCGGCCCGAAGATCTCAACATCGCCGCCCTGATCGCGCGCATCGCGGTGGGCGGCGTGGACGAGGTCGTGCTGGCGATGAACGCGACCCTCGAAGGACAGACGACCGCGCACTATATTGCCGATCGGCTGGAGACCTACCCCATACGCCTGACCCAGCTTGCCCACGGGCTGCCGGTGGGCGGGGAACTCGATTATCTCGACGAGGGCACGTTGGCGCAGGCCCTGCGCGCGCGGCGACCGGTGGCGTGATTCCCATGCCGACGACTGTCCCGACACGCTTTGTTCCACCGGCGACCTTGTAAAAATCCGGCGAATCCCATATTATTCATGGGATATGGCTATCCTCCCCATCCTCGAAGCACCCGATCCCCGCCTGCGCACGATTTCGTCGCCGGTCGAGGAGATCGACGACGAATTGCAGCATCTGATCGATGACATGTTCGAGACGATGTACGACGCGCCGGGCATCGGCCTCGCCGCGATCCAGGTCGGCGTGCCGAAGCGGCTGCTCGTCATCGACCTGCAGGAACCGGAGTCGGAGGAAGAGGGCGCCCCGATGGTGCGCCGCCCGATGGTCTTCATCAACCCGCGCATCCTTGAGGGATCGAGCGAGATCAGCGTCTACAATGAAGGGTGCCTGTCCGTCCCCGAGCAGTTTGCCGAAGTCGAGCGCCCGTCGAGCGTGCGCGCAAGCTGGATGGATCGCGAGGGCCGCATCCATGAGGAGACGCTGAACGGCCTCCTCGCCACCTGCCTCCAGCATGAGATGGACCATCTGGAGGGCATCCTCTTCATCGACCATCTTTCGCGACTGAAGCGCGACATGGTGCTGAAGAAGCTGGCGAAGGCGAAGCGGGCGGCCTGAGGCCGGCGGGGCAGCGGCGCGGCTTGATCTCCACCTTTGCGGACTAAAATAATCGTGATCGGCTATGCTGCATCGCAGCGAAATATGATAGGATTGAGTCGTCCTTGAAGGAGACTTGTCATGCCGATCGGAGACAATCTGCCAAAGTCGACCACCCCCGAATTTCTGAACATTTTCGAGCCGCCGAAGCTTCTTACCGAAATCGCGGTTCGCACGCTCCGCGGCTTTAATACGATCCTGGACGGCGTTTTCTACGATGTTCCCGGTCTTTATGCCGCCTTGGCGGAGCGCGATGCTCCAACGGTGGCGGCGGGCGAGAAGGCGCCGTCGCGGATCGTGGGTTTCGATGCGCTGAGCGATCCCGAAGGTTCGCTGCTGCTGATCGACGCCTCCGTCGCGCCCTATGTCCACCGCTACAAGGATGTGCAGCAATATCTGGCCTCCCCCTATCGGCAGACCCTGGAAGTCGACATTGCGACGATCACCGGTGTGGGCAGTTCGGCGTTGGGCAGCGCGGCGCTGGCGTGGGACATCTCGGACGCGCTGAAGAAGCCCGTGCTGGCGATCGTGCCCGGCTATGGCGTGGCGGACGTGATGCTTCAGGCGCTGGGCGGATGGTTCGGCTTCGGTCTCTACAATTATCTCAACACCAAGAGCGTGGTGCAGACCGGTCTGGCCTCGATCGCGCCGAAGACGGCCAGCGTCGGCCGGCAATTGTCGGCGTCCGTGCCCGAAGCCGAAACCGTGCATGGCGCCCCGGTCTTCCGGCAGGGGTCCGGCTCTTCCGACGTGCTGCACGCGCTGCTGAAGGACAGGAAAACGGCGTTCAGGCTGCTGGTCGGGCATAGCAAGGGCGCCCTTCAGATCGGTAATGCGATCCAGTCGCTGCCATCCGACCGGACGCAGGGCCTCAAGGTCGTGACGCTGGGCTGCCCGATCGCGGAAAATGTCGAGGGCGTGGAGTATCACCAATATCTGGGTCTGTTCGACGCGCTGGGCCAGCTGAACATGTGGGGCAATCAGCCGGAGCATTGGAAGCCAACCTGGCACAGCACCAACCCATGGCTGCCCCCCGCCATGGACGCGGGCGCGCTGGCGGCTGAGTCGCAGGTCGTCATGGCGTGATGCGGGCGCTGGCGTGATGCGGGCGCGACGGATCAGGCGTCGATCGCGTCATCCTCCACGCTGGCCGCATGTTCCTGAATGAAGGCAAATCGGTGCGCCGGGTTGGTGCCCATCAGCCGGTCGACGAGGTCGCGCACGCCGGCGCGATCCTCATATTCCTGCGGCAGGGTGATGCGGATGAGGCTGCGCGTCTTGGGATCCATCGTCGTCTCGCGCAGCTGGCCGGGGTTCATCTCGCCGAGCCCTTTGAAGCGGCTGACATCGACTTTCTTTCCCTTGAACTCCTTGGCCATCAACGCCTCGCGATGGGCGTCGTCGCGGGCATAGAGGCTCTTGCCGCCCGCCACGATCCGATAGAGCGGGGGCTGGGCGAGGTAGAGATGACCGCGCTTCACCAGTTCCGGCATCTCCTGGAAGAAGAAGGTCATCAGCAGGGTCGCGATATGCGCGCCGTCCACGTCGGCGTCGGTCATGATGACCACGCGCTCGTAGCGCAGCAGGTCGGGGTTGCAGTCCTTGCGCGCGCCGCAACCGAGCGCGAGGATGAGGTCGGCCACCTCCTGATTGGCGAGGATCTTGGCGCTGGTCGCCGATGCGACGTTGAGTATCTTGCCGCGGATCGGCAGGATCGCCTGCGTCTTTCTGTCGCGCGCCTGTTTGGCGGAGCCGCCGGCGCTGTCGCCCTCGACGATGAAGATTTCGGTGCCGTCGGGCGAATCGGTCGAACAGTCAGTGAGTTTGCCCGGCAGGCGCAGCTTGCGGCCGGAGGTCGCGGTCTTGCGCTTGACGTCGCGTTCCGCCTTGCGGCGCAGGCGGTCGTCCATGCGGTCGATGACATAGGCGAGCAGCGCCTTGCCGCGCTCCATGCTGTCCGACAGATAATGGTCGAAGTGGTCGCGCACCGCCGTCTCGACCAGCCGCGCGGCTTCCGGGCTGGTAAGGCGGTCCTTGGTCTGACTCTGGAACTGCGGGTCGCGGATAAAGACGGAGAGCATGACCTCGCAGCCGGTCATGATATCCTCGGCCTGGATTTCCTTCGCCTTCTTTTGACCCACGAGGTCGCCGAAGGCGCGAATGCCCTTGGTCAACGCGGAGCGCAGGCCCTGCTCATGCGTTCCGCCATCGGGCGTCGGGATGGTGTTGCAATACCAGCTGAACGAGCCGTCCGACCAGAGCGGCCAGGCGATCGCCCATTCGACGCGCCCCGCCGTGTCCGCGAACGCGTGGGTGCCCCGGAAAAAATCCGCCGTGGCGCACTCGCGGCCGCCCAGTTGCTCCCGAAGATGATCGGCGAGGCCGCCGGGAAATTGGAACACCGCTTCCGCCGGTATATCGTCAGAGACCAGTTCGGGCGCACATTTCCAGCGGATCTCGACACCGGCGAACAGATAGGCCTTCGATCGGGCGAGCCGGTAGAGGCGCGCGGGCTTGAACTGGAGATTCCCGAAAATTTCCGTGTCCGGCTCGAAACGCACGGTCGTGCCCCGGCGGTTGGGCGCCGCGCCGACCTGTTCCAGCGGCCCGAGCGGCAGGCCGCGCGCGAAACGCTGGCGATAGAGCAGCTTGTTGCGGGCGACCTCGATCTCCGTCGCGCTGGACAGCGCATTGACCACGCTGATGCCGACGCCATGGAGGCCGCCGCTGGTCTGGTACGCCTTGTCGGAGAATTTGCCGCCGGAATGGAGCATGGTCATGATGACCTCCAGCGCCGACTTGCCCGGATATTTGGGATGCTCGTCGACCGGCATGCCCCGACCATTGTCGATGATGGCAAGGCGGTTGCCGGGTTCGAGAATGACCTCGATGCGGGTCGCGTGGCCTGCGACGGCCTCGTCCATCGCATTGTCCAGCACCTCCGCAGCGAGATGGTGGAGGGACCGCTCGTCCGTGCCGCCGATATACATGCCGGGCCGACGGCGAACCGGCTCCAGCCCCTCCAGCACCTCGATCGATGAGGCGTCATAGGCTTGGCCGACGGGATTGTTGCTATTGGCTTCGGCGAACAGGTCTTCGGACATCGCCCAGCTATAGGGGGGCACAAGGCCCCCCGGCAAGCGCGCTTATCGGATCGGCGAACGCAGCCTCAACGCACCCTGGGACCGCCGAAGGGCAGCGGCGGGGGCGGGCGGCGCGTGCCGCGCGGTAATTGCGCCTGATAGGCACGGCCGCAATGGTCGACGCAATAGGGGAAGCCGGGGTTCACCTTGTCGCCGCAGAAATGGAAGTCCGGCTCGCCGGGGTGGCCGACCGGCCATTTGCAGATCTTTTCCGTAAGGTCGAGCAGGCTGGTCTTGGCGGCAATCTCGGCACTCGGCTTGGCGGGGACGAGGCGGCGCGGCGGCGCGGGCGGGATCGGCTGCTGCTGCTCGCCCGGTCCCTGACGCAGGAAGCCGCCCGGTCCCACCGAGATGATGCGCGGTTGGGGCGCGCTGGGCGTCTCGGAAGCTTGTGGACTGGACTCAACCGTCACCGGCGCAACATCCACCGGCGATGCGGCCACGGCCAGGGGGGCAGGCGCGGCCGGTTTGGCCGGAACCGATTCCCGTATCGTCGCGGCCGTCTCGAACGGGGGCGGGGCGGGATCGGCGGCGACCATGGGCTTGCGCGGCGGGAGCGCGACCTTGGGCGTGGACTCGACCGCCTTTACCGGAGACGGGCGAGCCTGCAATCCCAGCCGGTGGGCCTTGCCGATCACCGCATTGCGGCTGACCCCGCCCAGTTCCTCGGCAATCTGGCTCGCGGTCATCCCGCGTTCCCACATGGTCTTGAGCTGATCGATCCGCTCATTCGTCCAGGACATGCTCGCTCCTCAAGAGTTCAGACGGGCGCATATGGGTATTCGGCGTCAAAAGGTCAAATCGCCGATGGATCAAAGGCGAAGAGCAAACGGAGTGCTTGCCCATCCCCCGGCTGAGCGGATAGGCGGTAACGATGTCCCAAACACCTCTCCTCCCGCCGCGCCAGACCAGCCGGATCCTCCATGAACCGGGCGTGCCCGTGATCCGGTCGATCAACTGGGCCGGCGCGCGTGCGCTCTATCTGAAGGAAGTCCGCCGTTTCATCAAGGTGCAGACGCAGACGATCTGGGCGCCCAGCGTCACGACCTTGCTCTACCTGCTGATCTTCGCGCTGGCGCTGGGCGGCATGCAGCGACGGGTGCTGGGCGTGCCCTTCATCGATTTCATAGCGCCGGGCCTGATCGCCATGGCCATGATCCAGGCGACCTTCGCCAATGCCAGTTTCTCCTTGCTCGCCGGCAAGATGCAGGGGACGATCGTCGATTATCTGATGCCGCCGCTGTCGACGGGCGAACTGCTCGCGGCGCTCGCGGCGGCCTCGGTGACCCGCGCCATGCTTGTCGGTCTGGCGTTGTGGGCGGTGATGATGCTGGTGCCTGCCCTCCACGTCTGGCCGCAGCATCTCTGGGCGATCGCCTGGTTCGGCATACTGGGGTCCACTTTCGTCGCGTTCCTCGGCATACTGACCTCGGTCTGGTCGGAAAAGTTCGACCAGTCCGCCGCCGTCACCAACTTCGTGATCGCGCCGCTGTCGCTATTGTCCGGCACTTTCTATTCGGCCGACCGGCTGCCGCCGCTGTTCCAGGCGATCAGCCACGCCAATCCGTTTTTCTATGTGATCTCGGGCTTTCGCTACGGCTTCCTGTCGGCGGCGGATACGCTGGTGGAGCGCGGCGCCCTCATTCTGCTGGGCGTGACGGTCGTGACGGGCGTCGTCACCTATCTGGTGCTGCGCAGCGGGTGGCGGATCAAGCCCTGACCGGCGATCCTCGCCCACTCAGTGCCAGCGTTCGCCGCGCATATGATAGGTGCCATCGGCCAGCCGCGTGAAGAACTGTTCGATCGCGGGGTGGTTCACGGCCTCGCCGGCGTTGTCGTCCACCAGATTTTGCTGGCTGACATAGGCGATATAGCTGCCTTCCTCATTTTCCGCGAAGAGATGGTAGAAGGGCTGCTCGCGCGAAGGTCGGGCGTCTTCGGGGATCGACTCATACCATTGTTCGCTGTTGGCGAAAACCGGATCGACATCGAAGACGAGGCCCCGGAAGCTGTAGAGGCGGTGCCGCACGACATCGCCGATGCGAAAGCGGGCGTGGGACACCAGCGGCGCGCCGGAGATGGCGGCGGGCAGGGAGGGGCGGTCGGATATACTGGTCATGATGCCGATGTAATGCGCTGCGGTACGGGCGCAAGGAAAATGCCGGGACGGCCATGGCGGAAGGGGAGCGGAAGAAAATGAACGGGACATCCTTGGCAAAGCGTCCCGCATCCGCTAGTGGGCGCATCCTCATCGACCCACCCATCAGGGCGACTTCTGCGGAGAGGTGGCAGAGTGGTCGAATGCGCCGCACTCGAAATGCGGTTTACGGCAACGTAACGTGGGTTCGAATCCCACCCTCTCCGCCATACCTTGCAAAAGGCTAGGATAGCCGCCAGTATGGCGGAATGCCTAAGGTTTCAGCTGCGAGAGCGCTACACACGGCCGCTACAGAGGCTGTGGCTAAAGTTGTTGGTTTGACGCGGCGCAGAGGTGGTTGGCAGTTTCGAAAGCGGGTACCGGGGGACCTTTTGTCCTATTTTGGCAAAACCGAGTTCATCGAGCGCCATGAAGCAGCTACTTGGGCAGCGGCAGCACAGTGGGCGAGGGCGCGAGCAGTTCACTATGACGCCCTAATCGAAGCGGTGCGAAGAGATAGGGTCCGTCTGTCAGACCTGAGCGATGCCGACATTCGTGTGATCGCTGTCAAATACTTTTCCGCCCTTGAGGGTCAAAGCGCGGGCATTCTTGAAGCAGACCGTGAGAGTGCGGGAATAGAGAATGAGGAAGAGCTCTTTGGGCTTCTAATGTCCGGCCCAGAAGACGCGTCTGTGCAACAAATTGCAAAAGCGGCTGCGAGGATGGCCAACGTTCATAACGAGGGCGGCGGTGCAAAGTTTTTTCACCTAGCTCAGCAGGTTTACGAAGCCTGTTTGGAGCACCACCGGCGGCAATCAGACCGAGCGGCTCGGCGGCCGACGTTGGTACGCAACGATGCATTTTCGAACGAGAAAGTTCTCTTGGGACGGTCGTGGCAGATCACGGTCCGTCGCTTACCGAAATATGCAGGCACTGGACGATAGCACGTTCACCTGCCAGAAAATCCATCGCCAAAATGGAAGGGGCTTTGAAAGAGTTTGAAGCGCTCGTCGACAAGCTCGGCTGCAAGGCAATAACAGCTGATCATGTGCAGCAGTTCAAGGACTACCTCACCGATAAGCATCAGAATTACAAAACTCGGTCAGTCAAGCCCGATAAGATGCGGACCATCCTTAGGTTTGCCAAAAGTAATCGTGTAATAACGGTGGACCCCTGTGAAGGCATAAAGATCGGCCGCCCGAAGAATATGCGGAAGGCACGTCTCCCGTACACTGAGGAGCAACTCCGGAGTGTTTTTACTAGTCCTGTTTACGTTTCTGATTTTTGGCCCAAGGGTGGAGCCGAAGAAGCATCTTATTGGCTACCGCTTTTAGCCTTAGAGCCTGATCCGAAATTAAGTTGGGTGGTATCAGCGGGTTAGCTTGACGGCTAACCAAGTCGTTGATTCAGGGGGTTTTGCTACCAACTTCCGGAGATCGACGATGTGGACCGACACCACTCGGGCGCAGTATGGCCGTGCGGAGCTGACTTTGCCAACCGATTTGACCGATGCCGAATGGGCTGTGCTGGAACCGTTCTTTCCACCGCCCTCGCAGGTGGGCCGTCCGCGCAGGTGGCCGCTGCGGCGGATCATCGAGGCGATCCTCTACTTGCTGCGCGGCGGCTTGCCGTGGCGAATGCTGCCGCCGTGTTTTCCACCGGTCTCGACGGTGCGCCGCTGGTTCTACCTGTGGCGCGACAATGGCCAGTGGCTCTCGCTCAACCATGCCCTGTTGCTGATCGGGCGGGAAGCCGTGGGCCGCGAGGCATCGCCCAGTGCCGGGGTGATCGACAGCCAGAGCGTGAAAACCACCGAAAGCGGCGGTCCTCGCGGCTATGACGCGGGCAAGAAGATCAAGGGCAGGAAGCGCCACATCCTCACCGACACCGATGGCAATCTCGTTCATGCCGTGATCCACACCGCCGACATCCAGGACCGTGACGGTGCGCCGCTGGTGCTGACCGAGATCATCCGGCGCTTCCCGTGGCTGCGTCATGTCTTCGCCGATGGCGGCTATGCAGGAGACAAGCTCAAGGACGCCCTGCGCCGCTTCGGCAAATGGACCATCGAGATCATCAAGAGGTCCGATGCAGCCAAAGGCTTCGCGGTGCTGCCCCGGCGTTGGGTGGTTGAACGCACATTGGCATGGCTGAACCGGAACCGGCGCCTCGCCAAGGACTTCGAACAGACCATCGCATCGGCTACCGCATGGCTGTTCATCGCCTCGATCCAGCTCTTCGCCAGACGCATCGCAAGATCATGAAATTACAACCGATAATTTCGAATCAGGCTCTTAGAGCCTGATCCGA
>Ga0207639_10003552_pt1 | contig 10476 bp, 7 predicted proteins | sample KBSCornC32_FD_184299 | JGI IMG/M metagenome (GOLD analysis project Ga0207639, IMG submission 184299) | Corn rhizosphere microbial communities from Kellogg Biological Station, Michigan, USA - KBS Corn C3-2 (SPAdes) (version 2) | ecosystem: Host-associated > Plants > Roots > Rhizosphere > Soil ...
TTTTCTTCGTCATCGAAGAAGTGGGCTTCCTTGACCGAAGGCAATTCCAGCGCCGGAACCTCGGTCAGATAGTCGAACAATGCGGTCGTACCCGCTTTCTGCACGCCAGCGATCAGGAAGCCGACGCGCTTTTCGCCGTCGGCTCCCATCATTTCTCGCGAAGGGCGGTGTGCATCGCGTCCGTCATCGGGCCGAGCAGATAGTCCATGATCGTGCGCGATCCGGTGATGATGCTGACCGACGCCTGCATACCCGGGGTCATGTGCACGCCATTGCCTATCCGCTGGATCTGCGCCGGATCGACCTTCACCTGAACCAGGTAATAAGGTTCACGCGCCATGCCCGCCATGCCGGGAACGGTCGGATCTTCCGAAGTCGCATCCGCCGAAACGACCACGACCTTTCCATCCAGCGGCGGGGTAGTGCGCGGATTGAAGGCGCTCAAGATCACGCGCGCCGGCATGCCGACATGGACTTCGGCGATATCGTTCGGCTTCACCTTCGCGTTCAGCACCAACGGCGTTCCCGTCGGCACGATATCGAGCAGGCGTTCGCCCGGTCCGGCGACGCCGCCCTCGGTAAAGGCCGTCAGGTTGAAGACGTAACCGTCCACCGGCGCGCGAACCGTGGTCTGAAACAGGGATTCGGCGGTGGCGCGCAGTTTCGGCGCCGCATCGGCAAGCTTGTCCTGGGCCTGGCGAATGCCGGCGGCAGCCTCGCTCTGCCTCTTTTCCTCAAGCTGAGCGATCTGGATGCGTACGCCACCGATCGCCTGCTGCGCGCGCGCGATATCGGAAAGGATCGACCCTTTCTGCCCCTTGAGCTGGGCGGCGTTGCGGTCGAGCGCGGACACGCGGGTCTTGGGCGCGTAGCCAAGGCGGTTGAGCTCACGTACGCCGCTCAACTCGTCCGCGATCGAGCCCGACTGCATGTCGATCGAGCTCATCTGCGCGCGCATGCCCTGGATCTGGGTCTGAAGCTGGCTTGCCTGGCTGCTCAAAACATTGGCCTGGCTACTGTAGAGCATCATCGCCGAAGTGTGCAGCGCGCGTTCTCCCGCCAGCAAAGCGGCAACCTGCGGGTCGTTCTGCCGACTTATCAACTCTGGCGGAAAGTGGATTTCGAGCGAGCCCGCTTGTTGCGCCTGGAGCCTGGCAATATCCGCAAGCGCGGTTTGATATTGCGCTTGCCAGACATCGACACCCGCCTGCGCCTGGATCGGATCGAGCTGGAGCAAGACCTGGCCGCGGCGCACGAACTGGCCTTCCCGCACGTAAATATGCCGAATGAGCCCGCCGTCGCGGTGCTTGATGACCTTGCTGTTGCCTTCCACCTGCACCTGGGCGGGCGCGATGACCGCGCCTTTGATCGGCGACAGAAACGCCCAGAGCAAAAGGCCGAAAACCAATACCACAACGACGATGGATCCGGCCATGATCGGCCGGCGCAGCCGTAGGCGAATGATCTCGCTCTCACCCCGGTCGAGTTCGGAGAAGCCGGGGTCGGGGTCGGCTGGAATGGCGGGTTCGCCGCGGATTTGCCGGACGATATCGGTGAGCTTGCTCACGCATCGACCTCCTTCAGCTTCGGTTGTTCCGGCGGTTGCTGCGATTTTTGTGTCGGTTGGGGACGTTTGGCCAGGCGGCCCAATACCTCGTCCCGAGGCCCATAATCGGTAATCTGGCCATTGATCAGAACCAATATCTTGTCGGCAAGGCTAAAGATGGAGGGCTTGTGCGAGATGAGCACGATCGTCGTTCCGCGCTTCTTGGCGCGTTCGAGCGTCGCCATCAGCGCTGCCTCGCCCTCCGCGTCGAGATTGGCGTTGGGCTCATCGAGGATGATCAGCTTGGGATCCCCGAACAATGTGCGCGCGAGGCCTACCCGCTGGCGTTGCCCTGCCGACAATATCGTGCCGCCTTCGCCAAGCTCGGTTTCATAACCTTTGGGAAGCCGCAAGATCAGGGCGTGGGCATCGGCGAGTTGGGCGGCGGCAACCACCTGTTCGTCGGTCGCATCGGGAAGGAAGCGCGCGATATTGTCGCGCACGGTGCCCGCAAACAATTCGGTGTCTTGCGGTTGATAGCCGACGTGGCGCCCGAAATCCTCGCGGTCCCAGCTATAAACGTCTGCGCCATCCAGACGGACCTTGCCGCTGCCGGGGGCCCAGATACCCGCCATCAGACGCGCGAGCGTCGACTTGCCGGCACCCGACGGGCCAACCACGCCGACGAAATCGCCCGCCTCAATTTTGAAATTCAGATTGGCCAATACCAGGGCGGCAGCGCCGGCCGGTGCGAAGCCCAACGCCTCGACCGTTATTGCGCCCGTAGGCGTGGGCAGCTTGGTCACCGGAACCGGCGGTTCATAGCCGAGCAGCATCGCATCGAGCCGCTTATAAGCCTCGTGCGCTTCGATCAGCGCCTTCCACGAGCCGACCATCCGCTCGATCGGCGCCAGCGCGCGGGACGCGAGAATCATGTTCGCGAACAGCAGTCCTGACGGTATCGTGCGCTCGACGACCAACCATGCGCCAACCGCGATGATCAGGATCTGGATCAGCATGCGGACGAAACGGATCGCACCGGCGTAAAAGCCGCCATTCTGTGCCGCTTTGGAGCTGGCGGCGACCGAGATGTAGCGATTTCGCGCCCATTGGCGTCCGAGCACCGGCAGCATGCCCAGCGCGCGCACGACCTCGCCATTGCGAAGCGCGGCGTCGGTGAAAGAATAACTGGCAATCGCGGCGCTGCTGGCTTCCTTGAGTGCGCCGTGCGTCGCGCGGTCCTGCAGGAAGGCAAGAATAATTAGCACAACGCCACCCAGCAGCGTGACCACGCCGATGGTCGGATCGATCACGAACAGGATGATCATGAAGACCGGCATCCAGGGCAGGTCGAACAGCACATTGATGGCATGGCCGCCGATCGCGGCACGAACCTGATCGAGATCGCGCAGCGCCTGCGCGCGCGTTCCCTGCCGCCGAACGACCGCGTCGAACAGGGCGGCGAAGGTGCGGCTGGCCAGTTGCTGATCGAACACCACGCCGAACCCGCTCAGCACCATCGCGCGATAATGATCGATGATGCCGGATACGATGAAGACGAAGGCGCAGCCGACGGACAGGACGATCAGCGTCGATCCGGACTGGCTGGTGATGACCCGGCTGTAGATCTGGTTGGTGTAGATCGGTAGCGCGAGATACAGCAAATTGGATATCAGGCTGAACAGCGCCGCGAAACCGATCGGCGCGAGCCCCAACCGCAGCGCCCGGGCAAGGGGGCTGGCAAGCGGTTGTTCGCCGGTTTTGGTCGGTGTCGCCATTTCAGTTCGATCCTTGGGCGGGAATGACGCCGGAGAAAAGCGCCTTCTTCGCGCAAATTGCGGGCTCGTCGCGCATCAGCGGCGCCGAATATCGTTGAGGGGGCAACGCGCACTGTCGCCATTTGGCAGCTTGAGCGAGCTCCGCGTGATCGGGGTCAGACGACGGTTCATCAATTCCCGGTCCGGTGAAGCGGCAAGCCTGCCCGGATTTTCCGGATGCGGCACATTCGCGCCGGAAAGGTCTTTGGAAAGCGGTCCGCGCGGGGCTGCCGATCCAATCCGGTCAACGCCGCTCGCGATAAGCTCGAACGGCGTGAAGCCCGAATATCTCAGACTTTTGAAATTCGCCTCGGGGTCGTAAACAGCGATCCCGTCGGCGATTTGCTGGGCGCTGAGTTCGCCCGTCGCGGCCAGTAAGGCTGCGTGCGATACGTACACGTTGTAACGGCTCTGCAGCAGCGACAGCTGCGCCGCCTGCAATTCCTCTTCCGCATTCAGCGTCTCGATCGTGGACCGAAGGCCGTTCAGCTCCTCGCAACTCATGCCCGCGAAAGCGCCCTGCGCCGAATCTACCTGGCGTTGCCCGGTCGATACCGCGACCCGTGCGGAGGACAGCGTCACCCAGGCGTTGGTTACGGAGGTCATCGCCTGGCGTCGCGCGATGTCGATACCGGCCGCGTCGGCGCGGTTACGGGAATCGGCCTCCCGGATCCGTGACTGAATGGCGCCCCCGGAAAAGATCGGTTGGGTGATGGTGAAGCCCGCTACGGCTTCGCGCTGCGCGTTCGCGCCGCCGACGCGAAACAGCCCGTTGTTGCGGTAAATACCTTCGCCGCTGAGCGAGACGGTTGGCCCTTGCGCGCCGCGCGCGGCTGCCGCGTTTGCGCTAGATTGAGCCTCGGTAAACTCGGCAATGCGCAGTGATGGGCTGTTCTGGTCGGCCAGAATGAAGGCGTCATCGATCGTGGGCGGCAGCGCGCCAAGTTGCGGCAACGGCTGCAGATTGCCGGGATTGTGGCCGACAACCTGCAGAAATTGCGCCCGCGTAACGGCGAGATTTGCCTCGAGCTGGGCGAGCTGGATCTGAGCGGCGGCGAGCCGCGCATCAGCTTGCTGCACGTCGGTGAGCGTTACGTCGCCATATTGATTACGCTTGGCATTTTGCCGCAATTGCCCTTCGAGCACTGCGACATTCTCGCGTCCGATCTCGACCCGTGCTTCGTCGCGCAGCACGCCCGCATAGACCTGAATCACGTCCTGGACGACCTGCTGTTCGGTCTGACGCAACTCTTCGCGGCCGCCCAGCACACCTGCCTTTGCCGCCGCGACCTGTCCGCGAATCCGCCCGGATGTGTAGAGCGGTTGTGAAACGGAAAGCGTGGTCTGCTGGCTGGTGCCATTGGTCGCGAGAAAGCCGAGCGGGCTCGTATGCGTATATTGACCTTGGGTTTGGGCGGTCACGTTCGGCCCATATTGCGCCCGGGCCTGGACATAGCCTTCGTCGCGCGATTTCTGCAGATAGCGCTGCTGGACCAGTTGCGGATTGCGATCATAGGCCGACGCGATCGCATCCGCGAGCGTTTCGGCGGAGGTTGCGAATGGGATGCACAGCGCCAACGCCGCGCAAGCAAGGCGACCGACCCTTGTCTTCGGCAGAGATGCGCGATTAGCTATTGAAATCACTCTGAAATTCCCGCGGCTCGGAATGACCACAAGGGTTCCACGACGGGGGGCGCTTCATAGAGAGGCACGCCTGAGAGTCAATTGTGACCGCGATGAGATGACAAAGACTCACTCCATTGTACCGAGCATCTGCGCATACATGGCCTCCAGCCGGCCTGTATAAGCCTCGCCGGAAAAACGCGCGGCGGCCAATAGCCCCGCCGAGGCGAGCCGGTCGCGCAGCGCGGCATCGGTGTCGAGCGCCCTTATCCCGGCGGCAATCGCCGCGACATCGTAGGGATCGACCAGCAGCGCGGCTTCTCCCGCTATCTCGGCGAGCGCGCCCCGATCCGACGTCAGCACCGGCGTGCCGAGCTGCATGGCTTCAAGCACGGGCAGGCCGAAGCCCTCCCAGATGGAGGGAAACAACACGGCCCGCGCGCCCCGGATCAATCGGGCGAGAAGCGGTCGCGACAAATGCTCCAGCCGGCGCACGCGCTCCGCGATGCGGCGGCCATGAACGGTGTCCGCCTCGTCGTCCGGAACCAGCAGGCGCAATTCGTCCTGCGCCTGCCAGCCTCGGCCCCCGGTCAGCACCAGCGGCGCCGAGGCGCCGGTACCGAGATAGGCTTCCAGCAGCCGGCCGATATTCTTCTTGGGTTCGATTGCCCCGAAATGGAGAAAATAACCGCGATGCGGCAGGCCGAAGATGTTTTCGATCATCGCCGCATCGTCGCGCGGGTCGTCTACCGGCACGGGCAACGGCGACGCCTGATAGCAGTTCGTGATGCGTGTGGGTTCGACCCCAAACTCCACGATGATGTCGGTCCTGCTGGATTCCGAGACGGTACACAGATGCACCGCTTGCGCCGCACAGGCTGCAACCAGGTCGCGATAGGCGCGCTTGGCGTCGAGCGTCGTGTAGGGCATCCGCAGTGGCACCAGGTCGTGCAGCGTGTAGATGTTGGCCGCACCCTCCAGTCGGATCGGCAGCGGATAGGTCCAGTGCATGATGGCGGGCGGCGCCTGCATCCGCACCGGCAGGAAACGGCCGTGGAGCGCGAAATGGCGGTGCGCTATCTCGAACAAATTGGGGACCGTCGTCAGTCGGTCGAAGATGGGCAGGCGCTCGGCCAGGTTGGCGGTTTCGACCCGTCCGGTTTGTGGCACTTCGATCGCCGTGCGGGCCAGGAACGGATTGAGCGCGGTCAGGCGGATGCGGCGGCTGCGCTTGCGGCGCAGTTGCGGCGTCGGTGGAACCTGACCGAGCCGGTCGTAGAACAGGACTTCGCGCATCGCGGCGTCGGCGCCGGCATCGACCCCGAACAGCCCGGTCACTTTGTGACCCGCGCCGCGCAGCACGTCGCTCAGCACATGACCATAGGTCGCGACCCCCGTGCCGTTGGGTAAAGCGAGATTATAGCCGTCGATGCCGACGTCGAAGCGGGTCATAGCGGTTCTGCCATCACGGCGGCATAGGCCCGCGTCAATCTCTCCGCGAAACGCGCAGGCGTGAAGCGGCCGGCGTTGCGGCGTCCTGCCGCCGCCAAGGCGGCACACAACGCATCATCCTCGGCAAGGCGGTGCAACGCGGTGGCGAGCCGCGCCGTGTCTTCCGGATTGACCGCCAGCGCGGCGCCGCCCGCCGTTTCGGCAAGCGCACCCTGGTTCGATGTGACGACCGGCGTGCCGAGCGCCATCGCCTCCGCCACCGGCAGGCCGAATCCCTCGGCCAGCGACGGCATGACCAGCGCGCGCGCATGGCCGATCAATGCCCGCAATGTCGGACGATCGAGATATGGCAGCCGGATCGTGCCAGGCGTGGCGGCGAGCAGCGGCGCGATCTCCGCGGCGCCCCAACCGTCCGGTCCGGCAATAACCAGTGGCAGGCTCAGCTTGCTCGCGCGGTAGGCTTCGAGCAATCTGGCGACATTCTTGCGTTTCTCGACCGTCCCGCACACCAGCAGGAAGCCGCCCGGAGTGAGCGCCTCGGGCAGTATCGCGGGGTCGGCAGGCGTGGCATCGACCGCCAGGCTGCAATCGATCACGAAATCCGCGGGGCAGCCAATCACACGCACGATCTCGTCGCGGGCCGTCTCCGAAACGGCAATGAAGCGCGCCGCGCACTCGGCCAAGCGCGTCAGCATGCGGCCATAACGTCTGCCATCGATATGGGTCAGATCGGGGCGGCGCAGCGGGATTACGTCGTGCACGGTGTAGAGATTATGCCATCCGATCGCGGCCAGCGGCACCGGATATGTCCAGTGCATGATACCGGGCGGACCTGGCAGGCGCACCTTGAGGGGGCGGCGGTGTACGTCGAAATAGACCTGCGCCACACGAAACACGTCAGGCGAGACCAGCAATTTCCGCTCGTCCGCTCCCTCCCGCAACTGAGCGTCGCCCGGGCCGGGCAGCAACGCACGCAGCCAGCGGCCGGCGCGGCCGAGCGGGGCTGATGCCGGTTGGTCGAGCAACGCTCGATCGCTCAGCAGGGCCTGGTCCTGGCTGATTGACGCATGGGCTTGCAGCAACTGCCGGGCATAGCTGCTCACGCCGGTGCCTCCAGTGCCGACGAGCATGCGCGCGTCCATGCACAGCCGGAGTACCGGCGCGGGACTGACCCCAGGATATTGCGGTTCGGTCGCCATGCGTTAGGGAGCGTTCGTCCGGCATTCGGCCGCCGTCAATGCACTGAACCCCATCGACCCGAAGATGGGCCCGAGGACCATGCGCGCATGATCGAGTTCCAGAACGTCAGCAAAACCTATCATATCCGCAAATTCGAGAAGCACGTCTTCACCGATCTGAACTTCAAGATCGAGCCCGGCGAGAGCATCGGCATATGCGGCGCGAACGGCGCAGGCAAATCGACGCTGATGCGGCTGATCGCTGGAGTCGAGCAGCCGAGCAGCGGTCGCGTGGTCCGCACCATGTCGACTTCCTGGCCGATCGGCTATTCGAGCTGCTTCCAGTCGAGCCTTACCGGAGCCGACAATGCGCGCTTCATCGCGCGCATCTATAATATGGACGAGCAGAAGCTGGCGGACTTCGTTGAGGATTTCGCGCAGCTTGGCCCTTATTTCCATCAGCCGGTTCACACCTATTCCGCGGGCATGAACGCGCGCCTCGCATTCGGCGTGAGCCTGGCGATCGACTTCGACTGTTATCTGGTGGACGAGGTGACGGGTGCGGGTGACGAGCGATTCCGGGCCCGCTGTGAGGAAGCTCTGCTCCACCGCCGCGACAATGCCACGCTGATCATGATCAGCCACGATCCGGGGACGCTCCGCCAATATTGCACGCGTGGCGCGGTGGTCTATGGCGGTACGCTCGTCTTCTTCGACACGATCGACGAGGCGAGCGAGGTCCATCACCGGCTGCAGATGCGCGCCGCCTGATTGCAGTCGCGCCGCCACTTGACTAGGCTCGTCCGCGACAGGTTCGTGACCGACCCCGATATCGATTTTATCCGAAGAGATCCCACCTTGAACATGCTTGCGTTTCCGCTGACGCTTTCCACCCGCGCTCGTGCTTTCGCCGCCGCCTCCGCTCTGGCTTTGCTGAGCGGCTGCGCGGCCTTGCCGTCGAGCGGCCCGACCGCCGGGGAGATCAGCCGCGGGGCAAGGGATCAGAACCAGCTCGGTTTCAAGATTGTCGATATCGACGGACCGCTGGTTGAAAAGATCAATGCCGAGGCGGCGGCGGCGGACGCCGCGCAGCCGACCTTGTCGAGCCTGGCGCAAGATGGCCGCAACGACGTGATCGGGGTCGGCGACGATCTCTCAATCGGCATTTACGAAGTCGGCATTTCGCTGTTCGGTTCGTCCGAAGGGTCAGGCGGTGTAATCGATCCTGCGGCACGCGCGCAGACTTTTCCGGACGTGCTCGTCGCCGGCGATGGCACGATCAAGCTGCCCTATATCGGCACGCTCAAGGTCGAAGGGCGGACCCCGTCCGAGGTCCAGACGATGATCGTGCGCGCTCTCAAGGGCAAATCGCAGAGCCCGCAAGCGTTGGTCGCCATCAAAACCAATATCGCGAGCACCGTCTACGTCGCGGGCGACGTCCATGCCCCGGGCCGCTTCAACCTGTCGCTGCAGCGCGAACGACTGCTCGACGCGATCGCGCTCGCCGGCGGCGCAACCAATTCGGCCGAGGATACGGTGGTCCGCTTCAATCGCGGCACGCATTTCCTGGAGGAAAGACTGGGCCGCATCCGTTCGGGCGCGGCGGACGATCTGGTACTGATTCCAGGCGACCGCGTCGAATTGCTCAAGCGGCCGCGCAGCTTCATCTCGCTCGGTGCGACCGGCAAGGTCGAGCAGACCGATTTCGCGACGGGGGACCTGTCGCTGGCGGAAGCCGTCGCGCGTGCGGGTGGTCCGACCGACAGCGTTGCCGACCCCTCCGCCGTCTTTCTGTTCCGCTATACGCCCGCGGCGCCGGGTGCCGAGGAAAGGCCGGTCATCTATCGGCTCAACCTGCTCCAGCCGGCCAGCTATTTCCTGTCGCAGCGTTTCGCGATCCGCGACAAGGATGTGATCTACATCGCCAATGCCGCCGCCAATCGTCCAGCCAAGATGGTCAACATCATTAACCAGCTGTTCACGCCGTTCGTGACCGCGCGCGCGTTGACGCGCTAACGCGGGGCGTCGCGCGTCGGGGAGGGCGCTCGTGCCGGATAGATTGCCGCCAGCCAAGGACGGGCCGATCGTCTCGATCGATAGCTATCGGGAGGGGCCGCTCGCCCCTTATCTGACGGCAAAACGCTTGCGGGATCTGTCCCACGCGCCTGACGCGTTGCCCGCCGAGGCGTCGCAGCAGCTGTTGTTCGCGCCTTGGCTGCTGCAGGATATCAGCGATTATCGCTACGCGCTGCAGCGTTGGTTCGCCTGCGTCGTGCCGGGCGGCTTCCTGATCATCACCGTGCCGCATGCATTCCTGCATGATCGGCGCGCGCAATTGCCCTCGCCCTGGCGATCCGGGCAACGGCGCCTCTACACGCCGGCCTCGTTGTTAGGGGAGGTCGAGGAGGCGCTCGTCCCCAACAGCTACCGCATCCGCTGGCTTGGCGATGAGGACGCCGGCTATGATTACGCGCTCGGACGCGATGCGCGGCCGGTGGGGCGGCAGGACGTCGCCCTGGTGATCGAGCGGATCGCGGCGCCGGCCTGGACGCTCGCGGTCGAAAAGCCCGCGGCGGAACCCGCGCCCGGCCCGATCTTCGAACCCGTGCGTACCCGGATCGAGAGCGGGGTGCAGGCCGGGCCTGTGCACTCGATCCTGCTACTTAAGCTCGACCATCTGGGCGATTTCATTACGAGCCTGCCCGCGATCCGCGCGGTCCGCGCGCATTTTCCGGCCGCGCATATCACGCTTGCGGTTGGCAGCTGGAACGAGGCGCTGGCGATCGAAACGGGCTTGGCCGATAAGGTGGTTCCGTTCGATGCCTTTTCGCGCAATCCGGTTGAGGACGGTTATCTCGAC
>Ga0207639_10003555_pt1 | contig 10469 bp, 11 predicted proteins | sample KBSCornC32_FD_184299 | JGI IMG/M metagenome (GOLD analysis project Ga0207639, IMG submission 184299) | Corn rhizosphere microbial communities from Kellogg Biological Station, Michigan, USA - KBS Corn C3-2 (SPAdes) (version 2) | ecosystem: Host-associated > Plants > Roots > Rhizosphere > Soil ...
TAATCGTTGAACGCAGCGGTGAATGCGCCGCGAATCGCGGTGTCGGAAGGATCGCTTTCCGGATTCTCGCCGGCGGCATCGGTGTCGATGCCTTCGAAACGGCCATCGTAGCGGCCGAGCGTGCGACGCTCGTCGCGCAGCAGTTCCTTGCGATAGCGCGGCTGGCTCACGCGCAGATTCGCTTCCTTCAAAAACGCCACGCTGATGCCGGTGTAAGCCGACATGCGCTGCGCGATCGCATCGCGTTCGGCGTCGCTCAAGTCCTGGCCCTTGTTCAGCGCCACGGCGTAATCGCTGCGCGCGAAATCGCGCACTTGCGTCAGAAACGGTTCGAGCGTGGCCGGTTTGTTCGCGATCTTGTTGTGATACCACGCGGTTGCGGCGAATGTCGGCAACAAGTTGATGTAGTCGTTGTCCAGGCCCGGCAGGCGCGAACCGTAGTTGAGAATCGACGACAGCAGCACGACGCCGTTGAGCGCGACGCCGCTGTCTTCCAGATATTTCGCCAAACCCGCCGAACGCGGCGTGCCATACGATTCGCCGAACAGGAACTTCGGCGAGTTCCAACGTTTGTTGACGGTGATGTAGCGCTGGATGAAACGCCCGAACGCGGCAATGTCCTGATCGGTGCCCCAGAAGCGCTTGTTCGGATTGTCGGGGCTATCGTGCTCGTCCTTGTCGTCCCTGGTTTTTTCCTTGCGCAAGCCCTTGGAAAAACCGGTTCCGATCGCGTCGACGAAGACGAGGTCGGTCTTGTCGAGCAGGCTGTCCGCATTGTTGACGAGCTGATACGGCGCCGGGCCGGTCGCTTCGGGACTCGACGTCGCCACGCGCACCGGGCCGAACGAACCCATGTGCAACCAGATGCTGGCCGAACCGGGGCCGCCGTTGTAGAGGAATGTCAGCGGCCGGCGCGACGAATCCTTTTCGTCCGCCGTGTAGGCGACGTAGAACACGCTCGCATCCGGCCGATCCTTTTCGTCCCGAATCAGCAGCGTGCCGGCGGTGGCTTTGTAAGCAATGTTGCGGCCGCCTATCGATACGCTGTGCGAAGTGACGCTCGCCTTTTCCGGCGGCGGCGGCTCGGGCTTCTTCGCCGACTCGGACTTTTCCTCGTTCTTGTGTGCGTCTTCGGGTTCCGCCGCAATCCCGACGATGGCAGTCAACGACAACAGGGACAGCAACACGAGTGTGCGCATGATCAGGGTTCCGGCAGGCACGAATTGGCCGAGTATGCCGCGAGCGCGGGTGGCGTGCACCGTGTCGAACGTTGGCTACAGCGGTTAAATTTTGTAAGAGATCACCACAGATTCGGCTTGGCGATCATCAACCAGAACGCGCCGAGTACGGCGAGAAATGCCGGCCAGCCGAGCGCGAACCACCACTGCATGCAACGATGATAGGCGGCCGGCAGCGCGGTACCCGCACGCGCGGCGATGGCGCTCAGATTGCGCACGCGGATTTGCAGCACGACCACGGGCAACCAGCAGGCGCCGGCAAGCAGATACAAGCCGATCGACAGCAGGAGCCACGATGTCGACAGCGGATAGCCGACCAGCCACATTAGCGCAACGCCGCTGAGCGGCTGCACGATGACCGCGGGTGCGGTGAACAGCCAGTCCGCGAGCACCGTCAGCCGCGCCGCATGGGCGATGGCGACGACATTGCCGCTGCGATGACTCATCCACATGAAGAACGCCGTTCCCAAACCAGTGCCGAATAGCAGCGTCGACGAGACGATGTGGACAAGTTTAAGTGCGGCGTAAGCGTTCATCGACGCTCGTCGTCGAGCATCAACAGCACGATCAGTGCGGCAGCGAGCCCGAAATTCTTGAACAGGCCGCCGAGTGGATCCATCCAATGTGCCGGTGCCGATACGCCGATGGCGACCGTGTAGATCGCGACCATCGTCAACATCAGCGCCGCAACGACGCGCGTGCGCCGGACGCTCAGCAAGGCAATGCCGAGCGTCAGGTCGGCAATGCTGCCGGCCACGGTCGCGACGCGGACCCACGCTGCCGGCCAGCTTGGCAGCGTTGCCGCGGCGGCGGGATCCGGCAAGCAAAAACCGACCGCGGCGGATGCGATCCAGATCAGCGCGAAAGTGCCGAGCAGCAGCGGACGGGTCAGATACCAGCGCGCTTGCAGGAAGTCGCGACGGTCGCTCGGATGCTGTGCGAGACCTTGCGCGAGCGTGGCAGGCGCACGCCCGAGCAGTGCCTGCGTTTGCGCGAGTGCATCGGCGCCACCGATGCGGCCGCGTTCGAGCAGATTGCCGATCACACGGCACAGCGGACCGCGTCCCGCCCATTCGCCGATCGCAACGGCGGCATCGGCCAGCCAGCGCGGAGTCGCGAGAGTGCGCGTAGAGGTGAGGCCGAACCACCGGCGCCAGGCGAGCAGATATTCGCGTAACGTCAGCACTTGCGGACCGACGAGCTCGACGATCAGCGCTCGCGCTTGCGGCTGTGCAAGCGCGGCGACGATCGCGGCGACAAGATCTTCCAGCGCGATCGGGCGAATCGGCTGCGAGCCGTCTCCCGGCAGCGGCAGCACGGCGGACATGGCCGCAAAGGCGCGCAGCAACGCCGTGCCGCCGTACGCACCGCGAGCGCTGTAGACGAGCCCAGGGCGCAGCACCAGCCAATCCAGGTCAAGCTCGGCCAGCGTCTGATCGCAACGATGCTTGGAAGCGATGAACTCACCGTCCTGCGGCTCACCGAGCGCGGACAGCTGGATCGCGCGGCGCGCGCCCGTTGCCGCGCAGGCGCGAAACAGCGCCAGTGGCGCGTCGACATGCACGCGTCGAAACGTATCGCCCTTGGTTTCGCGCAGAATTCCCGCGCAGTTGACCACCGCATCGATGTCGGCGAGTCGCGGCTTCCAGATTGCCGGATCCACATCGCGCGAAAAATCGCAGGCCACGCTCGAACTCGCACCTGGAATCGGCGTGCCGTGACGCGTTGCCGCGACCACTTCGTGTCCGGCTGCGTGCAAGCCGGCGACGACGCGCGATCCGATGAAACCGTTCGCGCCGGTAACGAGCACGCGCACGGCGCGCTAGAACTTGTAGCCGCGATGAATCGCAACAATTCCGGCGGACAGATTGCGTACGTCGACGTTCGCGAATCCGGCCGTTTCCATCATCGCCTTCAATGCGGCTTGATCCGGGTGCTTGCGGATCGACTCGGCAAGATAGCGATAGCTTTCGTCATCGCCGGCGATCAGTTTGCCCAGGCGCGGCAACACCTGAAACGAATGGAACTCGTACAACGGCTTGAGCAGGTCAGACTGGAGCGCCGAGAACTCGAGAATCAATACCCGCCCGCCGGGTTTGAGCACGCGATGCATTTCGTGCAGCGCGGCATTCTTGTCGGTGACGTTGCGCAGCCCGAATGCGATCGTTACGGCATCGAAGCTCGCGCCAGGAAACGGCAGCGCTTCGGCGTTGAGCTGTGCGTAATGCAGATTGCGCACGCAGCCGCGATCGATCAGGCGATCACGACCGGTACGCAGCATGGCCGCGTTGATGTCACCGACCACGACGCTGCCGTTCGCGCCGACCAGCGGCAGCAATAACGCGGCGATATCGCCGGTGCCACCCGCCAGGTCGAGAACGGCGTCGTCCGCACGTACGCCGCTGGTTGCCGCGAACCAGCGTTTCCACAGCCGATGCACGCCGAACGACATGAGGTCGTTCATGAGGTCGTATTTCGACGCAACCGAGGTGAATACGCGCCCGACGAGTTTTTCCTTCTCCGCGATGGGCACGTCGCGATAGCCGAAATGGGTCGTCGACGGATCGCTCATCAGCTGAAGATCGCCCAACCGAACAAAGTCGCGCCACCGAGCCCGAGCAGAATTGAACCGATCCAGACGACGCGCTTGCGCGTCAGCGCAGCGACCGCGCCGAGCGCGATCGCCACTTGCAATAATGCGACGGCCTGCGCGAAAAAATGGTGGTGGTGCATCAGGTGATCGGCTTCCTCGCCTTTCGCATCGCGTTCCTTCTCCAGTTCCTTGGCTTCTTCGCTGGCTTTGCGCTGATCCTCGGCATATTTCTCCTGCGCTTTGCCAAGTTCCTCCGGCGCCGGTTTGTCGAGCGCGACGTAGATCGTGCGCGAGACCTCATTGACCGCCGATTTCAGATTCTTGGCCTGGTAGTACGCCCATTTGTCGGAAGCTTCGGCTTGCAGGCGCGTGGCCTCGGTCTTCAGCGCGAGCGCTTCATTGGCCGATCCGCCGGCCTTGAGCGAAGCGACCGCCGCCAGCGCGGCGAAAATCGCCGTGGTCACGGCGATCGTGCGCAGCAATGCGCCGCCTTCCTTCTCGATTTCGTCGTCGATGGCCTCGCGCAGCTTGTCGGTGTCGATTTCGGGTGCTTCGGGCATCGCGGGCGCCTCAACCATGACGATGCCGTATTATTACTGAAAATCCGCCGAGTGATTGCGCATGGCCTTGTGGTTTGCAGGCTTCGCACTGATCGCGCTGCTCGCGTTCATTGCGGTCACCTTCAATGAGCTCGTCGTCGCGCGCAATGGCGTGCGCAAGGCGTGGAGCGATATCGACGTGCAGCTGCAACGCCGCCACGATCTCGTGCCGCAGCTCGTCGGCGTGGTCCGCGGCTACGCCGGACACGAGCACGACACGTTCGACGCCGTGGCGCAGTCGCGAGCGCGCGCACAGGCGAATCGGTCGATCGCCGGACGCGAACAGGCCGAAACCGAGCTCACCGGTCAGCTCTCGCGCGTGCTGGCGTTGCAGGAAAACTATCCGGACCTCAAAGCCAGCGCGAATTTCCTGCAGCTGCAGCGCGAACTCGTGGAGACTGAAAACCGCCTGCAGACCGCTCGCAACGCCTACAACGAAGCGGTGCGCAGCTACAACGTGCAAATCCAGAATTTCCCGGAATTCCTGCTCGCGCGACCGTTCGGTTTTCGCGACGCCGAATTTTTCCAGGCGCAGGATCGCACGCCAGTCAGTGTCAACGGCTGAGCTTCGCGGTTTCCAGCGCGGTCAGATACGCCTGCCAGTTCTGCGCTTGATTGCGGCCGAGTTCGTACAGCACCGACCACGAGAAAATACCGGTGCTGTGGCCGTCGTCGAACTTGAGCAGCACGCCGTAATGGCCGACCGGTTCGATCGCCGTGATGTTCACGTCGCGCTTGCCATGTTGCAGCACACGCTGGCTTGGGCTGTGTCCTTGCACTTCGGCGCTCGGTGAATGCGTGCGCAGGTATTCGCACGGCAGCTGGAACGTCTCGCCGGTGTCGAAACCAACTTCGAGCATATGCGAGGCGCGATGCAGGGTAATCGCGGTAACCCGCGGCGCGATCGTCATGAGGCCGGCATGGCTTCGGGCGGCAATGGCACCGGCGGCGCGCCGGCGATGCGCGCGAGCAGTAGCATGTATTCGGTGGCGAAGCCGATCGAGCCGATGTCGGCAAAATCATAAGCGCCGGTGTCCGGATACCAGGTCGCGTTCGGATCGACTTCCTGCAGGATCAGCGCCCCGGGTTCGCTGCCGGTCAGACGCCCGACGTAGCTGACTTCGCCGAGTTCATCGTCGAGCATGTTCAACGAGATCAGCGGCGTTTCGCGCGCGGCCGACTCGGCGATCGTCTGCCAGCTGTCGAGTTTGAAATCCGCCAGCTGCGGAACTTTCTGCTCGTTGAGTTCGAGCGCGCGCTCGACGAACTTGCGGCCAGGATCCTGTTCGACCGTGCTGATGTCACCGATTGCCAGCACGACGAAACCGTCGAAGCGCATCGCTTCGCTGACCTCGGCGACGAGGCAGAACTCGCTCGACACGCCGATGACGTAGCCGTGCACGAGCCCCGGCGACACGCGTTCGCGCGCGATCTGCACCGGCGCGTGTTCCTCGAGCGCCTCACGCAACTGCGCGCGCGTACCGCGCCCGCGAAATTGCACGACGTTGCCCTCGTGGTGGTGATGTTTGATGTTGACCATGGTGCAATTCTACCGCCTCGCGGCAGTCACAGGATGTAGCGGCTCAAATCCTGATCCTGCACCAGCGCCGCAAGATGGCTATCCACATAAGCCGCATCCACGCGCACGGTATCGCCGCCGCGGTCGGGCGCTTCGTAGGAAATCGTGTCGAGCAGACGCTCGAGCACCGTGTGCAAACGGCGCGCGCCGATGTTCTCGGTGCGCTCGTTCACGCTGTGCGCGATCTCGGCCAGCCGGTTCACGCCATCGCTGGTGAATTCCAGCGTCACGCCCTCGGTGGCGAGCAGCGCGTTGTATTGCTTGGTCAGCGCACTGTGCGGCTCGGTCAGGATGCGCTCGAAATCGCCGGCGCTGAGCGCCGACAATTCAACGCGGATCGGAAAACGTCCCTGCAACTCCGGGATCAGATCCGACGGCTTGGCCAGCGAAAATGCGCCGGAGGCAATGAACAGGATGTGGTCGGTCTTGATGCTGCCATGCTTGGTCGAGACGGTCGAACCTTCGACCAACGGCAACAGGTCGCGTTGAACGCCTTCGCGACTGACGCCGGCGCCGCTCCATTCACCGCGCTGGCAGATCTTGTCGATCTCGTCGATGAAAACGATGCCGTTCTGCTCGCACGTGGTCAGCGCGCGCGCGCGGATTTCCTCGTCGTTGACGAGCGCAGCGGCTTCCTCGTCGATCAGCACCGGCCGCGCCGCCTTGATCGCCAACTTGCGCTTCTGCGTTTTGTTGCCACCCATCTGCGCGAACATTCCGCGCAACTGCTGCGTCATCTCTTCCATGCCGGGCGGCGCCATGATCTCGACGCCGACGTTCACTTGTGTTTCGATTTCGATATCGCGTTCGTCGAGCGCGCCTTCGCGCAACTGCTTGCGCAATTTCTGCCGCGTTTCCGAATCGCCGGTATCCGGTTGTTGCGGCTCACCCATGAAGCCGTGCAATTGGCGCTTGGGCAGCAGCGCGTCGAGGATGCGCTCTTCGGCGCGATCCTCGGCCTGCGAGCGAACCTGTGCCTTGGCCTGCTCGCGTTCCATCTTAACGGCGACATCGACCAGATCGCGCACGATCTGCTCGACGTCCTTGCCGACGTAGCCGACCTCGGTGAACTTGGTCGCCTCGACTTTGATGAATGGCGCATGCGCCAAATGCGCGAGGCGCCGCGCGATCTCGGTCTTGCCGACGCCGGTCGGACCGATCATGAGGATGTTCTTCGGCGTGACTTCATCGCGCAGTGCGGGGCCGAGCTGCATGCGCCGCCAACGATTGCGCAAGGCGATCGCGACCGCGCGCTTGGCCGCATTCTGGCCGATGATGTAGCGATCGAGTTCGTTGACGATTTCGCGTGGAGTGAGTTCGGACATTCTGCAATCCTGAATTGTCTTGGCCATCATTCCCGAACAAGCGGGGAATCCAGTGCCTTTGCGTTTCGGTCCCAAACGATCAAAAGCTAAAGTCGCCGGAGCCTCCGGCCGGTGCAAAGCGCTTCCTGCATTCGCGGGAACGGCATCAAAAGCTAAAGTTCTTCGATCGTGATGTTCTGATTCGTATAAATGCAGATGTCACCGGCGATCTTCAACGCCTTTTCGACGATCTCGCGTGCGCCCAGCGCCGAGTTTTCCAGCAGCGCCTGTGCCGCGGACTGCGCAAAAGGCCCGCCGGAGCCGATCGCGATCAGCCCGTGTTCGGGTTCGAGTACATCGCCGTTGCCGGAAATCAGCAAAGACGTGTCCTTGTCGGCCACCGCGAGCATCGCTTCGAGGCGGCCGAGGCGACGGTCGGTGCGCCAGTCCTTGGCCAGTTCCACCGCCGCGCGCGTGAGATTGCTGCCGTGCTTGTCGAGCTTGGCCTCGAACAACTCGAACAATGTGAACGCATCGGCCGTCGCACCCGCGAAGCCGGCCAGCACATTGCCGGTGCCGAGCCGGCGCACCTTGCGCGCATTGGCCTTGACGATCGTATTGCCGAGCGTGACCTGACCATCGCCGCCAATCACGACCTTGCCGTCGCGGCGCACAGAAACGATCGTGGTGGCGTGGAACGTTGGGGACATGTCGGCTCCCTTGCGGTGGAACGCACAAACGTGGGGCCGGCCGGCTTGATTCCAAGCGCGCCGGCGCACGCTCCTGCTATTTGCGCCGTTTTGCGCGCGGATGCGCCGCGTCGTATACGCGCGCCAAGTGCTGGAAATCCAGGTGCGTGTAGATTTGCGTGGTGCCGATGTCCGCATGGCCGAGCAGTTCCTGCACGGCGCGCAGGTCACCGGAGGATTCGAGCACGTGGCTGGCACAGGAGTGGCGCAGCAGATGCGGATAGACGCGCTTCCACACGCCTTGATCCTTCGCGCGCCGCTTCAGGCGCGCGCGCACGCCGCCGGGCGTCAGCGGCCGGCCGAGACGGCCGCGCACGAGCGGATCCTCCGCGCCGGGGCGATCCTGTTCGCGCAATGCCTGCAACGCGGCAATCGCCTTGGCGCCGACCGGCACGATGCGCGTCTTGCTGCCCTTGCCGGTGACGCGAATCAGACCTTCGCTCAAGTCCAGATCGCGCCAGCGCACGCCGGTCAGCTCCGATACGCGCAAGCCGGAAGAGTATAAAAGTTCCAAAAGTGCGCGATCGCGGATCGCTTCCGGATCACCGGCCGGAAAATCCAGCAACGCGGAAACCTCGTCGACGTCGAGCACCTGCGGCAACTTGCGCGCCGACTTCGGCGAACGCACGCCGATAGCCGGGTTCGCCGCCGCTTCGCCTTCACGCGCCAGATATCGATAAAAGCTGCGGTACGCCGAGAGCATGTCGCGCAAGGAGCCCGGCGACAATCCGCCGCGATGCGATTTGGCGATGAAGCTCTGGATCTGGTCGGTTTGCACGTCGCGCCAGCGTGCGATGTGCAGAACTTGCAGCTGCGCGCCGAGCTGGTTCAGCGAGCGCGTGTAGTTGGCGATCGTCGCCGGCGAATAGCGTTTTTCATTGCGCAGGTAATCGCTGAACTTCGCGATCGCCGCCTGCAAGTCGCTGCTCATTTCATTGCGCTGCGAATCGCGCCACGGCAGCGCCGATCGCTTCGGCAATCAGGCGCACGAACACGGTGCCCATGCCGGGATGAAAACGGTTGGCGTCCTCGCTACCGATCGCGAGCATGCCGACGCCGTCGATCGGCACGAGCACACTCGAGCGCACTTCGCTGGCGTGTGCGCCAAACAGGAACTCGAGCTTTTCCGGCAACAGACGCCCGCACAGCGGCGCGCCGTTGTTGAGAAATTCGGCGAATGCCGGCAATTCACCCGCGCCGCCCGGCGCGAGAGTCAGCCAGTCGGACGCGGGCAGTTCCGCGCGCGGCGCGCGGAACAACACGAGGCGCACGTGATTGCTGCGAAAATCCTCGCGCAGCGCGGCGACTGCGCGCCGCACGCTATCGGCGAGCGTGGTTTCGCGCATCAACGCCATACTCAGCGAATGCACGCGGACCATGAGCTGCTCGTTTTCGTGCGCGATCTCGATCAGTTCACGCAGACGCCGGCTCAGTTCGCGATTCTTGTCGCGCAATGATTCCAGCTGATAGCTGGCGAGCGACGTCGTCGCGCCTTGGTCGCGCGGCACCATCAGCGACAGGGCGATATCGGGATATTCGCCGAGAAATTCCGGGTGTCGGCGCAGAAAGCTCGCCACTTCGGTCGGACTGGGCGCGTCCTTGACCACGGCTTCACTCATAGTTCCATTTCTCCCTCGAACACGAATTGCGCGGGACCGGTCATCCATAGCGGACAGCCGGCGCCGTCCCAATGGATTTCCAGTTCGCCGCCCGGCAGCGCGACGCGCACGTCGGCGTCGAGTTTGCCACGCCGGCGCAGGACTGCAACCGCCGCGCAGGCACCGCTGCCGCACGCCAGCGTCGCGCCCGCGCCGCGTTCCCATACGCGCAGGCGCACGTGTGCGCGGTCGACGATCTCCACGAAGCCGGCGTTGCAGCCTTGTGGAAAATGCACGTTTGTGGACAAGGCCGCACCCAGCGATTCCAGCGGCGCCGTGGCAACATCGATGACTTCGACGACGGCATGCGGGTTGCCCATCGACACGACGCCGAGTTCGACGTCGCTGCCGGCGATGTCCAGTCGATAACGGTCCGCCTCCTGCTGCGCGGTAAACGGAATCATCGCCGGCGTGAACTGCGGCACGCCCATTTCCACTCGCACGCGGCCATCGGCAAGGATTTCGATGGCGACCGGTCCCGACGGGCTTTCCAGCCGCGTCAAACCGACGCCGAGCACGCCCGCGCGTTGCAGCCATGCAGCAACGCAGCGCACGCCATTGCCGCACTGCAAGGCGATCGAGCCGTCGGTGTTGTAGATGGCGTAACGGAACGCGCACGATGGATCGCGCGCAGGCTCGATGGTCAGCAACTGGTCGAAACCGACGCCGAAGTGGCGGTCGCCGATGTTCGCGACGTGATTCGCATCGAGACCCAAAGGCTGGTAGCGGCAATCGACGACGACGAAATC
>Ga0207639_10003559_pt1 | contig 10466 bp, 1 predicted proteins | sample KBSCornC32_FD_184299 | JGI IMG/M metagenome (GOLD analysis project Ga0207639, IMG submission 184299) | Corn rhizosphere microbial communities from Kellogg Biological Station, Michigan, USA - KBS Corn C3-2 (SPAdes) (version 2) | ecosystem: Host-associated > Plants > Roots > Rhizosphere > Soil ...
CGATCAATGGCGTGGAAGATCCCTTCCTCATCGCCTAGGTAGATCGCATCGGCCGTCACTGTCGGCGAAGCCTTGAAGCCCGGCACGGGCGATTTTGGTTTCGCATTTGGATCCGACCGATAGCCCCACAATTGACGACCCGTCCACTGATCAAGACAAATCAGCTCACCAGACTCGCACGGCACATAAATATGACCTCCGACGATGGCCGCCGTGCCGCTGACCGGCCCGCCCAGCTTCGCCTCCCACCGCGTCACCAGCTTTTCGGGCAGTTGCGTCGATCCGACTCCCGTCTGCGCGAGATCATGTCGAAATGCAGGCCAGCTTGAATTCGACGGCGCGGCTGCACCGACTGTCTTCTGCGATTGCGGCCTGATTTCCTGACGTGGCAACGCCCACACGGCAACGCCGTTCTTTTCGTCTGTGAAGCCCACAGCGAATGACCGGCCATCGTCTGAGAATGCACCGCCGTGGGCCTCGGTGGGAAGCTCCTCCAGCAGCTTGCCGGTTTTCGTCGACCAGATCGGCACGACCTTGTCGGTGGCGACTCGCGCCAGAAACTGACCGTCCCTGGAGAAGACCAGCCCCGAACGGCCGAGCCGGAACGGTTTCTCCAGGTCATGCAGCAGCTCGCCCGTCCGGGCATCAACCAGTTTCACCCCCATCATGTCGCCGATCGCCAACTGCCGCGCGTCCGGCGAGAAGGCCAGACACAGAATCTGGTTGGCTCCCGCTGCCGAGATTTCCGGATCGGGATGCCTGCGATTGGGATTGTCGTTGGGCAATGCCAGGAGCCGCTTGCCGGTGCTCACTTCCCAGATACACGTGCCTGTCTGCTGGCCGCCTGTCGCCAGCCACTTCCCGTCCGGCGAAAGGGCCACGCAATGCACTTGGACTGCATCGACGTGTTTGACTGTTCGCAAGACGCGGCCGGAGGCGACGTCCCAGACAACGGCCGGGGCATCGCGCAGAATGAAGCCGCTGCGCGGAGGGGTCAGTCCGGCGGCGATCAACCTCAGGTCGGGTGTACAGCTCAGGCCCTCGATCACGCCGTGCTGCAATTCATCCGGCAAATCCAGCATTTTGACCAGTTCGCCCGTTTCCGTCTCCCAGATCCCGATCTTTCCGTCGACGACCGCAATGACTCGCTTGCAATCGGCCGAAAGCCTCAGATGGCCCCCCATGGCAAATCGATTGCCGTGCAGATCGCTGGCCAGCTTGACCTCATTGGCCAATATCTTGTCGCCCAGCTCCCAGCAGCGAATGGAGACCGCTTTTTCGGTCGCGACGCTCGTCAGGTAGTTGACCTGCGGCACAAATCCGACGGCCATCACATTCACATGATCCGGCAGGACAATTGCCAGACGGTCCGGTTTCGCGGGGCCGCCATCTTTCTTCTCGTCGGATCCTTTCGCGCCCCCACGTTCGGGCTTGTCGGGTTTAGGACCTTCGTGGGGAGGCGTGCCCGCCCCGGCGCCCTCCGGTGGAACCGACGGCTCGCGTGGATTCAAAAAGATAAGGGACGTTTGCCCACCGCTCTTCATCGAGATGCTCGTCGGGCGTGGGACCTTGGTACCGGGATCCTGCAGGCTCATTTGCAGCATCGTCTTATTGATTCCGCCCCACTCATACATGCCCAGGCAGGTCTGGCCCTTGAACGGACCATCGACGTAGGTGAGATCGATCTCTTTCGGCGACTTGGTCGGATCGACCGAGAACGTCAAGTGCCAAACCTCGCCGTTGGACCGAGTCCAGGTAACCTCGTTTCCTTTGATCGCCCAGCGCCAGGTATTGACTACCTTTTGCGGGGCGTACAACGTCTGGTTCTCGGAATCGCAAATGTCCACCGGCCAGACTCCCTGGAACGGCTGCAATTCACTCGCAATCGGTTTTTCGTGGGGCGCCGGATCGTTGGCAACACTCGGCTTCGATTCGGCCGATTTCGAAGCGGCGACTCGATCAAGCGTGATCCATGAATAAGGCATTTGCCCGGAAAAGAAGATTTCTTTGGGACGGTCGGCGAGCGAGCGCGGGTCGGCCATGCAAATATGGAGGCCGTCTTCACCCACCCATTCGTAAACTCCCAGGCACTTCTGTTCCTTACTGGGGCCAGTGATGAACGTGAAATCGATGTGCCTGGGGACTTGCCGGGGATCGATTGTGAAGCCAACCCTCACTTCTTCACCGTCGAGGCCGATCCAGGAAATCTCATCCCCCTTGACCACCCAGCGACGCTCATTCACTCGATCGTTCTTAACGCCGATTGGTTTCGGCCACGCTCTGGTCATGACATTTGTGAACGTCCAGCTTCCCTGGAGCGCGGCCAGTTCCCTCCCAGGTTCAATCGGCTTGACGGGACGAAGAATAATTTGCGTCGTGCGCCTGCCTTTCTCATCGATTTGCTTTGGGCGACCGACCTCTGCGCCCGGATCTTGAATCGAGATGAGAAGCTTCTTACCATCGCTCCCCCTCCAATCGTAAATACCCAGGCACTTCACGCCTTGGAACGGACCGCTCAGAAAATTGAAATCGATTACCTTCGGCGATTTGTTGGGGTCGACAGTGATCTTGAGTTTCCATTGCGCGCCCTCGCGCCGCCAGATGACCTCGTCACCTTGAATGGTCCATCGCCACTTCTCGGCCTCGAACTGCGGGGCACCCAGCAGTTTCTCTGCCGAATCGCAAAGTTCAACGGCCCAGTCGCCCTGAAAGCGGTCCAGTGTCACCGCGGGGCCACTTTTCTTGTTGTCGTCCCTTTGCGCTCGCTCTTCACCGCGAATACGCTGGATACCTTTGCATTTGCCGTTGTCATTGCCGAACATCACGATCACGGTGTGATCATCGCCGATCGGAATCGAATACTGAATTCCCCCCTCGACCGTCGATTTTCGCGGTTTCAGTTCCTGACGCTTAACGATCTCCAGGAATTGCGTCTCGGTCATGTCGAGCGACAGGCCATGCAGCTTGGGATAGGGAGCCAGGAATTCGAGTCCCTTGGGGGGTGCGCTGGCGCTCTTTGGCGGATCATCCTCCGGTTTCTTGTCTGGTTGCGGTGCCGGACCGGCGACGGCCTTCTCGCGGACCTCGACCTGCTGGCGATTGCTGACAAAGATTTCATTCTCGTCGACCGTGAACGATAGCTTCTCGAACGGCTTGAGGACATGCGTCAATGCTTCGCGCAGCGTGACGCGGTCGGCGTCGATCGTCACCGGCATGTCTTTCCTATAACCCACGCTCGTCAAGCCGGGACCGTCGAGGTTGAGCGTCACGGCCGCCGACTTGCAGATTTTATCCAGAGCGTCGGCCAGCGGCGTGCGCTGGAAATGCATCGAGACCTTTCGCTCCAGCGGTGGGCCGATGAAGACCTTCAGGCCAGATAGACCGCCATCTTCTTTCGGCTTCGGTCCGGTCTTGAGCACGACCGGCTCGGGATCGCGATCGGCCGGCACTTCGACGTCACGAGACGATTCGGTCGAGGGCTCGCGGCTTTCCGCAATATAGACATGACTTGGACCGGGCGGGACGAAGAATTCGAATTCGCCGCGCGAATCGGTCTCGGCGGACAGGCAGGCTGCTCCGGCGCGGGGCCGCGCGGGGCCGTAATAGCCGACGGTGCACTTGGCGACCGGCTCGCCGCTCTGCGCGTCGATGACTCGACCGGCCAGACGCCTGCCGATGCTCAACGCGAAGTCGGCCTGATACGTCTCGCCCGACTTCAAGTCGGCGGCTGGATGGGCCGGCGCGGTCAGTGTTTTGTCGGTCCCCTCGAGCAACAAAATATTGAATTCACCGGCGGCCAGGCCGCCGATCACATAGTCTCCGGCAACATCGGTGGTCGCTTGGCCCCAGCCTCCCGATTGCATGTCCGGTGTGACCGCCTGAGCACCGATACTTACGCCGGCGACCGGCTTCCCGCTCCGTGTCACCCAGCCCGCAACCTTAGCCGCGCGCACCAACTTTGTCGCCGCAACGGCGTCCTTATCGCGCGCCACCTGAATGCGCTGATGGACCCAATCGGCGTGCACATTGCCAATCCATGCAAACGAATCAGCCGGCAGTCTTAGTTCGTATCGACCGTCGGCGTCCGTGACGCCTCCCAGGATCAGCGGCTTGTCATCGATTTTCTGGTACTGCCAGTGGACGGACGCGAAATTGATCTCGTGTTGCAGGTATTCGACCTGCACCGGAACTTGCGACAGCGGCTGTCCCGATTGATCAAGCAACTGTCCGCGAACCGTCCGATTCAGCGGGAGCAGCACCATGCGAAATGACCCATCGTCGGATTTCTGTCCGTTATCCGAATGGGCATGAAAGAAGAAATCGAACCAGCCAAGCCGCTCGCGCCCATCGCGGGCCATGAGTGTCAGGTAATGATCCGACTCGCGCCACGCCTTGGGGACGCGGAACTGCCCAGACGAGTCCGTCGTCAATCGCTGATCAAGCTGTTTCCCTCCCTCGAACGCCAGGACTTCGATGCCGGAAATGGGTTTGCCTTCCGGCGTCACAACGGTGCCGACAACCATCTGGCCGATCGCTTTCGCGCCATCACGCGAATCGACGTTCAGTTCTCGTTCGGCCTGATCGGCATTTGGTTGAGTCAGGGCAGCCGTCCTTTTGGCGTTCGGCCGTGGCCGCAGGCGGGCGGTGACGCCGTGACTCGATACCGATTCGATGCGCACCACACCCAGCTCTCCCGCGGCTGTTGCGACGGCGAGCAGCGGGCCCGTTAAAGCAGGGCCGTAGCCGGTGCTGTCGGGCCGCGGGCCGTAAAAGTCGGCCAATAGGACCGAATCTCGGTTTTGATTGGCCACAATTCGAAACAGGTCGGCGTCGGTCAGGCGATCGGCGTCGTGCCATGTGGAAACGGGCAACACGGCCAGCTTCGCGCCGCGGAGCATGAACAGACCATGTCGGGCCGACTCATACGCCAACAGCCCGATGCGTTTCTCGGCGGCCCATTGCTGGACTGCTGCGAGGCCGGCCGCCGTCGAATCGGGAACTTCGACAGTCGTGCGGGAGAAATCGAGCACCCGGCGTCGAGCCGGCGAAACCTCATCAAATACCAGATCACTCAATCCATTGAACGCCGTCTGATCGGCATAGCGCGTGTGGAATCGCAGCAGGCTCGACTTGGAATTGGCGATGACTTCGGCATCCAAGGGAAACGGGCCCGTGTCAAATGATGCGTAGTCGGCTTCTATTGACGGAGTCCTGGCCTGCCTCACGATCGTGTCGAGGTGACCGTGGGCTGTAATCACGTCATTGATTAACCAGTTTTTTCGCGACTGCTGAAAGCGGGCGAGCTCGTCGTCCGAGAGCGGCTCGTGGAGCCAGCCCCGCCACGGATCATCAAACAGTTTGTCGAGCTGCGCGACGGCATGGCCGTGAGTTCGCGCGACATGGAATTGGGTGAGCGGGATTTCACGGATGATTTTTCGCAGGTCGTTGCGTTGCTGTTCGCGACGCGCCAGTTCGACGGGCGAAAGGGCGCGCGGATTCAAAGCCGCCCGCAGCCCCCATTTCAATGACTTGTAATCGCGAAAGAAATCGAGATAGTCGCCGTTGACGCTGAAAACCGCGTTCTCGAATCCGCGGGAGATCAAAGTAGCCCTTTCGGGAGCCAGCGTCTGGGGCACGTGCCGCTCGATGAATCGTCGAAAATCCTCGACAATGGCCTGCCGATCTTCTTCACGAAAGATGCTGGCGTATTTTGTTTGCAGCCACGCGTCCAACTTGCGGGTCAGTTGATCGGTCAAGATCGCCGGCGCGAACGCGACGCTTTCCGCGGGCTTCAATTTCGGCAACTCGTCCTTCCGGGTCGCCTCTAATTCCGAGGCAAATCCCGCAAACGCATTCCACTGACAGGGCCGTGATTCGAGCACGTACTGCTCGATCTGGTCGACGGGAATTTGTGCATTGTAGTCGCACCAGCCTGGCCATTGCGCCGGCTCTTCTTGGGTGTCGGAGATGCCGCTGCGAGAGAGATTAGGCCGGGCCGGCCAGATTTTGCCCTGCCTGTCGATCACTTGCAGCCGCACCTCTTCGTCGGCGAGATAGCGCCGGCCGACGATCAGGTTCGACGAATCCTTGAGCTTCAGCGGCGATTCGCCCAACAGGTAATCAGCGCGCCCCAGCGTGATTTCTTCCCTGGGCTTGAGCTTTCCCAGCTCGGCCCAGGGACCGTCTCCTGCGTACACGCCGATCGTCGGGCGCTGCTCGTTGTCGGTGTTGTAGACGCAAAACAGATACAGCTCGGAGTCGGCCAGATCGCCCCACGGCCGGTAGAGGGGCAATGGACCATGATTGTCATTTCCATGAAACGTGTAACTGACGCCTTGGCGTTGCAGATCTTCCGCCGCCGGATCGCGAACGCAGACCAGCGCGAGCATGGCCACTTGACCAAAGGCGTGCTGCTGGAGTGACCAGTCGGCCGAGCGCGGCACGCCGTCGGCGTCCCACCAGCAGAACGGATGCGTTCGGGGCCGCGCGATGGCCACCAGCGAGACACTACCGCCCTGGAACAATTTCTTGGTCCAGCGTTCGGGCAGGTCGACGGGAAACTTCGCTGCCCGTGAATTGAAAACCTCGGCCTGCCGCAGCGCCGCCTTCGCACTGGACCGTCCCGCTTTGAACCACGTCGCGTCGGCGAGCAGCCGCCGGGCCTGTTCGGTCAGCTTCGGAACGGCTTCATAAACGCGAACCGCATGGAACTCCTCGCGGCCGGGCGTCCCTTCCGCCTTGCCGATGAATGCCACCGCCGAGCCGATCGGGATATCGCCCCGAAATGCCAGCGGCTGCCTCTTGATCTTCTGCTTCATGCCATTGGCTGGATACGGGTCTGTGTCGAGCGAAAACGTAGTCAGCTCCAGCTCGAATGGCTGACCCGGCAATGACCGATACCGGCCGTTCACCGTTCCATTCGCAAAGGAAACGGCCCCCGACTGGTGCTGCATGCGAAGCGTCTGGAAGTCGACCTCATTGTGCCAGTCATTTTCATACGTCGACAGAGCCAGCACGCCAGGCGCCTGGACGTTTGCGTAGACGTGGGCCTTCGCCGCCGGATCGAACAACGCCCGCCGGATCTTCGCCGCGTCGCATTCGAGGACTCGAAACGCCCCCTGACGCGGCAATTCGTTGCGGCCAAGCTTGGCAGTCGTCTCGGCCAGTGTGCCGTCGACCAGCATCGACCATGACAACATCTGCGATTCGCCGGCTTCGTCGGCTTCATCAACGGCCTCGGGCGACGGCTCGATTGCTTTGCCGTCCGAGACTTCGACAACATCCTTGTCCTGGGGCGTAGCAATTGAAGCGCCGACATGGTTCGCGACGAGGCCCCAGCAGATCCACACGCCAAATGCCATGCCAAGTGATGCGAGACTCAATAGCGACAGCGGCCAGCGGGCGGCGCCGTCGGCATCGAGTCCGGCGATGCGGCGGACGCGGGAGAGCAACGAGCCGTCAGTCGCGCCCAGGGCCAAGACTGTGCTCCGGCCGCGGAGTTGCTCGATGGCCACGAGCGCCCGGCCGTATTCGACGCGGTTGCCGAGCAGTGCGACCACCAGGTCGTCGCAGCAATGCTCGCGCTCGACGCGCACGCGGTGCGACAGCCACCACACGGCAGGATGATAGAAGAACAAAGTTTCGACCAGCGTTTGCAGCAGGTTCACGACAAAGTCATGCCGCTGCACATGGGCCAGCTCGTGAGTGAGGATCGCTTCTAACTGCGGCACGGGGATTGTCGTCACCAGGCTGACCGGCAGCAGGATTACGGGGCGCAGGTATCCGACCACGATCGGCACTTGAGCCAATGTCGATTGGAGTACGCGCACCGTTCGCCGCAAGCCAAGCTGTGCCGAGACGCGCCGCAGCATGGCCAGCACGTCGTCGGAGACCGGCGACGTGCCTACGCCCCGCAGCCGCCGCAACGTGCGCCAGCCCAACAGCGGACGGAGCGAACAGACGACGACTCCCAGGCACCAGGCGGAGACGATCCAGGCCAGCCAGGGACGCAAAATTGCCCGGGCCCGTTCCGGCCAGGAAAGATTGGGTAGTGAAGCGATCGATGGGTCATCGGGATTCGGCGATCGAAGGACAGGATCGCTGTCCGGTATTGTTTGACCGGCGAGCGGCGCGACGTCAGTCCGCCGGTGGGTCCATGCGTCGCTTGAATCTCGCTGTCCCCGATCGGCTAACGCGTCGATTGGCTCTTCGTTTGCACGCTGCTCGTTTGATGCGTCGCCGGATTCTTTTAACTCGTTTGGAGAGTCAAGAGACGCTTGGTCCCACCGGCGGGGACCAATTCTATTCGAATCGGTGCCCGCCACGCCGCTCGCCGGGTCGACTCGCTCACTTGCTGGCTGAAGCACCCATGTGACCACCGGAATGGCGACCGACACTCCCATCGCGACGACCAGCACGGCGTACCGCGTGGTCGCCGAGCTTTTTCGCAATGCGCGAACTACGGCTCCCGCCAGGAGCGCGACGAGCGTGAACTGCCACAGCGAGTGCAGCAACACCCAGCCGAGACGTTCGACCACTAGTTCTGAAACCGGCCAGGCAAATCCGAGAGGCGTATTCATGACTTGCCTTCCATTTCATCGAGCAGCCTGCGGGCTTCGTCGATTTCAGCCTGTGACGCCTTGCCGCCGGCCAGGGCCTGCAAGACCAGGCTCATGGCCGAGCCGTTGTAAACTTTCTCGACCAGCTCACTCAGGAACTTCTTCGCGGCCCGCTCGCGCGTGATGGCCGCGCGATAGATGTGGGGCGAAGCCGTTTCGTCCCGCTTCACCAGACCCTTCGACAGCATGACCGCCAGCATTTTGACGGTGGTCGAATAGTTCGTGCCCTTGGCCGCATTCAACCGCGCGTGAATTTCGCGGACGGGGCTGGCCCCCAGTTCCCAGAGAATCCGCAGAATCTCCAGCTCGACGGCCGTAGGTTGAGAAGAACCGAGCTCGCGCATGAGCGTCACTCCGAAAGTGTGGTCCGACGGACGACACGACTAGCGAAAGGCTTCGCTAGACCCGAGTATAGCGAAAGGTTTCGCTAGTGCAAGTGGTTCTCCGAAAAAAGTCTCACGCAAAGGCGTTTAACCCCGAGCCGGGCACCATCGTGAGGAGCGATGGTCCGAGGCCGGCCGAGGTTCGCTTGAACCTGTCCGACAGCGTCCGGTCGCGACGGTACGCCATGCAAAGTCAAGTTTCGCGACCGAACGCTGTCAAACAAGTTCTCTGGATTTCCGGCCGGCCTCGCCGTTGGCTCGGGGTTAAACGATCGCGGCCTTCGGCACGCATTTACCATTTACTGCATCCATAAACGACCGTTGACGTGTCTTGGCCTCTCCTCTATGCTGAAGGAACTGAAATGGTCGATTATATAGAGACATAGACGCAGATAACTCCCGCCCACTGCTGGACTCCTCGATGAAACTTCCGCGCTCCCGCTGCCCAGGACCGCTTTCGCGGCGAAGCTTTTTGCAGGCTGGAGCTTTGGGCTTCACCAGTTTGACGCTGGGAGACCTCTTCCGCAGGCGAGCGCAGGCTGCGTCCGGTGCCGGCCTTGATTCCGACACGTCGGTCATCTTCGTCTGGCTGCCGGGCGGGCCCCCGCACATGGAAATGTACGATCTCAAGCCCGAGGCGCCCTCCGACTATCGCGGTGAATTCCGCCCCATTCCGACGGTCGTCCCCGGGATCGACGTGTGCGAACATCTGCCGCTGCACGCCCGCTTCGCCGACAAATACACCATCATCCGTTCGGTCGCTCACCAGTACGCCGGGCACGACGACGGGATGAAACATTTTCTGACCGGCCGCCTTCCCGGCCCTCCTGGCGACTTCGTCACCATCCATCCGATGGTGGGGTCGATGGTGGCCAAGGTTCGCGAACGCCGCAACCTGGGTATCCCCAATTACATCCAGGAGGCCGACGCCGGCCGCGAGAACGTCGATACTTACGGCTTCGGCAGCGCCTATCTGGGCAAAGACACGCTGCCGTTCTCGGTGGTCGGCGATCCCAACGCGCCCAAGTTCGAAGTACAGAACCTGTCGCTGGCCCGCGAGATGGAAGGCCGCCTCGACGATCGCGTGGCGTTACTGGGCGGGCTCGACAAGATTCGCCGCGATCTGGATGCGCGCGGCACCATGAGCGTGGTCGATGAATACAATCAACGGGCGCTGACGCTGCTCACCAGCGACAAGGCCCGCACGGCGTTCGACCTGTCGCGCGAACCCGACCAGGTGCGCGACCGCTACGGGCGTCATCCGTGGGGGCAGCGGACGCTCATGGCCCGCCGTCTCGTCGAAGCCGGCGTGAGCTTCGTGACGGTGGTCATGGAGAACCCCACGCCTCCGGGACAGACCCAGCCCAAAGAGAGCGTCTACAACTGGGATTCGCACGGCGTGAACTGCCATATGTACAAGGACGCCCTGTACCGGTTCCCGTTTTACGAACGGGCCAGCATGTCG
>Ga0207639_10003560_pt1 | contig 10465 bp, 16 predicted proteins | sample KBSCornC32_FD_184299 | JGI IMG/M metagenome (GOLD analysis project Ga0207639, IMG submission 184299) | Corn rhizosphere microbial communities from Kellogg Biological Station, Michigan, USA - KBS Corn C3-2 (SPAdes) (version 2) | ecosystem: Host-associated > Plants > Roots > Rhizosphere > Soil ...
AACCGAGCGACTTCAATTGCTCCGAGAGCCAATTCGCTAAGGTCTTGCCGAAGATGCCAGGATTGGTTTCATTGTCAGTGCCTTCCGGATCTGCGAAGGCTTGTGACTCGAACACCAGAAGCGGACTCTGTCTCATGAGGCCTAACGCCCAAGCTAAGCGGCGCCGGCGGCACCGCCGGAGAATCGTAGCATCCGGTCCGGCGTCCGCTGAGCACCTAGTTAGTGCGATGGCAAGTGACGAGAACCTTGGCCTCTTTGTACATGGGGTCAACGGGCGTAGTGACCAGTCGCTTGTGAAATTCCAGGACCTTCATCTTTGACCAGTTTTTCTTTTGCAGCTGTAGATCAAGCGCATGCTGGCCCATTTCAAGCGTGTAGTTGGGGTTGCTCGAAGACAAGAACTGGCCGGACGTGAATTTGAGTTCAATTACGTCATTCGCCAGTAACCACGAACCAGAAAGACCAGACTTGGCGATCACGGTTCCTCCACCGCTACTCTTGATAGTGGATGTGGAGAGCTCCGAATACGAGCCGCCATTTCCGTAGGTGTGCTGCTCCACAACGGCGATTGTCAGGCCCTTCCCATTCATGGTGTAGGGATCGCAGGCCCACGTACCTTCGATGTTGGACGAGCTAACAGCGCCGAGAGACAGCGATGGGCTAGCTGCAACGGCGACGAGAAAGATAGCGTTCTTCACGGTCATTCGAAGGGATTCCTATCGCGCCTAACGCCATGTCAAGCCGCCGTCGCGCGGCAGCGGTCGGAAAGAACGCAGCGTCTGTACGACGGTCGGCTCGAACACCTGAGTTAAGCCGCGCCGCGAAGGGGCGTCGGCTAGGACGAATTGTTAGACGGCAATCTACTACTGCTCAATGTGAGGCACCGTAACGGTGAGGGTGTACAGACTTTGCGACATGCTCGTTGGTTTGTACTTAATGGCCAGGCCGGTAGAGCCCGCAGCGCCAACTGCGAGAGTGGCCGGAATCACAACCGTTTCGGTCGAGGCGGCCGCATTGCCTAGGGACTCTGCGGCGACCTTATCGGCGAAGCAAGTCGCGAGCCGCTTCAGGTTGTTCCCACCGAATTCCCAAGACGTATTAGGCACAAGGTAGTCGCAGAAACGTTGTGCAGCCGCGCCACCAGAGGCGCGGCAATCATGGGTCATAACGACGCCTTTTGTGTCGCCACCCCATCCACCTTTCAGCACTACGGAGCTAGTCCCGTCCGTCGCGCTTCCACCGACAAATGCGAATAACTCGGGGCAGATGCGGTCACCACTGGCGATACGCGCCATTGAACACGCATTTGTGGCGAGTGCTATGAGCGAGAGCAGGGCGAGTTTTCGGTGAACTATCATTGCCGCCTAACGCCTGAGTTAAGCCGCCACCACGAAGTGGTGGTCGGCTTGAATGAATTGTTAGGCGCGCTACTCGTAGCCCCGCCCGGCCCACAAGAAGGTAGCAAATAGCTGCCAGGGATTGCCGGGCTTTGGGCCGGACAGCTCACTGAACGCAGAGTCACTAGCCCAAGCCGAGGCACGTTCAAGGAAATCGGCGATGGTCTGATTGGCCCACTCTCCCTGAAACCCGTCAACTGTCAGCGCGAGAGCGTCAGCTTCCTTTCGGTCCGCAACGAGCAGCTCAACAAACCGTATAAACGAAGCCTGGTCCGAGACCGCCTTGAGAGAGTTGATCAACTGATCGCTTGCCATGCGGGCCTAACGCCTGAGTTAAGCCGCCACCACGAAGTGGTGGTCGGCTTGAATGAATTGTTAGGCCTCAGCATACGCCGCTACAAGCTGACTCTCGCACGCGGCTGAGCCGATATGGAGGATCAAAGTGCGCTCCAGTGGCACGACCGGATGTGCTGCTGAGTGCTTTGCGAACTCCAAGAACTCGCCAAGACTGTCTCCCTCGTGCCAGGTGGTCATGACAAAGGAGCCGTCAGGAATGTCGCCGTAGTCAAAAGCCTCGAGATTGGCGAAATCAACCGAGTCATCCCACGAGCTACAGCCGGCGCCCCAAGCCAGCATGTACAGGCAACCCAAGTCCAAAAGCCAACGGCTGACGAGGTTTTGCCAATCCGGGTCGACGAGGCAATCCAAGACCAACAAGGCTCGCGTCGGCCGGCATTCCATCTGTGATGGAAATGCGCCCGGAAGCAAATGGACGTATTGCGGATCGCTATCCATGCGGCCTAACTACAAATAGACCCCGAAAGCGGGGCGTTGCATGGCATCCTGCGCGTGTGCGGATATCGCGTCAAGCCATATTCTTACACAATGTCAGCAACTTGCGCGGTCGCGCCGGCCGTCCCAAGCCGATCACACTCCGTTGCAACATCCCTGGTCCGAGGGCGTAATGGATTACGCATCCGGAAACGACGGCGTAACGGGTGGCTCGGTGCCATCGCTCGGTCCGCGTCTGATGGAAGAAGTTCGGCGCAGGATCCGTCTCAAGCACTACAGCTTGCGTACCGAGCAGGCTTACGTGGGATGGATTCGCCGGTTCATCCTTGCCAACGGCAAGCGGCATCCGCGCCACCTCGGCGCGGCGGAGGTGGAGGCGTTCCTGAGTGCGCTCGCGACGGACGGCGACGTTGCGGCGGGGACGCAGAACCAGGCGTTGTCGGCGATCCTGTTCCTGTATCGCGAGGTGCTGCGGCTCGATCTTCCGTGGTTGAGCCACGTGGTTCGCGCGAAGCGTCCGCGCCGCCTGCCGGTGGTGCTGGGGAAAGACGAAGTAGGCCGGCTGCTTGCGGTGATGGAAGGCCGTACCTGGTTGATGGCGAGCCTGCTGTACGGCACCGGCATGCGTTTGATGGAATGCCTGCGCCTGCGCGTGAAGGACGTCGATTTCGCGCGCAACGAAATCCTCGTGCGCGACGGCAAGGGCGGCAAGGATCGCCGCACGATGCTGCCGCGTTCGCTGGTCGAGCCGCTGCAGCGGGAGATCGAGCGCTCGCTGCGGCTGCACGCGATGGATCTTGCCGCCGGCTTCGGCGCGACGCGCCTGCCGCACGCGTTGGCGCGCAAGTATCCGCGCGCGGCGCGCGAGCCCGGCTGGCAGTTCGTGTTCTCGGCGACCCAACGATCGCGCGATCCGCTCGACGGCTGCGAGCGGCGCCACCACGTGGACGACGCCGTCCTCGCGCGTGCGCTCGCGCGCGCGAGGCGGGCTGCCGCGATCGCCAAGCCGCTGAGTGCGCATGCGCTCCGCCACAGCTTCGCGACGCATCTGCTCGAAGCCGGCTACGACCTGCGCACGATCCAGGAACTGCTCGGCCACAAGGACGTATCGACCACGCAGATCTATACGCACGTGTTGAATCGAGGTGGGCGAGGCGTCGTCAGCCCTCTGGATTGATTCGCAGGGGGCGATGCAGTCGTTTCGCCACAGGCGACGGTACTCGCCTTCAAAACGGAGGCGTGCGGCGCGCACGAAGGCAGGAAGCACGCGAGACGCGTCCCCAACCCCAGCCGTTCCTGTCAGCGTGACCCGTAGCGGCCGAAAGGTGACCGCGATCGGTGATCCGCTGACACGAGTGGGTTGCTGCGTGGTTCCGGTCACTCCCGAGGTGACTCGAGTCAGTATTTTACTGACTGCAGTCCGCAATGCGATGACTGCGATCAGCGCGGCATCGACGGCTGTCAGTGCGAAGATGGAAGCAGTCACGGGCGCAGGCGCTGCGGTCACGGCAGCGCTGACACCGGTCATTCGCGCGCTGACACCGGCCGTTCCGGAGCTCACACCGCTCGCGCGCGCGCGGACTGCGAACAAAGAAAAGGCCGCATCACTGCGGCCCCGAGGTGACAGCGGTCAGCGAAGACCCGTCATGCGGTCTTTGCTTCCTTCTTGCGGCGAACGCCCTGGCGGGCGAAGCGGCTGCCGAGTTCCTTGCGCAGCGTGGTCAGGCCCTCCGTGCGACCGGTGACCTTGAGCAGGCTGTAGGCCTGCAGCGCGACGTCCATCACGTCGCTGCCGAGCGCGGCATCGGTGTCGCTCGCGCGTTCGCTCAGGCGGGACAGGCGCACCAGACGCGGGCGCAGGTGGTCCATCGTGGCCAGATCCGCCTGCGCATCGGCGAGACCGACGTTGGCGGGGACCATCTGCGGGTTCTGCTCCAGCACGCGCAAGGCCTGCCGGCAGAACGCCTCGGACTTCTCCCCCATGTGGCGCATCGAGCGCTTCTGGGCCGGGCTCAGCGCGATCAATCCGGCGAGGCGGGTTTCCAGTTCCGAAAGGGCCGCGTCCACGGCCTGGAGCTGGGCGTCGTCGAAGCTGAGCGAAACGAGGTTCTGCGTCATGGGGTGCTCTCCTGTGTGTGATTCCCGTTGACCGACCGGCGAACCCCAGTGGCTGCCGACCGGATGCCTTGCGGCATGGAGGGATTGCAACAGGAGGCGGTCTCAGAGGCTGCGACAGGCGATCGCGTGCCGCGGACGTAGGTGCGCCCTGGCCCATCGTGCTTGGTACGCCGACGAAGCGGGGGCAAGGCCCACCTACGCGGCTGCCTTGCTGCTCAATGGAGCGGAAGGGGGATCAGCACGACGAATGCATCGCCGTCGAGCGCATGAATCACGAGATTTTCGCGGAATAGCCGCCAGGTCAGCGAGTCGCCGGCCAGGAAAAAGGTTTCAAGGAACTTGTCGTCTGCAGCCAGTCTATCGTTGCAAGCGACCGGGTCCGCGGTTTCGAGGCACCATTCGGGTCCGCATCGGATCACGACGCATGCAACCTCCTAATACAGGCGAGATGCGAGGCCGCCACCAAGATGTGGCTCGGTGTTCGAAACCGTCAGCCTGCCATCGCCGAGACGATGCGTGCCCATCGCGCGGCGAGCCAGCGCGTCATCGCCACGGCCAGGACGAGCAGGGCAGGGCTGTACGCGACCCACCAGTATTCCGCGACGAGACGCACGATGGAGGCGATCGGCTCGCCGGAATGCGCACTGGCGGCTTCGAGCTGCGGCACGACATGGACGAGCAGGGCGCTGACCGGCAGGACGATCAATGTCGCAAGCAGGCCCAGCGTTCCGTGGCAGAGCGCGCCGACGACGAACACGAACAGGCCTCGACGCGGCAGCGCAGGCCGACGGCGAAGGGCGACGACCGCCGGCCAGAGGATGGGCGCGAGCGAGCAAGCGACGAGAATTGCCAGGGTGCCGAGCACCACGAGTCCGGAACCTGCCGCATCGGATACTGCATCGCCCATGGGTGGACCTTTGTGGAGTGGAATGCGCTCTGCGAATACGCAAGGCCGTCGTCGCCCTCGCGGCACCATCTTGCAGGAAGGGGCCCAATGAAGCACGCCTGCGGTGTGCGCATGACCGAATGGCCCCCGACGCCGCGATGCTCCGTGGAACCGGGCAGGGCGCGATCGGCGCCGTGACGGGAAGCGGCCCGTGAATTCATCGGCATTCGTTCGTGGCATCGCGGTGTGCGCCCTCGTCGCGCTATCCGGCGACGCGCGTGCATACGAGGTCTACACGGTCACGCGCACCGACGACCCGGCGCCGGACGGCTGCACGCCCGGCGACTGTTCGCTGCGCGAAGCGATGCTCGCGGCGAACGCGTCCGCGGGGCTCGACGACGTGATGCTCGCCGCGGGCACCTACGTGCTCGGCTCGACGGTCGAAGTCGAAGGCGAGGTGCGCATCATCGGCGCGGGCATCGCGCAGACGAACGTGACGGCGGCGTCCGTCGCCGTCGATACGCTGTTCCATCTCGACGAAGTCGCGCCGCCGACGCTCGGATTGATGAATCTCTCGCTCGACGCGCTCGGCGGCGACGAGGTGGCCGGCAAGGCGAGCGCGACGCTCGCGCTCGACCACGTCGCGCTGCCCAATCCCGACGGCGGCATCTACCTCGAGTACGCGGCCGAGGGCGGCATCGTCAACGTCGACGATGCGCAGATCGCCGGTCTCTTCGGCTTCTACGGCACGCGCATCGCATGGATCAACGACAGCCGCTTCGGGCGCCTGGCGCTGCTGCAGGCCGATCCGGGCGTCACCTACCAGCTCGGCCTGTCGCGCGTCGTCGTCGACGGCAGCACGCGCGACAACAGCGCGCTGCGCCTCGACTCGGCCGGCGACGTGTTCTTCGACCAGGTCACCGTGCAGGACACGCGCTACGGTTTCTACATCGACGAGGCGCCGGCGTCGCTCACGATCGACGGCCTGCGCTACCTGCGCAACCAGGCGCCGATGCAGGTGGTCTCGGGCGCGGACCTCACGCTCGTGCACGCGGAGTTCCGCGACAACCGCCCGACGGAGGTCAACGAGCCCGACGAACCGGCCGCATTGTGGATCTCGTCCGGCGGCTCGCACGTCGTCGTCGCCGACTCGACCTTCGCCGACAACACCGGCTCGGGCGACACCGGCGGCGCGGTGCTCGTCGAAGGCGGCGCCGAGCTGTCGCTGCGCAACGTCACGTTCCACGGCAACTCGTTCACTGCGACCGCCGCGGCCGCCGGCGCGCGTGGCGGCGCGGTCGGCTATCGCGCGGCGTCGAACGACACCGTGCTCACCTTGCAGAACGTGACGATCGACGCGCCGACGATCGCGCCGGCCGGCATGGAAGGCTGGGCGTTCGGCGGCCGCGGCAGCGGCACGGACGTGACCCTGAACATCTTCAACAGCGTGTTCGTCGGCAGCTGCCGTTCCGACGGCGTGGTGCCCGACTACGCGATCGGCAACGTCAAGACCTCCGGCGACAACTGCGGCTTCGGCAGCAGCGGCAACCTGCTCGGCGTGTCGCGCGCGGACGTCGCGCTCGGTGCGCTCGGCGACCACGGCGGCCCGACCGCGACGATGCTGCCGGCTGCAAGCAGCGTGGTCGTCGATGCCGGCGTTTCGCTCGGCTGCCTCGACGCCGACCAGCGCGGCCTGCCGCGCCCGGCCGGCGGATCCTGCGACGCGGGTGCGATCGAGAGCGGCGACGGCATCTTCGCGAACGGGTTCAACTGAACGTCGCGCGGGGCGCCGATTCCCCTCGCGCAGCAGCCGAATACTGCAACGCGCGCAGCGCCTCCATCGCATCCTGCGCGCGCTCGACCGGCACGAACAGGTGGTCGTGATGCACGCCCGCGATCACATTGCAGCCGATGCCCGCGCGCGCGAGCACGTCCGCGAACGCGGCGGTGAGGCCGACCGCGGCGAGGTCGGAATGCACGGTGAGGGTGATCCACGCCGCGGTGAACGTGATCGGCAGCCCGAGCGCGATCGCTTCGTGTTCGGCGAGCACGGCGGACAGGCCTTCCGGTTCGCGCATCGTCGCGACCACGCTCGCGGGATCGGGCGAGACGTCGGGCGGCAGCACGACGAACGCGTAGCGGCCGGGATCGAGCGCCGGCTGCATCTGCGCGAGGAGCGTGTCGAGATCAGCGATCGCAGGCATGGTTCGACATGGCTCCCGTGACGTCACGCGCGGATTGTTCCTTACCGAAGCAGCGGGGAGAAGCCGTGTCTGCAGTCCGACGTATCGCTCGAACGAAATGGACCGGCTTCTTCACCGCTCCCGCTTGCGGGAGAGGGTAGGGTGAGGGAAAACGGAGCGCGGCGTCGCGCGCACGCACATCGCGCAACGATGGTCGGTTCGCCGCGAGCGCGTTCCCTGCGACGCATGGCTTCGTCTTCCCTCACCCGCGCCTGCGGCGCGACCTCTCCCACGCGTGGGAGAGGTGACAAACCATGAGATCCGTCAGCGACCGGGCGGGCCTTCGCGCAGGCGATAGATGTAGGCATCGACCGTCGCACCGTCGTCGAGCCGGGCGACCGTGAGCACGCGCTCGTAGCCCTCGCCTTCGAACGCATCGAGGCGCGGCCAATGGGTGGCGAGTTCGTCCGAACTGAAGACGAGACCGCGCACGACGTCGCCGTCGTCGGCGAGGACGATGCCGGGATAGCCGAGCGCCGCGCCCCAGCCTTCGGCCAGCAGGCGGCCGGTCACGCTCGCGGGCTGCCACGTGCCGCGCACGTCGGCGAGCACGTGCGCGTTCGGCTTGCCGGGCGCGAGCGTTCCGTAGACGAACAGGCGCTCGATCATCGCGGCGGCTCCGCGGCATCGGCATCGCCGCGCGCATAGAGGTCGAAGTGCATCACGTCCTCGCGCGTGCCGAGCTTCGTGTACAGCGCGACCGCGGGGTCGTCGCCGTAGTCGGCCTGTACGAACACGACATGGATGCCGCGTTGCGCGGCGAGCGCGTGCAGCCGCGCGATCAGTGCGGTCGCGACACCGCGGCGGCGCCAGCGTGCGTCGACCGCGAGGTCGTAGAGGTAGAACTCCGATCGCGCCTGCTCGAACTTCGGCAGCACGTAGCCGGCGAGTCCGCCGATCACGACGTCGCCCGCACGCGCGGCGATCGCGACGAACGTCGAGCTCGCGAGCAGGTCGCGCAAATAGGCGTCCGCGGGCTGATGCGCGGTATAGGTCGGTACGTCGTCGAAGGCGCGACCGAACATCGCGAGCATGCCGCGCAAGTCCGCTACGCAGCGCGCGTCGAGTACGTCGATCGTGATCGATCCAGTCATGTCGCCTCCTGTGTGCGACATCGCGCTCAGCCGAGCCGCAGCAGCCGCGGCACCTTCTCGAGCAGGATGCGCACGAGCTCGGGATCCATGTACGCGTAGTCGTCCGGGATGTCGAGGCAGACCACGCGCTTGCCGCCGAGATGCGCGCGGAACTTCTGCGACAGCCGCTGGCGGTGCGCCTTCTCCATCACGAACACGACATCGGCCCAGGCGAGGAGTTCCGGAGATACGGGCGTCGCGGCCTCGTGGCCGAGGCCGGCCGACTGCGTCTCGATGCCGTCCCGATCGGCGAACACCTGTTCCGCGGTCGGGCTGCGGAGACGGTTCTGCGTGCAGACGAAGAGGACATGCATGGCGAGTGAGGTAACGTCGATCTGTGCGAGCATGCGAGACGATGGCGACCGGCGCAAGCGGCGACCGGCAGTCCATATGCGACGCGCGTGACGGCGCGCGTCGCGGCTCACGCCTGCGTCGCGATCTCGTCGTAGCCGCGGCCGAGGAACTCGACCAGGCAGAAGCCGTTGCCGAACGGATCGGCGAGCAGCGCGAGCTTGCCCCAGCGGTGCGTGCGCGCGACCTGCTCGAGCGTGGCGCCGGCCGCGACCGCGCGCGTGGTCGCGCGCTCGATGTCGTCGACGACGAGGTCGAGATGCACGGGCGTCCAGTGCCGCGCGTAGTCGCGTGGCGCGTCCACGTGCGCGCACGGGCGGCTGCCCGCGGCTTTCACGAGCAGGTAGATCGGCGCCGAGGCGCCGAGCAGTTCGACCCCGGCCGCGCCGAAGCGCCGGCCGATGCGCAGGTCGAACGCGCCGGTGTAGAACGCGATCGCGCGCGGCAGGTCGTCGACGTCGATGTTCACGAGCAGGGAAGCCACGCGTCGACTCCTTACATGGACCAGTCGAACGTGGACGCCGCGCGCCGCGTGCCCGTCTCGAACACCGCGTCCGCGCCGTGCACCGAGAGCGTGAAAGCAGCGACGCCGTCCTTGCCCGCCGCATGATGCAGGACGAGAACCTGGCGCGCGACATCGAACGCCTCGACCGTGACGCGATCGCGCGCGAGCACGATGCCTTCACGGTCGCCCGGCGCATGGAAGCGCACCGAGGCGATCGCCGGCCGCGTGCCGTCACCGACTTCGAGCTCGATCGAATAGCCGCCGTCGTCGAACGACAGCGACGAAGTGGCCCGTGCGGGGCCGACTCCTGCAAGGGAGAGGGACAAGGCCACGAACAGCGAACGCACGGATGTCATCATGGGTACCGACTCATTCGACGTGCATGTCGCCGGACACCCAGCGCCTTTCCCATCCCTTCGTCTCCATGCACTGGATCAGGTTCCTGCGTGCGATCGTCTCGCTGGTGCGGATCGGTATCGAAACGCTCAGCTGTTTCACGCAATCGTCGAGGTCCGGTTGCGCCACCCGGTCGTCGCAGCCTTTCGGGCAACGCTCGTCCGACGCATGCACCCAGCAGTTCACCGTGCCGTTGCCGAACTCGATCGGCGAGGCGTGCACGCGCTCGTAGGGATTGAATGACGCGCAGGAGGCGAGGGTCGGGACGAGGAGGGCGAGCAGAGGTCGCAGGGTCATGGGTTCGCATGCCGGATATTCGCCACCGGCCGATCGTATCGCAGCGCGGGACGGGGTGGGTCGGGGGCTGCCATGACGTTCGTCGGGTAGTGGTCGCTCGCGTCGTCGGCCACAATGCCGCACCCCAGCCGCGCCGGAGACCTGCCATGAAGCACCGCCTCGCCTTCGCCGTCCTCTGCGCGCTCGCGCCCCTCCCGGCCGTCGCGGCCGACGGCGCGCGCTACACGGCGATCTTCGGCGGCAAGAACGTCGGCCACGTGTTCGTGACGACGAAGGGCGACACCAGCACGATCGACTACGACGTGAAGAACAACGGCCGTGGCCCGACCATCGCCGAGACGATCACG
>Ga0207639_10003563_pt1 | contig 10459 bp, 8 predicted proteins | sample KBSCornC32_FD_184299 | JGI IMG/M metagenome (GOLD analysis project Ga0207639, IMG submission 184299) | Corn rhizosphere microbial communities from Kellogg Biological Station, Michigan, USA - KBS Corn C3-2 (SPAdes) (version 2) | ecosystem: Host-associated > Plants > Roots > Rhizosphere > Soil ...
AGCGAGCAAGGCGGCCCCACGGCTGGTGGTCTTCACGCACCACGATCCGGCCCAGCTGAAGAAGGTCGCTGGCGAGCGGCCCATCCACCGGGTGGCGGAGATCGAAGCCTACGCGCTTCCGCCGGCCCTGCTCGACGCGCTCGAGCTGGCGACCGAGCGCCACATGAAGTGGGTGTTGGTCCACACGGCGGGTGAGCTGTACATCACCGTCGGGGATCAGACGGTGACGGGCGCCGTCACGCGGTTCAGCCTGTCCGACGAGGAATGACGCGCCCGCGCGTCATGCTGGTTCAGCCGACCCTCGCCCCTTACGGGGGAGGGGAGGGCGTCTGCGTCTGGATGCTCGAGGCCCTGCGGGCCGACCACGACCTTTGCCTGCTGACCTGGGAGAGGCCGGACTTCGCCGCGCTCGACGCGTTCTTCGGGACGTCGCTGGCGGCCGCGGGGATCGAGGTGCGGCTCGCGCACCCCCGGCTCCCGGAGCGACTGCGGCGCAGTCGGTTCGCGCGCCAGCTGAAGCACTGGGCGTTGCTGGCCGAGGCGCGGCGGCAGGGCGACGTGGACCTGCTGATCGCCGCCGACGAGGAGAGTGATCTGGGGGGCGCCGGGATCCAGTACCTTCACTTCCCGCGGCTCCAGTACCTGGCCGCCGGCGGCGGCGCGCCATCGACCGTCGCCGGGCGGGCGCGAGAGCTCGCGTTCGCGCTCTACCGGCGCGCCGGCGCGCGCGCGACGGGCTTTTCGCTGGCGCGGATGCGGCGGAACACGACGGTGGTCAACTCGGACTGGACCGGCGCCGAGGTGCGGCGGCTGCACGGGATCGACACGATCACGGTTCATCCGCCGGCCGTGGGCCCGTTTCCGGCGGTCCCCTGGAGCGACCGGACGGACGGCTTCGTGGCGGTGGGGCGCATCGTGCCGGAGAAGCGCCTCGAGGTGATCATCGACATCGTCCAGCGCGTGCGCGTGGCGGCCGGCGTGCAGGGCGGTTCGCGAGGCGGTTCCGACCAGGGGGCGCCCGACCTCTCGCCGCCCTGGCCCTTGCACATCGTGGCCAGCGCCGGCGACCCGGTCTGCGAGGCGCGGGTGCTCGCGCGGGCTCGAGAGGCGGGACCCTGGGTGCGCGTGCACCGCCAGCTCTCCCGCCTCGAGCTCGTGCGGTTGCTGACCCGCCACCGCTACGGGATCCACGCCATGGCCGAGGAGCACTTCGGCATGGCCGTGGCCGAGATGGTGGCGGCCGGGATGATCCCGTTCGTCCCCCGCGGGGGCGGCCAGGTCGAGATCGTGCGCGACGAGCGCTTGCTGTGGACCTCGATCGAGGACGCCGTGGCCAAGATCGGCGCGCTGCGGTCGTCGCCCGCGGCGCAGGAGTCCGTTCGAACGTCCCTCGCCGCGCGCGCGCCCGAGCTCGGCCCCGAGCGCTTCATGCGCGAGATCCGGACCGTGGTGCAGGGAGCGATCGCCAGAGACGTGCGTCCCCGGGGGCACGAGACGTGAGCGGAGCGAGCGACCTGCCGGAGGGATCGCCGGCACCGCCGCCGGTCACAGGCGGCCCGCGGCGGCGGCGAACGTTCGTGTGCCTGTCCTCCCAGCGCTGGTCCGACGACATGTGGACCAACAAGCAGCACGTGATGAGCCGCCTGGCGCGCGACCACCGGGTGATCTACGTGGACTTCGGGACCCGCCCCCTGAGTGAGATCGTCCGGCGCAAGCTCGGAGCTCCGGAGCGCGCGCTCCCGCCGTTCGCCGGCCGGCGCGGGAAGGGCCGGGGGCTCGGTCCGCTGGCGCCCGTCGTCGAGGAACGCGGCGGCGTCACGGTCCTCGACTTTCCGATTCCCCGTTTCGTCGAGTACCTCCCGCATGGCTCGCGGCCGCGTGCCGCCATCGAGTTCGATCTGCGGACGCGCGCGCTCGGTCGGTGGCTCGAGGCCGAGGGGATCGCTGACGCGGTCATCTGGGTCTATCACCCGGGCTTCGGGAGCCGCGTGGCCTCACTCCCCTCGTCGCGCGTCGTCTACGACTGCGTCGACGAATACACGACCTTCCCCGAGTTTCGAGGCGCAGAAGGTTGGATCGCGGCCCGCGAGCGCGAGCTGTGCGCGGTCGCCGACGCGGTCTTCTGCACCTCGCGACCGCTCTTCGAGGCCAAGGAGACGCTCGCTCCTGGACGCGTGCACCTGGTCCCCAACGTGGCCGACGCGGCGCACTTCGAGCGAGCGGCCGATCCCGCCCTGGCGCTGCCCGAGGACGTCGTTCACCTCCCGCGTCCGATCATCGGCTTCGTCGGCGCCGTCAGCGACTACAAGGTCGACCTGGGCTGGCTGGCCCACCTCGCTCGCCAGCGTCCCCGCTGGTCGTTGGTGCTGGTCGGGCCCCACGCGGTGGCCGATCCCACGACCGACCTCTCGGAGCTCCGGGCATTGCCGAACGTACACCTCGTCGGATATCGCCCCTACGAGGTGCTGCCCTCCTATCTCAAGGCCTTCGACGCGATCGTCATCCCCTATCGGCTTGGCGCGGCCACGCGCGGGATCTTTCCGCTGAAGTTCTTCGAGTCTCTCGCCAGCGGACGGCCGGTGGTGATCTCACGGCTGCCGGCGCTCGAGGCGTACTACCCCGACGTGCTGGTGGCTGACGATGCCGGCCAGTTCGTGGACGCGTGCGCGGCGGCCGTCGCCCGCAAGGACGACGCCGCCGCGCGCGAGCGTCGCGTGTCGCTGGCCCGCCGGAACACCTGGGAGAGTCGCATCGCCCAGATGCTCGCTCGACTGGACGAGCTGGACACGCCCGGCCGAGGCTGATCAACCGCCGGTGCCGGCCGCTCCACCCGTGCCCGGCAAGGTCGCGCCACCCGCGCCAGCCGCACCGGCCGGGCCGCCGCCTGCACCGCCCGAGCCCGTGGTGGTGACGTTGGCATCCACGCTGGTGACGACGTCCACCCCACCGTCAGCGCCGACCGACACCGCCACGTTGATGGCGACCTCGACCTTGGTGCTGGTGGGGGTGCCGTCATGCTTGTGGAACTGGCAGACCAGCTTGTGGGGCCCGGCCTTTGTCTCGGCGGGGATGGTCACGCTGAAGTTGGTCATCGCCGTGGTCAGGAGCGGCATGCTGTCGACGTCGTCGAGATACACCACGATGTGTCCCGCGTCCTTCTCGTGCTCGGGGGGCGGTGTGGCCGCCGGGTCGACGAGGAACACGTTCTGAACGGTGACCGCGACAGGCACGGTCGCCGCCGGCATCACGTTGTTGGCGCTGGCGTCGGTGGTCGCGTTGATCTGCGCGTTCGGAATCTTGATGGTGTTGTCGTGGATGTTGCATCCGGCCCCGAGCACCGCCGAGAGCCCGAAGATCCCCGCGTACCGGAACAACCCGTCAAGCCAAGTGGACGTCTTCATGGTCAGCCCCTTCTTTTGAAGTTGTATGATTTGTTAATCGCTGATTGTTCGGCGCCGGCAAAGTGAAGCTGTGCAGAGCACGTGCCATCGCGGGCGCGGCGAGCGCGCGCCGAAAAGGGGCCGGATCTCCACGGGCGGCGTTACTCCGCTGGAACAGGGCGCGGCGCGGCCGTCGACGGAGCCCCACGCACGCGTTGCAGCGCCTCTCGGCCCCCGCGCGAGTATGCTGGCCGGCCATGCCAGCCCCGACGCTCACCGACGCCATCGTGCTCCTGTCCGGAGGGCTCGACTCCGCCACAGCGCTGGCCTTGACGAAGGCCGCCGGCCGCCGGTGCCATGCCCTCAGCTTTCGGAGTCGAGCGCGTCACGCGATCGAGCTGCGCGCCGCCTCGGCCGTCGCCGGCGCGCTGGGCGTCGCGTCCCACCGGATCATCGACATCGACCTGCGCGGGATCGGCGGCTCGGCGCTGACGGATGACATCGCGGTGCCGAAAGGCCGCGACGAACGGGAGATCGGCGCGGGCATCCCCGTCACGTACGTCCCCGCCCGCAACACCATCTTCGTCTCCTACGCGCTGGCGGTCGCCGAGGTCGTGGGCGCGGTCGAGATCGTGATCGGCGTGAACGTGCTCGACTCGTCCGGGTACCCGGATTGTCGGCCCGAGTGGCTGGCGGCGATGCAAGAGGTCGCGCGGCGCGGGACCCGCGCCGGGGTCGAGGGGCGCGCGCCGGTGCTGGTGGCGCCGCTCATCGCGATGACCAAGGCCGACATCATCCGCGCCGGCGTCGCCCTGGGCGTGGATTACGGGCTCACGCTGTCGTGCTACGACCCGCTCGCCGACGGCGCCGCGTGCGGCGGGTGCGACGCCTGCCAGCTGCGACGGGCCGGCTTCGCCAGCGCGGACGTGGCCGATCCCACGCGTTACGCGATCGATTCCGGCCCGCCGTGATCACGGGCGCGGGCCGATCCGCTCGTCAGTCAGCCCGCTGGGCCCAGGGCCCCCCGAACCCGCCGGTGCCGAGGAAACGCGGTCGCTCCGGCTGCAGCGGAGGGAGGACCGCGGCCATCAACGAGGCCAGGGGCTGCGAGGGGGGCGCGCTCAGCGGGGCCGGTCCGACCCGGGCGGGCGTCGGGGCTGCTGGGGCCGCGCCTCCGGGCTGGGGCTCACGTCCGCCGCCCCCCGACCCCGCACGGCGCTCGCGCTCGCGCTCACGGCGGCCGCGCCAGCGGCCCCCGCGCGTGTCGATGGGCGCAAGCTCGGGCGCCAGCTCCTCGTCGGAGAGCGGGGTCTCGTCGCCACCCTCCGACGGGGCCGGGGGGCCGGAGCCCGCGATGGGCCGTCCGGCGATGGCCAGGTCCTGCGACTCGGCGTCTGACACGAGCTCGGCCAGGCGAAGCGCGTCGTCGAGGAAGTCGCGACCGGCGAGCCGGGGGCGGCGCCGATTCGGTCTCTGCGACGGCAGCACGTACCGCAAGGCCAGGAGCATCTGCCGGGTGAGCTCGGCGTCCCGGCGAGAGGCCTTCAAGCGCTCGATCAACGGCGCGATGGCCTGGGCGACCGTGCGGCCGACGTCGCCGATGCCGGTGCTGTCCGGATCGAGCACGTCCCGGAGCGGAGGCAGCGACAAGAGCGCGAGGATCAACGCGTTCGACGGCGGTGCCGGGCGGCGCGTGGATTGTCGATCGAGCGCGCTCAGATAGGCCCACAGCCGGGCCCGCCGGCGCTCCGGGAGGCGCTCGGAGTCCGCCGCCAGAGCCATCTCGCCGGCCGCGGTTTCACGCGCGCCGTGGCCATTCGTCGCGTCGAGGGTCGCGGCGCCGTCTTCGGCCTCGAATGGATCCGCGGCGGTGCCGGCGTCAGCGCCGTCTTCGGCGCCCGCGTCGGAGGTCAGTTCCGTGATGCTGGGCGCGGCGGCCACGCCGTTCGTTCCCCCGGGGCGCAGCGCACGGGCCAGCTCCGGGACCAGGATGTCGAGCAGCTCGGTCTCGAGCAGCAGCTCCATGGAGCGCTTGGCGGCGGCTGCCCGCAGGAGGCGGTAGAACTCCTCGGAGACGCGCGCCTGGGCGCACTTCGTGATCTCCTGGCGATGCTCCATCATCCGGCGGTACGTCTCCGGCTCGATGGACAAGCTGCAGCGGGCCGCGAACTTCACCGCGCGCAGGATGCGCACCGGATCCTCCCGCAACCGGATATCCGGATCGCCGATGGTCCGGACCAGGCGGGCTTCCAGATCCGCCATGCCGGCCACGTGATCGATCACCTCGCCCGTCTCGATGTCGTAGAACAGGCCGTTGATCGTGAAGTCGCGCCGCCGGGCGTCCTCCTCCGGGGTTCCGAAGACGTTGTCCCGCCGGATCAGCAGGTCGCCGCTCTCGGTCTCGGCCGAGCCCTCGCTCTCGTCATCCTCGACCTCGCGGGGGTTCGCGCGGAAGGTGGACGTCTCGATGATCTTCGGTCCGAAGAACACGTGCGCGAGACGGAAGCGACGCCCGATGATGCGGCAGTTTCGGAACAGCCGCTTGATGTCCTGGGGCGTCGCGCTGGTGACGACGTCGAAGTCTTTCGGTTTGAGACCGAGGAGGAGATCCCGCACGCAGCCGCCGACCAAGTAGGCCTTGTGATCGTAGCGGCGCAGCCTCTCGACGACCTTCGCGGCGTCGGAATCTATCTGATCCGGCGCTATCTTCATTTTTCGTTGGGGGTATCACAAAAACTGCGCGCGAGCAAGATGCTGGGCGCGATTGAGCCTGCAGGAGGGGCGTACATCCTCGTCGCCTGCGCTTCCGGGCGGCAATCCGGGTTCGGCTTCAGTCAATCGAAAGGGGCAGGGTCGAGTCCGGGTCGACCATCGCCTTGCCTCGCGGCTTGGCAGGAGCCGAGGGACGGCTCGAGGGGGAGAGCGTCTCCGGCCGCGGTCGAGCCGCCGCGGTCGCCGGTCGCGGGGCCGCCGGGGCGGGGGCTCCCGCTCGCGCCGCGTTCGCAGGAGCAGCGAGCGAGCGCCCGTCCGGGGTCGCCGCGCCGGGGCGAGCGCCCGCGGTCGTCGTGGCGCCGTTCGGCGACGCCGCGGTCGGGGCGCGAGCCGGGACGACGGCCGGTCGAACGGGCGCGGGCCTGGGAACGATGGGCCCGGCCGGGGGATGTTCGGGTGGGCGCGCAGCCAGGGGAGCCGACGGCGCTGGTCGAACCGGCCGCGGCGCGGCCAGCTTGATCTCGTGCGGCGCGGTGGCGGGCGCCGCCAACGCCGGGTCTTCCTTCGGGGCGGCAACCGGTCTGGGAGCCGCCGGCACCCTGGGAACCCGGGCAACGGCCACCGGAGCTGCGGCAGGCGCCGGCGCCTCGTCGGGCTGCGAGCCGACCGGAGCAGAGGTCGCCACGGCCTTCGCGGTGGTCTTGCTCGTCGCCATCGCGGGCGCGGCAGGGGCGGGAGGCGTCGCCGGTTTCGGCTCGGCTGCCACGGCGGGCGGGGCAGCCGGGAGCTTGGGCTCCCCCGCAGGCGGTCCGCCGGGGGCGGCCGGCGCCGATGGGCTCTCGCCCGCCGGAGGCGTCGCCGCGACGGGCGCGGGCGGGGCCGGCACGGGCTCGGGGACCGCGGGGGCACCTGGGGGAGGCGGCGGCGTCGCCGTCACGGCGGTCGGCGCGGGCTGGGCCGGGACGGGCGGGGGCGTCGGGGCCGGCGGGGGCGCGACCGCCGGCGTCGCAGCGCGCGGCGGAGCGGCAGGAGGCTCCGCGGCCATCTCTTCCTTCGAACCGGCCCCCATTCGGATGAGGACGATCAGCACCACGAGCGCCACGGCCGCCACCGCCGACGCGACGGCCATGCGGGCGATGCGATTTGGTTTCGCGTCGTCGTAGACCTCTTCGGCCGACGGGAGCTGGTCGTACCACGGCAAGTGCGAGCCGAGGGCCAGCTCTTCGTTTCGACGAGTCTGCTCCTCTTCCGACTCCGAGGCGACCTTGCCATCTCCGCGGCTCGGCTCCGGCGTGCCGCTCGCGCCGAGGCCCCGATCGCCGCTGACGCCCACCACGACCGAGGAGGCCGGCGCCGAGCCGCGTCCCGTCATGCGGCCGCCCAGCTGGGTCGTCGAGTGGACGTCGTGACCGATGGTCGTGGAGGCGTCCCGCCTGACGGGGATTCCGCTCCCGCTCGGCCGCGCACCGGGGGAAAGGCCCGGCAACGCAGGATCCTTCGTTGAATCCTTCGTTGAATCCTTGGTCGCGTCACTCGCCTTCGCGTTGCCGAACAGCGACACCGCAGGCCCGAGGACCGGCGCGGCGACACCGATCAGCGTCGCCGCCATGTTCGGAACCTTGGCGTCCAACGACGCGGGCGCGCCCGGCACGCTCGAATCCAGCGAGCGCGCGCCCGGCACCGTCGAGTCGAGCGATCGCAATGGCCCTGGCGGGTTCCCGAGGGAGGGTCGTATCTCCGAGCGCCGCGGTTCGGGGACGCCGCCCTTGCCGGCGTTGACATCCGCACCCGCCTGCGGCTTTCCGGCGTCAGCCGGCTTCGTATCGACCGGCTTCGCCTCGGCCGGCTTCTTGTCGACGGGCTTCGCGCCGGGAGCGTCCTTCGACGCTGGCGCACCCGACGTCCCGGCCGCCTTGTCACGAGGGGCATCGCCGGTGGAGCTCTTCTGGCCGATCCCCCGCAAGGTGGTATCGCTCGACATCAGCCCCTGACTTTACTCAATTGTCCGGAAAATGCAGCTCCAAGCTGGGGGTGCAGGCTCGGGAAAAGTCCGGTCCGGACTTCCGCCGCTGGCTGCTATACTGCGCGGCTCCCGAAAACACCTTCATGCGCCTGTGCTTCGTCGTCAACAGCGTCCGGACACAGCGTCCGACCTACACGACGGCCCACCTCGCATTCGCGGCGGTTCGGCGCGGCCACGAGGTGGCGTTCGTATCGGTGGACGCGCTGTCACTCGGCCAGGGCAACGACGGTGAGGTCTTCGGCGAGCTGGTGCGCCCGAAGGCGAAGCGCGCGCGCGACGTCGCCACCTACATCAAAGGCCTGACGGACACCTCCGCGCCGCGCGAGGTGGGGCGGCTGAACGGATTCGACGTCGTCTTCTTGCGCAACAATCCGAGCGCCGGCCGCCGCGACGGCGACAACGGGGACAACCACAACCCCGCCCTCGACTTCGGCCGCCGGCTGAAGAACGCGGGGGTGATGGTCATCAACGACCCCGACGGTTTGACCCGCGCCGGCTCGAAGATGTACCTGGCGGGCTTCCCGGTCGAGCTTCGGCCGCGCACGTTGATCACCCGCTCACTCGAGCGTGTGCGGGGCTTCCTGCGCGAGCTCGACGGGCCCGCCATCATCAAGCCTCTGGCCGGCTTCGGCGGCAAGAACGTCTTCTTCGTCGACCGGGGGCAGACCGCCAACCTGGCCCAGATGATCTCGACGGTTCGCCGCGACGGCTATGTCATCGTCCAGGAGTACCTGCCGGCCGCCGCCAAGGGCGACAAGCGCGTCCTGCTGGTGGGCGGGGCCGTGTGCAAGGTCGGCGACGTGGTGGCGGCGTACCGCCGGATGCGCCCCAAGGACGACATCCGCAACAACATGCACGTGGGCGGATCTCGCAAGCGCTCCACGTTCAGCGAGGCAGAGGCGCGCGTCTGCGACCTGCTGCGGCCGCGCCTGGTGGCGGACGGGCTCTACTTCGTGGGCGTCGACATCGTGGGGGGCAAGGTCCTCGAGATCAACGTGTTCGCGCCGGGCGGGATCCACAACATCAACGAGCTGTACGGGATCGACGTGGGCTCCGAGATCATCCGCCACCTCGAGCGGCGGGTCGAGCTGCGCGCGCTGCACGGGGATCGCTTCCCCCCGCACGTCCTCATGCGGGCGTGAGGGGGCGCGGGTCCCGGCCCGCGGTCCGCCGCCCTTCAGACCTGCAGGTGCAGGGGCATTCCCTTGTCGACGGACTCGGCCGCGCCGTCCGCCACCAGGTGCCAGATGTGGCGGAGCTGGGCCTCGATGACGGTGCCTTCGTCCTCGTCCTCCTCGTCTCCGTCCTCTTCGTCCTCGTCCTCGTCCTCGTCGCCTTCATCTTCGTCGTCCACGCCCAGCTCTTCCTTCATCTCGTCGAGGACGTCGCCGAGGGCCTGGGTCGAGGCGACGCGCAGATCGCCGATGGTCACGCGCCCGTCGAACTCGATGGGCAGATAAATTTCAGCCGCCAGGTCGTGAGCGTCGAGGCGGTCCAGGAACTCGGTCATCGCCTCCTCGGAGAGGCGGCTGGCGATGGTGTGGTTCGAGTGGTCATCGCCTCGGTCGAGCTCGTTCACGCCCAGATCCTTCAGCTTCTTGGCGAGCTGCTTCACCTCCTCTTCGTCGAGGCGGTGCGACAGGGGTGCGAGCTCGATTTCGGCCATGCCGATACGGTGCCCGACGGCGTGCCGTCCGTCAAACGGTTGCCGCGCGGGTAAGCTCTGGGCGCGGGCCCGGCCTCCCCGTGCGGCGCGCGGGCCTCGTCGAATTGGCCCTATACTGCCCGCGTGGCCCAGACACAGACGGAGATCGCAAAGCAGTTCGCCGCCGCGCGCGAGCGGGCAAGCGCGGAGGTCAAGCAAGGCGTGGACGGCGTCACGATCGCCAGGCGCCTCTCGGACACGGTGGACGACATCGTCATGGCGCTGGCGGGGCCGCTGCTCGCGCGCTGCTCCGTGCCCGTCGCCATCCTCGCCACGGGGGGCTTCGGGCGACGCGAGCTGGCCCCGTACTCGGACCTGGACCTGCTGGTGCTGTGCAAGGACCCGCCGGGCGGCGAGATCGTCAAGCTGGCCGAGGCCATGCTCCATCCGCTGTGGGACGCGAAGGTCGACGCCGGTCACGCCGTGCGCTCCTACGATCAGGCGCTGGCGCTGCCGGACGCCGATCTGGCCGCCGCGACGGCGTTGCTGGACGCGCGCATCCTGATGGGCGACCAGGCGCTGGCGGAGCGGTTCCTGGGCGACTTCCGCGCGCGCGTGGCGGCCACCGCCGCCGAGGACTTCGTGGCGCGCCTGCGCGCCGAGCAGCGGTCGCGGCACGGCCGGTTCGGCGACACGATC
>Ga0207639_10003570_pt1 | contig 10449 bp, 7 predicted proteins | sample KBSCornC32_FD_184299 | JGI IMG/M metagenome (GOLD analysis project Ga0207639, IMG submission 184299) | Corn rhizosphere microbial communities from Kellogg Biological Station, Michigan, USA - KBS Corn C3-2 (SPAdes) (version 2) | ecosystem: Host-associated > Plants > Roots > Rhizosphere > Soil ...
GCCAAAGGATTCCGGCTTTGATCGGCCCGGCGCTCTGGGCTGCGGCGCTGATGCTCTGGACCGGCCCCGTCACGCTTGCCGCCTTCTATCTGTCACTCGCCGTGATTGCTGCGGCCATCGCCTTGATCCCCCTGCGCAATGAAGCGGATGCCGCGCTCCAGCGGCGCGACCTGCTGCAACTGGGCGTGCTGTTGAGCGCCGCCCTGCTGTGGCTCGGCTTCATCGTCGGCCGATACGATATCGCGTTCGTCGTGGCGGAAGTCCTGCTGTCGGCCGGCACCCTGCTGCTGATCCAGCTCGACGCAACAAAATACAGGCTTGCGTGGATCATCACGCTGGCCTCCGCCCTCCTCACGCTGGTCTTCTGGCAGGATGCGGACAAGGCAACGCTCCTCGGCACCACGTTGGTGCTGGGCGCCCTTCACCTCGGCGCCCTCGCCATCCAGTTCCGCCGGGGAGGCAATGTCCAGAGGAGCTCGCTCGAGATTGCGGCGCTTTCGGTGATCATTTTCCTCATCCTGCTCGTCAAGCTCGATGGCTGGATCGGCGCGCGGGACGTTCCCTATGCATGGGCCACCGTTGCCCTGTTGGTAGCGGCCCTCTTTGCGGGACTGGCAGTCAGGGGAAGACATTTCGAGGGCGGCTTGCCGGCCGGGTTTGCGGTCGCAACCAGCGCCTTTCTGAGCTTCGGGCTCGGCCTCGTGCTCGATCCCGGCCTCTATGCCCTCGTCGCCGCGTTGCAGGCATTCGGCCTGTCGCTGCTCTATGGCCGGTTCAGGCTACCGGCCTTCAGGATGCTGCACATCGTCTACGTCTGTCTATACGCGGCCCTTCTTGCGCTGGGCGAGCTGATGCATCTCGCGCCCTCTGACGTCGTGCTTCGGCAGGTGGGTGCCATCCAGTTCGTCCCGCGCGTCGGCGTCGAGGAGGCCCCGATCCTGTTGCTTCTGCTGCCAGGCCTTCTGCTCCTTGCCGCGGCCACGCCATTCGCCAAGGTCGCCTACTCGAGGGTGCCGAAGGTACTGGATGTGGGCGGCCTGGTGCTGATCGCCGCCGGCATCCACTTCCTGATCCTGCCGACAATTCCCGTCGACCTTTCCCAGCGGGCCTTCACGACCGGGTCGCTGTGGTTCAACGCGCTGATGGGTGTGGCCATCGCGGCGATCTACGGCGGCGAGCGCTTCCGGCGGCAATATCTCGGCGGGGCCGGAATCGGGCTTGCCACGCTTGTCGCGGTGGCGATGCTGCTTTGGGCGATCGTGCCGATCTTCTCGTTCTGGCCCACCATCCCCACACCGGGCCTGCCCGTTTTCAACGTTGCACTCACGGCGCTGGGCCTTCCGGCGGTGCTGATGCTGGTCGCCGCATACCTCGCCCGAAGACAGGCTGTCATTGCTGCAGCACGCGGCCTTGCGGCATTCGGTGGCCTCGCCGGGCTGATGACCATCCTGGTTGTCATCCGGCAGGCCGTGCATGGGCCGACGCTCAGCGGTCCAGGTCTCGTCCCCCTTCAGGTAGAGCTCTACCTCTACTCTGGCGGCATGCTGCTCTACGGCTTCGCGCTCCTCTGGGCGGGCGCCGCCTTCTCGAGCCTTGCCCTGCGTGTGGGTTCGCTGGTTGTCGTCCTCGCCACCATCGTCAAGGTGTTCATGTACGACGTCGGCGGCCTCGAAGGGCTCTGGCGAGTGGGCTCGTTCCTCGGCATAGGCATTGCGCTGCTTGCAGTCAGCTGGTTCTACGGTCGCTTCGTGTTCGGCATCGGCCCCTCAGGCATCGCGCGCGAAAGAGCCTCCTCCTCCGCGTAGATACCAGACCGACCGCGGCGAGCCTCGCCGCGACCTTCCGCTCTGCTGACAGCGCCGCTCCCTCCGTGCGACAAGCAAAGCCCGAAGCTGCCGGAAGGGGATCGCCCATGTCGACCGATCTGCTCGCTCGCGCCCGTGCCTACTACCAATCCTATGTCGACAAGGACCGCGCCGCGATGGAAGCGCTGCTGGCGCCGGACTTTCATTTCAGCAGTCCGCTCGACAACCGGCTCGACCGGGCGACGTATTTTCAACGCTGCTGGCCCAACAGCGCGGTGATCAGCGCGTTCGAGCTCGAAAACCTCGTCGCCGACGGCGACCGCGTCTTCGTCACCTATGACGGACAGGGCGAAGGCTCCAAAGGTTTCAGGAACACCGAAATCCTGTCGTTCCGCGATGACAAGGTGATCGAAGTCCAGTGCTATTTCGGCTGGCCCGTGCCGCACCCCGCTGCCGCCGGCGGGTTCATCAACCCGGGCGAGATGGCGGCGACCACCAGCCGCGAATAGTTCTTGGGCGGCCACCCGCCCTTCCCCTTGCCTGCGTTATTGGCCTGTCACCTCGGCAGGCGACAGTGATGGCCTCTTCCCACCTCGAAGCGGAGCCATCGCAATGGTCGACCACGACACCCAGCCCAATCTCGAACTCAGCCGGCGCAAGCTGTTGGCGGCCGCCGGCATCGGCGGCGCGGCCGCCGTGCTGGGCTCGCTCGCCGGTCCCGGCCAGGCCGCCGCCGCAACCGCCGCGCCGGTCTCTGCGGTTGCGGGCGCGGCCGATCCGGTGGCGACGCCGCCGGTCGCCGGCCTCCATCTCCAGTTCGGCGCCGACGCATCGGCCGAGGTCGTGGTCTCCTGGCACACGCTGCAGAAGGTGAAATCGCCGCGCGTGCTGCTCGGCCACCTCGACGGCAGCCTCGTCTCGACCGTCGCGGCCGACGAAACCAGTTATCTCGACGCCAAGTCGAAGCAGACCGTCTATGCCTACCACGGCAAGCTGACCAAGCTCGACGCCGACACCAGCTATCTCTATGCCGCCCTCCACGAGGGCAGCGAGCCCGAGTTCGGCACCTTCCACACCTCGGCCCGCGGCCGCGTCAAGCTGAGCTTCACGAGCTTCGGCGACCAGGGCACCCCGACCGTGGGCAAGCAGTTCACCCCGCCCGCCGGCGTGACGCTGCCCAACCTGCCCTTCGTCAACGACAATCTCGGCTCGCCCGCGGCGGGCGACACGACGCTCGGCGTCGAACGCTTGCGCCCGCTGTTCCACCTCTTCAACGGCGATCTCTGCTATGCCAACCTCGCCCAGGATCGCGTCCGCACCTGGTGGGATTTCTGGTCGAACAACACCCGCAGCGCCCGCAACCGCCCGTGGATGCCCTCGCCCGGCAACCACGAGAACGAGCTCGGCAACGGCCCGATCGGCTACCAGGCCTACCAGACCTATTTCTCGCTGCCGACTGCCGAGGGCCAGACCGACGTGACGCACGGCCTCTGGTACGCCTTCACCGCCGGCTCGGTGCGCGTCGTCGCCATCGCCAACGACGACATCACCTACCAGGACGGCGGCGATACCTACGTCCGCGGCTACTCGCAGGGCGCCCAGAAGGCGTGGCTCGAGAAGGAGCTCGCGGCGACGCGCGCCAACGCCGATATCGACTGGATCGTGGTGTGCATGCACCAGGTCGCGATTTCGACCGCCGACAAGTTCAACGGCGCCGATCTCGGCATCCGCGAGGAGTGGCTGCCGCTCTTCGACAAATACGCGTCGATCTCGTGGTCTGCGGCCACGAGCACCACTATGAGCGCTCGCATCCGATCCGCGGCCAGGAGCAGAACCAGACCCGGACGCCGATCCCCGTCGACAAGGCGACCGACGTCATCGACACCACCAAGGGTACTGTCCACATGGTGATCGGCGGCGGCGGCACGTCCGCGCCCTCGAACCAGCTGTTCTTCGATCCGCCGGGCTGCCGCGTCATCGTCGGCGTCGGCCCCGAGCGGGACAAGACCACCAACCGCCGCGCCCCGGTTTATGTGAAGGAAGACGCGCCCTGGTCGGCGGTGCGCAATCCGGCCCATTCCTATGGCTTTGCCGGCTTCGAGCTCGATCCCGGTGCCCACCCCGGCGACTTCACCACCATCAAGGTGACCTACTACGACGTGGTCGGCGTCGACGGGCAGATCGCCCCGTTCGAGAGCTTCACGCTGCGCCGCCCGCGCCGCGACAAGGCCTGAGGACCATTGGTCGCGGCGTTCCGTCGCTGACCACCACGACGACAAAGGCGGGGCCGCCGGGTGCGGCCTCGCCCCTCAATCCTCGACAATGGAGGCGGCCTGCCGTAACCGGGAGGCGCGATGAGCACCACCCAGGGTTTCGCCGGACTGCTGCGCCATCCGGGCTTCGCCCAGCTTTGGGCCGCATCCGGCCTGTCGATTTTCGGCACCTTCGTCTCCTCGCTCGCCTTTCAGCTCCTGATGATCGATGGCCTCAAGGCCAACCAGTTCGAGATCGGGCTGGTCCGCTCCGCCCAATGGCTGCCCTCGCTGCTGCTTGGGCTGGTCGCCGGCGTCATCGCTGATCGCCTCTACCGAAAATCGCTGCTGATCGGCGCCGATATCGTCAGCGGCATGCTGATGCTCGCCGTCGCCGCCCTCGCTCTCACCGGCAATCTCAGCATCGGTTTGCTTGCGGCGTTTGCGTTCCTCCTCGGCTGCGTGGCCGTCCTATACGGCGGCGCGTTTCAGGCGCTGACCGCCGATCTCCTGCCGCCGGCGCTGCTCACGGCCGGCAACGTCCTCCAGACGCAGACTTACACCGCCGCCGCGACCACCGGCCCGATGATCTCGGGCGTCCTGGTTCGCCTGATCGGCGCGCCCCTCGCCATTGCGGTCGACGGGCTCTCCTACCTTGCGTCCGCGGTCCTGCTTTGGCGCCTGCCCGGCATAAAGCAGGAGCGGTCGGCGGCCAGCGTACCCATCCTGACGAGCCTCCGCGATGGCTTCGCCTGGGTCTATCGCCATCGCACGCTCGCGCCCTATGCCCTGACGCTGCACGCCTGGTTCATCGGCAACAACATCGCCAGCGTCGTCTATGTCTATCACGGCACCGCCCTCGGGCTGGGCAGCGTCGCAGTTGGCGTAACGCTCGCCTGCGCCGGCATCACAGGTGTTTTGGGGGCAACGCTTGCCCAGCCGGTGTCGAAGCGGCTGGGGCTGGGCATGGTGGTGGTGTGGGCGCACGTCCTGACCGGCGCCGCGTGGGTACTGGTCGCGCTGGTGCCGCCCGGCGGCCTGGCGTTCGCTGCCCTGTGCGTCGCCCAGCTCATCTACGGCCTCGGTCTCGGCATCGAGGACCCGCTCTCGATGAGCTACCGCAACGCCGTGACGCCCTCGCGATTGCGCGGCCGCATGAACACGACGATCCGCTCGTTCAACTGGGGCCTCATCGCCGTAGCCGCGCCCTTGGGCGGCTGGCTGGCGCTGACCTTCGGCGACGCGGCTGCACTCATCACCGGCGGCGCGATCATGATCGCCTCGGGCGCCCTGCTGGTGCTCTCCCCGTATCGCGCGGCCGTGATGCCCGAAGCCCCGGATGGCGCATCGATTGCGGAAGGCTAGGCACCGGGCCCCGAACGGTGGCCGGGGGTTGTCGTATCGCAGTAGCAACCGGCCGCGCCCTGTTCGAGCGGGCAGAACCCTGTGGCTTGGAAGGGCCAATGCCGCCCGCTTCCGGAGATGGTTTTCCCGGTTGCAGGCAGCACCGCCCGGCGCGATGATCCTCCATCGGCCAACGTGCCGACAATGGGAGGATTTGATGCTGAAGAAGATCTCGCTGCTGGCGGCGGGCGTCGCCCTGGCACTCGCCCTGCCTATGTCCAGCGCCATGGCGGCGCCCAAGACGTTCTACTGGATTTCCCACGGTTCCCCGGCTGACCCGGTGTGGACCTATTTCCTCGATGGCGCCAAGAAATGGGCCACCGACACCGGCAATACCGTCAACACCTCGTTCCACAACGGCGACGTTCCCGCCCAGCAGGAAGCAGTCCGCGCTGCCATTGCCGCACATGCCGACGGCATCGTCACCTCGAGCCCCGATCCGGGAAGCCTGGTCGACCTCGCCAAGGAAGCCAACACCGCGCATATCCCGATCATCAACTTCAACACGCCCGACCCCAAGGCGAGTTTCGACGCCTATGTGGGCGGCGACAACGTCAAGTTCGGCACGGCTTGGGCCCAATACCTCGTCGACCACAAGCTGGTGAAGTCTGGCGATTTCGTCTGGATGCCCGTCGAAGTCCCCGGCGCCACCTACGGCGTACAGGAGGAGCAGGGCATCTCCAGCGTGTTCAAGCCGCTCAACATAACTTGGGAAGTCACCGAGGCGACGCTTGATCAGGGCGAGGTCATCTCGCGCATGTCGGACTACCTGACCGCCAACCGTTCCAAGATCAAAGCCATCATCGGCCTCGGCGACCTCGTGACCGGTTCGATCAAGCGCGTCTTCGACCAGGTCGGCGTCAAGCCCGGCGAAATCCCTGTGGTGGGCTGGGGCAACTCGCTCGACACCACCCAGGAAGTGCTGAACGGCTACGTCAACGCCGCGCAGTGGCAGGATCCGCAGGCGACGAGCTATGTCGCCCTTTCGCTGGCCGCCATGGCCGCGAGCGGCATCCGCCCCGGCTTCAACGTCATCACCGGCGCCCTTTACGAAAAGGACCACGCCCAGCAATACGACGACATCCTGTCGGGCAAGTCCAAGTAGCCGCTGTTCCACGCACCATCCGCCGGCTCAATCGGGTCGGCGGACCTTCCGGGGACCATCCGACATGACCGTCGTTGCCGACAAGCTGGCTGTGCACCGGCCTTCCCTGCTGCAGCGCACTATCGGCCGCCCGGAATTCGGCCCCTTCGTGCTGCTCGTCCTCGAAATCGTGGTGTTCTGGTCGATCAACCACGATTTCCTCTCGATCCTCAACATCTCGAACACCCTCGCCTTCACCGTCGAGCTCGGGCTCATCGCGCTGACCATGACGCTGCTGATGACGGCCGGCGAGTTCGACCTCTCCGTCGGCTCCATGTTCGGGCTCTCGCCGGTGGTGATGTGGACGCTCTACAACAGCGGCGCGGCCCCGCTCCCGCTCGCCTTCCTGGTCTGCCTGCTGCTGGCGGCGGTCATCGGCCTCGTCAACGGCCTCTTCGTCACGCGCCTCCGCATCCCCTCGTTCCTTGTCACACTGGGCATGCTGCTGGTGGCGCGCGGCACCGCCCTCTACATCACCGACGGCTTTCCGCAGCGCACCTGGAACGCCGCTGGCACGCCGCTCGCCGAAATCCTCGTCGGCGATTTCTACATCGGGCCGCTTCGCGTCTACATGTCGCTGTTCTGGTTCATCCTCGCCGCCCTCGCCTGCGGCTACCTCCTGACCCAGACCAAGGCCGGCAACTGGATCCTCGCGTCGGGCGGCAACCCCGGCGCAGCGCGGGCGCGCGGCGTCAATGTGTCCCGCACCAAGATCTACCTCTTCATGCTGTCGGCGGTGATGGCAGCCTTTGCCGGCGTCATCAGCTCCATCCGCACTTCGGCCGCCAACCCCAACAGCGGCACCGGCTACGAGCTCGAGGTCATCGCTATGGTGGTGATCGGCGGCACCGCGTTGAGCGGCGGCCGCGGCACCATCATCGGCACGGTGATCGGCATCTTCATCCTGCGCGTCATGCGCAACGGTATCGTGCTCGTCGGGGTGCCCGGGCTCGCCTACAACATCTTCATCGGCGCCATCATCCTCGGCATGATGGCGCTGCACTCGTGGCTCGAGCGCCGGCACCGGGCGGGAGACTGAAGATGGCCGAGGCGCTGGTTCATCTCGACCGCATCAGCAAGTTCTATGGGCGTATCCAGGCACTGGACAACGCCACCCTGACCGTCGGCACCAGCGAAATCGTCGGACTCCTCGGCGACAATGGCGCAGGCAAGTCGACGCTCATCAAGGTGTTGTCCGGTGCCGTGCCGGCGACCAGCGGCGACATCTACATCCGCGGCCAGAAGGTCGCCATGCGCTCGACCCGCGATGCAATCGCGCACGGCATCGAGACAATCTACCAGGACTCTGCCCTCGTCACCCAGTTGTCCATCGCGCGCAACCTCTTCCTTGGCCGCGAGCCGATGAAAGGCCCTCGCCTCTTCGGCCGCCTCGACCAGGCCGCCATGAACGCCGCAGCCTCGACGCTGCTGCAGCAGGTCGGCATCGGCAAATCGATCCCCCCCGACACGCCGATCGGCTCGCTGTCGGGCGGCGAGCGCCAGGCCGTCGCCATCGCCCGCGCCATGCACTTCGACAGCGACCTCATCATCCTCGACGAGCCGACCAACAACCTCGGCGTGGCCGAAACGCAGGGCGTGCTGCGCTTCGTGCGCAATGCCCGCGACTCCGGGCACTCCTGCATTTTCATCGCGCACAACATCCACCACGTTTTCCAGGTGGTCGACCGCATCGTCGTGATGCGCCGCGGCACCGTCGTCGCCGACGACATCGACCCCAAAACCACCACCGTCGAGGCCGTCGAGCGCGTCATCACAGGCGAGACCTAGAGATTGGCGACAATCGGCCGACGTCTCGATCAGCGACCTGCTGACATTTTTTGACAGCGTGCCTATGTATGGCTGGGTCGCGCGATCAGCAAAAGTGGGCCTCCGGTTTTGCGGTTCGATCGCGCGGCATTAAAGTGTGCCACACTAGCGGCACGAGTCCCCGTCAGCATCGTTCCTCATCATGGCCTCGCAAGCAAAGCAGTCCCGTCCCGGCAAGCCGGACTTTTCCATCGACGATTTCCTCGGCGAGATCGAGAAGGCCGAGGACGATCGGCTCAACAAGCGCCTGCCGCAGGAGCGGCTGAAGAACAAGCGTGCGCTGGATAATGCTGCGCGCCGGGCGGCTGAGGCCGAGTCGCGCGGTTTTGGCGCCGACCTGCCGGACCGTGGCGCCGCGCAGGGGGGCGAGAAGCTGACGCCCACCAAGGCAACCACGGCGCACCGCTCCGCGGCCAAGGGCAAGCGCTCCGAAGCCACCGGCATGGCGCTCAAGGCGCCGAAGTCGAAGGCCAACTCCGTCATCCGCCCGACCAATCTCGATGGCTTTGGCGAGGCCCCGCAGGCCGGCTTCGGCCACCTGCCCTCGCCCGAGGTTCGCCTGTCCTCGACCACCGGCCAGCTCTCCGAGCCGTCCGACGCTCCTGCCCCAAAGCGCGGCCGCTCGAAGGTCACCGGCGGGGCGGGCACCGCCATCGCCGGCGCGCAGACCGTCGGCATCTCGGCCACCGTCAAGGCGCTGGAGGAAATCATCCTCCACGGCCGCAAGGAGGTCGAGGGCAACGACACCTGGACGCCGCACCGCCCGGTCCGGCCCAGCAAGTCCGAGGGCGGCGTCCCGTTCAAGCTCGTCACCAGCTACCAGCCCGCCGGCGACCAGCCGACCGCCATCGCCGACCTGGTCGAGGCCGCCAACAATGGCGAGACCGACCAGGTGCTGCTCGGCGTCACCGGCTCGGGCAAGACCTATACGATGGCCCAGGTCATCGCCCAGACCAACCGCCCGGCCCTCATTCTCGCGCCGAACAAGACCCTCGCCGCCCAGCTCTACGGCGAGTTCAAGAATTTCTTCCCGGAAAACGCGGTCGAATACTTCGTCTCCTACTACGATTACTACCAGCCGGAAGCGTATGTGCCGCGCACCGACACCTACATCGAGAAGGAATCGACCATCAACGAGCAGATCGACCGCATGCGCCACTCGGCGACGCGCGCCCTGCTCGAACGCGACGACGTCATCATCGTCGCCTCGGTCTCCTGCATTTACGGCATCGGTTCGGTCGAAGACTACACCGCCATGACCTTCGACCTCAGGAAGGGCCAGCAGGTCGACCAGCGCGAGCTGCTGCGCGGCCTCACCCAGCTCCAGTACAAGCGCGGCGACACCGGCTTCGTCCGCGGCACGTTTCGCGTACGCGGCGACACGGTCGAGCTCTTCCCCGCCCACTACGAGGATGCCGCCTGGCGCATCACGCTGTTCGGCAACGAGATCGAGAGCATCCAGGAGTTCGACCCGCTGACCGGCAAGCGCTCCGGCGACCTGCTCTCCATCCGCGTCTTCGCCAATTCGCACTACGTGACGCCGCGCGCCACCATGACCGGCGCCATAAAGCTCATCAAGCAGGAGCTCGCGGCGCGCCTGCAGGAGCTCAACGGCGCCGGCCGCTTCCTCGAGGCGCAGCGCCTCGAGCAGCGGTGCCTGTTCGACCTCGAGATGATGGAAGCCACCGGCTCCTGCGCCGGCATCGAGAACTATTCGCGCTATTTCACCGGCCGCAAGCCCGGCGAGCCGCCACCGACCCTGTTCGAATACCTGCCCGACAATGCGCTCGTCTTCGTCGACGAGAGCCACGTCACCATCGGCCAGCTCGGCGCCATGTATCGCGGCGACCTCCGCCGCAAGGCCACCCTCGCCGAATATGGCTTCCGCCTGCCCTCCGCCATGGACAACCGCCCGCTCCGCTTCGAGGAGTGGAACGCCATGCGCCCGCAATCGGTCTATGTCTCGGCCACCCCCGGCAAGTGGGAGATGGAGCAGAGTGGCGGCGTCTTCGCCGAG
>Ga0207639_10003571_pt1 | contig 10447 bp, 7 predicted proteins | sample KBSCornC32_FD_184299 | JGI IMG/M metagenome (GOLD analysis project Ga0207639, IMG submission 184299) | Corn rhizosphere microbial communities from Kellogg Biological Station, Michigan, USA - KBS Corn C3-2 (SPAdes) (version 2) | ecosystem: Host-associated > Plants > Roots > Rhizosphere > Soil ...
CGCAGGGCGGCCAGCGTACCACGGTCGACGTGCTGAACTCGCAGCAGGATCTGATCTCGGCCAAGGCGCGGCTGATCGGCGCGCAACGCGATCGCGTGATCGCCTCCTACACGCTGCTCAGCGCCATCGGCAGGCTCGACGTCAAGACGCTGGCGCTCAACACGCCGGACTATCTGCCGGAAGTGCACTACCATCAGGTGCGCGACGCCTGGCACGGCCTGCGCACGCCATCGGGGCAGTAAGGTACGCGCGGGGCGTGCGTTGACGGGATAACGTGTTATTCTGCCTCGAAGCGCAATATAAAAGCGCGAAAAACGCACAAGGGAGAGATCAATGCTGACCCGACGCAGTATTCTGCTTGCCTCCATTGCGGCCGGAGTGACCATGCCCAACCGAACCGTTCTTGCGACGGCGGCCCAGCCGTCGACGCCGGTGAATTTCGACGTTCCCGCCGGCGCCTGCGATTGCCACACCCACATCCATGGCGACCCCGAGAAATTTCCGTTCTTTTCCGGGCGCGTCTATACCCCGGAGCTGGCATCGCCCGAAGAGATGAGCGCCCTGCACAAGGCGCTGCACATCGAGCGTGTGGTGATCGTCACCCCGAGCGTCTACGGCACCGATAACTCCGCCACGCTGTTCGGGATGAAGGCGCGCGGCGCGACTGCACGCGGCGTCGCCGTGATCGACGACAAGACGCCGGAGGGCGATCTTGATGCCATGGCAAAGGCGGGCATTCGCGGCATCCGGCTCAATCTGGCAACTGGCGGCGTCAGCGATCCCGCGGTGGGGCGCCCGCGCTTTCAGGCCGCGGTCGAGCGCGTCAAGAACCGTGGCTGGCATATCCAGCTATTCACCAGCCTGGCGATGATCTCGGCGATCAAGGATCTCGTCGCCGCCTCGCCCGTGCCGGTTGTGTTCGATCATTTCGGCGGCGCGCAGGCCGCACTTGGTCCGGAGCAGCCGGGCTTCTCGGATCTGCTTGAACTCGTGAAATCGGGTAAAGCCTATGTAAAGATCTCCGGCGCCTATCGGGCGTCGAAATTGGGGCCCGACTATGCCGACGCGGCCCCGCTCGCCCGCGCGCTGATCGCGGCCAATTCCGACCGCATCGTCTGGGGCACGGACTGGCCGCATCCGGACTCGGTGACGCCGCCCGGGAAGAAGCCAAGCGATGTGACGCCGCTGTTCCAGATCGATGACGGACGTCTGCTCAATCAGCTGCCGGCATGGGCGCCAGAGGCTTCGATCCGCAAAAAGATTCTGGTCGACAATCCGACGCAGCTTTACGGATTCTGAGTGCCATGGACGAGGCCGCGTTCCAGCCTCCGCCGAAGGTACTCGATGCGATCATGGCCGACACGCGCGCGATCGGCTTCCAAAACTGGTGCTGGCCGCCGGTCGGCGCCTTGCTGCGGGTTATGGCGGCTTTAAAACCCGGCGGCCGGCTGCTCGAAATTGGCACCGGAACTGGGGTCGGAACCTGCTGGTTGCTGGACGGCATGGACACATCGGCTCGACTGTTCACAATCGACATCAATCCCAAGGTACAGGCTGTCGCCCGATCGCATCTGGGAGCGGATCCAAGGTTGACCATGCTTTGCGAGGACGCCGGGGCGGCGATACGGCGCGAGTTGCCGAATACGTTCGACCTCATCTTCGCCGATGGCGGGGCAGGCAAGCATGTGCTGCTGGACGAGGCGCTCGCTTTGCTACGCCCGGGCGGAATTTATATCTGCGATGATACCAAGCCTCATCCGATGTGGCCTCCGGAGCACGCGGTGAAGATTCCACCTCTCATGGAGGCGCTTGCCGCGCGGCAAGACTTCCGCCGCATCTACATCGATTGGTCGAGCGGCGTCGTGGTGATGGTGAAGTTAGCTAAGGGCGTGTACTCATAAATCTAGAACGCTGACAGTTGACGATGTCCGCGCTACCCTCGGAAGCGGACATCCAGACAGGCCTTCGACAAGTCTGCTTTGTGCCAGAATCGGAAGTTCCCTGGGAGAAACTGGCGCAGACAGCCGCGCCAAGATCAGTCATCGTCCAGGATGTAAGGCCCAACTGCCTTATCGATAGTTGACATTTGTCCCGCTTAATTTAATCGCTTCGTCCATGGACAGGGCCCGGCGAGCAAGTGCCAACGTGATACTCCCGGTTAGAAAATCCACGACAGCGTCCTAAAGCTTCAGTGCGCGTTCTTGCCCACCATGAAGATATACATGCCCCAAAAAGTATCCGGATGATCGGCTTCGAAGCGGTGCCACTGATCCAAGTTAGCCTCATCGGCCGCGCCCGGAAACTGTTTATGAAATTTTTCGATCACCGTCGGATCGTCAAAGGGTTCGAAGGCCAAGAAAGACAGATCATTATCGTTCAGAAATGCAGCGATCTCGGGGATAGTGAAGCGATGTTCCATGACGTTAAACAGCAGGTCGCGGCAGCCGCTCATGCTGTAGAAATCTTTCATGCCAATCAGCATTTTCCAGTGTTCCGCCTCGCGGATGATGTCCTGGCGACACCTTCTTATGTCGCCGGCCGTGGCGCGATAACCGCGCGCCGCGATGTGGGCGCGGGCCTTCGCGATAACGCGGCGCGCCAAATTGCTGTATAACCCGATGCGCATCTTGCCACCCGGTCGCAGCAGCGAGACCAGCACGCGCCATCCAGCCGTCGGCTCTGCAAGATGATGGAGCACACCGACCGACTCAATGCTATCGAACGTGCGATCGATCGTACCTAATTCCAGAATATCCGCTTGTGCATACTCGATATTGCGCAAGCCCAGTTCTCGCGTCTTTCGACGCGCGTAGGCAAGACTGGTCAGGCTGACGTCGACCCCGAGCAAACGGGCATTCGGATAGACTTGCGCGATCTGAACCGCGTGCAAGCCGGTGCCGCAACCCGCGATCAGAATATCCAGTTCGGCTTGCCGTTCCGCTGTCGGGATGGTCCTTCCCCGCGCCTGATCGGCAGCGAATACGTTCAGCGGGTTAATGGTCCAGCGCGGATAAGGATTTTCCTCGTATTGGCGCATCACTTGCAGTGATACGCTGTTCTTGATAGGCGCGAGTGTCGCAATGGCGGCGCGCTCGCCCACTTCCTCAAGCGGCTCGCGGAGCTGCACCTGTAACAGGCCGGCCACGGTCGCAGGCCAATCGCGGCGCAGAAGCGCTTCCGCCATCGGCATGGCATGAAGTGGGAAATAGGCCGCGACTACCGCCAGCGTGAGTGGGGTTATGGCGGCCCCTGATGCCAGGTCCTGCAGCAATCGATCGCGCAGTACGCTCGCAAGTCCGCTTTCCGCTCCGGCCTGTACATAGACATATTCGTTAATGAAGCACTGCCGAGCGAGCGCGCAAGCAAAGGCGACTATATCGTGGTCGATTTCGCCGTTATCTTCGCCCTGCTCACTGTAAGCCGCAGCAGCTCAGCGCGCGCATATCCCAGTAACACTTCAAGTTGCACGCTTGGCAGCGTCGTCGCTTCCATCGCACAGCGGAGGAAGAGGTCGCTTGCAAGCGGGGTGACGCTTTCGGTGCTGAACAATTCGACGTTCGTTACCGGTAGCGGCCACTTGCCGGCAATCCGCGCAACATACGTGGCGATGATAGGACTCTGCAGGATGAAGGTGACGGCCTTCTCTTCCATGCCGAGCGCAAGCGCTTTGCTGAAATGCGCGATCGCTTTGGTGCGATTACCCAACGCCTGGTACGAATTGCCGACATTGTAATGGCAAGCGGCGTTCACCTCGTCCGAAGCAATCGCTTTCGCGAACATCTTCACTGCGACCCGGTGATCGCCGGATGCCTGCGCCATCAGGCCGAGAAGATTCAGGCTCTGCACATGTGCAGGCTCGCGCGCGAGAATCTGACGGCAAATCTCTTGCGCTTCGTTGATGCGGCCCACCCCGCGCGAACGGCTTGCCTCAGCGGCGAGGTCGGCAATGCTGACGCCCGCCGAGCCGAAGGCAAGCGCGTTTGGCCTCCATGCGGACTCGTCGCGTCGCTTATTGGCCGCACGCCGTTCTTTTCGGTTCATGTCCCGTCAACTGGTCCAATCTGTAAAACGCCGCCGAACAGCACACCGAAAAAGGCAGCGGTTTGGGGCTGCGCATCAACCAACCGCGCCCGGCAGACATAGGGCCGATCGCGCTTACAGCCAAGGATAATATACCACATTGTTGATGGACGGCGGACGCCTCGTATGGCACGGCTAATGCGCTCGCCAACGCCGATCCGTCATAGGTCCGAGATGGGTCAAAAGACGAAATTCCGGGATAACCAGCGCGCATCTGCTTTAGCCCCAAAAGCGGACGTCTCTCGTTTTTATGAGTACACGCCTTAGTTAGACCGCTCAGCGCGCTCGTCGCGAGAAAACTGAAATCAGCACTGGCAACGTCACCAGAATGACCAGCGGTGCCAGCATCATGCCGGTGACCACCACCACCGCCAGGGGCTTTTGCACCTGCGATCCGATCCCCACCGACAACGCCGCCGGTAACAATCCCACGCCCGCGACGACGCAGGTCATCAGTACCGGGCGCAGTTGAAGCTCGCCGGTGCGGATCACCGCCCTTACCCGGTCAAAGCCTTCGTCGATCAGTTGATTGTACTGCGACAGGATGATGATGCCGTCCATCACGGCGATGCCGAACAGTGCGATGAACCCGATCGCGGCGGATACGCTGAACGGAATGCCGGATATCAGAAGCCCCAGCACGCCGCCGAAGATTGCCATCGGGATCACGCTCATGGCGAGCAGCGTGTCGATCATCGAGCCGAAATTGAACCATAGCAGCACCGCGATCAGCGCGAGGCTGATCGGCACCACGATCGACAGTCGCTTGATCGCATCCTGCAGATTGCCGAACTCGCCGACCCACTCGATCCGCGATCCCGGCGGGAGCTGGACCTGAGCGGCGATTTTGTCCTGGGCTTCCCTGATCGCGCCACCGAGGTCGCGTTCGCGGACCGAGAACTTGATCGGCAGATAGCGCTCCTGCTGCTCTCGATAGATGTAGGCTGCGCCCGAGACCAAGTTGATCGACGCCACTTCGCTCAAGGGGATCTGCGTGATCATGCCGTTCGGACCCGCCGCACCAATCCGCAAATTCTGGATGGCCTCGGCACTCTTGCGGTATTCGGGCGCTAGCCGGACGATGATCGGAAAATGCCGATCGCTGCCGGGTTCATAGAGATCGCCGGCGCTGTCGCCGCCGATCGCCACCTTGATGGTGGCATTGATATCTCCCGGCGCCAACCCGTATCGAGCAGCCTTCGCGCGATCGATATCGATCTGGATGGTAGGTTGGCCAAGTGACGTGAATACCGCCAGATCGGTAATGCCCTGCACGGTGGCGAGGACAGACTTGATCTTATTGGCGGTGTCGGTAAGCGCCTGGAGGTCGTTGCCAAACAACTTGATCGAGTTCTCCCCCTTTACGCCGGATACGGCTTCGGAGACGTTGTCCTGCAGATATTGCGAGAAATTGAACTCGACGCCGGGAAACTTGTCCTGCAATTGCCCCAGCAACTGCCCGGTGAGTTCCCCCTTGTCGTGGGTGCCCGGCCATTCGTTGACCGGCTTCAGGGGTGCAAAGAACTCGGCGTTAAACAGGCCAGCGGCGTCGGTGCCGTCGTCGGGGCGGCCGTGTTGCGACACCACCGCTTCCACTTCGGGGCGGCTCCGGATCAACTTGCGCATCGCGTTGACGTAGGCGTTGCCTTCCTGCAGCGAGATCGTGGGCGGCAAGGTCGCCCGGATCCAGAGATTGCCCTCTTCGAGTTTGGGGAGAAATTCCAGTCCCAATAAGCGGCTGAAAACGATGGTCATGACCACGAGGCCCGCGGCTCCGGCCATCACAAGTTTCCGGTTGTCAACCGCCCAGCTCAAGACCGGAACATACAGCTGATGCAGGAACGCCATGATCCGGGTTTCGGTTTCGTGTAAATGTGACGGAAGGATGATTACACTCAATGCCGGGGTGATGGTGAATGTCGCGAGCATCCCGCCGGCCAGCGCATAGGCATAGGTCCGCGCCATCGGCCCGAAGATGTTGCCTTCGACGCCATTCAAGGTGAACAGCGGCAGGAACGCCGCGATGATGATGGCGGCGGCAAAGAAGATCGACCGCGACACGTCGGCGGAGGCCGACAGGATGGCATGGCTCTTCATGCCCATCGCGGTTTCGGTTGAAATATGACTTTGCTCGGCTTCCGAAAGCGCGGTGGTCTGCGACAGCCGGCGGAAGATCGCTTCCACCATGATCACGGTGGCGTCCACGATCAGCCCGAAATCGATCGCGCCGACCGAGAGCAGATTGGCAGATTCCCCACGCAGTACCAGAATGATAACGGCGAAAAACAGCGCGAACGGGATGGTGGCGCCGACGATCAGCGCGCTGCGCAGGTCACCAAGGAAAATCCACTGCAGCAGCACGATCAGAAGAATGCCGGCGACCATGTTGTGCAGCACGGTCGCGGTGGTGATGTCGATCAGGTCCTTGCGGTCGTAGATGCGCTCGATCTGCACGCCCGGCGGCAGGATGCTGGAGTTGTTGATCGAGTTCACCAGCGCTTCGACCCGTGCGATGGTCGGCGAGCTTTGCTCGCCACGGCGCATCAGCACGATGCCCTGCACGATGTCATCGTCCTGATCGAGGCCAGCGATACCGAGCCGCGGCTTCTCGCCAACAGTTACGATAGCGACGTCCTTGACGAGAACGGGGTTGCCGCCACTCTGGGACACCATGGTGCTGGCAAGATCGTCGATGGAACGGATCAGGCCGACGCCCCGCACCACGGCGGATTGCGATCCGATGTCGACGGTATTGCCGCCGACATTGATATTGGAATTGCTGACGGCCTGCAGCAGTTGCGGCAGCGTCAGGCCGTAGGCGATCAGCTTGTTGAAATCGACCTGCAGCTCGTAGGTCTTGGTCTTGCCGCCCCAGCCGGTGACGTCGATCACGCCGGGGACGGCGCGAAAGCGGCGCTGCAAAACCCAGTCCTGCAGCGTTTTCAGGTCGAGTACGCTGTAATTCGGCGGCCCGGCCAACCGGTAGCGGTAAATTTCGCCGATAGCGCTGAGCGGTGAAATCCCCGGCTGCACATTGCCAAGCAGGGGCGGCAATTGCGACAACCGGTTCAGCACCTGCTGCAGCGCCTCGTCATAGGTGTAGTCGAACGAAAACTGCAGTTTGACGTCCGACAGTCCGTACAGCGAGATGGTGCGGATCGTGCGCAGGTTCTTGATGCCCGAGACCTGGGTCTCGATTGGAATGGTGATGTAGCGTTCGATCTCCTCGGACGACAAACCCGGACTTTGCGTGACGATATCGACCATCGGCGGCGTCGGATCCGGATAGGCCTCGATATTGAGCTGCTTGAACGCGATCAGGCCGCCGATCATCACGACGGCGAGCAAGCCCACCATCAAATAGCGGCGGCTGAGTGCGATGGCGACGAGGCGATCCATTCAGATCGGAACTTTCAATGGGCTGAATTAAGTCAGCTGGCGGATGCAGCGCGGTCGATGAACAGGCTGCCCTTGGTAACAATCTGCTCGCCGGGTTTCAAATTACCCTCGACCTCCACGAGGTCGCCATTGGTGAGGCCGGGCTTGATCTGGCGCAGTTCGATCGACTTGTCCTCGTGCGCGACCCAGACCCGGACCTGATTGCCCTCGTAGATCAAAGCCTGCTTCGGCACGCCAATCGCCGGGTGATCGCCGGCCGAATAGATCGTGACATTCGCGAACATCTCCGGCTTCAGGAGGCCGTCCTTGTTATCTATCGTGGCGCGGACCAGAAGCCGGCGGGTGGCGGGATCGATCGCCGCGGAAACATAGTTGATGCGGGCCGTCAGCGGGCGGCCCGGCAGCGCCAGTACGTTAAAAGCGATCTCCTGCCCGACCGATACATTCGAGGCATCGCTCTCGCGGACGAAGGCCGTGAGCCAGACGGTCGAAAGATCGCCGATCACAAATACCGGATCGCTGGCGCCGGAGTTCACATATTGTCCGGGGCCGATCTTCCGCTGCACAACGGTGCCGGTGATCGGTGAAAAAATGGTGGTTTCCGGATTGATGCGGCCCATTTCCTGGAACGTTGATATGGCCTCGTCGGTGAAGCCGAGGATACGCAATTTGTTGCGCGACGCCTCCAACGCCGTTTGCGTCGAGCGCAGATCGTTCTGCGCCTGGATCAGGGTTGCCTCGGCCTGCTGATAATCCTTCAGCGGGACGGCTTTGCCCTCGAACAGATCCTTGGCGCGCTTGTGCTGCAACTGCGCGAGATCGAGCGCAGACCTCGCCTTGTTCAATCCGGTCATCGCCGCAATGAGATCGTTCTGCGCCTGCACCGTGTCGGCGGCCTCGATCACAAACAGCGGCTGGCCCTGCACGACGCGGTCGCCCGACCGGGCCAATAGTTTGGTGACCCGGCCCGCATAGGGCGAAAACACCGGCGTTGAGCGATCCTCGTCGACCGCGACCTTGCCCTCGGTGACGTGCTCGGCCCGGAAGGCTCGCTCGGTCACGGGCTCGATGGTCAGGCTGGCCCATTCGGCCGGGGTCGGAACGTAGCGTTGCGATCCCTTGCGGGATTGGCTCGATACCTCGGAATGCCCCTGCGTTGTCGCGCTGATATGCGCAAGCCCATACAGAGCAGCGCCGGCAAGCGCCAGCAGGGCCGCACCAACGGCTAGCTGTCGCCGACTAAGCATCTGCAATCGCTTGGCAAATTCCGACAACATAGGCCCCGGTCGAATCGGCGATGATTCCGGCAATGACTGCCTCATCGGTCCGCTAATAGTGCCTATTTGATGTTTCAAACAACCTAAAAACGCGAAGAACCCCAGCGTTTAAAGTTAAAATTTCGAGAGGCGAGCCTCGGGAGCCATGAAGCCATGGACCTCAATTGCGCGCGGGCCATTGCGGCGGGTGGCTGCCGAGCGGCATCGCCGGGCGGGCCCAGAATGCCGGCGTTTTCGACAGCGCCGCCGAATGGCGCACAGAGCGCAGCGGACCGAAGCCCGAGGGCACCTCTTCCACAAAGGGCAGCACTGCCTCGTCCGTCAAATCTGCGGTCTTAAATCCATCGGCGACGCGGCCGAGATTCCACAACCAGCGCCCGGTCTGCGCCAGCGACACGCGGACGTGCCAGCTGCCGCCTTCGCGCGACTGCCGCGCCCGCGCCATCATCGCGCCGAACGCCATCAAATGGCCGGTGGCGTGGTCGAGCATTTGCGCCGGCAATTCCTTCGGCCCGTCGACGCCGGCGGCCTGGCCTTCGGCGTGATTGAAACCGGTCGCGGTCTGCACCAGCGAGTCGAAACCGCGACGCTCCGCCCACGGCCCGGCATGGCCATAGGCCGACAGCGACACCGAGATGATGCCGGGGTTGATGTCGGCCGCGTCCTGCGGCGAGAAGCCGAGGCTTGCGAGCGCGCGGGGACGATAGCCTTGCGAGAAAATATCCGCCTGCGCCAGCAGGTCGCGCAAGCTGTCCCGCCCCTGCTCGCTCTTGAGTTCAATAAAGCTCGTCAGCTTGCCGCGGCCGTTATCGATCGTGAGCCAGGGGATCGCCGGCAGATCGGGACCACAGATCAACAGCACGTCGGCGCCATGCGCGGCAAGCGTGCGGCCCGCGACCGGGCCGGCGATCACCCGTGACAGATCGAGCACGCGTAGCCCGGCGAGCGGGCGGTCACCCGCGGGCCATGGTTTTGGGGCTGCCTCGCCGATTTTTTCGATTCTGATCGGCGGCAGCGCGGCAAGCGCCTTGGCTTGAGGCAGATCAGACCATTCGTCGTGCGGGCGCATCATCGCAACCACGCAGCCGCCGGCGTAGGCGGCGGTCTCGAAGGCCTCGCCATCCCACTGCATCAGCGCGGCCTGAACATCGTCGCGCTCCGGCTTGCAGTCGAGGACCCTGCAGACGGCGTCGCGGTGATGCCGGAAATTGGTATGCAGCCGCACGAAGCGCCGGTCGCGGGTTCTGTAGATTCCGGCGATCGCGTCCCAGGTCGGACCCGGCGGCTTGCCATCGACGCGCAGGTAACGTTCGCTACGGCATTCGACGACGGCGTGACGCATATCGACCGCGACGTCTTGCGATTGCCCGCTGCGCAATTTCCAGACTTGCGCGGCAGCAAGTCCGGCCGCGGCAATGCTGGCCTGCGCCGCGGCGGCAACGCGAAACGACGACGGCAGTTGCGGCTCTTCGCCGGTCAGCATGACGGCATCGAGCGCGGCCGGATCGCCGCCGGCAGCGGTCCAGAGATCGGTCAGAATTTCGCGGGGACTTTGCATGACCGTCAATCTTGCCTAACGTTCGAAGTTCTGCCGCAGAGCTTGTTCGGTCCTGACTGAATCAGAACCGGGCTCCAGCTTTTTTGTTTTCACGCGTTTTCTTCACGCGGACCGCTACTCATTTTGCTCGAAA
>Ga0207639_10003572_pt1 | contig 10446 bp, 7 predicted proteins | sample KBSCornC32_FD_184299 | JGI IMG/M metagenome (GOLD analysis project Ga0207639, IMG submission 184299) | Corn rhizosphere microbial communities from Kellogg Biological Station, Michigan, USA - KBS Corn C3-2 (SPAdes) (version 2) | ecosystem: Host-associated > Plants > Roots > Rhizosphere > Soil ...
ACGCGGCCTGGATCCGCTCGAGCGCCTGCGCGAAGAAGTCGGGCGCCGCTCCGACCAGGACTTGAGCCCGGTCGCCGCGCAACGGACGCCGCAAGAGGTGCGACCGCTCGTCAACGCCATCAACGGGCTGCTCTCGCGCCTCGACAGCGCGCTGTCGGCGCATCGCCGCTTCGTCGCCAATGCCGCGCACCAGTTGCGCACACCGCTGGCGGGGCTGCACACGCAGGCCGAGCTGGCTCTGCGTGCGAGCGACCCGGAAACAGTTCGGCGCTCGCTCGAGCAGTTGCATCAAGCGGCCGGTCGCGCGAGCCACCTGGTCGGGCAGTTGATGTCCCTCGCGCGCCTGGAGCCGCGCAGCGCGCGGCCGCTCCAAGCCGAGCCGCTGGATCTCAAGGAGCTGGCGCGCGCTACGACCGCGCGCTGGGTGCCACACGCGCTGGGCCGCGGCGTCGATCTCGGTTTCGATGCGGTCAGCGCCCCGGCGCAGGTAATGGGCGACCGGCTGTTGCTCGAGGAGATGCTCGGAAATCTGATCGACAACGCGATCCGATACACGCCGTCCGGCGGCGAGGCGACCGTGCGCGTGGTCCGTGGCGCGAATGCGGCTATCGTCGAGGTCGAAGACAACGGCCCGGGCATTCCCGAGAGCGAGCGCGCGCAAGTCATGGAGCGGTTCCAGCGCGGCAGCAATACCGCGCAGACCCCGGGCAGCGGCCTGGGACTCGCCATCGTGCGCGAGATCGCGGCTACGCATGGCGCTGAAGTCCGCTTGGAGGCCGGGCACGACGGCAAAGGCACGCGCGCGAGCGTGGTCCTGCCTTCCCCCGGCTAAACCGCCCTCAGGCGGGCGTGTTGGTCGGCTCGGGCGGCGCGGGAGCAGGCATCGACACCGCGATCGGCGAAGCGGTCGGGCGAGCGTCGGAGTGGCCCCAATCGAGCAGCTCCATGCGGCCGTCGAAGTGCTCCACGATGGCGGTGCAGCTGTCGACCCAGTCGCCGCAGTTGATGTAGGTGACACCGTCGATCTGCTTGATGTCGGCCGCGTGGATGTGACCGCAGATGACACCGTCGAGCCCCATCTGCCTGACGTTGTGCACCACGGCTTCCTCGAAGTTGTAGATGAAGCTGACGGCCGACTTGACCTTGCGCTTGGCATACCCAGCCAGCGACCAGTAACCGGGCACCCCCAGCGTGCGGCGAATCAGCGAGAGCAGCATGTTTGCGCGCACCAGCGCGTTGTACGAGATGTCGCCCAGCACCGCGACCCAGCGGTGGTAGCGCGTCACCTGGTCGAACTCGTCGCCGTGCAGCAGAACGTAGCGCTTGCCGTCGGCTGCGGTGTGGAGGTATTCGCGCACCATATGAATATCGCCGAACGAGGTGTCGACGTACTCGCGCAGCGCCTCGTCGTGGTTGCCGGGCACGAACACCACACGCGTCCCGTGGCGTGCGCGCTTCAGCACCTTTTGCACGACGGTGTTCTGCGCCGCCGACCAGTACACGCCTCGGCTCATGGCCCACAGATCGACGATATCGCCGACCAGGAACAGATGCTCGGACTCGAACTCGCGCAGGAACTCGAGCAGCCGATGTGCCTGGCACGCGCGCGTGCCCAGGTGGACGTCGGAGAGAAAGATGGAACGAACGTGCGGCATGGCTATCCGAACAACACGCCTCGGCGCTCCTCACCCGCCCGACGAACAGGTAGTACGGTATGGCTGCTGATCGAACTTGTCGGCCAGAGTCGATTGCCGCTTCACGGAGCTCCCCGCCCGGCCAAGCGGGCTGGATGTGGACGAGCGGGGACGAGCTTAAGGGCTCAGTGTGACGCAGCCGTGACACTTCCGTCAGCGGAAGTGAATTGAATCAGGCCTCTCGGTTGCTATTTGAAGGTTTGATGTGCATTCGGGAAGCTCCGATCAAGCCAGAGCTTCCTAATGAAACATCAAACGCCGCGCACCACGCGCGAGGAGCGGTATCGCGAGCTTCTGCACGGTGCGGTTCAAGTCCAGCGGCTGCAGCAGCATTCGTATCATCATGCGATAGGGATAATGGGGTGCGAAGCCCATGCGTACCTGCCGCATGAAAGCGGTGAAATACTCGTCCTGAAAGGTTTCTCCGGGATGGCGCATGAGCCACGCGTGCCGGAAGCCGATGTAGGCGTCCTCCTGCTCGGCCTCGGTGAAGCGCTTGTGCAAAGCCCGTAACACGCCTAGGCGGCCGACACGCTCCTCGGCCTGATAGTCCTGGTAGAAGCTGCGGAAGTAGTTGTAGTGGCGCACCTCATCGCGCCGGATGAAGCCGGCCAGCCGCCGCAGCACCGGCTCATGCGCGAGCGCGTGCAAGCTGGTGTAGAACGTCGCTGTCCCGGTCTCGACCACGCAGCGCGCCGCCATCTCGAGCGCACGGCTCGCTTCGAGCTCGTCCATCGTGCACAACCTGGAATAGTCGTCGAAGAAGCCGCGATAGCCCTGATCCCAATCGAGCTCGGGCCACGCCGCTTCAACATAGGCGCGCAGGGCGCGGCCATGCTGCAGTTCCTCCGGCCGCCAGCGATTCGCCAGCCATGCTCGCGCTCTTGCGTCAGGGAAATGCAGGACCAGATTGCTCGTGTACAGCTCGGCAGCCGTTTCCACGAAGGACGCCGCTGTCACCAGCGCATAGATCAGCTCGTCGCCCCGAACTTTGTCGCGCTCGATGCGCTCGAGCTGGAGATCGTCCAGCGTCCAGTGGTCGGCGGCGGGCTCGCTACCGCGGGTGAGATCGGCTGTCATACCCGGAGCTCAAACCAGTGCAGATTCATTGACGAGGAGCCGCGGCGATCCATCGCCATCAGCTCTCTTCCACCACGACCGCGGGCTCGTGTCCGTCAACGGCCGCCACCTCCAGGCGCTGCGCCTCCTCGCGCTGCTGCAAGGCCCACATCTGCGCATACGCGCCATCGAGCTCGAGCAAAGCACGATGATTGCCGCGCTCCACGATGCGTCCGTGGTCCATTACGAGGATCTCGTCGGCATCGACAATGGTCGACAGCCGATGCGCAATCACCAGAGTGGTGCGGTCTTTCGCGATACGCTCGAGCTCGACCTGAATCGCCTTCTCGGAGCGCGAGTCTAGCGCGGAGGTCGCTTCATCGAATACGAAGATACTCGGATTCTTCAGAATCGCGCGCGCAATCGCCACGCGCTGCTTTTCGCCGCCGGACAGCTTGAGCCCGCGCTCGCCGACCATGGCCTCGTAACCATCCGGCAAGGTTTCTATGAAGTCGTGAATGTGCGCCGAGCGTGCCGCTTCGATCACCTGCTCGCGCGAGGCGGCCGGATCGCCATAGGCGATGTTGTAGAACACCGTGTCGTTGAACAGCACGGTATCCTGCGGCACAATGCCGAGGCTCGCGCGCAGGCTGGTCTGGGTGACCTCGCGAATATCCTGTCCGTTGATCGTAATGCGTCCCGACGTCACGTCGTAGAACCGAAACAGCAGCCGCGACAAGGTCGACTTGCCGGAGCCGCTGTGGCCGACCACCGCAACGGTCTTGCCGTCCGGGATCTCGAAGCTCACGTCGAACAGGATCTGACGCCTCGGGTCGTAGCTGAAGCTCACGTGCTCGAAGCGCACAGTCGCCTCCCCTGGCATGAGCGGCAGTGCACCGGGTTCGTCCGCCACTTCCCGGTTCTCTCCGAGCAGGCGGAACATCCTGTCCATGTCGATGAGCGACTGCTTGATCTCGCGATACACCATGCCGAGAAAGTTGAGCGGGATGTACAGCTGGATCAGCAGCCCGTTCACGAGTACGAGGTCGCCGAGCGTCAGGCTCTTGTCGACCACCCCTTGCGCGGCCAGGATCATCAGCACGGTCACCGCGAGCGCGATGATCGCACTCTGACCGATGTTGAGTAATCCGAGCGACGCCTCGTTCTTGACCTCGGCCGACTCGAACTTGCGCAGGTTCTCGTCGTAGCGCCGCGCCTCGAACTCCTCGTTGTTGAAGTACTTGACCGTCTCGTAGTTGAGCAGGCTGTCGATCGCGCGGCTGTTGGCTTTGGAATCGAGCTCGTTCGCGCGGCGCCGGATCTCCATGCGCCATTCGGTAATGCCGAACGTGAAGCCGAGGTAGAGCACGACTGCCGCGAACGTGATCGCGGCGAAATGCCAATCGAACTTGGACAGCAGAACCGCAGCCACCAGGCTGAACTCTAGAACCACCGGAATGATCGAGAACAGCATGTAGGTGAGCAGCGTCGAGATGCCGCGGCTGCCGCGCTCGATATCCCGCGACACACCGCCAGTCTGACGGTCGAGATGGAAGCGCAGAGACAGCGAATGCAGATGCCGAAAGACCTGGAGCGCCACGCGTCGGATCGCGCGTTTGCTCACGCGTACGAACACAATGTCGCGGAGCTCGGCAAATACGGTGTTGGATGCGCGCAGCAGGCCATACATCAGAAGCAGGGCCAGCGGCAGCACAACCACGGCGGTCTTGGCGTCGAGCGCATCGACGATCCGCTTCATCACCAGTGGCACGCCGACGTTGGCGAGCTTGGCCGCCACCAGAAACGACAAGGCAAGAATCACGCGCCCCTTGAACTCGAGCAGGTAAGGCAACAGCGTGCGGATGGTCTTCCAGCCCCCGCGCGGGGCATATGGCTGCGGATCTGAGATCGGGAGGGGTCGCATCGAAGTTAGACGCTGAGCGCGGCATGAATGGTGCGGCCCGCGCGCCGTCACAATAGGTTAACACCAGCGGAGCCGGCTCAGGGAATTCAGATGGGGACGTGCACGGCTGTCCTAAAGCCCCTGGCGCGCCGGCAGGGCTGTTGTGGCTGTCGGTCAAGGGCGACTCGACCTGAACGCTGTGACAGAGCAGCCGTGCCAGTGCGGCGCGTGGTCTGTCCTAGAATGAAGGCAGTGCATAGTCTGGAAGATTGCGCATGGCCGCAAAAGGGATCCTGCTCGACCGGCTGACCTGGCTGGAAGCCGAAGCTGTGCTCACGCCAAGCGCGGTCGTGGTCATCCCGCTGGGCGCTGCATCCAAGGAGCACGGCCCGCACTTGCGTCTGAACAACGACTGGACCATCGCGGAGTATTTCAAGCGGCGCGTGATCGAAGCGGCCGACGTGGTGGTTGCGCCGACGATCGGTTACCACTATTACCCCGCGTTCGTGGAGTACCCGGGGTCGGTCAGCCTGCGTCTCGAGACGGCACGCGACCTGGTCGTCGATATCTGTGCGAGCCTGTCAGCCTATGGACCGCGGCGCTTCTACATGTTGAATACGGGCGTCTCCACGGTGCATGCGCTGGCACTTGCAGCCGGCGCGCTGGCTGCGCAGGCGACGCTGCTGCGCTATACCGACATCCGCAGTGCCGGAAGCGACGCCGTGCGCGACGTCGGGCAACAGGAAGGCGGCAGCCACGCCGATGAGATCGAGACGTCGATGATGCTGTACATCGCGCCCGAAGCGGTGGACATGGCGAAGGCGGCGAACGACTATCGCCCCGGTCCCGGGTCCGGCCCACTGACGCGCATGCCTGGAGCCGCGGGGACGTTCTCGCCGACCGGTATCTATGGCGACGCGACGCTCGCGACCTGGGCAAAGGGCCGCGCCGTGGTCGAAGCCAGGCTGACGGCAATCCTGACCGAGATCGAGCAGTTGCGCGCGGAGCCGCTGCCGCCGCCCGGTTGGTGTTAGCCACCGGATCAGGTGCCTCCGAGGGGTCGTATAATCGCGACCCATACCTCTTCCATTGCGGACAGCACGGAGCAAGCCCAATGACATCTACAAGAAGCCGCCAGCGCGGTCTCGGCATCGTCGCCTGGCTGGTCGTGATTCTGGTCGTGGGCGGATTACTGTTCGCGGCCTACACCTGGCTCATGCTCACGTGGAGCTACAGCAGCGGCGAGCGCGCGGGCTGGGTACAGAAGCTGTCCAAGAAAGGCTACATCTGCAAGACGTGGGAAGGCGAGATGGCTATGGTGTCGCTGCCCGGTTCGATACCGGAGAAGTTCGTCTTCACGATCCGGGACGACAGCGTTCCGCCGCAGATCAATGCTGTGCTCGGAAAGCGCGTATCGCTGTCGTACGAGGAGCACATCTGGTTGCCCGGGCCGTGTTTCGGCGAGACCGGCTACTTCGTGACCAGTGTCAAGGTAATCGACGAGACGCCGGCACCGTTGATCGTTCCTGGCAACGCCCCCACACCGCAGGCGGCTCCGCAAGCGCCGCCGCCAAAGTAGGCACACCTGGAGACGATGGTGAAGAGCTTCCGGCCAGCGTCGCGGTCGGTATCGCTCACTACCATCGCGTCGCGCAGCCAGGGCGGCGGTGGCGAGTGACGCCTTCGACTCTTCCCGCGACCGTCCGCGTCATCGTGCGCGATTGGCTCAATGCCAACAATGTCGTGCTGCTGCAGCCGGGTCACAACGTGATCGTGGACACCGGTTACGTCTCGCACGCGCACGACACGCTGGCGCTTCTTCGGCAACCTGACCATCTGGGCAGCGAACCGCTGCATCTAGTCGCCAACACGCATTGCCACAGCGATCACATGGGCGGAAACGCCTTGCTGGCTCGCACTTATGGTTGCCCTGTGGCCGTCCCGGAAGGTGAAGCGCCGTTGATCCGAGCGTGGGATACGCGCGCCCTGTGGCTCGACTATGCCGATCAGCGTGGCGAGCGCTTCGCCGTAGCGCAAGAGCTCGCAGCCGGCGAACGATACGAATGGGGCGGTCTGTCATGGCTCGCGCTGGCCGCTCCGGGCCATGACATGGGTGCGCTGGTGTTCTACTGCGACGAGCTCGGTCTGCTGATCTCGGGCGATGCACTGTGGGAGAACGGCTTCGGCATCGTACTGCCGGACCAGTCAGGAGGGCTGGCGGCGACGCGCACGACGCTGGAGCAGCTGGCGCGCCTGGATGTGACGGCGGTCATTCCGGGCCACGGACAGCCGTTCTCGGATGTCGGCGCTGCATTGGAGCGCAGCTTCAAGCGCGTGGAAGCCTTCGAGGCGGACCCTGTACGCATGGCGCGTCACGTTCTCAAGGTCATGCTGGTGTTCACGCTGCTCGAGCGCCAGCGCCTGCCGCTGTCCAAGCTGCCGGCCATGCTGGACTCGGTGCCCGTGTACCGCGAGTACAACCAGGCGTATTTCGACATGACGCCGGCGGCCCTGGCCGAAATGCTGGTCGGTGAGTTGGAATGCGCAAGAGTCGTCGCGCGCAGTGGCCCGTTCCTAGTCCCCGTAGTCGCCTAGTTCGGTAACACCGCGCCTTCTGGCGCGCAGAACTAGCCCGAATATGGAATATCCGGCCTGGGCTCAGCGCTCGCGCGCAGCTTCGTGGAACGCTTTGCGTACGGGCGAGAGCATGTACTCGAGCACCGTGCGCTCGCCCAGCGCGATCTCGGCATCGACTTGCATGCCGGGCGTGAGCTGCAGGCGCGCGCCGTCCGAATCCAATGCTTGTGCCTTGAGCTCCACGCTCGTGCGGAAGCGATACCCTGCGCCGTCGACCGGGGCCTTGGCTTCGCTTTCCTGCTGCTCCGTGGCATCTGCACTGACGTTCTTGACTACGCCCTCGACCATGCCGTACTTCTGGAATGGGAACGGACGGATCTTGAGCTTGACCGTTTGGCCCTGGTGCACGAAGCCGCGATCCTCGTTGCTGACCCAGACCTCGGCGCGCAACGGCTCGTCCGCCGGAACGATCGTCATGAGGACCGTGCCCGGAGAGAGCACCGCGCCCTCGGTGTGCGTGGCGAGATCCTTGACGATGCCATCCTGCGGCGCCTTCAACTCGAGAGCGTCCTGCCGCAGGGCCTGCTTCAGCGATTCCTGCTCGGCCTTCTCAGAGAGCGCAGTAGTGTCGACGCGCTCGTTGTACAGCACCTGCTGGTAGTTCGATTCGAGCTGCGCAATGCGGTTGTTCGACTGCTGAATGCTAGCGCGCAACCCCGAAATGACGTGGGTCTGCGCCTTCAGCTCCTGCTCGGCTTCGATACGCACACGTCGGCGGTCCTCGACCAGGAGCCGCCCGGCGAAGCCTTCCTTCTGCAACTGCGCCCACGACCGCTCCTGATCCTGATAGATAGGCAGCGTCTGTTTCAGCTTGGATTCCATCTCGACCGCACTGCTGAGGTCCTGCTGCGCCTTGGCGAGCAAAGCCTTCTCGGTCTCGATGGCATCGAGGTGCGCCTGACGGCGCGCGTGATATTGGGACAGCATCTGCGCAAACAGCTCGGGCGGATCGTCCGCGTTGGGCTTGGGTTCGGCGCCCGCCAGTTCCGCGTCGATACGGCGCAGACCCAGGCGAGCGAGCTGCAGCTGCGAGAGCACCTGCTTGCTGTCGGCGTTCGACATGCCGGCATCCATGCGCACCAGGACCTGACCCGCCTTGACCACGTCGCCCTCGTGCACCAGGATGTCCTTGATGATGCCGGCATCGACCGGCTGCACCACTTTCACGTAGCTCACGGGCACCAGACGGCCAGGCGCCACCGCGATGATGTCGAGGCGCCCCAGGATCGACCAGACCGCCAATCCCACCAGCAGCGCGCCGAGCACGTACAGGACCAGCCGCGGCAGCGGCGAGGGCGGCTCGCGCTGCAGCCGCAGTATGGCGGGAGAGAAGTCCAGCGCGTCCGCGCTGAGAACTTCCGCCGAAGCGCTCATGTGTCGGTATTACTCCCTAATGTCGAACGACGGCACCTGCCGTCATACTCGATGCCGGCCGCGCAGAAACCATCGAGCGCCCGGCGCGACTTCTCGCGCGGGCGCTCGGGCCTTCGGTTTCAGACGCTTGGCGCGCGATCAGGCCAGCTTGACCAGCCCGTCCTTCAGTGCAGCTTCATTATGCAAAGTCTGCGCCTGCTGGCCGAACTGGCTGGAGCCCACTTGACCTTGCACCGCGTTGACCGCGATGCCTGCCAGCGTGCCATTGACGCCATACTGGTAGGCCAGGTCGCCGCCGACTGCCGCAGTATCGCTGCCACCCAGATGGAACTGCGCCAGAGCATTCGTTACCGCCCACTTCGACACGCCGCGCCCGTGATGCTGTGCCGCGTCGAACGCTTTCACGAGGCCCTTGAAGTCGAAGGTCTCGACGTTGTTGTCGAGCACCGGATTGCTGCCGCCGGCGTCGAAGCCCGGCATCGCCTCGGCCACGACCTGCAGCTTCGACACGGCCTGGTACTTCTTGCCGTCATACCACTTGGAAAACGTGATCTGGTCGCCGTTGCCGACGTTGAGGATCAGATCGGCACCCGAGCGGCTCAGCGAGATATCCTGGTAGCTGATGCCACCGCCGAGAGACAAGGTCGCGTTGCCGCTCTTGCCACCGTTGCTGACTACGTCCTTGCCATCGCCCCGATTGAACGCAATCACGTCGTAGCCGCCGCCCAGAGTCAGCTTGTCGTTGCCCTTGCCGCCGATCATGAGCGAGTTGCCCGAGCCTTCGACCAACGTGTCCTTGCCGCTGCCGCCGTCCATGACGCCGTTGCCGGATGTATCGGTCAGCTTGTCGTCGCCGCTGCCACCTTGCAGCATGTCGACGCCGGCGCCGCCGTTCAGCTTGTCGTTGCCGCTGCCGCCGTCGAGATAGTCGTTGCCGGCGCCGCCGTCCATGCTGTCGTCGCCCGAACCGCCGCGCAGCACGTCGTTGCCCTTCGACGACCACAGCACGTCGTTGCCGCTGCCGCCGTCGATCTCGACGTCACCGTACGAGTAGCGCTTGCTGGTCAGGTCGACCAGATCGTTGCCGCCACCCGCGTCGATCTTCTCCACGCCGATGATGCGCGCGCCGCTCTGCAGCGCCGAGCTCTTGCTGTCATCGAGCAGAATCGCATCGTTGCCGCTGGTGCCGAGCAGGATGTCGGACCCGGCACCGCCGTCGAACACGTCATAGATGCGGTTCTTGCCGGAGATGCTGACTTTCTCGCCCGTCACTACGTTGGTGCGCGTGCTGCCAGAGCCCCACGTTGCGTCGGCCGTCACGAACAGCTGATCATCGCCAGCACCGCCGGACAAGACGTCCTTGCCCTTGCCGCCGTTGATCTTGTCGTTGCCTGCGGTTCCATTGAGCCTGTCGTTGCCCGAGGTGCCGTTGATGGTTGCACCCACCGGCGACGGATCACCCACCGGCGGCGGACGTCGAGATCCGCGCGTCGTGGTCACCGGTCGGCACCGACTTGGGTCCACACCTGGTCGCGTTCGGCGAGCTGCTCTGTACGGCGGCCGGCCTGCCACCGACACCGCCCGGTGTCGTGGTGATGCCCCGCACCAGCCGCCGCCGCGCCGTCCGCGCCTGACGCTAGGACGCGACCGCCGACGGGCGTTGGATCGGGAGCAAGCCCGCCGCGGCACCGGCGCCGCGCGGCAGACGCAGCGTCAGCGTCGTACCGGGTGAGGGCAACGACACGACCTCGAGCGCGCCGCCGACCAATCGGGCCCGCT
>Ga0207639_10003573_pt1 | contig 10445 bp, 9 predicted proteins | sample KBSCornC32_FD_184299 | JGI IMG/M metagenome (GOLD analysis project Ga0207639, IMG submission 184299) | Corn rhizosphere microbial communities from Kellogg Biological Station, Michigan, USA - KBS Corn C3-2 (SPAdes) (version 2) | ecosystem: Host-associated > Plants > Roots > Rhizosphere > Soil ...
GCCTCGCAGCATCCGTAGATGACCGGGCCTGGTCGGCGCGCCACCGACGCGCGCACGCCGGGCGCCCCGCAGGCCGGGCATATCGCCGGGGTCGGCGGCAGCTCGTCGCCCCCGGCGCCGATGCGCTCGCCACCGCTGGCCGGTCTGGGCAGCGGCGCCGCGTGCGGTGAGTGACGCGCATAGACCCGGGCCACACGCGCCAGGACGCGGTCGTCGAGCAGGCGGGCGGAGTCTCTGCGCGCCACCTCCGAGGCGCCTTCGGGGACATCCTCGCCCGCGGCGTCGACCGCCGCCTCCTGCGCGACCTCTGCCCGCACGGCCAACCACGTGTCCAGGTCGATCTGCAGAGTTCGCGCCGCCAGCGCGTCCGCCGACGCACCCTCGCGCGCCTGGGCGGGGTGAGAGAAGACGCTGGTCTCCTCCGTCACGGGGCCGCCCCGCGATGCCCGCCGTATTCGCGAAGGGCGGTCATCAGGTCGAGCGCGACCGCGGCCGCCGGCCCCACGCCCAGGCGCCCGAACGCCGACCGCCCGGTGCGCCGCGGATGGAACGGCGTGGGCAGCACGTGGATGCGATGCCCGCGACTATGGGCTGCCACCATCACGAAGCACTGCCAGTGCCGATAGCGGCCGCGAAAAGAGAGCAGGTCTTGCAGGACCTCTCGCCGGCACAGGAAGAACCCGGACTTGTTGTCGGGCGACGACATCCCGAAGGTGGCGTTCAACAAGACGTTGAGCCCCCGCGACAGCAGGAAGCGCACGTCGCGCGGCCGTTCGCCAGCGGCGCGCGCCCCCTGCACGACGTCGGCGCCGGTCCGCTGCTGCTCGCGCCAGAGCCGCGGGATCTCTTCGGGCTCGTACTGGAGATCGGCGTCCAGCACGCAGACCCAGGCGCCCCGCGCGCGTGCGAGCCCGGTGCGCCAGGCCGACGGGATCCCCTCGCGCCGCGCGTGACGTCCGACGCGGATCCACGGGTGCTGCGCCTGCAAGAGGCTCATCGTCACCCAGGTCTGGTCGCGCGATCCGTCGTCGACGAGCACCAGCTCACCCTCCACTCCGGGCGGAAGACCTTGGTCGAGCACGCGGCTCACCCTCGCCACCAACTCGGCCAGGCCCGACGCCTCGTCGAGGCACGGGACGATCACGGACAGGACCGGCGACGTGACCGGCATGAGGCGACCATCAGGGTATCACGCGCCTCCCCTCGGCCGAGCCGGCTCGAATTCACCTTTCCGGGCTACAGCTCCGCAGAGGGCGAGCCGATGATGAGGCCGCTCCGGCCGACCCGCCTGGGACCATCGGTCTTCCCGTCTTTCCATTTCCTTGAAACAACTAGTAAATTCGGGACCCGTCCACAGGCTGGCCGATACAAGAAATCTGCCGCCTCGACACACTCCCGAAACAGGCCGCGTTGTATTAAAAGGTGCCGCCACCCAGGAGGTGGCTGCTCGAGACGGTCCGTAGCGGGCGACCTTGGTGGTGGGCGGCGGCGACGACAACAGAACCTAATTTGAACCAGATCGGAGAGAGTGTTCACGATGAGCGGTAATCGAGGAGCGGGGATCGGGGTGTTGGTGGACGACGGTGGTGGCAGCGTCGAGCTGGGCGCGATTCCAGAGGCGCCCGCGATCGCCGAGACGATCTATGTGGGCCGGGCCTCGTTCCACATGGAGGTGGAGCACGAGCCCGGAGCAGCGGCGGGGGCCGCGCTCGTCGTGCCGGCGACCGCGCCGAACGTCGACTCGGACGCATGGTTCCGTGAGACGCCAGCTCCGGATCCCGAGCGCACTGCCATCATCGATTTCTCGAGCCGCCTGCGCGCGGCGTCCGGTCCGGACGGTGTTTCCGGCGCACACGGCAGCGCCGGCTCGGGCGGCTTCGGCTCGCGCAAGCTGATCTCGTCGCGCTGGTCGCTCGGCCTTCCCCTGATCTTCGGGGCGTTCTTCTGCGGGCTGCTCCTGTCGCCCCTGGCCGCCTCTTCCATCTCGGGCGCGAAGGTCACGAACGCTCCCGCCGCCTCCGTGACCACGCCCAGCCCGACTTCCCTCGCGCGGCCCGTCGCACCGACCGCGCCGCCGGCGGCGCCGGCCGTCCCGGTGGTCGCGCCCATCACTCCGATCGCCCCGAGCGATCCCGCTCGCTCTCCTCGCGCGAACCTGGTGGCCGGCCACGCGACCGGATCGGCGTTCGCTCCCGCCTGGGGGCGCGCCATGAAGAAGGTCAGCCTTCGCAAGGCCGCCCCGGCCCGCCGGTCGGCGCACCTCGCGACCATGGTCGCGGCCGCCGACTCGGGCTTCGATTCCCCGCAGGAGTCGGCCCGGGCCTCGCGAAGCGCGAAGCACGCCTGGGTCGACCCGTGGGCCGACAACTGAGCCGGTCCTAGGCCTCCGTGCGCTGGGCGCCTGACCCGACGGCGACGCCGCCCAGGGAGGCCTGCGGCGGCACGTCCGAGATCGCGCGGGACAGCACCACGAAGCCCGGCGGCGGGACGACCGCCGTGTAGGCCCGGCGGCGCTGGAACACGCGCAGCGCCCGGACGACGCCGGCGCCGAAGTTGCCCTGCCACAGCGACAGCCAGCCGACGTAGGCGAAGCCGCACAGGAACAGGCACAGGAACGGCAACGAGACGTAGTGCCCGTTCCGGAACGCGAACACGACGGCGACCACGAAGTAGCCCGCCAGCCCGAGCTCGATGAACGGCGTGATCGAGCGGGCCGCGCGGTACTTCTTGCTCGACCAGGACTCGAGCTTGCCGCGAATGCCGTGCTTGGGCGTCCGCACGAACTCCGTCTCTCGGCCGAGCAGCGCCTCCAGGACGGCGCGGGTCTGGTTCACGCACAGGCCGATCCCGAGCGACATCACCAGCGGCAGGCGCCGCAGCACCGACCACTGGATGCGCCGGCGGCCCGTCGTCATGAGCTCGATCTCGCGCTCGGACTGCAAGTAGAACGACGCGATGCTGAGCGTGGTGCCGAAGAACAAGGGCAGATCGATGATCAACACCTCGCGGATGCCGTGCTGGGTGCGAAAGGCCAGGTTCGGCAGCAGCAGCAGCGACAGCACCAGCAGCAGGGGGTACGCGAGGTTGTTCGTCAGGTGGAAGAACGCCTCGGTCTTCTGCGCCAGCGTCGCGCCCTTCGAGCGCAGGATGGTCGGCAGCAGCTTGCGCCCGACCTGGATCGAGCCCTTGGCCCACCGGAACTGCTGCGCCTTGAAGGCCGACATCTCGACCGGCAGCTCGGCGGGCGCCGCGATCTCGGGCAGGTAGACGAACTTCCAGCCGCGAAGCTGGGCGCGATACGACAGGTCCATGTCCTCGGTCAAGGTGTCGTGCTGCCAGCCGCCCGCGTCCGCGATGGCCGACCGCCGCCAGATCCCGGCGGTGCCGTTGAAGTTGAAGAACCGCCCGGACCGGTTGCGGCCCGCATGCTCCATGATGAAGTGACCGTCGAGCATCAGGGCCTGCACCTCCGTCAGCGCCGAGAAGTCGCGGTTCACGTGATCCCAGCGGCACTGCACCACGGCCACCTTCGGGTCGACGAAGTGGTTCACGGTGCGCTCCAGGACGTCCGGCTGGGGCAGGAAGTCCGCGTCGAAGATCAGCACCAGCTCGCCCTTGGCGGTGCGCAGGCCGTTGTCGAGGGCACCCGCCTTGAAGCCCGAACGATCGGTGCGGTGAACGTACTCGACGTCCAGGTCGGGGTGGCGGGTCACCAGCTCCGCGAGCTTGCGCCGGCAGATGTCGCGCGTCTCGTCGGTGGAGTCGTCGAGGACCTGGATCTGGAAGCGATCCCGCGGATAGCGAATCTGCGCGACGGCGTCGAGCAGCCGCTCGACCACGTACATCTCGTTGAAGAGCGGAAGCTGCACCGTCACAGCCGGAAGGTCCGCGAAGACCCCCGGGGCGCGCGGCTTGTTCTCGCGGTGGCGGTAGTAGAGGTAGACGAGGAACGAGCGGTGAAAGCCGTAGAAGGCGAGCACCAGCAAGACGGCCAGGTAAGTCCCGACCAACAATGACGAAAGCTCCATGCCAAGCAGCCTAAGCCGCCAATTGTCATTGAATTGTCATTCCTTGTGATTCTTTGTAGGTGCGGCTCCTCCTGAACCTGCCCGCGGCGGCGGCGTCGCACTTCACGACGGCCGTCGTGAGCTGCGCCCCGCGCGCGAGCGGGACTCCGTCCCGTTCCGAGCGTCCCGGCCCTCAGAAGGCGGGGATGGTGGCGCCCGTGGCGGCGCCGAGATCGGGCGAGCTCAGCGTGAGGATCAGGGCGGCCAGCGCTTCGGGCTGGACCCAGCCAGACCGATCGGCGCCGGGCATGGCGGCGCGGTTGGCCGGCGTGTCGATGGTGCCCGGCGCGACCGCGTTGACCGCGATCCCTTCGGCGCGCAGCTCTTCGCCGAGCGCGGCCGTCAGGGAAACGACGCCCGCCTTCGCGACGCCGTAGGCGATCTTCCCGGCCTCGGGCCGCAACGCCGTGCGGGCGGCGACGTTCACGATGCGGCCGCCCGCGCCATCGCCGCGCGCGCGCATGCGCCGCACGGCTTCGCGACAGCACAGGAACGTGGTCACCAGATTCAGCTCGAGCTGGCCGCGCAGATCGGCGAGCTTGGTGTCGGCGATGGGCGACATCGCGAAGCCGCCGGCCAGATGCACCGAGGCCCACGGCGGCGCGCCCAGCCCCCCATAGAAGGCCTCCACGGCCGCTTCCTCGGTCAGGTTCACGCCACCGGTGTACGTCACGCCGGGCTCGCCGGACTCCGGTGGCCTCCCGTGAACGGGGACGTGCACGATGGCCCCGGCGCGCGCGAACGCGGCCACCACCGCCCCGCCGAGCGCGCCGGCGCCCCCGGTGACGACGACCAGCCGGCCCTGCAGGATCGATCCCGAAGCTCCGCTCACGATGCGGAATCGTACTCGATGCCTTGCTCGATGACACGGGCACGCGCGCGCCAACGCGATCGCCCGCCGGCGCACGCCCTCGACCGCTCCCGCCCGGGCGGAGGCTTTACACTCATGCCCATGCTGCGCGAGATTCCCCTGTTCCAGGTCGATGCGTTCACGACCCGCGCCTTCGCCGGAAATCCGGCGGCGGTGTGCCCGTTGCCCGCGTGGCTCCCCGATCCCGTGATGCAGGCGATCGCGGGCGAGAACAACCTCTCGGAGACGGCGTTCTTCGTTCCCGAAGGGGACGGATTCCGGTTGCGATGGTTCACGCCCACCCACGAGGTCGATCTGTGCGGGCACGCCACGCTTGCCAGCGCCCTCGTCGTCTTCGACGTGCTCGAGCCTGCGCGCGAGCGGATCGCCTTCACCACGCGCAGCGGCCTTCTCACCGTCGAGCGCGCCGGCGAGCACCTGAAGATGGATCTCCCTTCGTTTCCCCCGTCGCCGCTGGCCGCTCCGCCCGACGCGCTGGCCGCCGCGCTCGGCGCCGTCCCCGTGGCGACACTGGGGGCGCGCTCGCTGGTCGCGGTGTTCGATGACGCGCAGACTGTGCGGCAGCTGCACCCCGACCTCGGCGCCATCGCCGCGCTCGACTGGTCGAGCGTCATCGTCACCGCTCCCGGTGACGGCGTCGACGGCCAGGCCGACTTCGTCTCGCGCTTCTTCGCGCCACGGCTCGGTGTCCCCGAGGATCCCGTCACGGGATCGGCCCACTGCATGCTGGCGCCATACTGGGGACAACGCCTGGGCAAGTCCGTGCTCCGCGCGCGCCAGGTCAGCGCGCGCGGCGGCGAGATGACCTGCGAGCTGCGGGGCGAGCGCGTCGGCTTGGTGGGCGACGCGGTCCTCGTCATTCGCGGGACGATCTTGCTGCCCCCGCGGGCGTGAGGGATCCGAGCTCCTCGCGTTTTCTCGCTCTCGCCCGACGTCGCGGCCGCACCGAGATCTGCGCACACGCGCCTGCACGCGCGCATCCGCATCCGTCGGTATCTGGTTCCCGTGGTCGGACCGATTTGCGAGAGCGAGTCCATCATCGGTGACGTCGGCGCTCGGATCGCTCGCGACTCGATCCGCGCGAAAAAACCTTGGCCCGCTTGTGCTCCAGCGCGGCTCCTGGACACGAACGGCCGCGCGCGTCCCCATCCGGTGAAAGCTGGAGGCGCCCCGGCCGCGCAACACCGGAGGACAAGGAATGCAAAGACGATCGAAGCACCACACGTTCTTGGCCCTGACCGTGGCGGTCACGGGTGCGCTCGCCGGTTGCGGCGAACAGCCAGACAGCGCAGCGCAGGCCGGAGAACGGATCGCGGACACGGACAGCGCGGCGCTGAGCTCGGGGACGGGCCTTCACGCGGAGTACTTCAACAATGACAACTTGAGCGGGCCGGCGGCGCTGAGCCGCGACGACGGGAGCGTGAGCTTCGATTGGGGCGACGGCTCGCCGGCGCCAGGCGTCGTCGCGTCCGACAGCTTCTCCGTGCGATGGACCGGCCAGGTGGAGCCACGCTACACGCAGACGTACACGTTCTACACGGTCACCGACGACGGCGTGCGGTTGTGGGTGGACGGACAGCTCGTCATCGACAACTGGATCGATCACGCACGAACGGAGGATCACGGCGCGATCGCGCTGACCGCCGGCCGCAAGGTCGACATCCGCATGGAGTTCTTCGAGAACAACGGCAACGCCGTGGCGACCCTCTCGTGGTCGAGCAGCAGCCAGGCCAAGCAGCTCATCCCGCAGCGGCGGCTCTATCCTTCGCCGGCGGCGAACGGAGGCAGCTCATCGGGTACCGGCGGCGCGACAGCCACCGGCGGCGCGACAGCCACCGGCGGCGCGACGGCCACCGGCGGCGCGATGGCCACCGGCGGCGCGACGGCCACCGGCGGCGCGACAGCCACCGGCGGCGCGACAGCCACCGGCGGTTCGTCCGGCGCGGGCTCCGCGACGGTCATCCCCACCAGTTGCAAGAGCCCGGTGCCGGCCGCCGCTCAACCGGCCGACGTGTCGTCCCCCACCACCGTGATCGGTAACGGAACGGCGGCCAGCTGCACGTTCGGCGCGCTGAACGCCGCCGTGACCAAGGGGGGCGTGATCACGTTCAACTGCGGAACGGCGCCGGTGACGATCCCCGTCGCGGCCACCATGACCTTGCCGACCGGACTGGACACCGTCATCGACGGCGGCAATCGCGTGACGCTGGACGGGCAGAACGCCGTCCGCATCTTCTACTTCTATCACGCGGACTTCATGGTGAACGAGGCGCGCGTGACCCTGCAACACCTCAAGATCGTGAACGGCAACGCCGCCCCGACGGTCCAGATCCCCCCCGCGCCGGCCCCCTGCTCGCAGGGGTGGAACGACGGCCAGGGCGGAGCGATCTTCATGCGCGATGGCAACCTGACCATCGTCGATTGCACGTTCAGCCACAACCAGGCGGCCCCGCTCGGCCCCGACACCGCCGGCGGCGCGATCTATCTGATCGCCAGCAAGCGGGGCCTCATCGTCAACCGCAGCGTCTTCACGGACAACTCCGCCAGCAACGCGGGCGCCATCGGCGGTCTCTTCGCGACGGAGATGATCTACGACAGCCTGTTCCAGAACAACCGCGCCACCGGCAACGGCGGCAACGGCGATGACGCGTCCCAATGCTCAGTCATCAACAACGGCCAGCACGAGGTCGGCTCCGGCGGCAACGGCGGAGCCGTCTATCAGGACGGCGGCAACGGAACGAACCTGCTCCTGTGCGGCGTGGACATCGTCGACAACGTGGCGGGAGCGAAGGCGTACGGCGGCGGCGTGTTCATGACCAGCAACGACTGGACCGGCACCCTGACCATCCAGGACTCGATCATCACCGGGAACATCGGCGGCTCCTGGACCCTGGTGCAGGAGGGCTCGGACGCGAGCCTGGGGACCGCGTGCGGGGTGAACGCCAAGAGCGCGACGGTGATCAACTCGACGGTGCAGGGCCGCTGACGAGCGGCCCGGGCGCGGGCGCCTGGTCAGGCCTGGCCGCGACCATCGTCCGCGCCGAGCCCCGCGCCCTCGGCGCCGTCGGGATCGATCCACGCCCGGGCCATCCGGTCCGTGTCGAAGGCGAACCCGACGGCGCCCGACGGCGCCACGGCGATCAGGCCTCCGTCACCGCCGTGGCGCGCGACGAGGGCCAGGGCCACGCGCGCCGCCTCGGCCGGCGTCGCACCGGCACGCAGAGCCTCGACGGCCTGCCGGGCCGCCGTGGCCTTGATGAAGGCCTCGCCCGCGCCGGTGCAGGACACCGCGCCGGCCGCGTCGTCGGCGTACGTGCCCGCGCCGATTACCGCGGAGTCGCCGACGCGCCCCCGGTGCTTCAAGAGCGTCCCGCCCGTCGAGGTCGCCGCCGCGACGTGCCCGCGCGCGTCGCGCGCCACGCAACCGACGGTCCCTCCCCCTGGCGATCTCGGGGCCCCGCGCGCTGCCAGCGCAGCCTTCCAGCGCCGGCGGGCCTGCTCCGTGACCAGCACGCCCGGCGAGAGCCGCGGGACACCGCACGCAGCGGCCAGCGCCTCGGCGCCGGCCCCGACGAGCAGGACGTGCGGCGTCCGCTCCATCACCAGGCGCGCGAGCGCGACGGGGTTCCGCACGTCGCGCACGCAGCCGACGGCGCCCGCGCGCCCGTCGCCCGCCATGACGGAGGCGTCACATTCCACATCGCCGTCGAGGTTCAGCACCGAGCCCGTGCCCGCGTTGAACACGGGATCGTCCTCCAGCGCCACCACGGCGGCGACGGCCGCGTCGAGCGCGTCCCCGCCTGCCCTCAGGATCTCGAACGCGGCGCGCGCGGCCGCCCGACACCCGTCGATCGCCAGCCGCGCCGCAAGGCCATCCTCATCGCGGGGGCGAGGTCCCGCCCCCCCGTGAACGATCAAGCTGGGACCGCCAGCCGAAACCAGCGCCCCCGGGGGTGACGTCATGGCGACCCGCTCATGGGCTCCGCGGGCCGTCCCCGCGCAAGCGCCAGAAGGCCTCGGCCGGATCTTTGACGGCGGCGCGCGCCGCCATCACCCCCGCGACCAGGATCAGCCCGACGAGCAGCCGGATCCAGGGCAGCCGCCGGGTCGGCGGCCGCGTCACGGGACCAGCGTCATCCAGCCGTGCTGATCGGGCGCGCGGCCGTACTGCACGTCGGTGATGGCATCCAGCAGGCGCCGCGCCAGCACGCCCGGCTGGCCCCCGTTGACCACCAGGCGCTCGCCCTTCCAGCCGAGCTCCCCCACCGGGGTAATGACCGCCGCCGTGCCGCAGCCGAACACCTCGCGCAGCGTCCCGTGACGGTGCGCGGAGATCAGCTCGTCCACGCCGATCGCGCGCTCGCTGGTCTGCAGGCCCCAGGCGCGCGCCAGCGTCAGCACCGAATCACGCGTGACGCCGCCCAGGATCGTGCCATCCAGCGCCGGCGTGATGAGCTCGTCGCCGATGAGGACGCACAGGTTCATCGTACCGACCTCTTCCAGGTGGTTGTGCTCGATGGCGTCGGTCCAAAGCACCTGATCGTAGCCACGCTTGCGCGCCTCCTCGGCGGCCAGCAAGCTCGCGGCGTAGTTGGCGCCCGCCTTGACGGCGCCGAGGCCGCCCGGGGCCGCGCGCACGAAGCGGTCCTCGATCCAGATCTTGGCGGGCGTGAAGCCCTCGCCGTGGTAGGCGCCGACCGGCGACGCGATGATGAAATAGGTGTAGCGCTTCGACGGACGCACCCCGAGGAAGGGCTCAGTCGCGATCAGCGTGGGCCTGATGTACAGCGAGGTGCCGGGGGACTTCGGCACCCAGTCGCGATCCAGGCCGACCAGCGCGAGCAACATCGCGAGGCTGAGGTCGGGATCGGCGGCCGGCATGCACAGCCGGGCCGCGCCCTCCGCCAGGCGGCGCGCGTGGCGGTCCGGCCTGAAGAGCTGCACGTGCCCGTCGGCCGTGCGAAAGGCCTTCATCCCGTCGAAGATCTCCTGGCCGTAATGGAAGACGGCCGCCGCCGGGTCGAGCGAGAAGTTCCCGTAAGGGACGACCCGGGCGTCGGTCCACCCGTCGGCCTCGGTCCAATCGGCGATCGCCATGTGATCCGTGAAGACGCGGCCAAAGACGAGGCCCGCGTCACCGGGACGGACCTTCGGCGACGACGACTTCTCGATGCGGACGGAGATCGCCGGCTTGGCGTCCGCGCCCCCGCGGGGGCTCCCGGTCGCGTTCGTCGAGCCGGTCGTGGTTCCCAAAGTCCTCATCTCGGTCGCGGGCGGCGTCATGACGGCCTGAGGATATCGCGGGCCCCTGACCGCTGCCATCATCTTGACGGGGTCCGGCTCGCTGCCGCTCGCGAACCCCGTACCCTCTCGCTCCGCGCGGCGAAGCCGCGCTACCCTCGCGCCCCGAAGCCAGCGTGGGAATGGGAATGAGGGGCGGCCGGCGACTGGGGGCGGGCGTCCGGAGGCACGCGCGGTATCTTCACCCCGGAGGACTCGGAACATGG
>Ga0207639_10003578_pt1 | contig 10437 bp, 7 predicted proteins | sample KBSCornC32_FD_184299 | JGI IMG/M metagenome (GOLD analysis project Ga0207639, IMG submission 184299) | Corn rhizosphere microbial communities from Kellogg Biological Station, Michigan, USA - KBS Corn C3-2 (SPAdes) (version 2) | ecosystem: Host-associated > Plants > Roots > Rhizosphere > Soil ...
AGAATATGAAATTAGAAAGTGAGAACGACGGAGAATATGGGCAATAGAAATGGTGAAGATATCGGGCAGTTGCTGGACGATGCGGAGAAGCATTTTCTGGCGCATATCTCGCTGGACTGTGTCGTCTTTGGCTGGCACGCCAACGAGCTGAAGATATTGTTGCTGAAGATGAAGAATCTGGACAGGCTGGCGTTGCCAGGTGGTTTTGTGATGCATCAGGAGACGATGGAAGAGGCTGCTATCCGCACGCTGCGGGAGCGGACGGGACTGGAGAACATATTTCTTCAGCAATTCCAGGTGTTTAGCGACCCCCTGAGGAGCGATCCGGAGAACCGGGCAAAGGATTTGGAGAAGATGGGGGTCAACCGCAAGAGGGCGGCGTGGTTCAGACAGCGGTTCATCAGCCTGGGGTTTTATTCGCTGGTCGATTTTTCGAAGGTGGATCCGCGTCCCGACATTTTTTCTGACGCCTGCAGCTGGTATAATCTCGGGGACAGGGGGACGATGGTGCTGGACCACGACCATATTCTGCAAACGGCGCTGGGGGTGCTGCGGACGCAGTTGAACCATCAGCCGATCGGCTATAATCTATTGCCCCGGAAATTCACGCTGCCCGAGCTGCAGAAGCTGTATGAGACGATACTGGACAGGAAGCTGGACCGGAGGAATTTTCAGCGGAAGGTGTTCTCCTATGGCATTCTGCGCAGCCTGGATGAGAAAAGGACGGGGGTAGCGCATAAGGCTCCTTATCTTTATAGTTTCGATCTTCGGCAGTATCAAAAAGCACTAAAACTGGGATTGCAAGGTGGGTGGTAACGCACACATAATATTGATCGAGGGCATCGGCTGGATCGGGAGTGTGGCGATCGTCCTGGCCTATGCGTTAAATATGTTCAAAAAGCTGGATCCCGACTCCGCGGCTTATTATATCCTCAACATTGCGGGGAGTGTTTGCCTGATCGTCAATACGCTGTATCATCACGCCATTCCTTCGGCGGTAGTAAACGTCATCTGGATCTTTATCGCACTCGTGGCAGTCTTTCGTAGGAAATGAAAATCAGTTGATTGACTACCGTAGGCAACTTTGCCAGCTTTTCCTTCGTATTCGATAGGAAGGGGCGGGAAAATATTGTATCTTGAGCTTCCCCCCTTTTGAATCTTCATATCCCCTGAGAACCCGGATGTAGAGTGCCGAAAAAATCCCATGATGAAGCATTTTGTACTTCTATTTTTCCTGCTAACTGCCGCGGCTGCTGGTTTTGCGCAGTCACAGTCCTGCCCGTTGAACAATAATTTTTCACTGGGCAGTCTTACGCACTGGGCTGCTTATACGGGCAATAATGCCACGGGGAATCCGGCGCCGGACGAGCGTTTGCAGCACTATGATTCCTCTTCGGCGGCTCCTTCGGGGACCCAGGGTGTCAGCGTTATCTACGAATATAACCTGCCGAGCGTCCCGGGGATACAGATATTGTCTACGGCGGGGACGGATGCCTACGGAAAATATCCCACGATCCCCACGATCAACGGCTATAAATACACTAATTCCATCTTACTGGGTTCGACGTCTATTACCCGGAGCAGCGGTTCAGGGGTAGGCGGGGGCTATGTGCGGGGGGTGAGCTACCGGATAAGTGTTCCGGCGGGTCCTCCCGATGAACCTTATACGATGACCTATGCCTATGCGATGGTGCTGGAGAACGGGACGCATAATTCCGCTCAGCAGCCCTTGTTCTCGGCGACTTTGAAGACAAATGACGGCGTCATCGCCTGTGCCTCGCCTTCTTATTTTTTGCCAACATTGAATAATGCCGACAGCAGGGGGAGTGGTGCGATACTGGACTCCGCGCTGGCCAAAAGTCAAGGTTTCTATCTGAGCGATCTGCCTTCTCCAAATTCCAACCCCAATTCCCAGAGCCCGAATGCGGAGCATCTCCGGGATGTATGGGCGAAGGGCTGGACGGAGGTGACTTTTGATCTGGCGCCCTGGCGGGGGCAGCAGGTGGTACTGACATTCGAGACGGATAACTGTGTGCCTGGCGGGCATTTTGCCTATTCCTATATTGCGCTGAGGAATACATGTGCGGGGTTGCAGATCAGCGGGCCTGCGGTGGCCTGTATCGGCAATACCCTGACCTATTCTGTGCCCGGGCTGACGGGAGCTACGTACCAGTGGTCCGTGCCGAGTGACTGGCAGATCGTATCGGCTACGGATACGAGCGTGCTGCAGGTGAAGATCGGCAATGCAGTCGGGACGGTAGTCGTCCAGGAGGCCAACAGCTGCGCCAATCTGAGTGCGGCCCTGCCTGTTACGACCGCGCCGCCTACAATAGCCGGCGATGCCTCCGGCGGAATCGAAGTGTGTACGGGTACGAACTCGAGTGTATTGACGGTAACGGGTAACCGGGGGACCGTGGTGAACTGGCTGTCGACGACGGACGGAACGAATTATAGCGTGGTGAACAGCCAGGCCGTCCCGTATACCGCCCAGAACCTAACGGGGACGACCACCTATCGGGCGCTGGTGCAGAACGGAGAGTCCTGTACGATAGATACTACTACGGCTACCACGGTGCTTGTAGATCCGAAGACGGTGGGGGGCAAGCTGACGCCGCCTTCTATGGCATTCTGCAAGGACCAGACAAAGGACGCGCTGCTGACGCTGCAGGATGAAGTAGGGAAACCCATCAACTGGCAGTCTTCGCCGGACGCGATCGGCTGGACGGATTTTGCGCCCGCAAACACCGAAGATCAGTATTCTCTTGTGGGACTGATGGCGCCCACGAAGTATCGGGTGCTGGTGCAGAGCGGCGTTTGTCCGTCGGCGTACAGCGATATCGCCAGTGTCGACTATGTCAATGTTCCCTTCCCACAGGCAAGCTCAGCGCCTGCAGATACGCTGATCTGTTATAACACTCCGGCCACGCTGACGAGCACTATTTCGATCGGCACTAACTTTTCCTGGAACACTACCGCGGACCTGACCGGCGCGGGGAATGGCAGCGTGCCTGCGCTGCCCTTTACAATGACCATCACGGCCGCGCCTTTGACAACAACGCAGTATATACTGAGTGTGGAGAATGCGGGTTGTCCCAATATCCTGAAGGATACTTTTCTGGTCCAGGTGCTTCCTAAAATAAACGTGGATGCGGGACATGATACGGCGGTAGTCATCAACCAGCCATTGCAGCTGCACGCGAGCTCGGACGATACGACTACGGCAGGCGGGGACAAATTCACCTGGACGCCAATCATCGGACTGGATAATCCGGATATTGCGGACCCCATTGCTTCGTACACGGGTGAAACCGACAGTGTACGTTATCTTGTGACTGCGACATCGGTCCACGGGTGTACCGGGTCTGCGGAGATACTGGTGACGGTCTTCAAGACGGCGCCAGATATCTATGTCCCCAGCGCCTTTACGCCGGACGGTCCGTCCAACAGGATATTCCGGCCGATCGCTCCCGGGATCGCTACCCTGCAATTCTTTGTGGTCTATAACCGTTGGGGGCAGCTGATGTACAGGACCTCGCAGCTCGGACAGGGGTGGGATGGAATGGCCAATGGGAGGAGGGCCGATGTCGGCGGGTATGTTTGGATGGTACAGGGGACGACGTATACAGGGAAGGTCATCTCTCATAAGGGGACCATGGTTCTGGTGAGATAGGGTGACGCGCCGGTGGGTGGGGCCCGTGGCGGCGCCGCCGGTGAGATGGGGGCGTGGGCTCCACCGGTAAGGTGGGGGCCTGGGTTCCGCCCGTAAGTTGGGGGCGTGGGTTCGGCCCGTAAGTTGGGGGCCTGGGTTCGGCCCATAAGTTGGGGGATGTATATTTGCTTATGAGATATCTTCTTTTAGCCTTTTTTTTATTGTTGGTGAGGCCGGGGATTGCGCAGGTGAATGCGGATATGAGCGCTGCATTTCCGGTGATCGACGGATTGTTCAGGGGATATGCCGGCCGGAATCATTATCCCGGGTTTGTGTATGGTATAGTGGCAGACGGGAAGCTGGTATTTACGGGATCGGTCGGGTATTGCGATGTCGGGAAGAAGATACCGGCCACGGCTGCGTCGGATTTTCGGATCGCGTCGATGACGAAGAGTTTTGTAGCGGTCGCTATTTTACAGCTGAGGGATGCGGGGAAGTTGTGTCTGGATGATCCGGCTTCGATGTATATACCGGAACTAAAGGGACAGCAGGGGCCGGCGTCGGATGCGCCGCCGATAACCATCCGCCACCTGCTGAGTCATTCGGCGGGTTTTCCGGAAGACAATCCATGGGGGGACCGGCAACTGGAGGTGAGTGATGATTCGCTGATGAGGCTGGTCAGGAATGGGATCAGCTTCTCCAATAGCCCGGGTATCGGCTATGAATACAGCAACCTCGGGTTTACGCTGCTTGGATATATCGTGCAAAAGGTGTCGGGGCAGTCCTATGAAGACTATATCACTGAACATATTTTACGCCCGCTGGGGATGGGGCATACATACTGGGAATATGAGAAGGTGCCGGCGCAGCAGCTGGCGCGGGGGTATCGCCGGCTGAACGGGGTATGGGTCGAGCAGCCAATGCTGCACGATGGGGCCTATGGGGCGATGGGGGGAATGATCACTACTATCGAAGACTTTTCCAGGTATTTGGCTTTTCAGCTGTCGGCCTGGCCTTCGCGCAGCGGCGCTGAGGAGGGGCCGTTGAAACGGAGTTCCTGCCGTGAGATGCAGCAGCCCTGGACCTTCAACACGCTAAATACACAGTTCAGCTATTATCCGGGTGGTCCGGCCTGTGCGGTCAGTTCTGCGTATTGCTATGGTTTGCGGTGGAGCAGGGACTGTAAGGGCCGGACGATGGTCGGGCATACGGGCGGACTGCCGGGTTTTGGCAGCAACTGGATGATGCTGACCGATTATGGGATCGGGGTTGTGAGCTTTGGCAATCTTACGTACGCCAATGCGGCGGCGATCAATATGCAGGTGCTGGATACGCTGGTGGGGATACTCGGGTTGAAGCCGCGGGCGGTGCCGGTGACGGAGATGCTGGAACGGAGAAAGAGGGAACTGGCGGCGTTGTTGCCGGGTTGGGACGGGGCAAAGGAGTCGGGGATATTCGCGGTGAATTTTTTTGAAGACTATATTTTGGATTCGTTGAAGAAGGAGGCCGGGGCTGTGTTTGGGCGAATGGGAAATGTGGTGAAGGTGGGGGAGGTGAGGGCGGAGAATAATTTGAGGGGGAGTTTTTTGATCGAGGGGGAAAGGGGGAATGCGGAGGTGAAGTTGACGCTGACCCCGGAGAAGCCCGCGATGATACAGGAATATCGGATACGGTTTGTAGGAAAATGAGGATTTGTGGCGGGAGCCCGGTGGGGGTTGAGCCCCCTGTCTTCGCGCGACAGAAATGCCAATCCACTTCAGAATGCATTTGACTTTCAGGATCAGGGCAACGGCCACGGCCGGTAGTATCGGCCTGCTGTTGTTGGTCGGGTATGTCTTTTTTTCCTGCACGGAACAAAAGGTAAAACCCGAAAAGCGGGTTGCGGTTCGAGTGGGCGGCGGAATATTTCGAACCTGCTGCGACAAGGACGGTGAATGGACCGCCGGTGCAGGAAGTGGAGCTTTCGGGTGTGGTGATCGATCCGGGCGGGCTGCAGGTGATCGAGGGCCTCTTGTTCCCTTCTTTCGATACGGCAAATCGGGCGGAACTGGTGCGGCAGCTGGAGTTGTTGCAGCGGGCCTGCGACAGGTATAAGATGCATTTCGCCAATATCGATATTCTCGACTGGCAGGTTTTCGACGCGACCAAGCTGGAGGTGTTTCGGATAGAGACGCTGGGGATCACGGGTTTTGACAATCCGCTAACTCTTAAGAGCATGGAAGAGAGTGCGGCGAGTCTGGAGAGTATAAAAAAAGTGCTGGGTTATTACGGCGGAGAGAAGGATATCGATGCGGCAGTCCGCTATTTGGACAGCCATGCGGCGTTCAATGCCTTTGACCGGGCTGAATTTATCAAGGGGTATGCAAATCCTGTTACTGCGGGAATCACGAATATGGTCGGGAGTCTGGGGATCAGCATGATCCGGTATAACCGGTTGTTGAACCAGGACGCAAAGACGTTGTTCGATACGGTGGCGTTTAACGTCAATGCATATGTGCCGGACCAGGCTTCCTTTGTTTCGCCGGAGAAGGTCGCGCTTGGGAAGATACTGTTCTCGGACCCGGTACTTTCGGGGGACGGGACGAGGAGTTGTCAATCCTGTCATCAGCCGGGGAAGGCGTTTACGGACGGACTGGTGAAGAATACGAACCTTGGTAGCAAGGCTCTGCTGGCGAGGAATACGCCCACGCTGATCAATGCGGCGCTGCAGCCTTCGCTGTTCTATGATATGCGGGTAGGGACGCTGGAAGACCAGTCGGTGACGGTGGTCCAGAATGCGGTGGAAATGCATGGTTCCATGAGGCTGTCTGTGCAGCGGCTGTGGCGGGATACGATGTATCGCCGGCTGTTTGCGGCGGCATTCCCGCGGGAGGGGAGGACCGGTATCAACGGGAATTTCCCGCCGCGGTTCGTGAAGACGGAGGTCGAGATGATCGGGATTCCGGCGGCGGCCGGCGATAAAGCGATCGATGGTGATTTGCGGAGGTTCTCCATTGTTCCGAATGAATGTTTCCGGCATGCCTTTAAGACGCCGTCGGTGAGGAATGTGGCGCGGACGGCGCCTTATATGCACAACGGCGTATTTGTGACGCTGGATGAAGTGATGGACTTTTATAATAAAGGAGGGGGGGCCGGACTCGGGATCAGGATACCGAATCAGACCCTGCCTTTTGACAGCCTGGGGCTTAGCGGGCAGGAGCGTAATGATATCATTGCTTTTATGAAATGCCTGGACAGCAGGTAAAATGAAATCGGTTGCTTATGCGACGGGCAGGAACAATTGAGTTATTAATAGTAAAATAATCTTATATTGACATCTGTTTTCAAAACTAACTAAGACCTTTGAGCCCCATAACGCAAGCTGTGCTCATACAAATCAAAGACATAAAAGAAGGTAATAAGGAGGCTTTTTATAAAGTTTTCGAGCAGTATCATTTAAAACTTTACCAGTATATATACAGATATACCGGCTCTGTCTATTATTCTGAAGAAACGGTCCAGCTGAGTTTTATCCGGCTGTGGGAGAAGAGGGAAGGGCTTTCCGAGCAGTATACCATTTCTACGCAGTTGTTCCGTATTGCGAGGAGCATCCTGGTAGATCTGCTCCGAAAGGAGAAGATCAGGAGGACGCAGGAATTGTCGGATGTTTTTGTGTCGGAGGTGCTGGAGGACGAGCGGTTCATATATAAGGAGGACCTGGGTACGGTGCTGACGGCCATCGAGGAGTTGCCGGAGCAGTGTCAGCAGGTGTTCAAGCTGAGTCGGTTCAATAATCTTTCGCATAATGAGATCAGCGCTCAATTGTCTATATCTCCAAAGACGATCGAAACTCATATCTCGAAGGCGCTGAAGTATCTAAGGAAGAGTATTTTCCTATTTTTTTAATTTTGGGAGGGGTGGTCTGCGACGGGACGGGAGACCTGCGCGTTGGGAGGGGTGACCTGCGCGGAACCGGTGGTTCTGCGGGGAAAAATATTTTTTTAAAGGGACTAAGGGTAAGTGGATCTTCAAACGAATAATAGATATGCGCATTTCAAAGCAAATAATTGAACTGGTTCTTTCCGGAGGGGGTACTGAGGAGGATGAGGAGTTGGTAAGGGAGTTTTTCAGGGAGTATCCGGAGAAGCTGGCTCAATATCTTACCGAGGGCAGTTGGGAGGGTTTTGAGGAGGATGTAAAGAAGGGCGCCCCGAGGGAGAAGATGCTGGAGGTGATCGAGGGGAAGGTTGGCATGATCGGGGGGAAGCCGGAGAGGGTTGAAAGGAAGTTGGAGGTGGGTGAAACGAAGGTTGATGGGGTTGAAACGAAGGTTGATGGAGTTGAAAGGAAGGTGGAAAGGGCGCCGGTGAGGATGATCCGGTATGCATTGGCTGCTGCGGCGGTGCTGATCGTGGTCGTAGGGGCGAGCAGGCTGTTGAACAGGTCGAAGGTGGCAGTCAGTGAAGTCAGGCCGGCCGCGGCTGTTGCGCCGGTGGTTGCCGCGGCTGCCGGAGGGCTCAGGACGATAGAGAATGCTACGCTGAAACCACAAACCTGTATTCTCCCCGATGGGAGCCGGGTGAAGCTGTCCTGCAGGAGTAAGATCAGTTATAATAGCCCTTTTATCGATAATCGCCGGGATATTTATCTGGAGGGGGAGGGGATCTTTACCGTCGCGAAGGATAAGGCGAGGCCTTTTGCGGTGCATGCGGGGAATATTGTTACGACGGCTCTGGGAACGGTATTTCGCGTCAGCGATAAGAGCAAGCCGGTCACGACTGTCCAGCTGTATAGTGGGAAGGTGGTTGTAGGAGGAAGGTCATTTTCCGATGTGTATTTGCAGCCAGGTGAGCAGGTGCTGCTGAACAGCATCAATTTCACGGTGCAGGTAAAGAAGGAGGATCCGAAGACGGGAATTGCGGCCAGGCCTCAGCCGGTAGTGTTGTCTTTTACAAAGGAATCTTTGGCAGATATATTCAACCAACTGCAGAAGGAATGTTCCGTTACTATTTCGTGTGATGGGGTGAATCTGCAGAATATGGAATTTACGGGGGTGTTCGACAGCGGGAAGGAGACTGTGGAGTCTTTCCTGAGCACGCTGTGCGAGATCAATGAATTAACGCTTAAAAAGACGGCGGGGAAAAGCTTTTCTATACAAGCGAAATAAGCAATCGACATATTCATCTTTTTGACGAGGCCCGTGGGCCCGATGGGCTGGTCTATTCTATAAAACCTGATACAAAACATCAAATTAAGGCTTATGAACAAACTGTTTACGGGACTATTATTAGTAGCCCTTGCCTTGCGGGGGATGGCACAAGGCACCCCCAACACTGCGACCGGTATAGTTCGGAACGAGGGTGGCGAAGGGCTGGAAAGCGCTGTTGTCCGGCTGCTGAATGGCGCTAACGGATTCAACCAGAGCACTACCACCAATGACAAGGGCATTTTTAGTTTTACCCGGGTACCCGTTGGCGGCGGGTATCAGTTCATCATTACCCATATCGGGTATACCAGCGATACCCTGACCGGGTATGAAATGAAGGAGAACGGCCGTATCTCGCTGAGCGTGATCCTGCAGAACAAGAATACGAGTCTGGACAGGGTAGTGGTGATCGGGTACGGGAGTGTGCGAAAGAAGGATCTTTCTGCTGCGGTGTCGGAAGTGCCGAATATGGACCAGATAAAGGAAAGGCCTGTGGTGAATGTCGAGAATATGATACAGGGTCAGGTGGCCGGCGTTACGGTTGTATCCAACGGGGGGCATCCCGATCAGACTCCCAGGGTGACGATCCGTGGTACGGGTTCGAGGGGAACTGAGAACGTGCTCTATGTTGTGGATGGGGTGCCGAATGCGCCCTATAATCCGGCGGATGTTCAGTCGATAACGGTATTGAAGGACGCGGCTTCGGCGGCGATCTATGGTGCGTTCTCCGGTTCGGCCGGGGTCATCCTGATAACCACCCGTCAGGCGATGGCGACGAAGGGTAGTCCCAGCGTCGACTATACCGCGTTTGCGGGCGCCAAGACGGCGTGGAGGCTTCCTCAGTCGCTGGAGGCAGACAAGACCGCGCAGGTGGCGAACCTGGCTGCGAAGAATGCCGGGCAACAGCCGCTGGATGGCTGGGATGCGACCAAGAATCCCTATGACCAGGTGACGAGGACCGACTGGATCCATTCGATATTCCGGACGGGGCTGACCCATCGGCATACGATTGCCGTCAATTCGGGTACGGACAAGTTCTCTACGTTGTTCGAGGGACGGTATGAGGACAACGAAGGCACTTTGCTGAATACTTATGCCAAGAATATATCGGGGCGGATGAATGCCAACTATGTGTTCAGCCCGCACGTGAAGTTCAAGCAGGACGTGTTCGTCAACAATAACGATAACCGGGGAACCGCGACTGACAACGGGTATAGCGGTACGATCCTTTCGGCGATCTATATGCCCAGGTCGGCTACGGTCTACTATAATGATGGCAGTTTCGGTGGTGTAGGTCCGATAGGATCTCCGTACAATGGTATTCACGGTGACGCGATCAATCCGGTGGCTACATTGCTACGCAACCAACCCTATAATAAGACAACGGATATTCAGTCGATATCGGAATTGAAGGTGACGAATTTAGTGCCCGGACTTTCTTTCCTGACGCGGTTCTCCTACCGGTCGTCGAACTGGCTGTATAAGGATTTTGAACCCAGGCGTCCGGAGCCGGGAAAGCCCAACAATCAGAATACGCTGACCTATAAGACGGACCGGGAGCACTACTGGATATGGGAAAATACCGCGAACTACGAACATCATT
>Ga0207639_10003584_pt1 | contig 10426 bp, 10 predicted proteins | sample KBSCornC32_FD_184299 | JGI IMG/M metagenome (GOLD analysis project Ga0207639, IMG submission 184299) | Corn rhizosphere microbial communities from Kellogg Biological Station, Michigan, USA - KBS Corn C3-2 (SPAdes) (version 2) | ecosystem: Host-associated > Plants > Roots > Rhizosphere > Soil ...
CACGATCTACATTCCGTAGGTAGTGTTTGATATCAAAGACGCGGGCAATTTCCTCTTGCGACAAGTGAGACGAGATGTCCGCGTCGCTTTTTACTAGCTGCTGGTAGTCGCCGCCCTCATCCCATACCTTCATAGCATTGCGCTGTGTCCATGCGTAGGCGTCCTCACGCGAGATGCCTTTTTGGGTCAGGGCGAGCAGGAGCTGTCCGCTGAATACAAGCCCGCGTGTCAGCCCAAGATTCTTGAGCATGTTCTCGGGGTAGACGACCAGCGTGTCGAGGAGCAAGGTCGCCTTCGCGAGCATGTAATCGAGTGTCGCGGAGGAATCCGGCAGCACGATCCGCTCGGCAGATGAATGCGAAATATCGCGCTCGTGCCAAAGGGCGACATTCTCGAGGCCGACGATCGAGTTTGCTCGAACGGTACGTGCCATGCCGCAGATGCGTTCCGATAGGATGGGATTTCGCTTGTGCGGCATTGCCGACGATCCCTTCTGGCCTGCCCTGAACGCCTCCTGTGCCTCTCTGACTTCCGTCCGCTGCCAATGACGTAGCTGCAAGGCTATCTTCTCCAGAGTCGACGCTATGATCGCCAGCATCGACAAATACTCTGCATAGCGATCGCGCTGAATGACCTGCGTGGAGACATCCGCGGCTTTCAATCCGAGACGCTCGCAAACTCTCTCTTCCACTGACGGGTCGAGGTGCGCAAACGCTCCGACTGCGCCGCTGATCTTGCCGACGGCAACAGCTTGCCGGGAATCGCTTAGCCTGCGCCGATTCCGCTGCATCTCCGAGTACCACAAGGCCCAAACAAGCCCAAAGGACGTTGGCTCCGCGTGTATCCCGTGCGTGCGACCGATCTGCGGCGTGTCCTTAAACTCGAACGCCCGCCGCCTGAGCACATCCATCAACACATCAACTTTCGCGAGCAGAATGTCGCACGCTTCTCGCAGCAGCAACGCATTGGCAGTATCGACAACATCGCTCGATGTCAGGCCGTAATGTACGAATCGAGACGCCGGACCGATGTTCTCGGCAAGATTTGTCGTAAACGCGATGACATCGTGATCCGTCGTCTTCTCGATCTCGGTGATCCGCTCAACCGAGAATGCCGCCTTCGCCTTGATCTTGTCCAAAGCCTCGCGAGGTATCGTGCCATCCTCAGCATGCACCTCGCACACGGCGATCTCGACGTCCAGCCACTTTTGGAACTTATTCTCCAGCGACCAGACCGCACCCATCTCGGGCAATGTGTAACGTTCGATCATTCGAAATTTTTTAACGCAGAGACGCAGAGACGCAAAGGCACGAATGCCACGTCCACATCACTCGAGTGATCAAGATCTCCGTTGCGTCTTTGCATCTTTGCGACTTTGCGTTAAATGATCCCCTTACTAACAAGCAATTCCGCATTCAAGATCGCGCAGCCGGCAGCGCCACGAACCGTGTTGTGACTCAGCGAGACGAACCGATAATCAAAAACATTATCGGGGAAAATTCGTCCGACCGTGATCGCCATTCCATTTCCATTATCCCGATCAAGCCGCGTCTGCGGTCGCGAGGGCTCATTCGTGACCTCGATAAAAGGATCCGGTGCCGAGTGAAGGTCGAGCGACGGGAAGTTTCGCATCGAATCTGAAACCTCCTCTAGGGTGCCTTTGTTTTTGAGGTTCACGCGGACAGAAACCATGTGACCGTCCACCACCGGCACTCTAAAGCACTGTGCCGAGACCGGAAAATCCGCCTTTTCAACACCGCTCTCAGTCATCAGACCAAGTATCTTTTGCGCCTCGGTCTCGACCTTTGGCTCCTCGCCCGCGATGTACGGGAAGACGTTGTCGACGATGTCCATCGACGCGACACCCGGATAACCAGCACCCGAGATCGCCTGCATAGTGGTCACAATGCACGAGTCGATGCCAAACTTACGATGCAAAGCCGCGAGCGGCGGAGCAAAGCTGATGACAGCACAATTTGGATTGGTCACGATGAAGCCTGTGGTGAATCCACGCTTCTCTTTTTGCCGGTCTATCAATCCGAGGTGATCGCCGTTTATCTCGGGAATGATAAGCGGCACATCCTCATCCATTCGATAACTCGATGAATTCGAGATCACGGGATAACCCGCGCGTGCAAAAGCCTCCTCCGTCTCGCGTGCCACATTCGACGGCAGACTTGAGAAAACGAGGTCGCAATCCAGCGGCGGAGCGATCGGCTGCACGACTATCTCGCGAACATTCTCCGGAATATTGCCCGGCAGCTTCCAAGCGCAAGCCTCCGCATAAGTCTTTCCCGCGGACCTGTCCGACGCCGCCATTGCAGTTATCTCAAACTGCGGATGGTCCTCGAGCAGTTGCGCGAACCGCTGCCCGACCGTGCCCGTGGCACCTAAGATTCCAACTCTATATCTCTTCACAATTTTGGTCCGAAATAGCTGATAACTTTTAGCTAATCGCTAATAATTATCAGTTAAGTTATCAATTATCACCTATCAGCTATTTCGGAAAGAACGCTTCCTTCATCCTTCGCACGCCTTCTACCATCCGCTCTTCAGGGTTGCAGAATGAAATTCGCAAAAAACCTTTCGCCTCATCTCCAAACGCAACGCCCGGGACCGTGATTACCCGATTCTGCAGGCATTTCTCAGCGACCGCGATGTCGTCACCCATCGAGCGAACGTCGAGCATCGTGTAGAACGCGCCTTCCGGTGATGTTGCCTTGAGGCCAAGCTCCTTATCAAAAAGATCGACAATAAACTCACCTCGTTTCTTGTAAAGATCGCGGGCGTTCTGCTTTGCCTCTTCAGCCTCAGATGTCCATGCGAGGAGCGATGCTTTTTGCGTGATCGCCGACGTGCAGACGGTTAAAAATCCGTGCAGCACCTGAATGGTGTTGACGACGTCCGACTGTGACGAAGCGACCCATCCGAGCCGCCAGCCGGTCATCGACAGCGACTTTGAGAGGCCGCTAACGATGATCGTTTTGTCGTAATACTCTGACGCGGAATGCGGCCGATCGCCAAAATAAAGGTCGCTGTATATCTCGTCCGATATCAGGTAAACTCCGGTGCCGTCGAGTGCGGCGGCTATTGCACGCAAATCATCCGGCGTGAGTATTTTGCCAGTCGGATTTGATGGGGAGATGATGACCGCGGCTTTGGTCTTTGGCGTGATCTGACGCTTGAATTCATCAATGTCAAACGCAAAATCTTTGTCCGCAGGCAAGCGATAATAGATCGGATTCCCTTGCGCGATACGTGCGCATGCATCGTACGCCGGGAAGCTCGGATTCGGCAGCAGCACATCGTCGCCGGCGTCGATCAGACACAAAAACGCCGCCGTCATCGCCTCCTGCGAGCCGCAAGTGACAACAATGTCCGTTCGCTGCAAATTCAGGTGCGGATACTGCTCGACGATCTTGTCGCGAAGCGCGGGAATGCCCGGATGCGACGTGTAGCCATTCTGCTCCTCGATCGCGACGCGCGCCGCCTCACGGCGCATGAAATCGGGCGTCGGAATATCAGGCTCGCCCAGCCCAAAGTTGATCGAATCAGGCAACGCACGTTCAAAGAACTGCCTGATGAGCGTCGGCTGCAGGCCCTGCATCCGGCGCGCGGGGATGAAGGTAGATCTCTGTTCGGCGATGGTTATCAACGTTTGTAAACTCCGCTCCGGTGCCCGATCGACTGCACCAATATAACGCGTCGGCTACTATCCGGCTCGTATATGACGCGGTAATCACCCGCCCGAAGTTTGGCAAAACCCGCGAGATCACCACGTAACCAATTTGGCTCGATCATTTCAAAATTCTCGGCGAGCCACTCGATCTTCTTGTAAATCGGACGCGCCACGGATCTGTCCAGCAAACGAAGTTCGTGCGCTGCCTCCACGGAGTACTCAACTGTATACATCAGTCAAGACTAAGTTCTGCGGCGAGTTCACGTGAAGAGATAGTTTTAGCTCCACCTGCTATTTCACTACGTTGTCGAAGCAGTCGTGCCTTTAGTTCGTCTGTCAGTTCCAGATGCGCCTCGTCGTCAAGGATCTCTGTTATTTTTTCATCGACCAATTCGTAGATAAGGCTTCTCAGCTGGTCGACAGTCAAGTCAGCAATAGTTGTGGTCACCATGGTCATCCGTCTCCCTGTTCTTCACCAACTTCGCTCTCAAGGTCCTCGCGAATATCGCCGACCTCGACATTCAATTGACCCTCGGCCTGGGTCGTCGGGTCTCCAGTGAGTGCTCCGCCGATCTCCTCGACCTCGCCGATGATCTTTTGTCCGAGGCCGCTAATGTGATCTTTTAGACCGTGCTTTTCGTACGTGTCGGGGTCGGTGTCGCTCATAGCTCTAGTTTATCAGTGCTGTACAGCGAAATCGATAAACCCGTTGTGAGGATTTGCCGACAGCAGCCGCACCCTGACCTTATCACCGACATCAACTTGGCTCGAGCCCTGAACAATGCGCCCATCGACCGGCGGCCTTACGATTCGCGCAAACACGCCTGCAGAAGTATCACCAGTAACGATCGCGTCGTACGACTCGCCGATGTGCCGCTGCATGACCGTCGCCGCGATGATCTTGCGCATCTTTCGCTCGACCTTACGGGCAGCCTTCTCCTGAAGGTTGGCGTGCTCGGCGATAGTGTCGAGTTCATCAGCGGTGTAGGGCGACGGCGTTTTGCCCAGAACGCTTATAACTAGTCGCTGAACGACGATATCCGTAAACCTGCGGTTCGGAGCCGTGGAATGTGCATAGTCGTTCACCGCCAGCCCAAAATGTCCGCCCGCATCCTCGCCGGGCCGCTGAACGACATACGTCCCAGGTCCCATCAGTTTTATCATCGAGAGCGAAAGATCTGGAAAATGGTCCGGGTCCGCGGCGCGCTCTTTATTGAGAAAGGCCGCGAGAGCAGGTTGGTCGGGCTGCGCCGGCAGGTCAAATCCATGCTCGGCAGCGATGCGGACGATCCCGTCCCAACGTTCCGGCACCTTCACGACACGCCTGATCGACAATGCGTTGCTATTCTCGAGAAACTCCGCCATCTCGACATTGGCCGCGACCATAAAATTCTCGATCAGCTTGCGAGCACCATTCTCGATGACAGTGCGAATTCCAGTAACCTGGCCGTTCTCGACGACGGCGGCAGACTCTATCGACTCAAAGTTGAGTGCGCCTTTCGCCTCGCGATAGGCGCCAAGACACTTCGCGACCTTGTTCTGAAGCTGGAGCTGCTCGGTGAGACCGGGCACTGACGTAACTTTTTCGGGCGCGCCTAAATGCCCGTCAAGCCACGGGCCAATATTCTCATAAGCAAGCTTGGCGTGATTTTTGACTATGGCGGGATAGAATGTGCTTTCGGGAACATCGCCATTCTCCTTGACGATCATGTCGGCGACCATCGCAAGCCGTTCCTCACTCTCATTCAGTGAGGTAATGCCCGTGGACAACTCCGCCGGGAGCATCGGAAAGATCTTGCTCTCCGTGTAAACGCTGACCGTGTTCTTTGCGGCGTGGCGATCGATCGGCGTGTCCTTTGCCACTCGTGAGTCCACGTCTGCGATGGCAACTACTACGCGAATGTCGCCATTCGGTAATTGCTCCGCCCACTCTATCTGATCCAGATCGCGTGAAGAGTCGTTGTCGATCGACGACCAAAGCACGTCCCGCATATCGCGCGACTGATCGTGCTGAGGCATCGCTTCCGATTGGATATCGCGCAACTGCTGCCAGACGTCAGCGGAGAACTCCGGCTCAAAACCGTTGTCGATCATCGCCTGCTCGGCGGCATGCGCGAATTGTGTCGCGCGAGGACCGTGGTCGTTCATCGCAGGTAGTCCTCAAACTGTGTGGACGCGTCCGTCTTTTCGTCTCGATATTTAACGATGATCGGACAGTAGATCGAGAGGTTGTTTTCCTTGCCAAATCCACTTGTCACCGCGCGCGACCCTTGCACCACGACTGCTCCGGCAGGGATCTCGAGCGAGCCTCCGTCGATAGCCTTGATCACCCGCTCATTCGGGAGATCGAAAATCGGCGTCGACCGCGTCAGGATCACGCCGCTCGCGAGCACCGCGCGCTCGCGAACGATCGTTCCCTCGTAAACTCCAGTATTCCCGCCGACCAGAACATCGTCCTCGATCACGACAGGCGTAGCGTTGACCGGCTCCAAAACCCCACCGATCTGCGCCGCGGCTGACAGGTGAACACGTTTCCCGATCTGTGCGCAACTTCCGACCAGCGCGTGCGAGTCAACCATCGTGCCTTCGTCAACGTATGCACCAACGTTGATGTATGCGGGCGGTACGACCACCACAGTTGGTGCAACATATGATCCATCGCGGATCGCCGAGCCGCCCATCACGATCCTCACGCCGTCATCCAGCGTCATCGGCCGCAGCGGAAAAGTGTCCTTGTCAAAGAACCGCAGAGTCTCGGTCGGCTTTCCCATCTCGACCATCCGGCCCATACGAAACCCGAGCAGAATTCCCTGCTTGACCCACGCGTTTGCGTGCCACGCGCCGTCGGCGTCCTTCTCCGCCGACCTGATCCGCCCCTCACGCAGGGCGGTCTTGAATTCCTCGTAAACCTCGCGATCATCGGAAGTGAATTCCGATTTTGAGAACATTGCCTCTATCTTTGCTTGTAGTTCCACGCTTATTCGATCGAAAACTGATATCGGATAACAGCTACTCCGCCCCGCATTATCAATTATCAGCTATCACTTATCAGCTATTCCGTATCAGATCTTTAGCTCCTTGATGATCCCCCGCAGCATCTCCTGCGTTTGCTTCGTTACCGGAACGAGCGGTAGACGAAGATTCTCCTCGAGCAATCCCATCTCCTTCATTACGAATTTGCATGGTGCGGGCGATGACTCGATAAAATTCGCTTCCATCAGATCGAGGATCTTGTAATGAATTTTGCGTGCAAAATGGAAGGAGCCATTTAGCGCGTGCTCGACCATTTTTGAGGTCTCTTTTGGAAGCTCGTTCGCGATGACCGAGACGAGTCCGTCGCAGCCGAGTGCGATCAGCGGGATCGTTGCCGCGTCGTCACCCGAAAAGACCGCAAAGTTCTTCGGCCGACCGGCGAGGATCTCCATGACCTGCGAAAAGTTCCCCGATGCCTCTTTGGTCGCGACGATGTTCTCGTGCTTCTCCGCTAGCCGCAGCGTTGTGGTGGCCGAGATATTCGATGAGGTTCGTCCAGGCACGTTGTAAAGCACGATCGGAAAGCCTTTGACGCTCTTCGCGATCTCCGAGAAATGAGCGAACATCCCCTCCTGCGTCGGCTTGTTGTAGTACGGTGCGACGACCAAGGCCGCATCGGCTCCAGCTTCGCGAGCTTTACGCGTAAAGTCGATCGTCGCCGCTGTGTTATTGCTGCCGGTTCCCGCGATGACTTGCGCTTTGAGGCGTTTGGCGACCTCAACTGTGAGACGGATGACATTCAGCCGCTCGTCCTCTGACATCGTCACGCTCTCGCCGGTCGTCCCGCACGGGACGAGTATCTTCACGCCGCCTTTGACCTGCCGCTCGGCCAGATTTGTAAAGCACGCCTCGTCGACCGAGCCATCGCGTCGAAAGGGCGTCACCAGCGCCGTGGCACATCCACGCATCCAGCTAACTTTCATCGTCATATTCGGTGTTCAGATTAGCACAGCGAAATTAACCGTAGATGGACGCGGATAAACGCAGATCATCAGGCCTGCACTATCCGCGTTTATCTGCGTCCATCTGCGGTTAATTACCTTCTAAGCCTTCGCCGATCACGGCCGTGAATTCGTAAAACCCCGTCTTTCCAACGATCCACTCAGCGGCCATTATGGCCCCGAGCGCAAATCCCTCACGCGAGCGGGCCGTGTGTTCCAACAGGATCTGATCGGCAGGGCCATCAAAACCGACGCGATGCGTGCCCGGGATGTTGCCCACACGGGTTGAGGACACGGTTTTCACATCCACGTGCTCGGCGACGATCTCTTTGATCTTCAACGCCGTCCCGCTCGGTGCGTCCTTTTTGCGCGAATGGTGCTGCTCCTCGATAAAAGCTTCATACTCCGGGAATCGCGAAAACAACTCAGCCGCAAAGCCGGCGATCTTATAAAACAGATTCACTCCGATCGAGAAATTCGCCCCAAACACCATCGCTCCGTGGCCGTCGATCACGATCCTCTCGACCTCATCTCGCGACGCGTTCCAGCCTGTCGTCCCCACAACTATCGGAATACCCGCAGCGACGCACGCCTCAACATTCCGCCGCACAGCATCAGCCACGGTAAAATCGATCGCCACATCGCACCCGCGCAGTTTTTCCGCGAGCTCGCGAGACAGCAGCCCGGCATCCACATCATTAACGACACAGCCGATCTCGTGGCCCTTTTCAACAGCCAACCGCTCGATCAACTTGCCCATTGCCCCGTGGCCTATAAGTGCGATCTTCATAAGAGTTTTGCCACGAATGGACACTAATAGCACGAATAGATCCGATTCGTGCTATTCGTGCTCATTCGTGGCTAACAGTTCTTTAACGAGCGAGACATACAGCTCCACCGCGTTTTCGAGGTCCTTCTTCACAATAAACTCGTCCTTCGTATGTGCCACCAGGATCGAGCCCGGACCGAGCAGCAGCGGTTTGCCCCAGTTTGTAAGATATGGAATATCGGTCGTAAACCGTACGACCTTTTTCTCGAATCCATCAACCTCGATCATCCGCACCGGCTCGCTGCATGAGAGGACCACGATCTCCGCACGGTCGCGAACGACGCTGCGCAATGCCTCCTCGATCGGCGCACGAGGGGTTGTCAGACGTATCGCAAGGCCGGCCTCGGCGGACGGCGGGATGACGTTCAATGCCATTCCGCCCTCTATCGTGCCGATATTGACGGTTGTCTCGCCAAAGAACTCATCGTTCGGAAATCGCGTGTGCCTGACGTCCTCGAGAATATCGAGCAGCCGCTCGATCGCCGAGTCGCCCTCCTCCGGATACGCCGAATGCGCAGCTTTCCCAACCGTCTTGATCTTGAGTCTAAACGTGCCCTTAGAGCCGATCGCGAGATCATTGTCGGTCGGCTCACCGTTGATCATGTACTCGCATTTCGCGGCCAGCGGATGAAGATTCGCCGTCTTCGCTCCCGTCGACGACCTCTCTTCCTCGACGGTGTAAAGCAGCCCAATGTCCTCAACACCGTCAGCTCGCAGCCGCTCGGCCGCGGTGATCTGGGCTGCAATAATTCCCTTCGCATCGCACGAGCCGCGGCCGTAGATCTTTTCTTCGTCCTCAGAGGGCGGCAAAAACGGCGGCACTGTATCCATGTGTGTCGACAGCCACACTCGCGGAGTGTCGTTGAGCCACGCGATAACGTTGTTCTGATTCTCCGAGACCGGCTGCAGCTCGACCTGCCAGCCTAGCGACGTTAAATGATCCCGCAGCCAAAACCCAACCGCCTCCTCGTCACCAGAGGTTGACGGGATGGACATCAGTTGCTTAGTGAGTTCAAACAGTTCCATGAACTATCTCCGTGTTCTCTGTGCCCTCTGTGGCTGGTTCAAAAAATTCCTCATGCAGCTTTCTGATCACATCTGCGACGTACTCTTCCTTTATCACGAAAGTCAGATTCACGCTCGACGCTCCGTGTGAGATGAGGGCGACATTCACGTCGTCGATCGAGGCAAATATGCTTGCGGCGAGGCCTTTTGAGGCTCGCAGGCCTTCGCCGACGACGCAGATGACGGCGTAGCCGGACTCGGACTCGACGTCGCCGAGGCGTTTTAGTTCGGTGACGATCTTGTCGAGCTCGGCGGTGTTGTCGAGAGTGAGGGCGACAGAGACCTCACTCGTTGAGATCACATCGATAGCCGTGCGAAAACGCTCAAAAATCTGAAACAGCGCCGACATAAAGCCGTATGCACCCAACATTCGAGCCGACGTGATGCGAAGCACAGTGATGTTCTTTTTGTGAGCGATCGATTTGATCTTTGTCGGTGTCTCGCCGGACTCGGCGACAACCATCGTGCCGGTCGCGTCCGGCTCGAACGTGTTGCAGACGCGGACTGGAATATTCGTGTCCACCGCCGGCTTTATTGTCTTTGGATGCAGCACCTTTGCTCCAAAATACGCAAGCTCAGCAGCCTCTTCGTAAGAGAGAACTGGTATCGTCCGCGCGTCGCTGCAGATCCGTGGATCGCAGGTCATCACACCTGTTACGTCTGTCCAGATCTGGAGCTCGCGCGCGTTCAAAGCCGCGGCGACGATCGCCGCCGAGTAGTCACCGCCTCCTCGCCCCAATGTCGTCGTCTCGCCCGCACGATTCGCAGCAATAAAGCCACCCATGACCGGCACTTCCCCGTTCGCGACCATCGGCTCGATCTCAACCTTTACAAGCTCGTTTGTCTCATCGACGACCGGCGTTGCTGCACCAAATTCGT
>Ga0207639_10003588_pt1 | contig 10420 bp, 9 predicted proteins | sample KBSCornC32_FD_184299 | JGI IMG/M metagenome (GOLD analysis project Ga0207639, IMG submission 184299) | Corn rhizosphere microbial communities from Kellogg Biological Station, Michigan, USA - KBS Corn C3-2 (SPAdes) (version 2) | ecosystem: Host-associated > Plants > Roots > Rhizosphere > Soil ...
CGGGCAGGGCAAGGGCAAGCACGGCCGGGCCGGCAAAGCGGGCGCCGGCGACTGAGACCCCCGGCCGGATTGGGTCTTTGACCCGCCTCTTCGGATTCATCCAGTTCGATTTCGCCGGTGCGCTGGCGGTCGCCGACGGGCGCTACCTGATTCGCGACGGGAAACGCGAGCAGGTGCTCGTGATCGAGACCCTCGGCGCCCCTCCCCCGGCCCGTCGGCGTCGCAAGCGCCCCAGGAACGCAGAGGTCGGCGAGCCGCCGCCAGAGCTGCCGGTGGCGCGAGCGACGCTGGTGCTGGCTTTCAACGAGTTCGAGGACGAGCGGGCAGCCGAGCTCTGGCTGAGCCAAACCACGGCCTCAGAGGAGACGATCGACCAGCTCGTCGAGCAGGGAATAGACGAGCTCAACCGAGCCCTGCACACCCAGTCGGTGGCGAGCGGCGACCCCTACCCGCAGACCGTGACGCCGGCGCGGGCGGTCGTGATCCGGATCGGCGTTGGCGGTGGCGAGGCCCTCGCCGACGGCGCTTTCACCTCAGCTAACCAGGTCGACCCCGGCCTCGGCCCGATCTCGCGCCGTCGCCAACGCGACGAGGAGCTGCGCCCTCAGCAGCGGCTCGCAGCCGTTCTGGGAGACCGCGAGCAACTCGACGCCTGCGAGACCCTCCTCCTCCGCGCCCGCGCCGACCTCGACGCCGGCCGCAACCGCGAGGCCGCTCTACAGGTCCGTGTCGGGCTCGAGGCCCTTCTGGTCGAGTTGAAGGGCGCGCTCAGCGATCCCGGGCACGAGGAGGACATGGCGACCCTCAGCGCTCGCCGCCATGAGGCTGGAGAGCTTGCCAACGTCGCCGTCAGCGCCGATCTCGAATCGGAGCAGGTCGAATCGGTCCACCAGCTCCTCGCTACCGCAGAGCGAGTCCTGCGTCGCCGTCGCGTACTCGGCAGCTAAAGAACCAGGTGGCGCGCAACGACCGCGTCGAGCAGCGAGTCGGCGATTGCGTGGGCTTCTGCCAGCTCGATTCCCTCGAGAGAGGGCACCCCGATGACGGTGAGGCCGGCGGCGCGGGCAGCAGCAACTCCCGTGGGCGAGTCCTCGAGCGCGATCACATCGGGACCGGGCCTGACACCCAGGCGCCGGCACGCCTCGAGATAGGGATCGGGGGCCGGCTTCGGCGCCGCCACCTCGTGGGCGCTTAGCACGACGTCGAAGTGGTCGACGAAGCCGACGATCTCCAGGGAGCGCTGGACGAAGCGCAGCGGCGAGTTGGAGACGAGCCCGATCGGGGTGCCGCGCTGCTTCAGGCGGTGCAGCAGCTCCGCCGCACCCAGCATCGCCTCTACGCCGTGCTCGAGCTCGGCGACGACCAGCTCGTTGAGCTCCTCGATCAGCTCAGCGGCACGGCCCGGCTCCCCGAGGCGCCGCTCGAGGATGCCGCCGGCGATCTCGGCCGAGGTGCCAACGAGCTCATGCTTGTGCTGCGGGGTGAACTCGATGCTCCGCCGCCCAAAGAGGTCCTGCTCGGCGCGGGTCCAGACCGACTCGGTGTCGAGCAGCAGGCCGTCGTTGTCGAAGACGACGGCGGCGGGCAGGGGCGTCTCCACAGCCGTGAGCATATGGTTGTCGCGTGCCCTTCCACGTCGAGCTCAGCAGCGGCATCAAGCACGCCCGCTCCTTCAACCTCAGCCGCGAGCAGTTGATGGCCGAGGTGATCGCTCCGTGGCTCGAGGACCTGCCGGTCGAGCTCGGCGAACGGGAATGGCAGCCGGGCGAGAGCAAGCTGAAGATCCTCGAGGGACCGCATCTGGACGGTCCGGATCTCGCCTTCGGCCAGGGCTGGTCCAACGCCGAGCGGGCGAGCGAGGAGGTCACCGAGCGGGAGCTGGCCGCCGCCCCGGCTCCCGACCTGCCCGATGCCTTCGTGGTCGAAGCCGAGCAGCCCGACGCCGCGCTCGGCAAGCTGCTCGAGGGCCAACCGGCGACCCCAATTGCCTGGACCGAGGCTCGCGATCGGATCGACGGCCGCGACCCGGCGATCGCGGCCGTGATCCTCGTCGTCAAAAAACTCTAAGCGACCGCCGGCTCGGCAGGGCCAGCCGACTCGTCGGGGTCGCTCGAGGCTCCGGCCGGGGCCGGGGCGAACTCGATCGGCCGACCACGGGGCACGACGAGCACCGGGAAGCTCGCGGTCTCGACCGCGTAATCGCTGGCCGCGCTCAGGGTCACCTTTCCGGCCGGGGACTCCGGACGCGAGCCGACGACGAGCAGGTCGATGTGGCCGGCGCCGGCGCGCTCGGCGACGGTGGCGCCAAGCGCCGCGGCAAGGCTCTCGGCGGTCTGGCGAGCGGCCGGGTCGCCCTCGTCGATGACCCCGATCGTGTTGATGCTGACCGAGGGGTTGTCTCGCAGGCCGGCGGGAGCGACGGCAATCGCCGCCGGACCGCCGAGCAGCAATTTGTGCGCTGGAATACCGGGCTTGACCGTCCCCGGGGCGGTGCGGTACTCGGAGCCGAAGACGATCACGTCGGCGTTCTCGCGCTCGGCCAGTTCGGCGAGACCTACGCTGGTGCCGGGGTTGACTACGACATGGCGAGGCATGTCAGGAGCGCCAACCGATTCGGCGCCGCGCGCGAGCAGGTCCTCGGCCTCCCTTTCCTCCAGCGCCCCACCCTGGGAGTGACGGACGTAAGCGAGCGAGAGATCGGCGCCGCTGAAGGCGAGCAGGCGGCCAAAGGCGAGCGCGTCGCGGTCGTTGTCGGTGTCGTCGTAGGAAACGATGATGCGAGTGGCCATCGGATTCTCCTTGAGAGGGTCGTAGTGCGAAGCTCGCGCCGATCCTCGCAGGCTACTTGGATCATCACAACTGTTAATTCTCATGTTGGCGATAAGCTTTGCTTATGTTGAATGCGAGCCGCCTCAACGTGCTCCGCGAGGTGGTGAGCAGTGGCTCCTTCTCGGCTGCCGCCGACGCCCTCTCCTACTCGCAGTCGGCTGTCTCGCAGGCGATCGCGACGCTCGAGGGGGAGGTCGGAGCGACGCTGATCGAGCGCGACCGTGGCGGCGTGCGGCCTACCGCGGCCGGGGCCGCGCTGGTCACCCACGCCGAGGGCATCCTCGGCCGCATGGAGGCGGCTGAGACCGAGCTGGCGGCGATCGCCGGCGGTGAGGCCGGGCGGCTGCGCATCGCCTCCTTCCCCAGCGCCGGGGCGACGCTGGTGCCGCAGGCGATCGCCGCCTTCAGCGCCGGGCACCCGGGCGTCGAGGTCACCCTGGCCGAGGGGGAGCCGGAGGAGATCGCACCGCGCTTGCGCGGCGGCGAGTTCGACCTCGCCCTGCTCTACGAATTCGAGGGAGTGGGCGAGCGCCTCGCCACCGGCATCCGCCGCTTCGAGCTGCTCGAGGACCCGCTCCACCTCGCCCTGCCGAGTGCCCACCCGCTTGCTCGCCGCCGCCAGGTCCGGCTCGAGGATCTGCGCGACGAGTCGTGGGTGCAGACCTCCGTCTCGGGCCCCTGCGCGCGCCATGTCGTCCGCTCATGCCATGCGGCCGGCTTCGAGCCGCGCGTCTCCTTCGAGAGCGACGATTACCAGACGGTCCAGGGCCTTGTCGCGGCCGGCGTCGGCGTCGGCCTGATCCCGCAGCTGGCGCTCTCAGCCGTGCGCGCCGACATCCGCATCCGAGCCCTGCACCCGCAGAGCCCCATGCGCAGGGTCTTCGCCGCCACGCGCCGGGGCGCGCCGGTAACGACTGCGGTGGCGACCCTGCTCGACACGCTGCGCGAGGCCGCGCGCTCTCACGGCTAGGCGGGTGAGTGCTCCGCCCGAGAAACGGAACCGCCCCCGGGAGAGTGCGGGGGCGGTTCCTGTCTCTTCTCGTCTCCGGGCCCGTATCCGGGCGGCCCGGCCGTCTGGTTAGACGCTTCCGCCGGTCGGAGCCGCCGCGGCCGGCGAAGCGCCGATCCCGTCGGGGTAGCCCAGCGATGGCACATCTGAGGGGTAAACCTCGTGGCCGTGGACGGCGATGTCGCCTTCCTCCATTTCGGCCTCGCTCATCCGCAGCGGCACGAACAGGCCGATCAGCTTGAGCAGGACGAAGGTCATGATTGCGGAGAAGGCGATCACCCAAGCGGCCGTGTAAGCCTGAACCCAGAGCAGGTGCAGCCCACCGCCGGAGATCAGGCCTTCGTGTTCGCCGGCCATCAGGTTGTTGGCGAAGATCCCGACCAGGAGACCGCCGGCGACGCCGGCGAAGCCGTGCGTGTAGACGACCCCGAGCGTGTCGTCGACGTTGCGGAACGGCCGCACCCGGCTCAGGTAGTTGAGCGCCAGGTAGACCAGAGCCGAGGCGACGACGCCGATGATGATCGCTCCCCAGCCGTTGACGAAGCCGGCCCCGGGGGTGATCGCGACGAGGCCGACGATCATGCCGTTGACGCTGCCGATCAGGCTCGGCTTGCGGCCGGTGGCGTAGTCGAGGGCGACCCAGACCAGGAAGGCGACCGCGGTGCAGAGGTTGGTGTTGAGCACAGAGGCGGAGGCGATTTCGCCGGCGCTGTACCAGTCACCGCCGTTGAAGCCGTTCCAGCCCATCCACAGCAGCCCCGCGCCGACGGCGACCATCGCCAGGTTGTTCGGCGCGTCGACCTCGCGGTCGCGCTGCAGCCGCGGTCCGATCACGGCGGCGGCTACGAAGCCCGAGACGCCGGCGGCGAGGTGGATCACGTATCCGCCCGAGTAGTCGAGCGCACCGTGCTGAGCGAAGAAGCCACCGCCCCAGATCAGGAAGGCGTTGATCGTGTAGCAGAGCAGCGTCCAGAGGGCGACGAACGGGATCCATGCCTTGAAATTGATCCGGCCGAGCACGGAGCCCAGCATCAGGATCGGCGTGATCGCGGCGAAGACGATCTGGAAATAGGCGAGCGTCGATTGCGGGAAGAGGAATTCTTCTTCCGCCAGCTCCGGGATGTGCGCCTGCTGCAGCAGATCGTGACTGCCCAGGATCGATTCCGGCTTACCGAGGAAGTTCCCGAAGAAGCCGCTGTTGGAGATCGCGTGGATCGGCTCGCCGAATCCCATCTTGAAACCGACAAGCACCCAGAGGACGAGCACGATCGCGAAGGCGACGAACGCCATCATCATCGAGTTCACCGACCAGCGCTTCTGCATCACCCCGCCGTAAAGCACAACCAGGCCGGGAATGCTCATCAGACCCACCAGGGTGGCGGCGGTGAGCTGCCATGAGTTGGCGCCTTCGTTCAGCCATTCCATAAGAAGAGTTGGTTCCTTTCTCAACTAGTGCTTCTCGGACCACTGAACCCTCCCGCCGCGGGACCCCAGCCACTACGTACACGTGTCTAAAGATCGGCGCCAAATCTTCGCCACGCTGGCGCGAACCACGCCAATCGGGCTGGATAACCTGCTGCCATGCCACTTGAAGGACATTACGAGCGGCAGACAACGCCGCTCTACAAGCTCAGCTCGCGCGAGATCAAGATCGCCTCGATCACGTTTCTGGTGACCGTCGCCGCGATGGTTGCCCTCGTCCTGGCGACCGTCGGCGACAGCAATCCGCCGACTCCGTTGGGCTGCATCCACGCCGAAACGGCCGGAATCGTCGGCGCCGAAACGATCAGCGGCTGCGGTGCCGAAGCGGTGGCGAAGTGCGCCCACGCCGCTCGCTTCGACTCCCCCCAGGCGAACACGGTCGTCGCCGAGTGCGAAAAGCAGCGCGTCAGGTTCTGAGCCGCCGCTGCCCGTCGGGGCTTTAGCGCAGCGCCGCGGCCAGCGCGGCCAGCTCCACGTCGACCTCGTCTTCGAGCTTCAGCGCCGCGTCGCCGTCATACGGGGTCGGGCCCTTGGTGACGATGGCGAGCTTGCCGCCGCGTTCCAGGGTCACAGCCGGCAGGCTTGCCACCGGGTACACGGCCAGGGAGGAGCCGATGCAGATCAGCAGCTCGGCTGCTTCGGCCAGCTCCTGCGCGCGGCGCATCGCGCCTTCTGGCAGCATCTCGCCGAAGAGCACGACGTCGGGCTTGACCGGGCCGCCGCAGTCGGCGCAGAGCGCGACGCCGGCAGCGTCGAATAGCGAATCCATCTGCTCGAGGCCATAGCTGACGTCGCAGCGCCGGCAGGACGAGGTCTCGATCGAGCCGTGGACCTCGACCACCTCGCGCGAGCCGGCGGCGCCGTGCAGGCGGTCGATGTTCTGGGTGATCACTCCCTCGATCAGCCCGCGCCGCTCGAGCTCGGCAAGCGCCTCGTGGGCGGCGTTGGGCCGCTTGTCGCCAAGCGATTGGAAGCGCGGCCGGTAGTAGGACCAGAAGCGCGCCGGGTCGCGCTCGAAGACATCGATGTGGGCGACTTCCATCGGGTCGACGTTGGCCCAGAGGCCGGTCTCGGGCGTTCGGAAGTCGGGAATACCCGACGGGACCGAGACGCCAGCCCCGGTCAGGGCGACGGTCGAGCGCGACCGGCGGATCAGCTCCGCCAGCCGCTCGACCCCGTCGGCGATACCTACCTGGCGCTCCACTTCGGCGTCCGCTTGCCGAGGAAGGCACCGATGCCCTCCCTGGCGTCCTCGCTGCGGAAGGCGCTGGCGAAGCCCTGCTTCTCGGCCTCGATGCCATCGTCCAGATCGCCGGCGTGTGAGACACGCTTGATTTGCTCGAGCGCCAGCGGCGCCTGCGCAGCCAGCTTGCGGCCCCACATCAGCGCCGTCTCGAACAGCTCGTGATCTGGGACGACGCGGTTTACCAGGCCGGCTTCGAGCGCCTCGCCGGCGAGGATGGCGTCGCCGATCAGGTTCATCTCCAGCGCCTTGTTGGGACCTACCAGGCGCGGCAGGCGCTGGGTGCCGCCGAAGCCGGGGATGATCCCCAGCTTGATCTCCGGCTGGCCGAAGACGGCGGCCTCGGCGCCGATCCGCACGTCGCAGGCCATCGCCACCTCGCAGCCGCCGCCGAAGGCGATCGCGTTGACGGCGGCAATCGTCGCCACCCGCGCCTGACCGAAGTCGCGCAGCAGCGCGTGGGCGGTGTGGATCAGCTCCTCGCCACCGCTCTCGTCCATCTGGGTGAAGGCCTTGATGTCGGCGCCGGCCGAGAAGACGACCGGGACCGAGGAGGCGATCACCATCGCGCCGACCCCGTCAGCCGCCTTGACCCGCTCCCAGACCGTCTTCAGGTCGCGGATCACCTCGGGCGAGACCGCGTTCATCGGCGCGTTGGCGAGCCAGGCGATCGCGACCTCGCCGCGCGTCTCCAGCTTCACCGTCTCGGCCTGATCGCCCTCGTCGGGCTGGGGGTAGGGGTAGAAGCCCTGGCCGGATTTCATCCCGAGGCGACCCTGAGCGACCAGTCGCCGCAGCAGGAGCGGCGGGGCGAAGCGGTCGCCGTGGCGCTCCTGCAGGCCCTCCATCCGCTCGAGGACGATGTCAAGGCCCTCCACGTCGGCTTTCCAGAACGGCGGCAGCAGCCCCCTGCGCGGATCGAGCCCGGCGCCGGCCATCATCCCTAGGTCGATGTCGCGGACCGAGCAGACCCCCTCCTCGACCAACAGGCAGGACTCGATCAGGGCACGGCAGGTGAAGAGGGCGACCAGCTCCTCGGCGTCGGGCTCGGCGTCGCCGGGGATGTTCTGCTCGCCTTCCTTGAAGAAGCCTTCGCCCCCGGACTTTGCGCCGAGCTTGCCGTCGGCGACCAGCTGCTTGAGGCCCTGGTGGACGTAGAAGCTCTCGCCGTATGACTCGGCGAGGTGCTCGGCGACGTGCAGCACGGTGTCGAGGCCGAGCAGGTCGGTGAGGAAGAAGGGGCCCATCGGCGCAACCTGGGCGGCCGCGATCGCCTCGTCGATCGCCTTCAGCGAGAGGCCCTGCTCCTCCTGGGCGCGCCAGATCTCGCCGCTCGTCGCCATCAGGACGCGGTTGACGACGAAGCCGGGGACCTCGCCGCAGACAATCGGCTGCTTCTTGATCGCCTGGGCGAAGTTGTAGGCAACGGTGGCGGTTTCCTCGGAGGTGTCCTCGCCGGCGATGATCTCGACCAGCGGCATCACCGAGGCCGGGTAGAAGAAGTGGAAGCCCACCACCTTGTCCGGCCGCAGCGTCGTTTCCGCCATCTCCGTGACCGAGAGCGAAGAAGTGTTCGAGGAGAGGATCGCGTGACCCGGCGTGGCGGCGTCGATCTCGCGGAAGACGGCCTGCTTGATGTCCATCCGCTCCGGCACCGCCTCGATCACGAAGTCGACGTCGCCGAACTCCTCGTAGGTGGTGGTGCCGGTGACGAGTGCCATGACCTCGGCGAGGCGGGCGTCGGCCTGCTCCTGGGTCAGCTTCTCCTTCTTGACCAGGCGGGCGAGCTGGCCCTCGGTGACGGCGCGCGCCTTCTCGAGCGCGGCATCGACGAACTTCTGATCGAGGTCCTTGACGACGACTGGGATGTCGGCTGCGGCGATCGCCTGGGCGATCTCACCGCCCATTGTGCCGCCGCCGACGACGGCGGCCTTCGATACGAACATTGGCTTGGCTTTCCTCCGGGGAGTAGGGGGCCGCGGAAGGCTATAGGGGCGCGGCTTCGCTGCCGATAACGGTCTTTCATGTCGAGGCGGGGAACGATCTTGGTCGCGCTCTGCGCGTGCCTGGCGGTGGTGACGTCGAGCGCCCGCGCCGAGGTGCCGCAGGCGACGCTGCTGCCGGGCGGACGCGCCGTAGCGCCGCCCTCCGCGCCACTCGCGGTCAAGGCGATGATCGAAGCCGCCAACCGGATTCGCCATCGGCCCTACGTCTGGGGCGGCGGGCACCGCGACTGGAGCTCGCGCGGCTATGACTGCTCGGGCTCGGTCAGCTACGTGATGCACGCCGCCGGCCTGCTCGAATCGCCGCTCGACTCGAGCGGCTTCATGCGCTGGGGCGGTGCTGGAGCCGGCAGCTGGGTGCGGATCTACGCCAACCGCGAACACGTCTTCGCCGTTATCGCCGGCCTGCGCTGGGACACCTCGATGACCGAAGACGGCGATCGCAGCGGCCCGGGCTGGAGCGAATACATGCGCTCGGGCCATGGCTTTCGACTGCGCCACCCGTTGGGCCTGCTGACGGCCTCCCCCTTCGGCAGCTGAGACCCGGCGCCGACAGGCAGTACAAGCCGCTACGGCGATCCTTGTACCCGAGTACAAAGGCATCTTCGAGCCATCGGTATTAGGCTCCTTTGGCTCTTCTAAGGGAGTGGACCGGTAACCAACCGCACCTGCCGACCGGGTGCGACGCCAAGCGAGGGACGACTAGAGCGATGACCCGTATCCGCCAGCAGAACGTGACCGCAGCCCAGTGGAGCGCCAACGGGGGAGCCCTCGGCGCGATCGACCTGACCTTGCCCGAGAACGAAGCCTTCGGCGCCAACGTCTTTTCGATCGCGGTCCAGCGCGAACGTCTGCCCGGCGACGTCTTCGAGAAGCTGCTGGGCGGCCTCGAAGCCGGCGAAGCGATCGACCGCGAGACCGCCGACGCGGTCGCCTCGGCGATGAAGGACTGGGCGCTGGAGAAGGGCGCAACCCACTTCACCCACGTCTTTCAGCCGCTCACCGGCTCCACCGCCGAGAAGCACGACTCCTTCTTCGAGCCGGCCGGCGGCGAGGGCAAGGCGCTCGCCGGCTTCTCCGGCAAAGAGCTGATCCAGGGTGAGCCGGATGCCTCCTCCTTCCCCACCGGCGGGGTCCGCGCCACCTTCGAGGCCCGCGGCTACACCGCCTGGGACCCGACCAGCCCCGCCTTCATCCTCGAGAACCCGAACGGCTCGCTGCTCTGCATCCCGACCGCCTTCGCCTCCTGGACCGGCGAGGCGCTCGACGCCAAGATCCCGCTGCTGCGCTCGATGGACGCGCTCTCGGGCGCCGCGATCAAAGCGCTGCGGCTGCTCGGCGACAACGAGAGCAAACGTGTCTTCACCACTGTCGGCCCCGAGCAGGAGTACTTCCTGATCGACGAGCAGTACTTCTTCGAGCGCCCTGACCTGATCTCGACCGGACGCACGCTCTTCGGCGCCAAGCCACCCAAGGGCCAGGAACTCGACGACCACTACTTCGGCACGATCCCCGAGCGGGTGCTCGCCTTCATGATGGAGTCGGAGCTGGAGATGCGCAAGCTCGGCATCCCGGTCAAGACCCGCCACAACGAGGTCGCTCCGGCGCAGTACGAGATCGCGCCGATGTTCGAGAACTCCAACGTCGGCTCCGACCACCAGCAGCTGCTGATGCGGGTGCTCGAAAACGTCGCCCGCCGCTACGGCCTGGTCTGCCTGCTGCACGAGAAGCCCTTCGCCGGGATCAACGGCTCGGGCAAGCACAACAACTGGTCGATGGGAACGGATACGGGCAGCAACCTGCTCGAGCCGGGCGACACGCCGGCCGACAACGCCCACTTCCTCTTCTTCTGCG
>Ga0207639_10003593_pt1 | contig 10415 bp, 9 predicted proteins | sample KBSCornC32_FD_184299 | JGI IMG/M metagenome (GOLD analysis project Ga0207639, IMG submission 184299) | Corn rhizosphere microbial communities from Kellogg Biological Station, Michigan, USA - KBS Corn C3-2 (SPAdes) (version 2) | ecosystem: Host-associated > Plants > Roots > Rhizosphere > Soil ...
CACCAGTTTGGCCAGGTCGACCGGCTCGAACGTCGCCCGGCTCAGCTCGGCGTCGATCCGGCTGGCTTCGGAGATCTCGCTCACCAGGCGATCGATGCGCCGCACGTCGTGCGCGGCAATTGCTGTCAGTTGCCCGCGCAAGTCGGGGTCCTCGACCTTGGCGAGCGAATCGATCGCGCTGCGCAAGCTGGCGAGCGGGTTCTTGATCTCGTGCGCGACGTCGGCCGCGAAGCTCTCGACCGCGTCGATCCGGTGGCGCAGCGCGCCGGTCATGTCGGCAACTGCGCGGGCCAGCAGGCCGATCTCGTCGTGCCGTTCGGGCAGCCGCGGGACCTCGATCTCGCGCCCGCGGCCGAGGCGCACCCGGATCGCCGCGCGGGCGAGCGTGCGCAGCGGCGTGACGATCGTCCGCGCCATGAACAGCGAGAGCATGATCGAGATGACCAGCGCGAGGCCCACGACCATATGCGCGCCACCATGAGCCGGGCCTTCACCCTGGCGCAGGAGGAGGGCCGGCTGAGCCCGGCCTGGCCGCCGGATGTCGCCGCCAGCACGCTGACCTGCCTGATGGGCGGGCTGATGGCCGACTGGATCCGTTTCGGCCGCCGCTTCGACCTGATCGAGGTCGGCACGCGCAGCGTCGGCGAGCTCTTCCGGGCGTTCCGCCGCGAGGTCGAGCCGGCGCTCTGCTGACCGCAGGCGCAGGCCCCCTCGCCTACTCCCCTGCGGCTTGCGGCCGGACGCGCTGCCGCTTGCTCCAGGTGAAGGTCGAGGTCACGCCGAAGTTCCACACCGAGGACAGGGCGGCGCCGAGGATGCTGGCCAGCGCCCAGGGCATGGCGCGCTCGTACAGGAACTCCGACACCTGCAGGTTGATCAGCGCGCCGATGGCGCAGGCGGCGTAGAAGGACAGCAGGCCGCGCAGGAAATCACGGCCGCGCAGCTGCTTGTCGCGGTAGGTGATGCGGTTGTTGAGGGCGAAGTTGGTGGACATGGCGACCACCGTCGCCGCCGCCTGCGACCAGTAGAAGTCCCAGCCGAAGCCGTGCAGGAACAACCCGACCAGCGACAGCTGCACCGCCACGCCCGACAGCCCGACCATGACGAACAGGATGAAGCGGGCCGGGATCGCGCCGCCGAGCAGCTTGTCGAAGATCAGCATCAAAAATTCCAGGCTCACGGCGAAGTCCAGCTTGCTCTCGCCGCTGTGCCGGCTGCGGAACACGAAGGGCAGTTCGGCGAAGCGCAGGGGGCGCCCGGCCGAGGCGAAGATGTCGAGCAGGATCTTGAAACCCTGTCCGTTCAGCCGGTCCGCCACCTCTTCGATCAGCGGCCGGCGCAGCATGAAGAAGCCGCTGAGCGGATCCGTCAGATCGGAAGGCACCACCATCTTTGCAAGCCTGATGCCGAGACCGGACAGGCGCTCGCGCTTCTCCGAGAAGCTGCCGAGGTCGCTGCCGGGCAGGAACCGGCTGGCGACGACGATGTCGAGCGTATCGGCCTTCAGCCGCTCCAGCATGCGCGGCAGCAGCGTCTCGTCGTGCTGCAGGTCGGCATCCATCACCGCGAGATAGGGCGCGCCGGTCGCCATCATGCCCTCGACCGTGGCCGAGGACAGGCCGCGCCGGCCGATGCGCTTGAGGCAGCGGACATTGTCGCGGGTCTCGGCCATCCGGTAGACCGCCTCGGCGGTGCCGTCGGTCGAATCGTCGTCGACGAAGATCACTTCCCAGGCGATGCCGGCCAGCGCCCGGTCGAGCAGTTCGACCAGCTGCCCGACATTGCCGACCTCATTCAGGGTCGGGACCACGACCGCGAGTTCGTAGCGCATCACGGCGTCGATCCCTGGGGCTTCGGCGGCAGGGGGAGAGGCCACGGCGCCTTGAAGCCGCGGGCGGTGAAGACGCGCAGGGTCAGCTCGGCCCGGCCGCCGCGGTGGATGATGATGTCGGGCTGCGGCTCGACCGAGGCGAAATAGGGCCGCCAGCGCTCGTCGAACTCCTTCAGGAACTCGTCCTGGCCGATGATGACCGCGTCATGGCCGGCGAAATCCATCTGGTCCCAGCCGAAGGCCAGGTTGCGCGGGTCGCGGCACAGGCACAGCACCGGCAGCCGGTCGCCGAGCTGGACGTCGATCTTGCCGGCCTGGTGCCATTGCGTGCCGACGATAAACAGGCCGGGCTGGTCGTACCAGCCGCGCTGCTGCGCCGCCTGGCGCAAATCGGTCCAGTCCAGCCCCTCCAGCGTCGGGTCCCAGATCTGGTCGGCGTGCAGGCCCGGCACGATCCGCATCCAGCCGGTCGCCGCGTGACTGCCCAGCACGACCAGGACCAGCACCGTGCCGATGGTCGATGCCTTCAGCCAGATTCGGGTGGTGCGGTCCCCGGCCGACAGCCGCCGGGCCACGGCGGCGCCGAGCAGCGGGAACAGCATCAAGTAGCCAGGGGCCTGCCAGTGGAAATGGGCGCCGACCTTGGCCCAGGCGGCGACGGCGGTGAACAGCACGATCGGGATGATGCCCAGGCTGCACAGGAACCAGCCGCGCAGATCCTTCGGCCCGCGTATCAACCCGGCGATGAAGACCCAGATCATCGGCAGCCAGATCCAGGGCAGCAGCCAGATCGCCTGGCCGCCGATGTTCTGGGCCAGCCAGTCCAGCCGCACCCGGCCGCCGCCGCTGCGACCGGTCTGGAACAGGAACGACACCCACTGGTTCTCGGCGTTCCAGATCACCACGGGGGCGAAGATCGCAAGCGCGACCAGGACGGCGATCCATGGCGCCGGCCGGGCCAACCAGACCCGCCGGCCCTTGGTGGTCAGCAGGAACACCAGGAGGCCGGCCATGATCAGCACGGCATGGTATTTCGACAGCAGCGCCAGGCCGAAGCAGACCCCCGCGGCCAGCCACCAGCCCCAGGCGGCGCCGGGCGAGATCTCCTCCGGCTCCGGCACCACCACGCGGGCGGTGCAGTAGGTGGCGGCCAGCAGGAACAGGAACAGCGGCCCATCCGGCTGGACCCAGCTGCCGACGCTGACGAAGAACAGGGCCGAGAGGTTCAGCAGCAGCGCCGCCCACACCCCGGCCCAGGCCCCGAACAGGAAGGCGCCGAGCCGGTACATCACCCAGGTCGAGACCGCGAACATCAGGACATAGGGCAGCCGCAGCCACAGCTCGGCGTCGCCCAGCCCGACCATCGCATGGGTCAGCCACAGGAACAGCGGCGGCTGGTCGAAATAGCTCAGCGCGAAGAAGCGCGCGGTCGCGATGTAGTAGGATTCGCCGTTGCCGTAGCCGATTGCCCAGGACAGGGCAAACCGCAGCAGCCCGCCCAGCAGGATCAGCCACAGCATCGCCCCTTGGGGGGTGTCGAGCCGCGGCCAGCCGGCGGACCCTGCGGATCCGGGCCGGGACTTCGCGGCGGGAAAAGCGTCGGTCATCGGAATTCCCAGCGGCCCGGCCCCGAGGGTCGAACCGCAACCTTAACGAGTTGTGGATCCGGCGATCCACCGGCGCGCGACCGCGCTTCATACCAGCCCGGGCCGTGGTCGCCCAGCAGGATCATTCCGGCCAGGACGCGCCGCCTCGTCAGAGCAGCGCCCCCGCCGCCGCCCACCAGCCGTGGCCGGCCAGAACCGATGCCGCCGCCCGCGCCGCGGCCGGACTGTCGAACAGCCCGAAGCAGGTGGCGCCACTGCCCGACATGCGGGACAGCCGGCACCCCGGCTGCGCCGCCAGGGCCGCCAGCACCTCGGTTACCGCCGGCACCAGCCTCCCGGCGGGTTCGGCCAGGTCGTTGCCACGGTCGGCGAGCAGCCGGCACAGCCGGTCCAGGCCGGGCCGCGCCTCCGCGAACCGGGCCTCGGGCGAGAAGCCGCCCTGCCGGGCCTTGAACACCGCCGGCGTCGACAACGGCACGCCGGGATTGACCAGCAGGATCGGGATGCCCGCCAAGTCCGGCCCGGGATCGAGCCGCTCGCCGACGCCGCCGAGCCAGGCGGTGCGGCCATCGAGGCAGACCGGGACGTCGGCACCGAGGCCCGCGGCGACCTCGCGCAGCCGCGGATCATCCGCTGCCAGATCCCAGATCCGGGCGAGGCCGCGAAGCACCGCCGCGGCGTCGGCCGAGCCGCCGCCGATCCCGGCCGCCACCGGCAGTCGCTTGTCGAGGGTGATCGCGATGCCGTCCGGATGGCCGGTGGCGGCCGCCAGCCGCCGCACCGCGCGCAGCACCAGGTTGTCGTCGCCCGCCGGAACCGCGCCGGCGAAGGGCCCGCTGACCGCCAGGCTGGGTGCGTCGGCCCGGGCCAGGGTCAACGCGTCGCTGACATCGGCGAACACCACCAGGCTGTCGAGCAGGTGATAGCCGTCGTCGCGCTTGCCGACGACGTGGAGATAGAGGTTGACCTTGGCCGGGGCGGTGCCTGACCAGACCTCGCCGCCCTGCGCCATGCTCAATTGGCGGTGACCGGGGCCGGGGCGTTCGCCGGCAGGCCGTCGGCCAGCTTCTGCTCGATCTTCTCCTTGGGCGGATCGCCCTCGGTGGTGCGCAGCGCCGCCTCCCACTGGTAGCGGGCCTCGACCTTGCGGCCGGCCCGCCAGTAGGCGTCGCCGAGATGGTCGTTGATGGTCGGATCCTCGGGCTTCAGCGTGATCGCCTTCTCCAGCGTCTCCACCGCCTTGTCCACTTGGTTGGTCCGGTAATAGACCCAGCCCAGGCTGTCGATGATGTAGCCGTCATCCGGCGTCAGATCGACCGCCTTGCGGATCAGGTCCTCCGCCTCCTTCAGGTCCTTACCGCGGTCGAGCAGGGAGTAGCCGAGATAGTTCAACAGATTGGCGTGCTGGGGGTTGAGGGCGATGGCGCGGCGCAGATCCTGCTCCGCCCGATCGAACCGGCCGCTGCGCTCCAGCGCGATGCCGCGGCGGTAGAGGAAGGTCCAGTCGATCTCCTCCAGCCGCTTCTGCCGGCGCGCCGCGTCGTCATAGGCGACGACCGAGGAGGCGAATTCCTGCTTGGCCCGATAGAGGTCGCCCAGCCGGAGATAGCCGGCGGCGCTGTCCGGCCGTTCCGACACCAGGTCGCCGGCCAGCGCGATGCCCTGGTCGTAATCGTCGAGCCCTTCGAGCGCGAGGGTCTCGCGCAGCCGCGCCATCCAGCCGGCCGGGGTGTTGTCCGGCAGCGCCTCATAGGCGGCGATCGCGTTCTTGTACTGCTCCTGCCCGGCCAGGATGTCGCCCAGCAGGATCTGCGCCACCGGGAAGTCCGGCCGCAGGTACAGCGCCAGGCGGGTGTAGATGAGGGCGGTGTCGCCGCCATCGGCCTGCCGGTCCTGGCTGACCGCGCTGGCGATGTAGAACAGCGCCTCGGCCAGCCCGTCGCTCGGGCTGCCGATGATCGGCTGCGCCCGCTCGCCCTTGTCCAGCCGCTGCGTCGCCGGCTCCAGCAGCAGGTTCTCGCCGTTCTGGTCGGCGAAGCTGCTGTAGAGGGCGCGCGCCTTGTCGCGCTGGCCTTGGCGCTGGTAGACGCTGGCCAGCCCTTCGACCAGCCGCACCGTCTTGCCGACGTCGCCCAGTGCCTCGTAGGCCTTGGCGGCCCCGTCGAGATCGCCGAGGTAATCGAGCAACAGGGCCTTCTGGATCGCGCCCAGCGCATCCGGCCGGGCGCCCTTCAGCAGCGGATCCAGGCTGGACAGCGCCGCCTTGCCGTCGCCCGCCCCGATCCGCAGCCAGGCCGAGATGATCGGGGTGATCGACTTGGCGGTGCCCGCCGTCTCCACCGTCTTCAGCCGCGTCAGCGCGTCGCGCCACTTGCCGGCCTTGACGTCGTGCAGGATCAGGGTGATCCGCACCAGCTGGTCGGCGGTGTCGGCCGTGTCCAGCCGGAGGGCCAGCTTGGCCGCGCCTTCGACGTCGCCGCCGGCGAGGGTCAGGGTGAAGCTGCGACGCAGCAGGCCGAGATTGTCCGGGTCCTCGGCCAGCACCTGGCCGAAGAACCGGCCGGCGCTGGAGAGGTCACGCGCCACCAGCGCATGGCTGCCCGAGAGATAGGCGCCCGACACGGTGCGGGGATCGGTGGCGGCCTGCGCCGCCATCGGCCCGAATGCGGTCGCCGCGAGACAAGAGGCCAGTAGGGTGGTCCGCCAGACGGTCATGCGCGTCCAATTCCGCCAAAAGGGCATTGATCCCCCGAAGCTAGGGTGCCCGGAGGTCGCAGGCAATCCTTGTTCGCCGCGACCATTGGGCCCATCCGCCCCCGAACGACCGGGCGGGGCGGCCACTGCAGCCTTGTGCCCCCTTAAAAAAACGCTACAGTCGCGCCCGTCGGTGAGACAATGAAGGCACCCGCGCGGCCGTGACCGGTAAATCGAGCTACACCTACGAAGACCTGCTGTCCTGCGCCCATGGCGAGCTGTTCGGGCCGGGCAATGCCCGGCTGCCGCTGCCGCCGATGCTGATGATGGACCGGATCACCACGATCAGCGACCAGGGCGGCGCCCATGGCCGCGGCGAGGTCGTGGCCGAGTTCGACATCCGGCCGGACCTCTGGTTCTTCGCCTGCCATTTCGAATCCGATCCGGTGATGCCCGGCTGCCTCGAGCTCGACGCGCTGTGGCAGCTGCTCGGTTTCTTCCTCGGCTGGACCGGAGCGCCGGGCCGCGGCCGGGCGCTGGCAACCGGCGAAATCAAGCTCACGGGCCAGGTGCTGCCGAGCGCCAAGCTCCTGACCTACCGGCTCGACCTGAAGCGCGTGATCAACCGGAAGCTGGTGCTGGGCATCGCCGACGGCAGCGTCGCCGTCGACGGCAAGACGATCATGGAAGCCAAGGATCTGCGGGCCGGCCTGTTCACGTCGACCGAAGCGTTCTGACGTACGGCGGAGAATGATCATGCGACGCGTAGTCGTCACCGGGCTCGGCGTCGTCTCGAGCATCGGCAACAATCAGGATGAGGTCACGGCCAGCCTGCGCGACGGGCGGTCGGGACTCGTCGCGGCGCCAGAATACAAGGAGCTGGGCTTCCGCTGCCATGTCCACGGCACGGTCAAGCTCGACCCCGCCGACCACATCGACCGGCGCGTCCTGCGCTTCATGGGGCCGGGCGCCGCCTACAACTACATCGCCATGGCCCAGGCCATCGCCGATGCCGGGCTGGAGGAGAGCGACGTCTCGAACGAGCGCTCCGGCCTGATCATGGGCTCCGGCGGCCCGTCGACCTCGAACCAGGTCGATGCCGCGGACATCACCCGCGAGAAGGGGCCGAAGCGCATCGGCCCCTACATGGTGCCGCGCTGCATGTCGTCGACCAATTCGGCGACGCTGGCGACGCCGTTCAAGATCAAGGGCGTCAACTACTCGATCTCCTCCGCCTGCTCGACCTCGGCGCATTGCATCGGCAATGGCGCCGAGCTGATCCAGTGGGGCAAGCAGGACATCGTCTTCGCTGGCGGCGGCGAGGAGCTGCACTGGACCCTGTCGGTGCTGTTCGATTCGATGGGCGCCTTCTCCTCCCGCTTCAACGATACGCCGCAGACGGCCAGCCGGGCCTATGACCGCGACCGCGACGGCTTCGTCATCGCCGGCGGCGGCGGCACCGTGGTGCTGGAAGAGCTGGAGCACGCCAAGGCGCGAGGCGCCAAGATCTATGGCGAGCTGGTCGGCTACGGCGCCACCTCGGACGGCTACGACATGGTCGCGCCGTCGGGCGAGGGTGCTGTGCGCTGCATGCGCCAGGCGCTGGCGACGGTGGACGGCCCGGTCGACTACATCAACACCCACGGCACCTCGACCCCGGTCGGCGACGTCACCGAGCTGGGCGCGATCCGCGAGGTGTTCGGCGACAAGGCGCCCAAGATCAGCTCGACCAAGTCGCTGTCCGGCCATTCGCTGGGCGCCGCCGGGGTGCATGAGGCGATCTACAGCCTGCTGATGATGAAGCACGACTTCATCGCCGCCAGCGCCAACATCGAGAACCTGGACCCGGCGGCGGAAGGGTTCCCCATCGTGCGGCAACGCATCGACAATGCCGGGCTGACCACGGTCCTCTCCAACAGCTTCGGCTTCGGCGGGACCAACGCGACGCTCGCCTTCAAGCGGTACGCTGCATGACCACGACCTCGACCGAGACCCGGACCACCGGGCTGATGGCCGGCAAGCGCGGCCTGATCATGGGCGTCGCCAACAACCACTCGATCGCCTGGGGCATCGCCTCGTCGCTGGCGCGCGAAGGGGCCGAGCTGGCCTTCACCTATCAGGGCGACGCCTTTCGCAAGCGGGTGGAGCCCCTGATCCAATCGATCGGCGCCAGTTTCCTGGCGCCTTGCGACGTCGAGGACGACGCCTCGATCGCCGCCCTGTTCGACCGGCTGGCGGCGGAATGGGGGTCGATCGACTTCCTGGTCCATGCCATCGCCTATTCCGACAAGGAAGAGCTGAAGGGCCGCTACCTCGACACCACGGCCGACAACTTCAGCCGCACCATGCGGATCAGCTGCTACTCCTTCACCGCGCTGGCGAAGCGGGCGGCGGCGATCATGCCGAACGGCGGCAGCCTGCTGACGCTGACCTATCTCGGCGCCGAGCGGGTGATGCCGAACTACAACGTCATGGGCGTGGCCAAGGCGGCGCTGGAGGCCAGCGTGCGCTACCTCGCGGCCGATCTGGGCCCGCAGGGGATCCGGGTCAACACCATCTCGGCCGGGCCGATGCGGACCCTGGCCGGCAGTGCCATCGGCGACGCCCGCTACGTGTTCCGCTTCAACCAGCAGAACAGCCCGCTGCGCAAGAACGTCACCCTCGACGAGGTCGGCGGCGCAGCCCTGTACCTGCTGGGGCCGCTGTCGACCGGCGTCACCGGTGAGGTGCACCATGTCGACGCCGGCTACCACGCCATCGGCATGCCGCCGGCGCCGCGCAACAGCGAGGCCGCCGAGGTTTAGTCGCGCCAGGGCGGGCTTCCCCACCCGCCCCACGGGAGGAGGAGCCATGGCCAAGCAGTTTCCGGAGATCTCGCCGGCGCTGCAGGAGTTCATCCTGCGGCAGCGGGTGTTCTTCACCGCCTCCGCCGCCACGACCGGGCGGGTCAATGTCTCGCCCCGCGGCACCGATATGCTGCGGGTGCTGGGACCGAATGCGGTCGTCTATCTCGACCTGACGGGCAGCGGCAACGAGACCGCGGCGCATCTGCGCGCCACCGGCCGGCTGACCGTGATGTTCTGCGCCTTCGAGGGCGCGCCGATGATCCTGCGGCTGTACGGCGCCGGCCGGGTGCTGCGCCGCGGCGGCCCGGACTACGCCCGCCTGCTGGCAACGGAATACGGCGGCACGGAGCCGCTCGGCGCCCGCCAGATGGTGCTGCTGGACATCGATCTGGTCCAGACCTCCTGCGGCTTCGGCGTGCCGCTGTTCGACCATGCGGGCGAACGGCCGACCCTGGCGCGCTGGGCCGAGGCGAAGGAGAAGCAGGAGGGGCTGGAGGCCTATCGCCGGCAGAAGAACACCCGCAGCATCGACGGGCTGCCGACCGGCCTGTTCGAGGAGGACCCGGTTCCGGTCGGGTGACGTTCCCGCAGGTCGGGTTCGCAATTGCGAACCCGACATCGATCCGTCGGCAAGACGTTGGGTTCGCAAGGCGAACCCAACCCATGTTCACCCCAGGCTCGCCGCCAGCGCCTGGGTCAGGTCGGCGATCAAATCCTCGGTGTGCTCGATGCCGATCGAGACGCGGATGGTGGCGTCGGAGATGCCGATCCGCTCGCGCGTCGCCTTGGGCACGCCGGAATGCACCGTGGTCGCCGGGTGGCAGACCAGCGATTCGGTGCCGCCCAGGCTGACCGCCAGCTTGAAGATCTGCAGCGCGTTGAGGAAGCGGAAGGCCTCGGCCTCGCCGCCCTTGATGTCGAAGGAGAAGGTGGTGCCGGCGCCGGTGCATTGCCGTTCGAACACCGCCCGCTCCGGGCTGCCCGCCGGCAGCAGCGAGGGGTAGTAGACCTTCGCCACCTGCGGATGCTCGTGCAGGAACCGCGTCACCGTCTCGGCGCTGCGGCAGGCCGCGTTCATGCGCAGCGACAGGGTCTCGAGCGACCGCGCGATCATCCAGGCCGAATGCGGGTCGAGCTGGGTGCCGATGGCGCCGCGCAGCAGCTTGACCTGGCGCACCTGGTCGCGGCGGCCGAGCACCGCGCCGGCGACGAGGTCGCTGTGGCCGCCGACATATTTGGTCAGTGAATAGACCACGATGTCGGTGCCGTGCAGGATCGGCTTCTGGAAGATCGGGCCCAGCAGGGTGTTGTCGCAGACGATCACCGGCATATGGCCCTGCTTCGCCCCGATCTCGTCGGCGATGCGGCGCATCAGGTCAAGGTCGACCAGGGTGTTCAGCGGGTTCGACGGCGACTCGACCAGGATCACCGAGACCC
>Ga0207639_10003597_pt1 | contig 10414 bp, 11 predicted proteins | sample KBSCornC32_FD_184299 | JGI IMG/M metagenome (GOLD analysis project Ga0207639, IMG submission 184299) | Corn rhizosphere microbial communities from Kellogg Biological Station, Michigan, USA - KBS Corn C3-2 (SPAdes) (version 2) | ecosystem: Host-associated > Plants > Roots > Rhizosphere > Soil ...
CGGTCGCGGAGTTCAGGCTGGGTATCACTTGCCATAGCAACGACCGCGGCCTGCGTATGGATACCGGCGACTGGCTGGCTGATCGTGATCCGCTACTATCTCAGCTAGGACGAAGATGGCAAAGGAGAGCCGCATCGCCGTTGTTATTCCTTGCTACCGGGTACGGCAGCACATCCTGGGCGTGCTCGGTCGGATCGGCACGGAGGTGTGGCGCATCTACGTTGTTGACGATTGTTGTCCGGAGCAAAGCGGCGCTTTGGTCAAGGACAGCGTGACGGACCCGCGGGTCGAAGTGTTGTTCAACACTGAAAATCTCGGCGTCGGCGGAGCGACGCTTAACGGCATGCTCAGGGCCGCCGCGGACGGGGCCGAGGTAATCGTCAAGATCGATGGCGACGGGCAGATGAACCCCGAACACATTCAGCAATTCGCCGACCCGGTCACCACGGGGCTTGCCGACTACGCGAAGGGCAACCGGTTCTTTGACCTCGACGGCGTCGCTGATATGCCGCCCGTCAGACTGTTCGGCAACGCCATGCTGTCATTTCTCGCCAAGATGTCGACGGGCTATTGGCACACCATGGACCCCACCAACGGATACTTCGCCCTGCACGGCAGCCTTGTGGGCGTGCTGCCCGTGACCAAGATCTCTAAACGCTACTTTTTTGAGTCCGACCTGCTATTTCGCCTGAACGTGCTTGGGGCCAATGTCGTCGACGTCCCGATGCACTCGAAATACGGCGAAGAGGTCAGCAGCCTGAATCCGCTGAAAGAGATCCCCAACTTTGGGGTCGCGCATGTGCGCAACTTCTTCAAGCGCATCTTCTACAACTACTTCCTCAGGAATTTCAGTATAGGTTCTCTGGAACTTGTGATCGGCCTGGTTCTGTTGATCTTTGGCGTGATCTACGGATTGACGCACTATGGCACGAGCGTTCCGGCGACCGCCGGAACGGTAATGATTGCGGCGCTGCCGATCATCATTGGTGGGCAGCTGCTGCTGTCGTTCTTGAACTACGACATCCAGTCGGTGCCAACCTCGCCCTTGCACCTTCGGCTCAAGCGCATAGCCGTGCAGCCGATCTCGATCGACAAAAAGCCGACGGAAGCACAGCGTGCCCAAGATTGACCCAAACTACCTCCTCGTTGGCATCGTCGTGGCCGTGCTGGCGGTCGGCCAAATCACCTTCAAATATGCGGCAAAGCAACTGGTCCCGGCCGACGATCTCGTCAGCTTCGTCTCTAGAAACACGGCGGCGCTGGGGTTTGTGGCCGCGGCGCTGGTGCTCTATGCGCTGGCGACGGTGGCCTGGGTGCAGGCGCTGCGCTATGTGCCGCTGTCGACTGCCTACATGTTCAACGCCGCAGCGTTTGTCCTCGTGCCCTCGGCCGGCTTTCTACTCTTCGGAGAGGCGTTGCCGCGCTTCTTCCTTCTGGGGGCCGCGGCCATCATCGGTGGCATCGTCCTGATCTCGCTGCCCTAGTCAGCCGTCTGACACCGGCGGCAGGAACAATCCCGTACCCGCATTCCACGAGTGCGACATCGTCGCGAAAGCCTGCGCGTACTGCGTACCGCGGAGGCACCCGCGGAGGCGGTAGAGGGCGGAGTAGTAGTCCATGTAGGGGAAGGAGCTGAGGCCGCGCGCCAGCTCGTATTGGAGCGCCGCTTCGTGCCAGGGTTCGAACCCTGGCGTCACGTCGACGAGGTAGGTCGGCTTGAAGTCTTCGTCGTCTTCCCAGTTTTCGCCGAACAGCAGGAGCTGCGGGTTGTGGGCCGGCAGACCGAGTTCGATCGTCGGCAGGGCGGCGAAGAACACGGCGTTCTTGGTGACCTCGGAGGCGGCAGCATGGTCCTTATGCCAGGAGCCGCGCCAGTGCGTGATCACCACCTCGGGCTTGAGCTCGCGGATGACTTTTGCGACTGCCAGCGCCGTGTCGTCGTCGTTCTTGAGCAGCGTGTCGGGATAGTCGAGCGTCCGCCAGGCAATGCCGAGCTTTTCGGCGAAGCGGCCGGCCTCCTCCTTCTTCTGCGCCGCATAGAGCTGCGTCGAGAGGCAGCGGTGGCCCTGCTCGCCCATCGTCAGATGGAGGAAGGTCACGGCCACGCCCTTGCTCGCCGCCACATAGGCGAGAGGCCCGGCGATCACCTCGGCATCGAAGGCATGGGCGCCGACGACGAGGAGCGACTTCGCGCCATAGACCTGTTGCTCGATCATTTGGTGGCTCCCGTGGTGCCGATGCCTTCGCGGATTTGCCGCGCGAGGATGAGATACATCGCGAGGACTGGCGCAAGCGAGATGCCGAGCGAGGCAAAGATTGTGCCCCAGTCGGTGCGGTACTGGCCGATGAAGCCGGCGATCGAGAGTGGCACGGTCTTGTTTTCGTCCGAGAAGATGAAGATCAGCGGGAAGAAGAAATCGTTCCAGACGGCGATCGACGTGAAGATCGCGACGATCGACACCGCCGGGATAACCATCGGCAGGATCACCTGGAACAGGATTCGGACCTCCCCTGCCCCATCGATCCGCGCGGCTTCCTCGAGCTCGCGCGGCAGCGTGCGCATGAAGTTGGCGAAGATGAAAACCGCGAACGGAATGCGGACCGCGATGTAGACGAGGACGAGGCCGAAAAGGTTGTCGATGAGCCCGAGCGCCTTGACCAGGTTGAAGAGCTCGACCGAGGCGAGGCGGATCGGCAGCATGATGCCCGCGAGGAAGAGGAGCAGCATCCACGGCCCCCATTTGAGGTCGTAGCGGCTCAACGGATAAGCGGCCATCGCGGAGACGAGGATAGTCACGATCACCGCGCCGACGGTGATGATCAGGCTGTTGACGAGGTTGCGGCCAAGGTTGAGCGTGAACCAAGCGTTGGCGAAATTGCCGGCGTCCCAGCGCGGCGGCAGGCCGAGCGGATCGGCGTAAATCTCGGCCGTCGATTTGAAGCACGAGATGACGAGCGCGTAGAGCGGCAGCAGCACCACCACCGTCCAGAGCAGCAGCACGACCCAGCCGGGGAGCGTCTTGAGGAAAGCGGAAAACCTCATCCGCGCACCGTGGCGCGATCGAAGGCGCGAAGGAGGAGAATGGTGCCGACAGTGACGATGAGGAACAGCACCGTGCCGAGCGCCAGCGCAAGACCGATGTCGGTGATGCCGGTCGCCCCGACGGAGCCGAAGGCGAGGCGGTAGAAGAACGTCACCAGTAGATCGGTGGCGAAGTTGGGCTCGCCCTGCACGCCTTCCATCACATAGACGATGTCGAACTGGTTGAAGGCGTTGATGAAGGTCAACGTCGTCACCGAGCTGATCGCCGGGATCATCAGGGGCAGTGCAATCGACCAGAGGATGCGCGCCGTGTTGGCGCCATCGATCCGCGCCGCCTCGAACACTTCGGTCGAAATCTGGCGGAAGGCCGCGGCGAAGATCAGCACCGGCAGGCCCATCCAGTTCCAGGCGTCGATCGCCATCAGCACCCAGAGTGCATAGGTCGAATCCGAGAGGACGGTGAGGCGCCCCTCATGCAGGCCTGCCGAATTCAGCAGCCACTCGACGAGCCCGTTCGGCGCGAGCAGCAGCCGCCAGAGCACGCCGACGATGACGGGACTGAGAACGGCCGGAAAGAAGAACACCGACTGCAGGAACAGCCCGAATTTCTTCCGCCAGAAGAGGAGGTAGGCGAAGATCAGCCCGACGGCGTCCTGGAACACCATGATGCCGAAGAACCAGGCGACGTTGTGCCAGAACGCACCGGTGAACCGCGCCTCGTTGGGGAAGACGAAGAGCCGCGCGAAATTGCCGAGGCCGATGAACCCCATCTGCCGCAAGCCCCGCCACTGGAAGAAGCTGCCCCAGAGCGACACCACCAGCGGGTAGAGCACGAACAGCGCGTAGATGATCAGCGCCGGCAGGATGAAGCCGATCGCGGCGAGATGGAGCCGTCTCTGTCTCGATCCGAGTCTGGCCATCGCTATAACTGCTCGTCCTGCGTCCGCGGCCTACCCCTGACTCCTCCCCACAAGGAGGACGGAGACGTTGGGGCAGCGTGAACGCGAGTGTAGAGGCTGCGCTGTCGTGGACCGGTATGCATCGATCTCCTTCCGGAACTACCGCCTAACACCCGTCATGGCCGGGCTTGACCCGGCCATCCAGCCGGAGTCGCCCTAAGCTAGGCGTTGGCGATGCCCACTGCACTCCACCTGCATCGCTGCCGCTCAAACATTGGAGCGGCCGTTGGATGGCCGGGTCAAGCCCGGCCATGACGGCAGAGAGGTTGGCGACCATCGTCTCCCTCCCCCTTGCGGGGAGGGGGTGACGAGCCGCCTATGCAAAGGTCCGGTGGACCTTTGCCGGCGAAGAACGCCCGTAGAGCTACGCTCGTAGGGCTGGCGGGTGGGGGTGGGCCACAGACGCCGCGTCTGCGGCCCATCTGACATTACCTCACGCCTGCGGCTGGAACCACGTGCTGACGCCGGCGTCGATATCGGCCGCGAGCTTCTCGGGCGTCATCTTGCCGGTGACCATGTCGATAATCTCGGCCTGGATGATCGAGGAGGCCGTCGGCTGCTGCCAGCGGTAGCCCACGAGGCTGAGATAGGGCGTCGAGTTCTGCTGCATGGCGATCATCGCCGAGAGCACCGGATCGGTCGACTTGATCTCGGGGCGCGCCGCCGGCCAGCCGACCGAATCCGCAAAGAGCTGCGCGAATTCGAGCGAGGCCATCCAGTTCAGCACTTTGAGCGCCGCGTCCTTCTTCTGGCTGGTCTGCACGAGACCATAGGAGCCGTCGCAGAACGCCGACACCACTGGGTGCGGGTCGGCCGCATCGCCCGGGAACGGGAACACCGAGAATTTGAGGTTGGCGTTCTGGGCGCGGAAGCTGCCGTTCTCGAACGAGCCGCCGAGGAACATCGCGGCCTTCTCGTTGACGAAGAGCTGCGTAGCCGCGGTGTAGTCGGTGCCGGCAAAGCCGTCTTCGTAGTACGGCAACAGGTCCTTGAACCGCTGCAGCGCCGCAACGAATTTCGGGTCGGTGAACTTCGCCTGGCCCTTCATCATCTTGTCGTAGAAGTCTGCGCCGTAAACCGACGGCCCCAACACGCCGACGCCGAGCTCAAGCTCCCAGCCCGATCCGTTCGCGCCGCCCGTGGCGATCGGGATGATCCCCGCGGCCTTTAGCTTCTCGCAGGCGTCGGTGAGTTCCTTGTAAGTCGTCGGAACTTTGACGCCGGCCTTGTCGAAGAGCGCGGTGTTGTAGAAGACGCAAAGGATCGGGATTGAATACGGCACACCGTAGAACTTGCCGTCCGACTTGGCCACCGCGCCGCCCGAGGCCGCCTGCGGCATCGTCGCGATCTCTTTTACCGTGTCGTTGAGCGGATCGAGGTAGCCGGCTTCGACCAGCGGCTGCAGCTCGCCATAGGCCTTGAGCTGGGCGATATCCGGTCCCTTGCCGCCGCGAAGCGCCGTCGAGAGCCGGTTCTGGTAATCGGCGTCGGCGGTGAACTGGAGGTCGACCTTCACGTCCGGGTTCTTGGACTCGAACACGTCGAACATCTTGCGCATCGCGACCTGGTCGTCAGTGCGCCAGCTCCAGAGCGTCACGGTGTCCGCCGCGTAGGCCGCCTTGGGCAGCGCGGTGGCCGCCGCGATTGCGATCGCGGAGGCGCCCACGCCTTTGATGAAGGTTCTTCTGGTCGTCATGATCGTCTCTCTCCCACCTTTGTTTTCGCGCTTTCGCGCCTGCCGTCACGCTAGTCCGAGACGAGCCGGCGCGTAAAGAGGTTATAACGTCATAAGGCCGGCACCTTTGGCCTGAGCCTGTTCCCATCTTCCCTCTCCCCCTGCGGGAGAGGGTCCGGCAGGGGGTGAGGGGTAAGCCGCGAACTCAGGATTGGCGGCCAACCCCTCATCCGGCGCTGCCGCGCCACCTTCTCCCGCGAAGGGAGAAGGAAGATCGGCACGTCGCCGTCAGCCCTCCCCCGCCATCGATTTCTTGAACTGCGGCAGGTGCTTCTGCTGCGCCTCGATCATCCGCTCGCGATAGACGCCGTAGATCATGTCGGTGTCGTGCAGCGTCACGCCCGGAATGGTCGGCGAGGCAAAGACCGGTAGCTCGATGCCGCGCTTGGCAAGCTTCTGTGCCGTCTGCGAAATCAGCTCGTGCATCATGATCATCGCCAGGACCGTCGAGGAACCGGAAACCGGCCGGCTCCATCCCTCGATAGGCACGATCGCGTCCTCGACCGGCGCGCCGGTATCGATGACGATGTCGGCGGCATGCGGCAGGCGCTTGCCGGAGCTGTGGGTCGCCGGCTTGCTGGCGTTGGATTTTGCCGTGATCGCGATGACGGTCAGCCCGCGCTTCTTGGCGTAAAGCGCCGTGTCGATGCCCGACGAGTTGCTGCCCGAGTGGCCAAAAATCACGATCGTGTCGCCGACGTTGAGCGGCTGGTGATCGAGGAATTTCTCGGCATAGTTTTCGGTGCGCTCGAGCCAGAGCAGCTCGCGCACGCCACCGGCGCCGAGCACGTTGTGCCACATGACGCGCGGGTCGGTCAGCGGATTGAACCCCACATAGGAGCCGTAGCGCGGAAAGGTTTCCTGCACCGGCAGCACCGAATGGCCCGAGCCGTAGAGATGGACGAGGCCCTTGTTGGCGAGCGTATCCGCCATGGCGGTCGAGGCCTTGTCGAAGGCGTCGGCGTTGGCCTCGCCGGTCTTTTCGGCGATCTCGACGAGCTTGCTGATGTAGAGGGTGGACATGTTCACTTGCCTTTCGAACGCAATAGTCAGGTGTAAAGGGTGGAGCGGATCTCGTAGCGGTCGGCCCGCATGGTCGAGACGGTGAATTCGAACGGACCCTGCGCATCGAACGCGATGCGCTCGACGACGAACGCCGGCGTGCCGGGCGGCTGGCCGATGAGCTCTGCATCCGCCTCGGCGACGAGCCCGACGCGATAGACTTCGTGCGCCTCGGCGGGGGTGATGCCGTAGCGCGCCTTGAGCGTCTCATAGAGTGAGCCCATGTTGCCGGCTTCGTTCTCGAGCCCCGGCACGCGCGCCACCGGCAGGTGCGCGGTCTGGATGCCGATCGGGGCATTGTTGCCGAGCCGGAGGCGGCGGAGCTTGACCACCGCTTGCCCCTGCTCGATCTCGAGGGCATCCGCCATGTCGGGCGTCGCCGGCACGATCTCCGCAGCCAGCAGTTTCGTGCCGACCACGAGCCCGAGCGTCACCATCTCCTGCGTGAAGCTCGTGAGGCCGCGCGCGCCGGCGACGACCGTTGCACTGCGCACGAAAGTGCCGCGGCCGTGCTCGCGGCGGAGCAGCCCCGCTTCCTCAAGGTTGCGCAGCGCGTGGCGGAGCGTGATGCGCGAAATGCCGAGCAGCGTGCCGAGGCGATCCTCGTTTGGGATCTGCGCGCCGGTCGGCCATTCGCCCTTCTCGATCAGCGCGCGCAACGCCTGCTCGGCCTGGTGCCAAAGCGGCTCCGGCCGGCGGCGGTCGGGTTTTACGAGCCCTTTGACCTCAACCATCGATCGCTCCCCAATCGGCGCCCTGTCGTCCGGCGATACCTGCGCCGATCAACCCGGCCTGCGGGCCGAAGGCGCCCGCTCGAATCTCGATGCCTTGGAGGTGTGGCGGCAATTGCCGGTCGAGCGCCTCTCGCACCATCGGGGCGAGCAAATCCATCTCGGCCGCAACGCCGCCCGTGACGACGATGATCTCTGGATCGAGCAGCCCCACTGCCCCGGCGAGGGACGTGCCCAGCACTTGCATCGGCCGCTCCAGTGCGCGGATAGCCGCGGCATAATTCTGCCGCGCCGCCTGGATCAGCGCCGGGCCGTCGCGGAGGTTGATGGAACGGGCCGCGGCATCGAGCGCTGTGCCAGAAGCATGCCGCTCGAGCCAGCCATGGCGCGGATCGCCCTGGTCGGTGATGTCGGCGCACGCCCAGCCGAACGAGCAGGCGCCGCCGCGGCTGCCGCGCACGATCCGCCCGCCGGCGAGGACAGCCGAACCGATGCCGGTGCCGATCGAAACGAGGAGCGCATCCCGACGGCCCTTCGCCGCCCCGGCCGTCGCTTCGGCGAGGAGGGCAAACTGCGCATCGTTGCCGAGCGCGATGCCGGTCGCCGGCAGGGCGTCCGAGAAGTCGAGCCCATCGAGGAAGGCGAGCTTGGGGATCCAGGTCGCGACGGCGCCCTGCGCCAGCCCCGGCACACCCATGCCGATATCGGTTGCGCCATGCCGCTGCATCAGCAGGCGGATACGCGAGAGCAGCTCCTCGCGGCTCTTGGGCGCCGCCTCGTGCTCGATGGCCCCCGGCATGCCGTCGGCCCCGACCGGCGCGGCCCGCATATTGGTGCCGCCGAGATCGATCGCCACAACCGTCATCCCTTGACCCCTGTGCTGATGATCGAATCGACGAAGAACCGCTGCAGCAGCACGAAGAGCACAAGTGGCGGCAACACCGCCATGGTGGCGCCCGCCATGACGAGGCCGGTGTTCATCGCCCCGCGGTTGTAGGAGAGGAGGCGCGAGAGGCTGATGACGATGGGGTACTGGTCGGTGTGGCCCTGCAGCACCGTGAGTGGCCAGAGATAGCTGTTCCAGTGGTAGACGAAAGCGAAGAGCGCCAACGCCGCAATGGCCGGCACGACGCTCGGCGCGACAATCGAAAACACGATACGAAGCTCCGAGGCGCCATCGATCCGTGCCGCGTCGATCAGGTCGTCCGGCACGCCCTTGATGAACTGGCGCATCAGGAAAATGCCGAAGGCGTTGGCGAGGTTGGGGACGATCACCCCCGCAAGCCCGCCGTCGATGTGGAGATAGCCCACCATCCGGTAGAGCGGGATCAGCGTCACGATTGGCGGCAGGAACATCGTCGCGATGACCCCCGCGAACACCCACTCGCGCCCGCGGAATCGGTATTTGGCGAAGGCGAAGCCGGCAAGGAGGCTCGTGAGCAGGATGCCGGCGGTGGTGATGGTCGCGATGATCGCCGAGTTGAGGAACGACCGGCCGGAGTCGATGACGTCCGCGACCTTGCCATAGGCGTCGAGGTTTGGTGTCGCCGGCAGCCACACGGGTGGCGTCTGCATCGTCTCGGCCGGCGTCTTGAGGCTGGTGAGCACCATCCAGGCGAGCGGAAACGCTGCCACCACCGCGACCACGACGATTGCCGTGAGCACAAACCAGTCACCCGCCATGGGCTTCTGGCGGAAGAGGCCGCGCCCGCTCGGGATATCGGACAGCGCGAGGGTCATTCGTCCCCTCCCCGCCGCGCCAGCGCGAAGAGCGCGACAACCGTAACGATCAACGCCAGTATCAGCGTCACCGCCATCGCCGAACCCAAGCCCCCTTGCGAGCGTTCGATGCCGACGCGGCGGATGTGATAGGTCAGGACGTTCGTTGCCCCGACCGGCCCGCCCTGCGTTATGAGCGCCACCGGCTCGAACACCTGCACCGCGTTGATGACCGCGATCACTGCCGAGAACAGCAGCGTTCGTCGCAGCAGCGGCAGCGTCAGCCGGCCGAAGCGCTGCAGTGCGTTGGCGCCGTCGATTGCCGCCGCCTCATAGACTGAGCCGGGAATCTGCGTGAGGCCCGCAACCGCCAGCACGGTGAAATACCCGACCTGCTGCCAGACATTGAGCAGCACGATCGAGCCAAGCGCCGTGTTGGGCGAGGAGAGCCAGGTCGAGCCCGGCAGCCCAACCCAGCCGAGGATCTGGTTGATCGGCCCTTCGCTCGGCGAATAGAGCTTCGACCAGACCAGTGCCACCGCGATCATCGGCACCATGTAGGTGGAAAAGAGGATGGTCCGCAGCACCACCCCAACCCGCACCCGCTGCTGGTAGACCAGGAGCCCGAACAGCACCGAGAGCGGCAGGAGCAGCACCACCGAGCCGAGCGTATAGATCGCGGTGTTGACCAGCGCGCCCTTGAAGTCGCGACCGACCGATGTCGGGCCGAAAATGGCGGAAAAGTTGTCGAGGCCGACGAAGCGCGCCGTGTCGAACCCGGTCTCGGTCGACCAATCCTGGAACGCCAGCCAGACGGTGAGCAGCATCGGCACGACGATGAACACGCCGAGCAGCACCAGCGCCGGCGTGAGCATGAGGGTGACGGATGGGATAGAGTTCTGCCGATTCATGCTGCGGCCCGGACCTCGCCCTTCGACAAGCTCAGGGTGAGGTCCTACCACAGCGCCCTCATGGTGAGCCTGTCGAACCACGAGGGCGTGCCGGGCGCGATTGACCTCTCCCCCCATCGTCATGGCCGTCCCCGGACTTGATCCGGGGATTGACCCGGCCATCCAGCCGAACCTTCCCCATCCTGGGGCGAGGCGTCCGCCCGAGTGCCGTCCGACGCTACGAATTCGCTGCACCATTTGTTGGATGGCCGGGT
>Ga0207639_10003598_pt1 | contig 10413 bp, 9 predicted proteins | sample KBSCornC32_FD_184299 | JGI IMG/M metagenome (GOLD analysis project Ga0207639, IMG submission 184299) | Corn rhizosphere microbial communities from Kellogg Biological Station, Michigan, USA - KBS Corn C3-2 (SPAdes) (version 2) | ecosystem: Host-associated > Plants > Roots > Rhizosphere > Soil ...
AGGCAATTGGCCGCGATCCGCGATGCGAAGGCGCTGGCCATGACCCCGCCGCCCATTCGCGGCCTGGGGCAATCCAACGGCTTCACCTTCGAACTGCTGAACACCGGCGGCCTCAGCCGTGACCGTTTCCTCGCGCTGCGCAACCAGCTTATGAAGGCGGCGGCGAATGATCCCAAGCTGGCGGGCGTACGTGCCGCCACGCTGGAGGATACGCCGCAGCTCAAGGTCGACATCGACTCTGAAAAGCTCGCTGTGCTGGGCCTGACGCAAAGCAGCGTCGACAATGTCCTGAGCGCCGCCTGGGGCAGCACCTACATCAACGATTTCGTCGACCGCGGCAGGGTGAAGCGTGTCTACATGCAGGCTGATGCACCCTATCGCGCGCTGCCGACGGACCTCGACAACTGGCAGGTGCGGTCCAGCACGACCGGTGAAATGGTGCCCTTCTCGGCCTTTGCCACCACCCACTGGACAATGGGCCCGACGACCGTGTCGCGCTATAACGGTCAGTCATCCTATGAAATCCAGGGGCAGGCTGCGCCCGGCGCCAGTTCGGGCGAGGCGATGGACGAGATGGTGAAGCTGCAAAAGCAGCTCCCTGCGGGCACCAGCTACGCCTGGAGCGGCCTCTCCTATCAGGAACAGCTTTCAGGTGGACAGGCGCCGTTGCTCTATGGCCTGTCTGTGCTGGTCGTTTTCCTCTGCCTCGCCGCACTGTATGAAAGCTGGTCGATTCCTCTCGCGGTGCTGCTGGTCATTCCGCTCGGCCTGATCGGCGCCGCGCTGGCGGTGACGCTGCGCGGTCTGGAAAACAATATCTACTTCCAGGTCGGCCTGCTCACAACCATGGGGCTGGCGGCGAAGAATGCGATTCTGATCGTCGAATTTGCAGAGCTCGCCTATCTGCAGGGCAAGGACGCCATGTCCGCCGCGCTGGAGGCCGCGCGCCTGCGCTTCCGTCCGATCCTGATGACATCGCTCGCCTTCATCGCGGGCGTCATCCCGCTGGCCACCGCCACAGGCGCCGGCGCACAGAGCCGCGTCGCCATCGGGACCGCCGTGGTCGGCGGCATGCTGACCGCGACCGTGCTCGCCATCTTCTACGTTCCCCTCTTCTTCCTGACGATCATGCGCATCTTCAGCCGCAAGGATCCGCCGCAACCCGCCGCTCCCGCTGCGGAGGTTCCGGCATGTCGCCATCGGGACCGCCGTGGTCGGCGGCATGCTGACCGCGACCGTCCTCGCCATCTTCTACGTTCCCCTCTTCTTCCTGACGATCATGCGCATCTTCAGCCGCAAGGATCCGCCGCAACCCGCCGCTCCCGCTGCGGAGGTTCCGGCATGAAACGCACGCTCTTGACCCTGACTTCGGCTGCTGCGCTGTCGGCCTGCAACATGGCGCCAACCTATGTCCGGCCCTCGCCCCCGATTCCCGCCACCTTCCCGGCTGACGCCGCCTATCCGTCGGCGACCGCCACGGAAAGGCCGGGCCTGCCGTGGACAGCATTGATCAGCGATCCACGCCTCAAGGCGGTGATAGAGCGCGCCCTTGCCAATAACCGGGACCTGCGCGCCGCGCTCGCCAATGTGGAGGCCGCCCGCGCCCAATATCGGGTCCAGCGCGCCGCCCGACTCCCCACCGTCACCGGCTATGCCGCTGCCAGCTTCGCCCGCCGCAACGACGACCGCCAGAATGCCGCTGCCAGCTTCGCCCGCCGCAACGACGACCGCCAGAACAGCTACAGCGCCGATATTGGCTTCAGCGCGTTCGAGATAGACCTGTTCGGCCGGGTGAAGAACCTGAGCCGCGCAGCACTCGAATCCTACCTCGCGACGGAGGAAGGCGCGCGCGCGACCCGCATCACGCTGATCGCGGAAACCGCCACGGCCTACGCCACCTTGGCCGCTGACCAGGAACTGCTGTCGCTGTCCCGCCGGACCCTGGCGAGCGCCGAACAAACACTGGCCCTTACCCGTTCGCTGAATGGTGCGGGGCTGACCGGCAAGCTGGACGTGCATCAGGCCGAAACCACGGTGGAACAGGCACGCAGCGATATTGCCGCCAATGTGACGCAGGTGGCGCAGGACCGGAACGCGCTCGACCTGCTGGCGGGCGCACCGGTCGAGGACGCCCTGCTCCCCCAGTCGCTTGAAACGCTCACCGACGGCATCGCGAAGACGCCGGCAGGCCTCTCCTCCGACGTGCTGCTCCAGCGTCCCGACGTGCTGCAGGCCGAACATCAGCTGAAGGCCGCCAATGCCAACATCGGCGCGGCGCGTGCCGCCATGTTCCCGAAAATCAGCCTCACGGCCGCCATTGGCGTTGCGAGTTCGGCCCTCTCCTCCCTCTTCACCGGCGGCGGTTTCGCCTGGTCCGCCGCGCCTTCGGCCAGCATGCCGATCTTCGGCGGCGGCGCGCGCGGCAATCTCGACTACAGCAAGGCTCAACGCGACCTGTATCTGGCCCAATATGAAAAGGCGATCCAGACGGCATTCCAGGAAGTGTCCGATGCGCTCGCGCGGGAGGGTACGATCGACGAGCAGCAGGCTGCACAGCAACGTCTGGTCCTCGCCAGCCAGCGCAGCTATGCGCTGGCCGAGGAACGCTATCGCGCGGGCATAGATACTTTCCTCAACAGCCTGACCAGCCAGCGGAGCCTCTACAATGCGCAACAAAGCGCGATCGCGACCAATCTGACGCTGATCGCGAACCGCATCCTGCTCTATCGGGTCATCGGGGCGGATTTCAGGGAAGAATGATACTGCTGCCGGCTCCCTTCGCTCGCGAAAGGCGCTGGCATGTCCTACCCTTTCAGCCTCAGCGGCAGTCCGGCCGCCATCAATATGACCTCATCGCACAGGGCTGCCATCTGCTGGTTCAGCCATCCTGACTCATCGCGAAACCGACGGGCCAGAACATTGTCCGGCACGATCCCCAAACCCACCTCATTGCTCACCAGAACGACAGGGAGGGGACAGGCCGCAATCGCCTCGGCCAGCGTAGCCCGCGCCTTCGCCACATCCGCTTGCGCCAGCATCAGATTCGTAAGCCAGAGCGTCAGGCAATCCACCATCACGGCGTCGGCCCGCAGCGCCGCTTCCGACAGGGCGGAGGGCAGATCCATCGGCGCATCGATCGTCCGCCAGCGGCTTCCACGTTCGCTTCGATGGCGGGCGATGCGCTCCTCCATCTCCGGATCAAAGGCCTGCGCCGTCGCGACATAGGCGAGATCGCCAATAGCAACAGCCTCGCATCGCTCCTGCGCAAAGCGGCTCTTGCCGGATCGACATCCGCCCAGCACCAGCATCCGCTTCATCCAACACTCTCCCATATCGCGGCCAGGACCCACAGCAGCAGGCAAGCGCGCAAGTAGATGCCGAGCGCCGTCCTCATGCTGTGGACGTCCGCCTCTCCGCCCGTCCCTATCCATGGCTTGTCGTGCAGAACGCCCTCATATTGGACTGGCCCCGCCAGCCGTATGCCGAGCACACCGGCCATCGCCGCCTCCGGCCATCCGGCATTGGGCGAGGCATGCCTCCGCCGATGCCGCCGCAGCACGGCCCATCCGCCACCGCCAGCGATGCACAGGATGACGCCCGAAAACCGTGCCGGCGCCCAGTTCAACAGATCATCGAAACGGGCCGCAGCCCAGCCGAAATCGGTGAAGGGCGCTTCCTTGTGCCCGATCATGCTGTCGGCCGTATTGACCGCCTTATAAGCCCATATTCCCGGCAGCCCGAGCAGCAACAGCCAGAAAAGCGGCGCCACGACGCCGTCGCAGAAGCTCTCCGCCAGGCTCTCTATGCCGGCCCGCGCCACACCGGCTTCATCCAGCGCAGCGGTGTCACGCCCCACGATCCGGGCCACGGCCCGTCGCGCGGCATCCAGCTCGCCTCTTTCCAAAGCGCGGACAACGGGCAGCACATGGACATAAAGGCTGTTCTGCGCCAGCGCCGGCCAGGCCGCGAGCGCCAGCCCCAGCCAGGCCCAGGGGCCGCCCCAGCGGCGGATCGTCCATTCCAGCGCCAGACCCATGCCTCCTCCCGCGCCGAGCAACAGCAAGAGGAGGGCAAGTCCCGTCCAGCGACGTAGGCGGCCGTTCAACCGACCCTGGTTCCATCGCCGCTCCACAGTGCCGATGATCCGGGCAAAGCCGCCCACCGGATGGCCGATCCGCGCATGAAGCCAGCCTGGCCAGCCCAGTCCCGCATCCATCATCAGCGCCGTCACGGCCACCGGCTCAAACATCGGCCAAAGCCTGGTCCAGTCGGGCAAGGGCAGCTGCATCGGCGGGGAGGCCGAGCCGCAGCCAGCGCCTGTCCTCATCGAAGGGGCGTGTCAGGATTGATCGGCGTGCCAGCCCGTCGAACAGGGCCAGGCCGTCATCCACTTCCACCAATCGGAACAACGGGCATCCGCCGCGCCCCTTCAATCCATGCCGCGCCAGCACGCTGTTCAGCTTCGCCGCCTGCTCCTCCAGGGTCACGACCGTCTCGTCGATCCAGTTCCGGTCCCGATAGGCCGCGGTACCAAAGGCGATCGCCGCCGCGGAAACGGGCCATTCTCCCATCATCCGGCGCACCTGCGCGACAACCGCCCGCGGTCCGAGCAGAAAGCCCAGCCTCACCCCGGCCAGCCCGAAGAACTTGCCGAAGGACCGCAACAGGATCAGCCGCCGCTCGTTCCCCACCATGCCCGCCAGGCTGCATGCCGGCACGGCGTCCGCATAGGCCTCGTCAACGATCAGCCATCCTCCGGCATCTTCCAGCCGATCCAGCCATTGCAGCAGGCGGGCCGGCGGCAGGATGCGGCCATCAGGGTTGTTGGGATTGGCCAGCAGCAGCGCCATAGCTTCGCGGGGCGGCTCCTCCCCTGCGCGCATGGGGGCGCCCTGGGCGAAAATCTCCCCATGAGTGCGATAGCTGGGCACCAGCCAGCGGCCGGGCATGTCCAGCATCCGTCCGACCAGCCGCAATCCCGCCTCGCTGCCCGGCAGGGTGCAAAGATGGTCGGGATGAACCCCGAAGCAGGCCGCCGCCATTGCCTCCATCGCCGCCAGATCATGCGGATCGGGCAAATGCCGCCAGTCGACGGCCAGATGATCGCCCCCCGGCCATGTGAACGGGCTGATCCCGGTCGAAAGGTCGATCCAGTCATCGCCGCCATAAAGGGCGCGCGCGTCGGCCAGGCGGCCGCCGTGGGATGTGAAGGCGCTCATCGCGCCGACACCATCGCCAGCAACAGCGCGCTTTCCAGCAATTCGATGCCCGCGCCATGCCCGTCACCTGAAATGCCGCCGATCCGGGACCGCAACCATAGTCCCCAGAGCGGAATCAATGGGATCGCCGCCAAAAGGGCGGGTTCCCGAAGACACGCCACCAGCGCCAGCATCGACCAGAGGACACACGGTTCCGGCCGCCAGCCTGCGCGAAAGCGGCTCGCCAGCCCTTCGTGAAGCGGCGGCAACCAGCGCGTCCAGAATAACGGTCCGATACGCGCCACCATCGCCACGACAGCGAGCATCCAAAGTGGAAAGCTCTCCAACCACGACCGCAACAGCACCAGCTTGGCCAGCAGTTGCAGACCGATGGCGACCGCGCCGAAGCTGCCGATATGCGGATCGGCCAGCACGGCGGACAGGCGCGTCCGGTCGCCATGCGCTGCCCCTGCCGCATCTGCTATATCGCCCAGTCCGTCGAGATGCAGCGCGCCGGTCACCGCGACCCAGGCCACCAGTCCGGAAAGAGCGCCCACCCATGGATCGATCCGCATCCCCAGCCCGGCGCCGCCCGCCACGATCAGGCCGACCGCCATGCCGGTTGCCGGCAACCAGCGGATCGCGGCCGCGAAATCATGCTCATCCACATTCAGGGCGGGCAATGGCAGGCGCGTCATCAATTGCATGGCCAGGACCAGCCGCTTCATGTGATCAGGCCCATAATCTGTGCCGACCGGCTCTCCGGCCAAACCCGCAGGCTCAAAATCGCGCCATAGGGCAGATCCACCGCCCATCCCTTCCTCACGTCAAAGCCGCACAGCACGGCCAGCGCCGCCCGCATCGCCCCGGCATGGCAAACCACCAGCGCCGGCTCACCAGATGCACTCAGCGCCTCGCCGATCCGGGTGCAGAGGCCAGTCCAGCTTTCCCCACCCGGCGGCGGAAATCGATCCGGATCATCCCAAAATCGCGCCAGGTCGTCCGCCGGAAGGCTCGTGGGGTCCGTCCCCTCCCAATCCCCGAAATTCAACTCCCGCCAGCGCGCATCCACCCGGTGTTCGATTCCGCGCTCCGCCGCGATGACGGCGCCCGGCACTCGCGCTCTGGCGAGGTCCGATGTCACCAGCCGGGCGAAATCCAGCCCCCGCGCCCGCTCGACGCAGAGGGCGATGCCCTCCGTTTCCGGCGGTGCGTCCAGATGACCGAGCAGACGCCCGGCAAGCTGCGGCGCGCCATGGCGCATCAGATGGAGGGAAAAGACGCTCACAGGGCGCTGGCCACCGCAGCTTCGGCAAAGCTCGCCATGTCCCGATGCGCGGCAAGGGCGGAGCGGACGATCTGCGCCGCGACCGCCGCACCACTTCCCTCGCCCAGCCGCATGTCGAGCCGCAACAAAGGTTCCAGTGCCAGCGCAGCCAGCAGTCGCTGATGCCCTGCCTCCGCCGACAGATGAGCCGCCAGGCAGTGGCCGGTGATCGCCGGGTTATCCTTCGCCAGCGGCGCGACCGCCGCGCAACCGATAAACCCGTCCAGCATCACGGGAACGCGCCGCATTCGCGCCGCCAACACCGCTCCGGCCAGTGCCGCGATCTCTCGCCCGCCCAGTCGCCGCAGGGTTTCGAACGCATTGATGCACTGCCCTCCATGCACGGCGAGTGCCCGCTCCACCGCATCGGCCTTGCGTATCAATCCCTCGCCGTCCACGCCCGTGCCGCGCCCGATCCAATGACCCGCCGGACCGCCGAATGCCTGGGCGCAGAGCGCCGCGGCCGGCGTGCTGTTGGCAATGCCCATTTCGCCCAGCAGCAGCAGGTCCAGCCCCGCTTCCACCACCGCCGCGCCCGCATTGATCGCGGCCAGGCAATCGGCCTCGCTCATGGCGGCCTCGACACAGATGTCACCCGTAGGCCTGTCCAGATCGATCGCGACCACGGTCAGTTCCGCCCCACAGGCCTGGGCCAGCGCATTGATCGCCGCTCCGCCATGATGGAAATTCGCCACCATCTGCGCGGTCACCTCGGCGGGATAGGCGCTGACCCCCCGCGCGGCCACGCCATGATTGCCCGCGAAGATCGCGGCGCGGAGGCGCTCCGCCACAGGCCGCTCCCGGCCCTGCCAGCCAGCCATGAACAGGGCGATTTCCTCCAGTCGCCCCAAGGAACCGGCGGGCTTCGTCAATATGGCCTGCCGCGCCGCTGCGGCATCGATGAACTCTGCATCCGGAGCCGGCAAATCCTTCAGCGCCGCGGCGAAGGCCATGCTGTCGCTGAACCGGATCATGAGCAGACAAAGCCTTCGGGCGGCGTCCGGACGATGAAATGCCCCTTAACGCCCTGCGGCCAGTCGGCATAGCGCACCACGCCCTCTTCGCTTTCGGCATGGCGCACGGCATAATCGAGGATCGCGCGCGCAGCGTCCTCATCCGGGGTGAAATCGCCCAGCACATAGCCGACCTTGCCGGTCCCGCGCACATGCACCGTGCAATGGCGCTGACAGGCGAAGAGGCAGGGCATGTCCTGCACGGCGATGCCCGCATAGGCGGGATCGCCGTCGCGTATCTTCTGCATCGCCTGCGCCAGCAAGGCGCCGCCCCGCCGCCCCGCCGCATCCTCCCGTTGTTCCGCCGAAAGGCGGCAGGTCGAACAAACGACCACCGAAGCCCCAGGCCCCACAGGCCGCAACATCAGCGATGGCCCCGCAAAAAAGTCATATCATTTCCTCCAGCCCCGACGGCATATGCCCTGTCGGGAACCGCGCGGGAGAGGACTGGCCGGCATCGGGCAGGCGACAGAACTCCCGTGCACGGCCGCGCCGGCAAGGCGATGACTGTCGCTCGGCGAGGATATCCCCGTTCGTCCGGCACACCCTGTCCGGCCGAAGAACGACCGCGTCAGGCAGGTCTCCTGGCTCACGGGTCGACGCTTTCCGGCCGCCTTCTCGAAACCCTTGGTTCCAATGGCGCGAGGGCTGGATCGCTCGCCGCTTACAGTTGCAGGGGCAGCGCGGGCGTTCCACCCAACTTCCCTTTTCATCCCCTGACGGGGAACCTGTCGCACTGGCGCTGATAAGACTGCATCATCCCCTGACGGGGAACCTGTCGCACTGGCGCTGATAAGACTGCATTCTCCCGATCGCAAGGTCGTAAAAGGCGAAGAATTCACCGACCCGCAGCGGTGCGCCGATTTGCGATGGTTACACTTCTCTTCACTCGCCCGAACTGCTATCATCGCCCGTAATAAGGGAGAGGAACCATGGCGATTCTGACGCGATGGATGGATTGGTTCTGTCAGTTGTTCGCATGCACCGCTGAAAATGAAATGCGGGTCAACGGCCTGATTGCACATGTTTCTTCCGACAGCGACGACCGTTAACATCCCATAGCGGACGCGGGCTGTCGCATTCGTCGCCGTGGATGGAACGGCGAGTCTCCTTCGCGTGTATTATGGCCATGTTGGCCAATGATTTCGGTACCACGCTCGTCCGCCTTTTGCTCGCAACCCTGCTGGGCCTTGCGCTGGGATTTGAGCGGGAACGTCACGGTCATGATGCGGGCCTGCGTACCCATGGACTGGTGTCGCTGAGTTCGGCGATGCTGACTTTGTCAGCACTGGAACTGGCGGAAGCCCATCAGGACAGCGATCCGATCCGCGTCGTTCAGGGTCTTGCCCAGGCAATCGGCTTCATTGCAGGTGGCCTCATCTTCGTGCGCGGCGGCGATGTGCGCAACATGACGACGGCCGCCAGCCTGTGGATGGCGGCAGCCGTCGGGATCACGGCAGGAGCCGGCCAATATGTGCTCGTGCTTGCAGGATCGCTGATCGCGCTGGTCCTGCTGTCCCTGCTCCTCCTGATCGAAAAGCGCATGGGTCGGCGCGAGAAGGCGGACGACCCGGAAAGCGGTTCCGTCACCATGCCCAATCGTCGGGGGTCGACGGTCCCCAAGCGTGACGGCTGAAGGGGCCCGTCGCATCGCCGCCTTCAGCGACACCTCCGTTGCGCGCATGGTCGCGATAGGAGAAGAGGCGAGCGACGCGGGCGGAAACCCTTGTTGCGATTCGCGCCATGATATGGTGCAGGGTTCGCTCCCGAACCGCTTGAGGAAAGAGCAATGAGCAAGGATATCATCATCGCCGGCTATGCCCGCACCCCGATGGGTGGCTTTCAAGGCGCGCTCTCCGGCGTTTCCGCGCCGGAACTGGGCGCCGTGGCGGTAAAGGCGGCGGTCGAGCGTTCGGGTGCCGCGCCGGAAGCCATTGACCGCATCTATATGGGCTGCGTCCTGCCCGCCGCGCTTGGGCAGGCGCCCGCCAGACAGGCGGCGCTCGGTGCAGGTCTCCCACAGTCCGTCGAAGCGACCACCGTCAACAAGATGTGCGGTTCCGGCATGCAGGCGGCGATCATGGCCGCAGAAGCGCTGAGCTCGGGAACCGTCGATATCGTCATTGCGGGCGGCATGGAGAGCATGACCAATGCACCCTATGCCCTGCCCAAGCATCGCTCCGGCGCGCGCATCGGCCATGACCGGATCATCGACACGATGATGATGGACGGGCTGGAGGACGCCTATGACCGCGGCAAGCCCATGGGCGCCTTTGCCGAGGATACGGCCCGCGACTATCAGTTCACGCGCGCGGAGATGGACGCCTATGCGGTTGAGAGCCTCGCTCGCGCCAACGCCGCGATCGCCAGCGGCGCCTTCGCTGGGGAGGTTGTTCCGGTGACGGTCCGGACGCGTGGCGGCGAGGTCCAGGTCGACAAGGACGAGCAGCCCGGCAATGCCAGGCCCGAGAAGATTCCTTCCCTGAAGCCTGCCTTTGCCAAGGACGGCGCGATCACGGCGGCGTCCTCCGCCTCCATCTCGGATGGCGCGGCCGCGCTGGTGCTGACCCGTTCCGACGTCGCGGAGAAGCTGGGCCTTGCAAGAGAAGCGCGCATCGTCGCCACCGCAGCCCATGCCCATGCTCCCGCGCTGTTCACGACGGCCCCGGTCTTCGCGATCCGCAAGGTGCTGGATAAGGCCGGCTGGTCCTCTGGTGAGGTCGACCTCTACGAAGTCAACGAGGCATTCGCCGCCGTCGCGATGATCGCGATGCGCGATCTCGACATCCCGCACGACCGCATCAACGTCAATGGCGGCGCCACCGCGCTGGGGCATCCCATCGGTGCCAGCGGCGCGCGGATCATTGCCACGCTG
>Ga0207639_10003602_pt1 | contig 10403 bp, 8 predicted proteins | sample KBSCornC32_FD_184299 | JGI IMG/M metagenome (GOLD analysis project Ga0207639, IMG submission 184299) | Corn rhizosphere microbial communities from Kellogg Biological Station, Michigan, USA - KBS Corn C3-2 (SPAdes) (version 2) | ecosystem: Host-associated > Plants > Roots > Rhizosphere > Soil ...
GCTGTACCGCCGCGCCGCCATGATCGTCGCTGTTTCCCAAGGGGTTGCGGAAGACTTGCGCGGCTTGGGTATTCCGGATGATCAAATCCGTGTCATACACAATCCGGTTCACCGGGATCGCTTGCGCTATCTCGCGGGTATCGGTCCTGTTTTGCCCGGACTAGAAGGCGCGCCTTACGTCATCGCGCTTGGCCGCCTGACGAAGGCCAAGGACTATCCCACTTTGCTGCGGGCTTACGCCGCCAGCAAATTGCGGCACAGTCACCGGCTAGTGATCGTCGGCGAAGGCGAGGAGCGCGCCAAACTGGAGGTTGTCGTTCGGCAGCTCGGAATCACCGAGCGCGTCTTATTTTCCGGGGCATTGGCTAACCCGTACCGGGTGCTCGCCGGTGCGTCCTTACTGGTGCTGTCGTCCCGCTGGGAAGGATACCCGAACGCACTGCTGGAGGCGTTGGCGCTCGGAGTTCCCGTGGTTGCAACGGATTGTCCGCATGGTCCACGCGAGTTGCTTGAAGACGAGCGCCATGGACGCCTTGTTCCCATCGGCGACCCGCGTGCATTGGCGCAAGCCATGGTGGATGAGTGCGGGCATCCCGCGAACTCTGCCGAAGAGGTTATCGCAGCGCATGACGCCTGCTTCGTCGCGTCTCGCTATCTCGACGTGCTGGATGGCGTTTCGCCAGAGCTTGCGGTATGAAAATACTCCGCCTGCAAATCTTGCGCAACGCAGCCTACCTGTTGCTGGTCGCAACGGTCATCGTGCTGGTCGTGATTTGGTGGCCCGTGTTGGCCAAGATTTGGCGCGAGCAGGCTTTGACCTTCTTGGGTGCCGTTGTCGTGATGGTTTGCGGGACGCTTGTGCAGGCACGCAATTTTCTCGTATTTCTCGACACCAAGCATTCGGTCCGTTTGTGGCGCTTCGCACAGATCTGGGCATTAAGCGCGCTGGCCAACTACCTGGCGCCGCTGCAGCCTGGAATCGCTGTTCGGGTAGCGTGGTTGTCGCGCCGCGGTGTCAGTGTTCCCGCGGGGTTACTTGCAACATGGCGCCAGCTTGTAGCCAGCGTCTGGATCTCATTGGTGGGACTGGCTGTCGGCCTTCTGATGACGGGCGACCACCGTGGACGCTGGCCGGCGCTCGCGCTCGGGGTAGTATGGATAGGGACGTTCGCCGTGCGCAAATTGTGGCTAAGGAGGCTGTGTCGATTACAGCGACCAGCATGGTTGGCTCGCCAAAAAGGACTCTTGCATCGCGCAGCCAGTGGTATTGAATCAAGGGGATTGGCGGGCGTCGTTCTGCAATATGTGCTTGGAACGCTAGTTTTGTATTGGGTTTACAGCCGTTTTGGCGCGTCAATCGGCGTGGGTCAAGCATTGATACTGGCGTGCCTTGTTTATATTTCGTCCATGGTCGCCGTGCTGCCGGGAAACTTTGGGGTGATGGAGGCGATATACATGCTTGGTGGACATGGATTCGGGTTGAGCGTGACGCAACTTGCCGCACTGGCTTTGCTGTTGCGGGTATCAAGTATCATCAGCAGTGCTTTGCTGGCGTTGAGCGGAGTCGGTGTGCCCTCGAAGCTCCGCGCCGGTTAACTCAAGGCTTGGTAATGACGCCTTGTCCGGTGGCGAGATGCAAAACCCTGATGCCGTTGGCGGATGCAAGCGCCTCGGCGGCCCGTGTGGCGCCTGGACATGTTTTGAACCCATAGTCATCCATCACGATGACACCGCCTTTTACCAGTCGGGGATAGAAAAATTCGAGACTATCGCGGGTCGGCTGATACAGATCGACGTCGATGTGCACGACGCGAAACTTCAGATCCGCCACATCCTTGAAGCGCTCCGGGATCCAGCCAGGGAGTACGACGACCGAATCGTAGCGAGAGAGATTATTTCGCAAAGTTGCTTCCGTGGTTCTCAGGTCTCCAGCGGACCAAGGCATAACATCGACATCGATGTTTTTGTCGGTTTCGTCAGGATCGGAAAGCCCCTGAAAGGAGTCAAACAGGTACAGCTTTCCATGCGCTGATGCTTGTGCCATGAAGAATGCTGCGGTGCCGACGTAGCAGCCACATTCGGCCAGATCTCCGGGAAGTGCATTGCTGAGTTTCACGTATTCGCGGAGATTCCACTTTCTGTCCTGCGAATACGGATTGCCCGGCGACATACGATTGAAGTCATCCAGGAATTGCTTGTCTTCGCGCCACAGTTTGTAGTCATCGCTGATTGGGAAATCGCCAAATGTCGCAGCCAAGACGCGGGCCAGCTCTTGTCTTACGCGTCTTCGTTGAGCAGGAGTGCCTGCCACCAGCCATTTGAGGGCTCTCCCCAAACGCTTTACGGTGATCATTGCCATTAAGAACCTTCGTTGTTAGAAATATGCTCTGATAGATCCTTCGACAGTCTGAAAATAGTCACGTGCCGATGGATGGATTCAGACGAGAGAACACGAATTCGTTGCAACCCAGCCCGCGGGTGAGTGTCTGCCGACGCAAGTTGAAGCCATTGACCTTCAATTTGCGTTCGACATCTTCCGGCTTGGCGACCTCGAACGGGTATCCGCCCAGCCAATCTCGCCAGTCGTGAAACAGCGACATTCCGCGTTTTTGCGCGTACTCGCGCGAATGGGTGCCAGGCGTATGAAAATGTCTCAGGTCCTGCCACAGCGCGTACGCAGCGAATATCGGGTAGAACACGGCCCCGACCGACCAACGCCCGGGTGCGCTGCTGCAATAGAGACGCTTGATGGCGTGCCATACCCGCGAACGAAGGCCCTGATCGTTGTATAGGGCCAGCAGCAATGTGCCCTGCGGAGCAACGCGAGCGGCGGCGAACTCGATTGCGGGCCACATTGACCCCGTGTGGTGCAGGACGCCCCAGCTGTAGACCAGATCGAAATGTCCCAAGCTTGCCATGAAACTCGGATCGAGCGCGGAGCCCCGCTTGATTTGCCAGTTCGTCGTGTCGGGTGCGTAGCGCCTGCGTAGTTCTTCGGTGCAGGCCACTGAATCGGCATCGTAATCGAAGGCCACCACGTCAGCGCCCAACTGACGCATCACCAAACTCGACAGACCGCTTCCGGATCCAATGTCCAGCGCACGGACGCCATGCAGGTCATCGCGGCCGAGCGATTCGCATAGCCTCAGCCGAGCCTCATCGATGCGATGATCGTCAAGTGTCCTGAGGAAGGACCTCCAGTTGCGGCCAAAGGCAAACCGCAATTCCGGATCTTCGTGGCGGGTGGATTGTGCGATCGAACTCATGTCGCGATTTTACCAGTGCGACAACACGATGCCCGAGACTGTATCGATCACGCGCCCAACATCCACCTCGGATAACTTGGGCGACAACGGCAGGCTGACGGTCTGGCGGCCAATACGCATTGCCTTCGGCCATCGTTCCGGCTTCCATCCGAAGCGCCGCTGGTAGTACGGGTGTTCCGGCACAGACAGATAATGCACACCGGTGCCGATGCGTCGTGCATTCATTGCATTGAGGAACGCGTCGCGCGAGATGCCGCAGCGTGCCTCGTCCACCATGATGGTGAACAGGTGGTAGGCGTGCTTCGTGTCGGGGGCAGGCGGCGCGGGCAGGCCGATCGGCAAATCGGCGAAAGCTTCCATGTAGCGGTTCCAGATGGTTTCGCGACGTTGCCAGTTGCGCTCGACGCGCGCAAGCTGGTGGATGCCGATCGCCGCCTGCAAATCCATCATGTTGTACTTGAAGCCGGCTTCGACCACTTGGTAGTGCTTGTAGCCCTGATCCCCGAAGCGGTGCCACGCGTCCTTGCTCATGCCATGCAGCGCGAGCACCTTGGCCCGGGCAATGTGTGCTTCGTCGCGGCCGGCGATCATGCCGCCTTCGCCGGTCACGACGTTCTTGGTCGCGTAGAAGCTGAAGCAACCGAAATCGCCGAAGGTGCCCGCCTTGCGACCGTGGTAGTTGGTCTCGATCGCGTGCGCGCAATCTTCGATCACCATCAGGCTGTGCTTCCGCGCGATTGCCATGATCGCGTCCATTTCGCATGGCCGTCCGGCGAAATGCACTGGCAGGATCGCGCGGGTGCGCGGTGTGATGGCGGCTTCGATGGCGGCGGGATCGATGCACTGTGTCGCCGGATCCACGTCCGCCAGCACCGGTATCAGCCCCGCGTGGATGATCGCGTTCACCGACGCGCAGAACGTCATGGGCGTGGTGATGACTTCCGCGCCCGGCTCCAACCCTGCCGCGACCATGCTGACGTGCAACGCCGCCGTGCAGGAGTTCACGGCTGCAACTTGCGGCGGTTGCAGGCCTTGGTAAACGGCGAAGTCGCGCTCGAACTGCGCCACGCGCGGACCGGTGCCCAGCCACGCGGACTCCATGCAGGCGACGACTTCGTCGATCTCGGCTTGTTCGATCAGCGGGGAGCCGAAGATCAGGAAAGGTTGGTCGGATATGGGCTCGTTCATATGTCGCACTTGCATTCCTTCATTGCGATTTTGTGCGGCCTTGTTCCGCCAGCCGCTCCAGCGTGGCGATCTGTCCATCGAGGCGCCCGGCAAGGTTCATGTGCCGCAAGGCATCGATCTGTTCCCGCGCCTTTTCAGTCTGGCCGTTGCGCGCGTACAGAACTGCCAAATCGATGCGATAGGCGGATTCACCCGGGTCGCCCGCCACGGCCCGCGCAAGGTACACCTCTGCGAGTTTGTCGCTGTGCAGGGTGTCGCGCTGGAAATCCGCATATGCGCCATCCAAGCGTGCAATCGGATGCGGGCGCGACAGCGCCGCTTCGTACGCGCGTTGCAGTTGCGCGACGTCGAACTTGCAAATGTCGGCCTTGTAGCAACTGGTAAGCGAAATCAGCGCAGAGATGTCTTCCTGCCGGGTCGGCTGATCGCGCAGCTTGTGCACCATCGAATCCCAGTACGCGTCGTCGGCGCCTTCCCGGTGGTGGTCGACGATCATGATCAGTGCCTGGTCGGCCAGCGCCGAAGAACCCGGAATTGCAGCGGCTTGCCGCAGATATTTTTGCGATTCACGCAGCATGTCACCGGGCTGATAATTGGAGGCGATCAACAGCAAACGTCCGGCTTCGTAAACCGCCCGCGCGGATTCCGGGTGGCGATTGGCTTCGGCAACTGCAAGGCGCAGCGGGTTCGACCATTCCTGCGCGCGCAGATTAGTGGCGACTGCGAACCACGCGAGCGCAGCGAAAACGACGAATCCACGCAGAAGCGGCAACGCGATCTTCCAGCGCAGACCAAGCAGTAACACACCGACCGCCAACAGCACGCCAATGGATGCGAAGTACATGCGCTGCTCGTACACCAGTTCCAGCGGAATGATGGTGGCGGTCAGCAACTGCGCGGCGAAGAACCAGCCAATGCCCAGCGACACCAGCGGGCGTCGATTGCGAAGCCATATCGCGACCATGATCAGCGCCGCCAGCAGCAGGATGGCGCCGAGAGTCGTCCATGGGGTCAGCGGCCCGGTCGATATCGCGATCTCGTCGTGATACAGGCTCAACACCATCGGGTCGGGAAACAGCGTCCAGTGCAGATAATCCACCAGCACGCGCGGTTCGGTCAGCAGCCGCTGCGCAAGCGTGAAGTCACGGCCCGCGAGTGCGCCGGGGCGCAGGGCACCGTGTAGCAGCCACACGAATCCGAGCACGGCGGGAATGAACAGCGTGACCATGAACAGCGACCAGATGCGCTTGTCGGTCCTGCTTTTCCCCTCTCCCTTCGGGAGAGAGTGCCCCGAAGGGGCGGGTGAGGGTCCGGTTTCCGTGGACGATATGCCGAGACCCGTACCCTCACCCCCTGCCCCTCTCCCGGTGGGAGAGGGGTGCAAGGCGCTGCGCGAAAATTTCAATAGAATCCACTCCGCCAGGAACGCGAACACCGGCAGCAATACCGCGGTTTCCTTCGATGTCAGCCCCAGCACGGTGCCGAACACGATGCCTGCAATGGCCAGCGCGAACCCCCGCCGATCGCGACCGGTATCGGTTGCCGTCAGCATCATCCAGCGCCCGTGCAGGTACGCCCACAATCCGGCCAGCACGAATATCTGGCACAGGCTTTCCATCCGCTGCACCACGTACAACACCGCCATCAGGTTGATCGGCAGCAGCATCCACGCGGCACTGACGATCAACGCCAGTCGCGTCGCCGCCGCCTCGTCGATCACAGTGCTTTTTTTCCCCTCTCCCTCCGGGAGAGGGTGCCCCGCAGGGGCGGGTGAGGGTTCGGTCCCACGCGTGATTGAATCAGGTCCGAGAACCGTACCCTCACCCCCAGCCTCTCTCCCGACGGGAGAGGGGCGCATTCCACCAGCACGCCACCCCACCAACCGCAACAACGCCCGCAACATGCAAAACACCAGCACGCCGTTGATCAGGTGAATTACGATGTTGGTGACCTTGAACGGCCACGGGTCCCCTTTACCGAAATACCAGTTCGCCGAAAAAGTCAGCGAAGCCAACGGTCGGTGCAGAAAGCTCGACGGTGAAGACAGCGCCGAGTTCACCCATGCCACCAGCGTCGAATGCCCGCGCGTGATATGGATAGCCGTGTTGTCGACGATGTTCGGATAATCGTCGAACACCCAGCCGCCAGTCACGCCCGGCCAGTACACGGCGGCTGTCGCGATGACGGCTACGGCCAACAGCAGCCACGGCAGCCAATGGCGAAGGCGGGAATTCATTCGTTGCAAGCGCCTGTTTCCTTGGACTCGGCTCGCGCATGGTACCGAAACAAGCCGTGAGCGCTTCGTATTCGCAGGGTGGCGATGGCTTTCCCACAGGCGAGGCGCAACAGTTGCCAATGATCAACGCGACGGTTTTTGCGCCGCATGCTCCGCTTCCTGCTTGCGCAGGATCGCAATGTCCTCGTCATTGATGGCGCGATCATTCACCAGCAACCGCCGCAGCAGCGGCAGGCGCGAATAATCGGTGTGCTGCAGAGCCTGGATGGCTTCCTGATACAACCCGGCGCTGGCGAGGTATTTGGCTTCCAGCCGCGGGATCTCGGCGTCCGGATCATTGAGGTATGTGGCCTTGAGCTGCGCGATGGTGGCATCCAGGTCGCCCTGCGCCACCGCAAGTTCGCTGAGCTGGTAGTGCAGGTAACCGGCCGAGATGCCGTTGCCGGCGTAAACGGGATTCGACAACAACGCTTGCGCGAGCAACTTCCATGCCGCGGTATCGAGCGCTTGGCAGCGGCCCGACTGTGCCATCAACCGCAGCTGTTGCATGTTGTCGTACCCGTTGGCACTCCATGGCGCGGTCGCGAACAACCGCTTCATGTCTTCTACCTGCGCGGTTGTTGCCTTGCCCGCAAGGCAATCCATGTACAAATGAACCTCGGCCAGTCCCGTATCCAGCGGGTGCGACCGCTGAGTCTTTTCGATCACCTTGGTGGCGGCGTCGATCCTGCCATGCAGATACAACTGGTTGGCCAGCATGGTTTGCGCGCGGATCGAGTCGGGTTGCTGATGGGCCCATGCCACGGCCAGCCGATCCTCGGACTGGTACACCGCCGCGCTCAGGCCCGTGGCGATGCAGCACGCCACCACCCATGCGCCGCTTGCGATCAGCGTCAGCCTGCGCCATTCGAATGTGGCGATGCCGCAAAGCGCGATCGCTGCCGCCATGAACAGCCCGATACTGGGCGTGTAATTGCGATGCTCGAAATACAACTCCAGCATGACCGTGCTGCTTTCCAGCACCTGCCCGCCGAGGTACCACAACACGGCCAGCGACAGCAGCGGCCAGCGCTTGCGAAATACGATCGCGCCGATGCCGCCAACCACCACGCTCAGTAGGGCAGGCACGGTGGTCCATGGTGAAGTCAGCGTGCGCGAGACGACATAGCCGTCGTGGTACAGCCCATACACGCCGAATCTCGGCAGGAAGATTCGGCCGATGTAATCCCACAGCACGCGCGGTTCCGTCAGCAGCCGCTGGCCTTCCGTGAAGTCGCGAGTGAAACTCTGGCCCCATTGCGTCCAACCGGCGCGAATCAGATACGCCAGCACGAACAGCACGACCGGCCAGATCAGCAGCCGTCGCCACCACAGCAGGTTGCGCGGCAATCGCGCCACCCAAGCGCGCAACACCGTCGCATCCAGTACCAGTGCGAACAGTGGCAGCAGGATGCCGTTTTCCTTGCTGAGGAAGCTCAGGCCCATGCACACCCAGAGACCCAACACCATCCAGGAGCCGCGTCGAACAGGCGTCGCATTCTCGCGCAGCAATCCATGCAGATAGGCCAACAAGCCCAGCAGCAGGAACAGCGCCATCAGCAGCGTCATGCGCTGCACCACCAGCGTGACGCCGGAAAGCTGGATGGGGTTCAAGAGCCATGCGGCGGTCGCAAGCAGCGCCGCCAACTTTGCGCGCGAGGGTTCCGCGTCAGACCGGTACGCGCGCGCCACGACCAGCACCAGCCGGTACACCAGCAGTGCACAAACCAGGTGGATCCCCAAGTTGACCAGCTTGAACGGAAACGGGTGATCCGGCCATGAACCCTTCTGCAGCAGGAACGACAACATCGACAACGGCCGGCCCGGGAAGCTGCGCGGCTGCGAAAGGTAAATGCCGAGGTCCCGCCAGCTCGATACGTGGTCGACGCTGGTCAGCGCTGCGAGGTTCGGAAAATCGTCGAACAGGAATGGCCCGTGCAGCGCGGGCCAATACAGCACGCAGCACACCACCAGGACGATGACCAGCCCGATTCCCCAGCGGTACTTGCTCAACATGCGTGGCTATGCCCCAGTGCGGATGCCGCAGTATGCCGGAACAATATTTCCGCGCTGTACTTCCCGTTGCCTGTCAGCCGTGGAGAAGGCCGGCGGCTTCGCCGGGTTGCGCGGGCGCGAAGTTCAACGGCACGGTTCCGGCACGTATTTTTCCGGCACGTTGCTGCTGCACACCCAGACCGCACTGCCTGCGTTTTGCGGGTGTTCGAGCGTCAGCACCACTTGCTTGCTGCGCAGGTCGGGCGCCACGGTGCTGCTGCGGAAGAGTGCCGTCATGGTGCAGCCATCCGCCACGCTCGCGATGGTGACGCTGGCCACGTACTTTCCGGCATAGCTGGTGGGAGGCAGGATGCTGCCGTCGCCGGGGCCCGGACACGCTCCGGCCTGATGATAAAACGCGGAGACATCCGGCTTGATTCCGTCCGTGACAGATAGCGCCTCGCTGAACTGTGCTTTTCCAATCGAAGTGGAATACGCCGAAACGGCAATGGCAGCGAGGATCGCGATGATTGCGATCACCACCATCAATTCGATCAAGGTAAAACCGCGTTGGTTTTGCATGCTGGCCCCTGATGCCCATGCAGTCGCACTGCTCGCCGGTTTGCAAAAAATGCGCCAGTCGTTCGAGCGATACCGTATTCAGCGATGGGCGTTGCTCGCTACGTGATACCGATCACGCAAAGCGTCCCGATTTGGCACCAAAAAAAGAGCCCCTCGCGAGGAGGGGCTCCGGATAAAACGTACAAACTTGTGCCGTAGCTATCAGCGGCAGGTTTCCGGCTTGTACTTGTCGGCGACAGCTGCCGCAGAGCACTTCCAGGTGAAGTTTCCACCGGTCTGAGAGCCTTGAAACAGAACTGAAGCAGACTGCAACGGCTGAGAAACGGAGTTAGCCTTGAAAGCGACCGTGACATCGCAGGTCGCGCCGGTTGCAGCACTGCCGGCACCAATAGTCGCTGTGGCAACGTACTTGCCGGCGTAGCTGACCGCAGCCGGAAAGCCGTTGGCGCCGTTCGAAGGGCACGCGCCGTTCTGGTTCCAGAACAGGTTGATATCCGTTTCGACACCAGTCGCCACGGTGGTGGCTTCGGTGAACTGCGACTTGGTGATGTAGGTCTCGTACTGCGGAATGGCGATGGCCGCCAAGATCGCGATGATCGCGACCACGATCATCAGTTCGATCAGGGTGAAGCCTTTCTGCATGGATTTCATGGTTGTGTTCCTCTCGCTCGTTGGAAACTGGTCTACTGGTTGGGAATGCCCAAAGTGCAAGCCCCTGATGCGAACCCCCTGGCCAGCAGGGCCAGTGAGCCAGAAGCTCGGGTGGAAGGAAGCAGCTTTCATGCCAAACCCCGTGGCTGCGCCCCGGCGGGAAATCTAACGGCACCGACGAAACGCGCTTGCGAACCGGTTCACAGTTCGCCGAAATGCCGAGTTCACATTCGTTGACGCAATTCGACAGTGTGACGTGGCACGTCACTTGCGCTTGGCATGTCTTCACGAAGGCTCGCAACTGCTTGTCATTCCGGGCTGGCCGCACACTTCACCCTGTCGTCATTCCGGAGCCGTCCGCACACATCACCGTTGTCATTCCCGGGCCGACGCGGCTCGGCCTCATCGGAACCCGGAATCGGTTAGCGGGCCAAGACCGATTGGCT
>Ga0207639_10003603_pt1 | contig 10401 bp, 10 predicted proteins | sample KBSCornC32_FD_184299 | JGI IMG/M metagenome (GOLD analysis project Ga0207639, IMG submission 184299) | Corn rhizosphere microbial communities from Kellogg Biological Station, Michigan, USA - KBS Corn C3-2 (SPAdes) (version 2) | ecosystem: Host-associated > Plants > Roots > Rhizosphere > Soil ...
ATTTGGTTTTTCTCGATATTCAGATGCCGGAATTGACCGGCTTACAATTTATGAAGATAGCAGGCAAGCAGTGTAAAGTAATATTAACCACAGCCTATTCAAAATATGCACTCGATGGTTTCGAGCATGATGTGATCGACTATCTGCTCAAGCCTATTGCATTCGACCGTTTTTATCGCGCCGTGGAAAAGGCAAAAGAAATCATTTATAAACCAAGCATTCAATCAAGCGCTGAAACAAATACTGAATACCTTTTTGTAAAAACAGAACACCGGATACAAAAGGTCAATCTGAAGGATATTCTATTTGTAGAAGGTCTGCAGAATTACATCTCCATCCAAACTTCGAATGAACGGGTGCTTAGTCTGCAAACATTAAAAAAGATCGAAGAATCGCTTCCATTGAAGGACTTTGTGAGGGTGCATAAATCATATATTGTAGCTCTTAGGCATATCTCAGCAATCGAACGCAGCCGGATATTTATTGGCGATACTGTTATTCCTGTTGGTGATAGTTACCGGGAAGGGTTTTATGGGATTGTGGATAGATGATAATCCAACCTTGATTTTACAATAGGAAAAGTTCAAGCTATTTAAGTAAATTTGTATATGTCTCAAGTTGATTACAGGCTATACATTGAAGTTAACCCTGATATACGGTTCGGTAAACCTGTTATAAAGGGTACCCGAATTACCGTATATGATGTGTTACAATGGTTGGCATCGGGATTAACTCACGAGCAAATACTTAGCGATTTCCCCCAGCTAATAGAGGACCATATCTTAGCCTGTCTTGCCTATGCCGCTAATAAAGAAAGAATTATAAAGGTGGCATGAGTATACGTTTAATTGCCGATGAGAATAATTTCGTGGCGAATTAAAAAGCACCTCCCTCAATGGGATATTCTTCCTGCAAATGAAATCAAGAAAGGACAAAGATTATCTGATGTCTTTATCTGGAAGTATGCTACTGAAAATAACTATACCATTTTAACTTTCGATGAGGACTTCACAGAGATACAAAACCTACTCTCCTTTCCACCAAAAATAATCTGGCTGCGCACAGGTAATATTGGAACCGAAGAGATTTGTAGCCTATTGATATCTCTTGAGGAAGAAATAAATCATTTCCTTAGGAATGACGAATCAGGGATATACGAAATCTATATTTAAAATCTTTAAACAACAAAAAAACGCCATTGCTTTCACAATGGCGTTTTTAATATCAGCAAAGTCGGTTACGACATTTTTAGCTTTTTCTGGATATCGGCTACGTAGCCTTTGAATTTCTTATCAGTATCGATCAGGTCTTCTACAGTCTGGCAGGCATAGATCACCGTGGAGTGGTCGCGGCCGCCGAAGAAACTACCGATAGATTTTAGCGAGCTCTTGGTATGAGCTTTGGCCAGGTACATAGAAATCTGACGGGCCTGAACGATCTCGCGTTTACGGGTTTGAGATTTCACCATCTCGATTGGCACCTCAAAATACTCGCACACCAGGCTCTGGATATACTCCATCGAAATTTCTTTGGAAGAATTTTTTACAAAGTTCTTCAGCATCTGTTTTGCCAGGTTCAGGTCGATCTCCTTACGGTTCAGGGTCGACTGAGCCAGCAGGGATACCATAGCGCCTTCCAGTTCACGCACGTTGTTATCAATGTTGTGGGCTACATATTCAACCACATCATTTGATAACTCTATACCGTCCTGGTAAATCTTATTTTTAAGGATCGCCATACGGGTCTCCAGGTCCGGAACCTGCAGATCAGCTGATAATCCCCATTTGAAACGTGACAATAAACGTTCTTCCAAACCAGCCAGATCTTTCGGTGCCTTATCTGATGTTATGATCAGCTGTTTGCCTGATTGGTGCAGGTGGTTGAAAATATGGAAGAAGAAATCCTGTGTTTTTTCCTTACCGGCAAAGTTGTGCACATCATCCATGATCAGCACATCTATAGCCTGGTAAAAGTTTACAAAGTCGTTTATGTTATTGTGCTTAAGCGCGTCAACAAACTGTTGCGTGAACTTCTCGCATGATACATAAAGCACCAGTTTATCCGGCAGCTTTACTCGAATTTCGTTACCAATGGCTTGCGCCAAGTGAGTTTTACCTAAACCAACACCGCCATATATCATCAATGGGTTGAACGACGTACCGCCCGGTTTTGCCGCAACAGCATATCCGGCAGAACGAGCCAAACGATTACAGTCACCTTCCACAAAGTTTTCGAAGGTGTAGTTTGGATTCAGTTGCGGATCTACGTTCAATTTCTTCAAGCCCGGTATCACAAAAGGATTTTTGATATCCTTATTAATTGATATAGGAACAGGCATGGATTGATTTTTCGTCTCGGCACCATTGCCGGTCGACGGCATATTCGTGGTGTACGGTTTACTCGATGATTGCTCTACTACAATATTGTATTCGAGGCGTCCTTCTTCTCCAAGCTGCTTCTTTATAGTTTTACGCAGCAAACCTACATAATGTTCTTCCAGCCACTCGTAGAAGAACAAACTTGGCACTTGTATCGTCAGGACGCTTCCTTCCATGCGCAAGGCCTTGATTGGTTCGAACCAAGTCTTATAGCTTTGCGCCGGGATGTTGTCTTTAATGATTTGAAGGCAGCTATTCCAAACGTTTGTACAAGTTTTATCCATATATATTTTATTAAAATCTTGATTTTCACCCCCTCAGCGACTCATCAAAAGGGCCTGTTACGGAACATCGAATATTCAAAAAAAAACCTTATTAAAAAATTAAATTTTAAAATTTTATCTAAATAATTCACCTTTAATTAACACTTAATATTGCGCTTTTTCTAAAGAAAAATCCTATATTCTGCATTTCTTCCAGAATATTGCCTCTCCGCATTGCTAAGGCATTTTTTTCATTTTCGTCACGCAACTCACGCACTTTATCAACATATGTTTATACTGTTTACGTTAACAGATACTTAATTGTTTGGCGAAAAAACACGGAATAATAACAATCGTTAAAATCCCATTCTACAAGATAATAATTTTATTTGAAAAAGAACAATCAGATATTTATCTGATATAATACAGCAATTCCAGCCTTATTGTTTAATATTCGCCGAAAACAGCCCGAAGACAGTTGGCTATTTCACCCAGTGTTGCATAACCTTCTACGGCTGCTAATATATAAGGCATCAGGTTAGCCTCTCCTTTTGCAGCATCACCAAGTTGCTGAAGTGCCTCATGCACAGCTTTATTATCCCTGGATGCCTTGAGCGCATTAATTTTATCAATCTGCATTTTACGGATGGAGTCATCAACCCGGAAAATATTTTCGGCAGGAGCTTCTTCCTGCACAAAGCGGTTTACACCTACAATAACCCGCTCACCGCTTTCAATTTCATTTTGGTATTCGTAAGCTGAGCTGGCAATCTCCTGCTGGATGTAGTCCTGCTCAATAGCCTTCACGGCGCCGCCCATAGCGTCTATCTTATCAATATATAATTGTGCGGCTTTTTCCAATTCATTGGTCAGCTCCTCTATAAAATAGGAGCCTGCCATTGGATCAACCGTATCAGTCACACCGCTTTCAAAAGCGATGATCTGCTGCGTACGCAGAGCGATCTTTGCTGCTGCTTCAGTTGGCAACGAAAGCGCTTCGTCATAACCATTGGTATGTAATGATTGCGTCCCTCCTAACACCGCTGCCAATGCCTGGTTGCTTACACGGACAATATTATTCATGGGTTGCTGAGCAGTCAATGTTGAACCGCCGGTTTGGGTATGAAAACGGAGCTTTTGAGCACCTGCATCAGTCGCGCCCAGTTCCTTTGTAATATGCGCCCACATCCTTCGCGCTGCCCTAAACTTGGCGATTTCCTCAAAGAAATTATTATGGCAATTAAAGAAGAAGGATAGTCTCTTCGCAAATACATTAATATCTAGTCCCTTGTTTAAAGCAGCCTGCAAATAAGCTTTACCGTTAGCTAAAGTAAAAGCAAGTTCCTGCACTGCGGTTGACCCTGCTTCGCGGATATGATAACCTGATATGGAGATGGTATTCCATTTAGGTACTTCTTTACTACAGTATTCAAACACATCAGTGATCAGTCGCATAGATGGACCAGGCGGGTAGATATAAGTGCCCCGTGCCGCGTACTCCTTTAATATATCATTCTGTATTGTACCTGACAGTTGCTTCAGATCCGCGCCCTGTTTTTTTGCTAACGCGATGTACATCGCCAACAAAATAGAAGCCGTCGCATTGATGGTCATGGAGGTGGTGATATCTTTTAGCTGGATACCCTCAAACAAAACCTCGATATCTTTTAACGAATCAATAGCTACACCTACCTTTCCTACTTCCCCATCGGCAAAGACGCTATCTGAGTCATAGCCGATTTGCGTTGGCAAATCAAAAGCCACCGAAAGGCCCATAGTGCCCTGGCTTAGCAGATAGTGGTACCGTTTGTTTGATTCCTCGGCAGTTGAAAACCCGGCATACTGACGCATCGTCCAGGGTTTGCCGCGGTACATATCTTTCTGAATGCCCCGCGTAAACGGAAATTCACCAGGAAGTTCATTCATCGCCGACGGCTGACAATAAACTTCCTTTATCTCAATTCCTGAAGTGGTAATGAATTTTTTACCAGACATTTTGATTTCGGATTTCGGATTTCGGATTTACGATTTCGGATTTAAAATAGCTCAATATGTAAATTCGACATTGAACATTCGAAATTCGAAATTAAAACAGCGTTTCCATATCTTCCCTTACGATCTTCAAAGCAATATCATAAGGGTTATCTTCCAGGTGGCTCAAATGCACTAACACGGTTTTGCAAAGGTCAAGACCTGTTGCTGTTTCCGGCAATGCTTTTACCGCGTTGGTTACAACGCTTAGGGTATCATCCTTAACACGGGTAACAACCGTCCAGGCACGACTGCTTACATATACCTGCTGGGTAATGTTGTGCTGAAATTCGGTACGAATTTCGTTCGTTACAACGGCGTATAATTCTACAGCAGAAAGCCCTGTACCATTCAACCGCACCAGCATATTTGCAGGGTTTACACGTTCGATAAATAAAACAACACGCTCATAGGCCTGCAAACGCAATGGCAACGTCTGATTACTGATGGTCTTTTTTAATTCCATCAACTGCAGGCTTTCTGATTTATCCAGGTAGGGTTTTATCAAATAAAAGGCTACATAAACCGTGGCGATACCGGCCATGGTATATTTCAGAATGTCGAATAAATAGTTTGTTAGCACCATATTTTTTATGTTAGGCAAAGGTCATAATAATTGACAGGCAACAAAAATCTGCAATTTACCTTATATTTGTATGTTTAATTTAAAATAAGATGAGTACTGTTGTTGAAAATGCATTGGCGCCAGTTAGCTTTACACAAGGTGCTGTTAAAGAGTTAAATAAACTAAAGGACCAGCAAGAGATAGGTGATAATTTCGGTCTCCGGGTTGGTGTTGAAGGCGGCGGTTGTTCCGGCATGAACTACATTTTAGGTTTTGACCAGAAGAAGGACGGAGATCAGGAATACATTATCGAAGGTATAAAAGTATTTATGCATAAAGCGCATGGCTTATACCTGGCGGGTATGCAGATCGATTTCCAGGATGGACTGAATGCACGTGGATTCACCTTCAATAACCCGAATGCCGCCAGCACTTGCGGCTGCGGATCGTCATTCTCTGTTTAATCATATTTATTAAAATATTTATGAAAAGCATTCGCTGGTTAGCGGATGCTTTTTTATTTTAATCGATTAGTCGATTACTCTTCATGTGCACACCGTACGTAATAATCATATAAGTCTTTAGTCCTATTTTTTATAAGATTCAGATATTCAGAGGAGTTTGTCAGCCCTTCTATCGTGCCCCCCGAATAAGCTTTGTTATTTACAGTTTCTATTAATTTTACTTCATTGTCCCTAAAACTAATCCACGACTTTTGTGCAGCTATCAGCTTCTTCTTTTCTTCCACGTTTAGTATTCCCAGCAGCTTTTTATAATATTTATTAAGCAATAAATCGTACTCTTTGGCCTGATTATAAGTAGCCTCGCTCATTCCGCCATCTGTATAGTCCAATTTGATACATTTTTCAGTTAAGCGTTCTATCCTAAAAGTATCAACTGCAAACTCTGATGCTATTGGGCCGTATTTTTTGCTTTTAATCTTTTCTTTAAATCCTGGCACTTCTTTTTCGACGTCCAGCTTTAATTTGAACTCGATTTCCGGAGTTACCTGAACTGCTGGTTTGTCAAAATTTTGCGCATATAAAGTATTCTTTACCACTAAAAATACGGCCAGAACAAATAAGTATTTTCTCATAAGGTTTAATAAGACTATTCATTAAACAGTGCCCCGAAATTAATATTAATTGATTGATGCTTAGTTTAGATTAATATCCTCTTCGATAAAACCTAAATTATTACTTCTGACGGTTGAATTTTCTCCTAATAGGCAAGAAAATCTACTTTATGTATTATTCCTGATACTTTAAAAATAAATATGTGACATATAGGAACATTTTAGTTGCATTATACGTAATAAGCAGCTGTGATTAGCTATATATTTTTTGTGTTGTGAAAGTTTTTAAATACATTCAACCCATCTTACCTGCAGTCCTAGTATCAAATCCTGGATCAAAGTCGCTTTTTACACAATCAATCACCCTATTTTAAGCTATGAAGTATTTCTACATTCTTCTGTTTTCCTTATTTACCACTACGGTTTGTAATGCCCAGTTATTAAAGCCAGGCTTCGACGCCAAAGAGTACCTGGAAATGCTTCGCATATCGCGGCAGCAATTTAATGACCCTATTAAAGACGATCACACCCCATTGCCTAAACAGTACGGGCTGGTTTATCGCTCGCCTGAAGGGCCGTTGAAAAATCGCTGGGACCTGTGGGTAAACAACAAAGGTATTGCTGTTATCAGTATTCGAGGCACAACCCAATCAGAATTGAGCTGGCTCGAAAACTTTTATGCGGCTATGGTACCTGCCAGTGGCAAACTGCACGTAAGCGATTCAGAAGAATTTGCTTATAACCTGGCTGCTAATCCAAAAGCAGGGGTACATGTTGGCTGGCTGTTGGGTTTGGCTGAACTCTCAAAAACCATCTTACCCAAAATTTATTGGCTGAACCAGGTAAAAGGTGTCAAAAACTTTATCATAGTTGGCCATAGCCAGGGCGCTGCTATTGCGTGTTTGTTACGTTCGTACTTAGGCGATTTGCAAAGCAAACAATTGCTTGGCAATGATATCACCTTCAAAACTTATTGCAGCGCTCCGCCAAAACCAGGTAATATTTACTATAGCTACGACTTTAACTACCTGACCCGCAATGGTTGGTGTGTATCTGTAGTAAACGCAGCCGACTGGGTTCCGCAAACACCGTTCACTATCCAGACGATCAGCAACTTCAATACACCAAATCCATTTGTTAACATAAATGAGGAAATAAAGAAACAACCTTTCTTTAAGCGCCTTTACGTAAAACACATATATAACAAATTAAAAAAAGCGCCTGAGAATGCTCAGAATACGCATGAAGAATATCTTGGTAAACTGGCCTTTACATTTGTACAAAAACAATTACCAAAATTCAAAGAGCCTGTTTACTTAAAAGACAATAGCTTCACTGCCTGCGGTGCCCCTATCATTTTAATGCCCGATAACACTTACCGCAAGCAATTCCCTGATGATCCTAAGGATGTTTTTGAACATCATATGTTCTGGCCATATTACTACCTGGCCCAGGCAGAATATTTAAATCAATAAAGGTTGTAACAAACCGGCGTATCGTATAGTCATATAGCACAGAATTCTGATTTACGGTATGCCGGTAAGAACCTCACTCAAAGAGAACATTTCGATAGCACTACAATCCATAGCCGGCAACAGGCTGAGGACCTCGCTTACTTCGCTTATTATTGCCATTGGCATTATGGCTTTGGTGGGTATTTTAACAGCCATCGGCGGCATCCAAAATAATCTGAACGATGCTTTTGCCAGCTTAGGTGCCAATTCATTTACACTGCAAAACCGGGGTGAGGGGCTGAATTTTGGCGGAGGCGGTCACAGAAAAGTATATCCTTCCATTACCTATGAGCAGGCTGCCCGTTTCAAAGCGCAGTTTAAATTACCGGTGAGCACATCTGTCAACCTTAGCGTAACAGGTACTGCAGTAGCCAAATATGGTAATGTTAAAACCAATCCCAACATTTCAGTTACTGGTTCTGATGAAAATTACCTGATAACGAGCGGACGAAAAATTGGTTTCGGGAGAGATTTTTCTTCTTCGGAATTAGAACATGGAGATAATGTGGTGATGATCGGTGACGATATCAGGAAGCGTCTTTTTAAAAATGAAGACCCTATCAATAAACTCATCTTTATAGGCAATTATAAATTCAGGATAGTAGGTGTATTTGCATCCAAAGGTTCCAGTTCAGGCTTTGGTGGCGATAAATTTTGCGTTATCCCGGTTTTAAAAGCCAAACAGATGGATACGCTAAAAAATATCTCATTTAATGTAACGGTAAAAACGACCAGTCCAGGTGTTTTAGATGCTACTATAGGTGAAGCTACTTCAACATTCCGCAACATTCGGGGTTTAAATATCTCACAGGCAGATAATTTTGAAATATCAAGAAGCGACTCCATTCAAAAAGAACTGGACAGCAATATCGCTGCTTTGACTGTCGGTGGTTCAGCTATCGGTTTTATCACCCTGGTTGGCGCTGCTATCGGTTTGATGAATATTATGCTGGTTTCGGTCACTGAACGCACACGCGAGATCGGTGTACGTAAAGCCATTGGCGCTACACCTGCCATCATCCGCAAACAGTTTTTGATAGAAGCCATTGTGATTTGCCTGATCGGTGGTGTTGGGGGTATGATACTCGGTATAGCCGTAGGCAACCTGATAGCAGTCCAAATCAGCGGCTCATTCGTTATACCATGGTTTTGGCTTACAGTGGCCATTATCCTTTGTACAGCAATCGGCTTAATATCCGGATATTATCCTGCAAATAAAGCCTCCAAGCTAGACCCTATTGACTCTTTAAGATACGAATAGAGGCGAAGGTAAAGCTGAAAGGCAAAAGCTAAAAGTCTTCTTACTTTCCGGAAAAATAAAACTGCAAATCAGTAAACAATAATTTTCCTGCAGATGTTTAAGTATTATAAGTCCTTATAACACAATCTCCTAAATTTTTCATCCGATATTTTCTATTCATTCAGCCTGCTGACGCATTGGCTAAATAAATAGAATAACTGGTGCGGTACTTAAATTTAATTGATATGAAAACGGGAAAATTAGTCATCTTGATCATTTACATGGTAATGATTGGATTGACCACTGCATTTGCACAAAGCAAAAAGGAGAAAATTGAAGATCTGACAAAAAAAGTGGACAGCCTTCAAAAGTCATTGTCCACTAAAAATGAAAGTTTGGTTCAAACCCAAATAAAACTGGCGAAGCTAGAGGGCGCAAGAGATACTCATAATGAAGAGATACAACGGCTTGAAAAGAAAACTGACAGCCTGAAAGATGCACTTATTACCAGAAATATGACTGTGGAAAGCCAGGCATCTAAAATAGCTCAATTGAATAAAGATTTGAGTGGATTGCAAGCACAGCAAAAAGAATGGACCAGCAAAAATGACACATTAGCCGCTCAGTTAAATTCTCTGAAACCAAAATCAAACGACACCGCGGCAACGACAACTGCAAAAGATCCGGTTAAAGACACAACAAAACCAGCGGGAGCTACGAAGGAAGAAGGGAAAACGGTAACATCTCCGGGCAATAAACAAGACCCGATAGTTAAGAATTGAACCGGGGTGAAACAGCGCCAGGATTCAAGAATCAGGATTTTTTTCTTGATTCTTGGCTCCTGATTCTTGAATCTATTTTAACAAAAGTGTATTTTTCAGCGGGTAATCCAGCAGCAGGCGTTGTACATACGGGGTATCAAGTGCCTTTTTGAAAGCAGAGGCATGGCGCAAGTGGTGCATATCGCTCGACATGAAATCAACAATTTCATTATCTACCATTGCTTCGGCCATTTTTTTGGCATCCTTGCCATAGTAACCTGTTAACGATATGGTGTTAATTTGCAGGTCGCAACCCCAGTCGCGCAGGTTTTTTAATTGCTCAATATCCAGGTAAGAATACCTTTCGGGGTGAGCAAGAATAGGCTTGTACCCTAATTCCTTCATACGTTGTATCACCCCTATAACATTCATCGGGAGGCTGATAAACGAGAGTTCGAACAACGCATAATTATCCCCCATCGTGAACAACTTGTGCTCATTTACCCGGGTTTCAAATGTTTCATCGAAATAATGTTCAGCGGCAGCTTCTACTTCGATATCGATCATCTGCCTT
>Ga0207639_10003610_pt1 | contig 10394 bp, 10 predicted proteins | sample KBSCornC32_FD_184299 | JGI IMG/M metagenome (GOLD analysis project Ga0207639, IMG submission 184299) | Corn rhizosphere microbial communities from Kellogg Biological Station, Michigan, USA - KBS Corn C3-2 (SPAdes) (version 2) | ecosystem: Host-associated > Plants > Roots > Rhizosphere > Soil ...
ATCGAAGTCGCGTGTCGCGTCGGCGTAGTCACCCTTCTGTGCCGCATCGAGCAGGCTCTTCGCGCGCGATTCGCAGCCGGCCGCGATGCTCTTGTCGACATCGGAAGTGGCCGTCGGTGGCGCGAGCGGCGACGGTCGTTCCATTGGTGTCGTGGCGGTGGAAGAGGGCTCCGCCGTCTTCGATTCCGTCGCGGCACTCGTTGCAGGCGTGGCGGGAGCGGCGGCTTCCGACGGGGTCGCGGCCGGTTGTTCCGAGGCGGGCGCCGGAGCGGCGTCGGTCGCATCGGCCGCAGGCTTCGCACCGGCGTCCTTCGCGCGCGCCATCGCATCGACGTCGATGTCCTGCGCAGCGACGTCCTTGGTCGGTGCGGGCGTGTGCTTCTTCTTCGGCGCCGCTTGCGCAGTGATGCAGGCGAGCAGGGCGAACGAGATCAGCGCGAGCGATCGTTTCGTCATGTTGTGGGAGCCTCCTCGGGATGGCGCACGCTAACATGCGCACGTGTATCGTGGCTGAGCGAAGTGGTCACCGTGCCAGCACCGGTGCGACGACATGCACGATGATATTCGCGCCGAAGTGCGCCAGCATGGCGTGTTCGAGTCCGTGCTTCCAGTACAGCCAGCCGAAGACCACACCGCCGATCGCGCTGTAGACGACGCATGACAAGGGCGGTCGTGAGCGTACCGAACTGCGCGGCCAGCGGCAGGTGTCACGACCGCAATGCGCAGTTGCGACTGTACGCGGCTCATGCGGAATCGTCCTCGATGGCTTCCGGCTTCTGCGGTGGCTTCAGGCGCGCGTTTTTCTGCAGTGCCTCGCGCAGGATGTACTCGATCTGCGCGTTGAGCGAACGCAGCTCGTCATTCGCCCAGCGCTGCATCGCGTCCAGCACGGGCGCACTGATGCGCAGCGGATAGGCTTTCTTCTCGCCCATCAGCCGGTGTACAACGTCCCGGTGTTGACCACCGGCTGCGTGCCGCGTTCACCGCACAGCACCACCAGCAGGTTGCTGACCATCGCCGCGCGGCGTTCGTTGTCGAGGTCGACCAGACCGCGCTTGCCGAGTTCGGTCAACGCCATCTCGACCATGCTGACCGCGCCTTCGACGATCAATGTGCGTGCCGCGATGATCGCGCCGGCCTGTTGTCGCTGCAGCATCGCCTGGGCGATTTCCTGCGCGTAGGCGAGGTGGCTGATGCGTGCCTCGACGACGTCGACGCCCGCCTTGCCGAGGCGCTGCTTGATCTCCTGGCGCAGGTGCGCGTTGACCTCGTCGCCGTGGCTGCGCAACGACGGCACCTTGGTGTCATGCGAGTCGTAGGCGTAACTCTGCGCCATCTGGCGCAGGGCAGACTCACTCTGGATCTGCACGTAATTCTCGTAGTCGTCGACGCAGAACACGGCTTCCGCGGTATCGACGACCTGCCATACGACGACCGCGGCGATCTCGATCGGATTGCCGTCGGCATCGTTGACCTTGAGCTTGCCGGATTCGAAGTTGCGCACGCGCAGGCTCACGGCGCGCTTGGAATAGAACGGATTGGTCCAGCGCAGGCCCGCCTCGCGCACCGTGCCCGCATAGCGTCCGAACAGCTGCAGCACCTGGCCCTGGTTCGGTTGCACCTGGAAGAAGCCGGTCGCGGTGAAGATCAACGCGATCAACGCAAGGAACGCCGGAATCAGGGTCACGAACGGATGCTCGGGGTTGAGCCCGGCGACGACGAACGCGGCGAGGGCGGGGAACGCGAAGATCAGGAATACGATGACCGGTATGCCGGCGATCGAGAAGGCATTGCGCTCGTTCATGGGGCTCTCCCTGGGATTCGATCGTATGATATCAAAAAGATATCATTACGCAAGAGGGGCGACGCCGCCTTGCTGCCGAGCGATGCTAGGCTCGCGCGCTGCGAAACAGGACGCGGGGGGAGAACGCATGCGTATCGCAGATCTTGTCGGCAGATGCCTCGCAGGCCTGTTTCCGATGCTCGTGTTCGCACCGATCGCCGCGAACGCGATCCCGGCGCACTACATCGTGTTCACGCTCGATGCGCAGGATCAGGCACAGCCGGTCTTCTATGCGCGCGTCGAGCTCGCGGACGCTTCGCGCAACGACCGTCCGACAACGAATTCTCCGGACGAGGAGCGGGTCGTCTGGCATGCCTGGAAGGGCCGTGCCGATCTCGGCGAGCGCAGTGTCGCCATCCCGTTGTTGCATGGTGAATTCGCGCGCGATCCGGAGCACGGCGACGGTTCGATCGTCGCCCATCGTCCGTCGCACGCGGAGCGCAGTTTCGTGCTGCGCATCCCCCTCGACGAGGCGGATGCCGTCGAGTTCTCCCGCGCAGGCAGCACCCAACGCTTCGGCCTCGCTGCGCTGGCGGCGACAGCGAACGCGCTGCCGCTGGCCTCGCGCGCCCAAGCAATGCAGATCGTGCGTGCGCCCCGCGGCGGCAGTCCGGCCAATCGCGTCGACATGCTCGTGGTAGGCGACGGGTACACGAGCGCGCAGCAGGGTTTGTTCGACACGGATGCGATGATCCTGCACGACGCGTTCTTCAACCTGTCGCCTTACAAGGAGTACCAGAGCTTCGTGAACTGGACCACGGGGTTCGTCGCCTCGAACCAGTCGGGTGCCGATCATCCGCCGTACCAGGCCGGTTGCACGTCGGCGACATGCTGCGCCGATCCCGAAGCGCAGAGCGATCCGTTCGCCGGTCAATTCGTCGATACCGCGCTCAGCGCGACGTTCTGCCCGTTCCAGATCCATCGACTCGTCACGGTCGACAATGCGGCGGTATTCGCCGCGGCGGCCGCCTACCCGGACTGGGACAAGATCGTCGTGGTCGTCAACGATGCGGTGTACGGCGGATCGGGCGGCCTGATCTCGGTGACGTCAACCCATGTGCAGGCGCGGCAGATCGTGTTGCACGAATACGGTCACAGCTTCACCGGCCTCGCCGACGAATACAGTACGCCATACCCCGGTTTTCCGTTCTGCAACGATGCCGGTGGCTCGCCCTGCGAGGCGAACGTCACCAACCTGGCGCTCTCGGCGCAGGTGAAATGGAACAGCTGGTTCACGCCCGGCAACCCGATCCCCACGCCGGGTGGGACCGCGGGAGTCGGTTTGTTCGAGGGCGCGCGCTACCTCAGCACCGGCATGTATCGTCCCGTCGACACGCAATGCCTCATGCAGTTCCTCGGCATGCCGTTCTGCCCGGTGTGCCGGCAGGAATACATCCGCACGCTGTATCGCGGCGGCTGGGGCGATCCTGCGGGCGGCATCGACCTGATCGAGCCCGGCAGCGAGTCGCCCGGCACGGCGCTGACGGTCGACTACGACTTCGGCACGACGCTGCCGTTCAGCGCGACGCTGTTGCAGCCGACGATCGGATCGCTCGACGTGCAATGGCTGCTCGACGGCGATCCGATCGTCGGCGCCAATGCATCGACGTTTGGATTCAGCCAGGTCAGCGCAACGCCGACGATCCGCACGCTCGTGCTGCGCGTACGCGACCTGACGAGCTTCGTTTCACCGCAGATGTCCGGTACGCTGCTCGAACACACGCGCAGCTGGACGATCCGCGTCAATTCCGACGTGATCTTCCGCAACGGCTTCGACGGATCGTGACGGTTCGCTCATGGATGAACTTCCGCCGCAGCGCTGGCCTGCGAGGGGAACGCGTGGATCACGCCCGCCATGTCGAACGCGCCGAACCCCCGGTCGCGCGCCTGCCGGTACAACGTCGCGCTGGCGCGAATCAGCGGTGCGTCGGCACCGGCGCCATCGGTCTGCGTGACCACGAGGTCCGCGATCGTCGCAACGTCGCGTACGGCGGCTTGCGGCGAGAACTCCATGCGCACGAGCTTGTCCAGCTTCATGCGCGAGACCTCGCTCGCCATCGGGCCCGCATCGAGGACATCGCGCAGCAACGCGATGTCGATGCCTGCGGCACGCGCTGCGTGCACGGTTTCCGCGAGTGCGGCGACCATCGCGATGAGGTAGTGGTTGACCGCGAGCTTCATGCGCAGCGCTCCCGGCACCGCGCCGCAGCGGAACGTGCGCCGGCACAACGGTGCGAGGAGCGGCAGCACCATGTCGACCGCGCCGTCGTCGCCGGAAACCATGCCGACCAGTTCGCCGCGTTCCGCCTGCACGCGCGACCCGGACACCGGAGCCTCGACGTAGCGTGCCCCGCACGCGTCGAGATCGCGCGCGAGGTCCGCCGAATGCGCCGGTGAGGTCGTGCCCAGGTGCACGAACGTGCGTCCGGCGACGCGCGCGGGGAACGCATGCGTGCGACGGCCGAGCACACCGTCGAGCGCCGTTTCGTCGAACAGCATGAGCAGGACGACTTGCGCGTCGTCGCACAGCGCATCGAATGACTCCGCACTCTGTGCGCCGAGTTCGAGCAACGGCGAACACCGTTGCGCCGTGCGGTTCCATATCCGCAGCGGTCGGCCGGCACGCAGCAGGTTCGCAGCCATTGGCAGGCCCATCGTGCCGAGTCCGGCGAAGCCGACGTTCATATGACCGTTTCCGCCGCAAACGGCGCCGGTGCCCACAAGCGCTCGCGCAGGAACGCGATCACCTCGGCGAACGCGCTTCGCGTCGGCGAGGCGTCGACGTCGACGAGATGCGCCGTGAAGACGCTGTGCGGACAACCGACGACCTCGGCGAAGAACGGCGGCGGGTCCGTGCGCGCGCTGTCGTCGGGCAGCACGCGCGCGACGAAGCGTGAGCCGAGTGCGGACGCGTATGCGGCGAAGCGCTCCGCGCGGCAATGCCGGTCGCCCTCGAAGCGATAGGCGAGCACGCTGAGGTCGTCCCGTTCGAGGCGTGCGCGGATTTCGCGCACTTCATCATCGCCGCTTTCGATCGCAGCCGGATCGTCGAGCGGCAACGAGGGCTGCGCGAGCACGGGCGCGAGTACGGTCGGTTCCAGCATCATCGCGAGCGCGAAGTTGCCTGTGAAGCACATGCCCACCGCACCGACGCCGGGGCCGCCGCATTCGCGATGGGCGAAGCGCGCGAGCGCGCGCAGCCATTGCGTGACCGGGCTCGAGCCGCGCCCGGCGAGCGCATGGAACTCCGCACTGATGCATGCACGGCGTAGCACCGCCACGCCCTCCTCCACGAGCGGCCGGGCACCATCGCGGCCGAACAGGGACGGCATGTACACGGTGAAGCCGGCCTGGCGAACCCAGCGCGCGAACCGCGCGACGTCGGGACTGATGCCGGGCATCTCCGCCATCACGACGACGCCGGGCCCATGGCCGGACACGTAGACGCGGCGTGCAATGCCGTCGAGCTCGATCGAGCGCGCGTCGAAGTCGTCGAGCGGGTCGTCTTCGCGATCGGCGATGCTCATCGAGGACTCCGGTGATGGACGGCCCCATTTGAGCCGCGTGCGGCGTCGCATGGTAGTGTCGGAAAAGACATCTTTCGGGCGGATTCGGACATGAAGGATTTCGAACTGCTTTTGCTCGACGGCACCAACCCGAGCGGCGTTTCGATGACGCGCGACATCCTTGCCGCGGCGGCGCTGCTCGCCGCGCGCAGTGGCGAGGCCGCGCCGACCTGGGGCCTGTATTCGATCGCGGGTGGTCGCGTGGACCTGCAGGGCGGCATCGGAGCGGAGACGATGCGGCTGCCCGCCCGCCGCAGGCCTGTGCGCTCGGTCCTGCTCGTGCCCGGCATCTGGGTCGCGGATGCGCGTGAACTGCATGCGCGCCTCGAAGCCGACGATTGTCGCCGCGCGATCCGCCACATCGCCGCGCACGTCACCGGCGGCGGGCACGTGGCAGCGTCATGCTCTGCCGTGTTCCTGCTGCAGGCCGCCGGCGTGCTCGTCGGTCGCCATGCGACGACGACGTGGTGGCTCGCGCCCGAACTCGCGCGCCTCGCCCCGGACGTGCGCGTAGAGGCCAATCGCATCCTGTGCGTCGATGGGCCCGTGCTCACCGCCGGTGCCGCGTTCGCGCAGTCGGACCTCGTGCTGCACCTGCTGCGCGCGCGCTTCGGCGCACGCATCGCCGATGGCGTGTCGCGCGTGCTGCTGCTGCACGAGCGCGGCGGGCAGGCGCAATTCGTCGTGCCCGCGATGCTCGCGAGCGGCGATGCGCTGGTCGCGCGTCTGACCCGCCGCATCGAGTCCGCATTGCCGGACGTGCCTTCCGTGACCGACCTTGCCGGCGAGTTCTGCGTGTCCGAGCGAACACTCGGACGCCGCGTGCGTCACGCGACGGGGATGGGCACGATCGCGCTGATCCGCAGCATTCGGCTGCATCACGCGCGCAGCCTGCTGCAGAACAGCCGGCTCAGCATCGAGCGCGTCGCGGCGGCGGTTGGTTACCAGGACGCGACCGCGCTGCGCCGCCTCATGCGCAAGGCGGCAGGCACGACGCCCGCGGGGATGCGCGCGATCGCAGGGGTAACCGCGCCGCACAGGAGCCGGACCGCGCAGGCGCCTAGGGGCTGACCGGCTGCGCCTCGCGCAGCTCGATCCGGCCGAGCAGATCGAGGCCGGCGTAGAACTTCCACGGATCGCCGTCGCCGATCGCGAGCGCGATATGGCCGGCGTCGAACCCTGGGAGGGCGGCGTCGAAGCTTTGCCAGCGACCGTCGACGAATGCCTGCGCCCATGCGTGCGGCACGAATACCTGGTCCTTGCCGGCGAACCCGGGCGCGTAGGCGAGGCCGTCGACGACGCGTGTCGCGATGCCGAGGGCACGTCCGAGCGCGGCGACCAGCAGCGCATGTTCGGTACAGTCGCCTTCGGGCTTGTGCGCGACCTCGAGCGCCGATGCGTAGCCGACATCGAGCGTCTTGCTGCGGATGTAGCCGCGCACGAACGTTTCGACGCGGCGCATGCGTTCGAGCGGCGTGCCCGCGTCGCCGGCGGCCTGGCGCGCGAGACGCACGATGTCGGGTGCGTCGCTCTGCAGCCAGTCGTTCGGACGGAAGTCCTCCGGCGCCGGGCGCTCGTTCGCGCGCGCGCGCGCGTTGCGGCTGATCGTGACGACGCGTTCCTTGCCGCGCACTTCGACGCGCTGCTCGTCCGTGTCGGGCAGGGCCAGCGCGGATTCGCCGTGCGGAGAAGCCAGCGTGTAGCGCATCGTGCCGGCGAGTTCCTGCGCGCGCAGGTTGCGCGGTGACGGCATCAGGGTGCGCTCGAATACGTCGCTGCCCTGGTTCGGCGCGGTCGCACAGGCGCGATCGCAGGCGAGCAGGACGAGATCGACACCCATGATCGGCATCGTCAGCTTGTACACGGTCTGCTCGGCATCGATCCACGCGCGCGTCTTCATCGGCGCACCGGGAAATGCGAGCAGCTGCTCGACCGGGTACAGTTTGCGCGCGCCACCCGGCAGGTCGACCTGTTCGGCGGCTGCGATCGTGCTGGTGATCTCCGCGGCTTCGAGGCTCGACGGCTGGAATGCGAGCGCGCTGTAGCGCGAGCCGGGTGCGAGTCCGGCGCGCATTCCCGCGAGACGCACGCCTTCCGGAAGCAGCGCATTGGCGGGCCAGGGCATCGTGCGTTGCTGGGTCGCACCGCCGGTCGTGATCGCGACATCGATGCGGCCATCGCGCACATGCCCCTCGACGCGCGATTCGCTGCCGGACAGGCGCGAGACGCTGCCGAATGCGAGCGGCACGCCCGCGGTCGTTTCGGTCGAGGTTTCGGTGCTGCCGAGCGCGACGCGCACGCCGGCGCGATCGAGCGCGATGTCGAGCGACTGGCTCGTATGTACCTGGCCGTCGCGCACTTCGCGCTTCGCTTCGAACGAGCCGATCTTGCGACCGTCGAGCAGGACCGTGAACCACTGGTCGCCGGGCGGCGCGGCGTGCGCGAGCAGGGGCAAAGCGAGCAACAGCAGGCAACGACGCATCGGCGGTTCCGTCGGCGGGATGCGCCTAGTGTGCCGCATCGTCGCCCGGGCGCGGATGCTTTTCGCTTAGAATTGCGCGCCCTTTGCAACGCACCCACGGCATGAAGCCTTTCGGCACCCCGCATACCCGCACCGCGATCCGCGTGCTCCTGCTCGGTTCGGGCGAACTCGGCAAGGAAGTCGCGATCGAGCTGCAGCGCCTTGCGGTCGAGGTGATCGCGGTCGACCGCTACGCGAACGCCCCGGCGATGCAAGTCGCGCATCGCTCCCACGTGATCGACATGCTCGATGGCGCCGAATTGCGTCGGGTCATCGCGCTGGAGCGGCCCGACTTCGTCGTGCCCGAGATCGAGGCGATCCACACACCCACCTTGATCGAACTCGAGAAGGACGGCCTCAACGTGATCCCGACCGCGCGCGCCGCATGGCTGACGATGGATCGCGAGGGCATCCGTCGGCTCGCCGCGGAGGAACTCGGCCTGCCGACCTCGCCGTACCGCTTCGTCGACACGCGCGAGGAGTATCACGCCGCGGTCGCGGGGATCGGCCTGCCGTTCGTGATCAAGCCCGTCATGAGCAGCTCCGGCAAGGGACAGAGCACGGTGCGCACGCAGGCCGAGGTCGACGCGGCCTGGGACTACGCGCAGTCGGGCGGACGCGCCGGCAAGGGGCGCTGCATCGTCGAAGGCTTCGTCGCGTTCGACTACGAAATCACCCAGCTCACGATCCGTCACATCAGCGGCACCAGTTTCTGTGAACCGATCGGTCATCGACAGGAGAAAGGCGACTACCGCGAATCGTGGCAGCCGCAGCCGATGAGCGCGAAGGCACGCGCCGAAGCGCAACGCCAGGCGGCGGCGATAACCGCCGCACTCGGCGGGCGCGGCGTGTTCGGCGTCGAGTTCTTCGTCCGCGGCGACGAAGTGATCTTCTCCGAGGTCAGCCCGCGCCCGCACGACACCGGCCTGGTCACGCTGATTTCGCAGGACCTTTCCGAGTTCGCGCTGCACGCGCGCGCGATCCTCGGGTTGCCGATCCCGCTCATCCGCCAACTCGGGCCGGCGGCTTCATGCGCGGTACTCTGCAGCGGTGATGGCGCCGAGCCGCGCTATCACGGTGTGGCCGAAGCGCTCGCCGAACCGGACACGATGCTGCGCCTGTTCGGCAAACCCGACGTGCGCGGGCAACGCCGCATGGCGGTCACGCTCGCACGTGACGTCGATGTCGATACCGCAGTCGCCAAGGCAGTACGCGCGGCGTCGCACCTGCAAATCGAACCCTGACGAAGCAAGCCGCCAGCCCGCAGGGCAGGTCGAGCCGCGCAGCGGCGAGCCCAGCCGCCAACCCGGATATCCACCAATGACCGACCCGAAGAACTACGCCGTCTTCCTGTTTCCACAGGCGATCGAGATGCTCGGCGAACCGATCAAGCCGTATCTGCGCGACGCGCCCGGCGGTCCGCACATCGTCTGTGCGGAAATCGACGCGTCCGGCGCACTGTTCGAGATGACCCTCGACGGCAAGGGGCCGAGCGGCGAAGCGCTCGAACTCGAGATCATGGTGCCGACGTCGATGGTCAAGCTCGTCATGTCGATGCACGGCGAGCACGAGGTCGGGTTCGTCTAGAAGGGGCTTCACGTTCGTCTGCCGGTCGCGCTTGCAGCGCTCCTACAGGTCGGTCCAGATCCCCTCGCGCAGCACTTCGAGCGGGCGGTAGCGCGCCTTGTAGTGCATCTTCGGGTGCCCGTCGATCCAGAAGCCGAGATAGACGTGCGGCAGCGCTTCCTCGTGCGCCATGCGCAACTGGCTGAGGATCGCGAACGCGCCGAGGCTGCGTTCGCTGCTGTCCGGATCGAAGAAGGTGTAGACGGCGGACAGTCCGGCTGCACAGAAGTCGGTCACGGCCAGCGCGAGCAGGCGGCCGTCCTTGCGGAACTCGATGAAACGGGTCGGGCTCCACGCGGTGTACAGGAATCGCGAGAAGTCCTCCGGTCGCGCATCGTCCATGCCGCCGTCCGGGTGGCGCGCCCGCAGGTAGCGGCGGTACAGCGCGAAGTATTCGTCGCTGTAGTTCGCATGCGCGATGGTGATCGCGAGGTCGGCATTGCGCGCGATGCAGCGTCGCTGGGTGCGGTCCGGGCGGAACCGTTCGACCGGCACGCGACAGGCGACGCAAGCCTTGCAGCCGTTGCATTGCGGGTGATAGACGTGGCCGCCAGCGCGACGATAGCCGCGTTGCACCGCGACGTCGTAGATCTGCGGTAGTTGCGGCGCGCTCGGATCGATGACGATGTTCTGCGCCGTGCGCGAGGCGAAGTAGCCACACGGATGCGGCAGGGTCTGGAACAGGCGGACGACGTCCGAGCGCATGGCGCCATTCTAGTGTGGTGTCCAGCGGGACACCACACGAGCCGGAATCGCGTGCAATGCCGCGTCTTTCAGTGGCGCAGGATGGTCAGCGCGATCAGGACGGAAACCCCGGCGATCAGTGCCAGGACGACCA
>Ga0207639_10003611_pt1 | contig 10394 bp, 12 predicted proteins | sample KBSCornC32_FD_184299 | JGI IMG/M metagenome (GOLD analysis project Ga0207639, IMG submission 184299) | Corn rhizosphere microbial communities from Kellogg Biological Station, Michigan, USA - KBS Corn C3-2 (SPAdes) (version 2) | ecosystem: Host-associated > Plants > Roots > Rhizosphere > Soil ...
CTTCCTGCTCAGCACCGTCGCAGTCGACCCGGCGAGCGCCTCCGCGCACCAGCAGAGCCTGGTCGCCACGGTCGCCCTCGTCCTCAGCACCGTGATCCTCTCGGGCGCCCTGGTCGAGTCCGACCGAGCCCACCGGCGCCGCTCGACCCTCGACCCGCTTACCGGCCTCTTCAACCGCAACGCCCTCGAGCAGCGCCTCGCCGAGCTCGACGGCGCCCCCTGCGACCGCAGGAAAGGCGGCCAGTCCCACGCGCTGCTGCTCTGCGATCTCGACCACTTCAAGCGGGTCAACGACCAGCTCGGCCACGCCGCCGGCGACGCCGTCCTGCAGGACGTCGCCTACACGATGCGCGCAGTCCTGCGGGCCGGCGACTCGATCTACCGGATCGGCGGCGAGGAGATCCTCGTCGTCCTGCCCGGCGCAAGCGAGACGGATGCGGTCGGCGTCGCCGAGCGCCTGCGCCAGGCCGTGCGCAAACGCCGGCCGGCGGGGGTGGGGGTGACGATCAGCATCGGCGCCGCCGTGACCAAGCCCGACACAGTCAATACCGACGACCTCGTCGCCCGCGCCGACGCCGCCCTTTACTCGGCGAAGGCCAACGGCCGCGACGCGGTATACGTAGCGAATTAGCTCAGCGGCTGAGGTCGATCGTGTCGTCGACGCGTTCGGCGAAAGCGACGATCAGGGCGACCGTGGCCTCGACGTCGGCGAGGTCGACCATCTCGACCGGCGAGTGCATGTAGCGCAGGGGGATCGAGACGAGGCCGGTGGGGATGCCGGAGCGGGCGAACTGGACCCCGTCGGCGTCAGTGCTGGTCGAGTTGCCGGTGGCCCCGACCGTGTGCTCGATGCCGGCCTCCCTCGCAACCTCGATCAGCAGCGCGGAGACCTTGGGTGAGAGGGTGGCGCCGCGGTAGATCACCGGCCCGGAGCCGAGCGCGTGGCTGCCCAGCTCCTTCTCGTCGACCCCGGGGGCGTCGGTCGCGTGGGTGACGTCGACGACCAGCGCCAGGTCGGGCTGCACCTTGAAAGCGGAGGTGCGGGCGCCGAAGAGGCCGATCTCCTCCTGCACCGCGGCGATCGCGGCGAAGCTGCCCTTCAGCGAGCCGCTCTCGTGGCAGCGACGCAGGGCCTCCAGCGCGACGTACGCGCCGAGGCGGTTGTCCATCGAGCGCGAGACCAGGCGCTCACCGTTCAGGGCGAGCGGCTCGGTGGCGATCACGACGGGGTCACCGACCCGAACCAGGGTCTCGGCCTCCTCGCGGTCGGCCGCGCCGACGTCGATGTGCAGCGACTTCAACTCGACCACCTTCTTGCGCGCCTCGGCGTCGAGCAGGTGCAGGGGCTTGCGCCCCACGACGCCCAGCACCGGCCCATCCGGGCCCTGCACCTCGACCCGCTGACCAACCAGGATCTGCGGGTCCCACCCTCCGATCGGTGCGAACCAGAGCAGGCCTTTCTCGTCGATGTGGCGAATTACGAGGCCGATCTCGTCGATGTGTCCGACGACGGCTAGCAGCGGGGAGGCGTCGCCGATGCGCGCCACCGAGGAGCCGATGCCGTCGGCTGAAAGCGTGGCGAAGGAGGCGGCCTCGCGCCAGGCGGCAGCCGCCGGGGCCTCGTAGCCTGAGGGGCCTGGAGTGCGGAGGAGCTTGTCGAGTAGTCGGGGGGTTTTGGACATTGGGGCGGCAGTATGTCGATTCATACAGACGTCCGCGATCCGCCGCAGCGGATAGCTTTCCGCTCGTGAGCTCTACCCGAATAACGGCGCTGATCACTGGAGCTTCCAGTGGGATCGGCGAGGCGACGGCGCGCCGCCTCGCCCGCGAGCCCGGCGCGGAGCTGATCCTCGTCGCCCGCCGCGAGGAGCGCCTGCGTGCCCTCGCCGAGTCGCTGCCCTGCGAGGTGAGCTACGTCGCCGCCGACCTCACCGACGAGGATGCCCCGGCGCGGGTTCGCGCCGAGCTCGAGGAGCGCGGCGGCAGGCTGACCCTGCTGGTCAACAACGCCGGCGGCTCCTGGCGCAGCGGGTTCGCCGAGGGTGGCTACGCCAATGTCCACCGCCACATGCAGCTCAACTTCGACGCGGTCGTCCGCCTCACCGAGGCGCTGCTGCCGATTCTCCACGCCTCGGCCCCGAGCGCGATCGTCAACGTCGCCAGCACCGCAGGGCGCGTCGCCCGCGCCCGCACCGGCGCTTACTCGGCGAGCAAGTTCGCCCTGATCGGCTGGACCGACTCGCTCTACGCCGAGGAGCGCGCCCACGGCGTCCACGTCGGCCTGGTCCTACCAGGCTTCATCGCCACCGAGGGCTTCCCGGCGACCGAGCTGCGCGAAAAGGCCCTCACCCGCTGGGTCGTATCCAAGCCGGAGAAGGTCGCCGAGGCGATTCTCGAGGCTGGGCCCGGCGGCAAGGCCGAGCGCTACGTGCCCCGTCCGTACGCCCTTGCGGCCGTGTCCCGCATCCTGATGCCGAGCCTCGTCCGCCGGGTGCTCGCCGGCGGGGCCGCGGGAGCGCTGACCACCAGCACAGCAGCTGAACGCGAAGCTGGGTCGAGGTAGGGCGGCGACCGACTGCCGGGCTCCCTCAGACGAAGCGCGAGGGAGTCAGGTGGCAGTAGCGAAAGCCGAAGACGAAGCTCACGTTGTTGGCCGCGTTGCTTGCGCGTTCGACCCGAATCTGTTCGTGCGCCGCCTTGATTTCTTCGTCTGCCTTGAGGGCGACGCCGAGCGCGCGCAGCTTGGCCTGCACGATGCCCAGCTGCGTGAACCACTTGAGCAGACGCGCGTCATCGGCGCTGGGGCGCGGCACGGCGCGGAGCTTCTCCACCGTCTCGCCGAAGACCGCGGAGGCGTGGATGAACTGACCGCCGGCCTGCTTCAGCTTCGCCGGCACCCTGCTCCTAGCCTTTGTCTTGACGTTCTTGAGGATGCGCTTGTTGGCTTCGGTGTTCGCCTGGCAGATCGGCTCTACCTGTTCGACGTACTGAGCTCGGGTGGGCCCTTCTTCCGCGGCAGCTGCGACTGGCGGCAGCGCCAGCGCGGCGACGGAGATGGCGGCTACGAGGGTTCGCTTCACGACTGCCGGCACGTTAGAGGATCGATCCCCCGACGCCATGTTGAGCTGCGGAGAAGTCGCGCGGTGCAACTGCTCTCTAGGATTCGCCGCCGTGATCAGCACCAACGAATTTCGCAACGGCTCGCACATCGAGATCGACGGCAAGATCTTCCGGATCATCGAGTTCCAGCACGTCAAGCCCGGCAAGGGCGGGGCCTTCGTGCGGACCAAGCTGCGGCGGATCGAAGACGGCTCGGTGCAGGACAAGACCTTCCGCGCCGGCGAGAAGTTCCGTCCGGTGAGGACCGAGTCGCGCAAGATGCAATACCTCTATGACTCCGGCGATGCCGCCGTCTTCATGGACACGCGCGACTACGAGCAGATCGAGATCCCGCGCGAGCTTGCCGGGGACGCGATGCGGTGGCTGCTGCCCAACGCCGAGGTCGACGTGCTCTTCGTCGATGAGCGGCCCAGCGATGTCCAGGTCGCCAGCGCGATCGACATGAAGGTGACGCAGACCGAGCCTGGGGTGAAGGGGGATACCGCCTCAGGCGGGGGCAGCAAGCCGGCGACGCTCGAGTCCGGCGTCGTCGTGCAGGTGCCGCTCTTCATCGAGGAGGGCGAGACGATTCGCGTCGACACACGCAGCGGCGAGTACGTCTCCCGGGCCTGAACCCGCGAGGCGCCTGCGCGCGGTCGGCGCGATCTAGGGCGGCAAACAAGCCCGACTTCGCCGCTTGGGGTGGCGAACCGCGCCCAGATGTGGTACCTGTTGGGGTGTTTCAGGGTACGCCTGAAGACGTTAGGAAGGATTTTTTGCGGGTGGCAAGGGCTTGGTCCAGGAGGGGAGGAGAACGCCGACGGCGCTTGCCCCTGCTCGAGGAGCCCTATCCGCAGTAGTTGTTTCCAGTCCATCGAGCAAGTTTTTCCCAGTCCATCGAGCAATAGACAGGAGATGCAAGTCATGCAAGAGCACCGAGCGTCCGAAACGTGCAGGGAGATCGGGCGATGAGGCCCAAGACAGCGCGCGTCGCCGTGGGGGCCGTGCTCGCGGCACTCGTGCTGAGCGCCGCCCTCGCCTCCAGCGCCAGCGCCGCGCCAGCCTGGAAGTTCAACGGAAAAGCGCTGGAAGGTACGGAAACGATCCTCGGCGGGGCCGAAAAAAGCGGCCTCTCGATGTGGGGGATGACGACCACCTGCACCAACTTCCTCTACGAAGTCGAAATCTGGAACAGTGCGGGGACGGGCAAAGGGAACATCACCAGCCTGCCCCTGTTCAACTGCTACACCAACTCGACCTGCACGGTGGAAGCGATCGAAGCCGAATCGTTCCCCTGGCCCGCCGAACTGAAGACGGTCAGCACCAGCAACTACCTGGTGGTCAAAAACGTCAACGTTTGGATTCTCTACGGCGGCTGGTTCTGCCCGCTGTGGGGCGTCTGGGCCCACGTCACCGGCTCGGCCGGCGGCTTGATCAACAACACCACCGAAAGCGCCACGTTCAGCCCCTCGAGCTTCACAGCGACGGGGACCAAACTGGAAGCACTCGGCGAATCGGTCGAATGGAACGGGGTCTTCCCAACCGAAGCATTCGCATGGCACAGGGGCGAATCGATCAGCGCCTCCTAGCCGGTCCCGCGAAGGCGAGCGCCAGGGTCCTCCTGGCGCTCGCCGTTGCGGCGTTGATGCTTGGCGGCTGCGGAGGAGGATCTTCCGATAGCTCGGGGTCGGCCAGCACCGCGGCGGACGCCTCGGGCAGCTCAGGCTCGGGCTCCTCGGGAAATACTGGCGACTCGAGCGCCGCGAGCGCCGGATCGCGCTCTGAAGCCGGGGATCGCGCGGGGGGCGCGGGCGCTGGGTCTGCGTCCGGGGCCCAGGGCGGCACGGGGCAGGAGGGCAAGCACGGATCCCGGATCGCCCAGCCCCAAGGCGCGCCTGAGCCCGGCATCACCCCACAGCAGCGCCGGGAAGCGACCGTGGCAAGCATGACCTTGGCCAGCCCCTCGAGCCAGTCATCCGGCGCTGGTCCCCGGGCACTGCCGGCCACGTACACCTGTGACGGCAAGGGCACCGCGCCGGCCCTCAGCTGGCAGGGGGTGCCCCAGGGAACCGCCGAACTCGTCCTCTTCGCAATGAACGTCCAGCCGGTGGAAGGGAAGCTCTTCTTCGACTGGGCTGTGGCCGGGCTGAGCCCCGCCCTGACCGAAGTCGAAGCCGGCAAGCTCCCCAAGGGCGCCGTCGTCGGCCGCAACGGCTTCGGCAAAACGGGCTACGAAATCTGCCCGCCGAGCGGTGCGGAAACCTACATGTTCACCGTCTTCGCCCTGCCGAAGAAGCTCTCTCCGCCCCAGGGCTTTGACCCGTCGGCACTGCGCAGGGACGTGCTCGACACCTCAGGCAACGTCGGCCTCCTGGCCCTCAGCTACACCCGCGGCTGACGTCGCCCCGAGTCGTCCAGCCGCTCGAAGCGAGAGAATGGCGGCATGCGTAGGTCAGACCAGCGCCGCGACGCCGTTTTCGCCTGCTACCAGCGCGATGTCACCGGTCGTCCACTCGAGGAGCTGGTCGCCGAGTCGCGGCCGTTCACGCGTGAGCTGGCCGCTGGCGTGGAGGCGCATCGCGAAGAGCTCGACACCGCGATCGCCGCCCACGCCCGGGGGTGGGAGCTGGAGCGGATCGCGCCGCTCGAGCGCAACGTGATGCGCGTCGCGCTCTATGAGATCGAGCACAGCGCCGACGTACCGACCGAGGTCGCGATCGACGAGGCGATCGAGATCGCCAAGGAGTACTGCGGCGCCGACGCGCCCGGTTTCGTCAACGGCGTGCTCGGTGCGATCGCCCGCGGGCGGGAGGGCGTGCGATGAGCCGGTTGCGTGAGATCTCGGAGCGGTTGACAGCGATCGCCCGCGAGCTGGAAGGCGAAGAGGCCGACGACGCTCGCGCCGCGGCCCTCGCAGAGGAGGCCGCTGAGCTCTCCGCCGAGGCTGTCGAGGAGGCGAACCGCCGCATCCGCGAGGGCGAGGCTTCCTCGCAGTGACAACCTCGTTCCGGTGCGCTTTATACGTCCATATGCCGCATAAGGCGCACCGGAAGCCGTGAGCTATCCGGAGGAGCTGCGTGAGCGCGTTGACGCTGAGCTGGGGCGGTTGCGCTTTGCGGGGCCGGAGCCGACTGCCGGCTTGCAGGAGGCGATGCGCTACTCGCTGCTCGCCGGCGGCAAGCGGGTGCGCCCGGTGCTCACCCTGGCAACCGGCCGGGCGCTGGGCGCCGAGCCCGAGCGGTTCCTTCCGGTCGCCTGTGCGATCGAGCTGATCCATACCTATTCGCTGATCCACGACGACCTGCCGGCGATGGACGACGATGAGCTGCGGCGCGGGCAGCCCACCTCGCACGTCAAGTTTGGCGAGGACGTGGCGATCCTCGCCGGCGACGGCCTCTTCGCCGAGGCGATGCGGCTGGCCTGCGAGCAGCCTGGCGAGCCGGCGTGCGTGCTGGCGGCCCTGCGCGAGCTGAGCGGGGCCACCGGGGTGGACGGCATGGTCGGTGGCCAGTACGTCGACGTCGCGGTCGCCGAGCGCGACGCCGAGGGGCTGCGCTCCCTGCACACCCTGAAGACAGGCCGCCTGATCGCCGCCAGCGTCGGCGTCGTGCTGACCCTCGAAGGACTGCCTGAACCTGAGACAATTCCCTTTCGCCGATTCGCCAGCGAGCTGGGCGTGCTCTTCCAGATCGTCGACGACATCCTCGACGTGACCGGAAGCGCCGATCGCCTCGGCAAGGAACATGGAAGCGACGAGCGACTTGGAAAACTCACCTACGTCAGCCACTTCGGCTTGGAGCGAGCGCGCGAGCTCGCCGCCGAGTCGCATGCCAAGGCGACCGCGGCGCTCGAGCGGGCGAACGGCGAGACGGACGACTTGAGGCGCGTGGCCGACTACATCTTCACGAGGGACGAATGAGCGAGAACGGAAACGAAGCGCCGCGCGGCAGCGATTCCCCCCTGCTCGACGGGATCCACTCTCCCGCCGATCTGCACGAGCTGAACGACGAGCAGCTGCAGCAGGTGGCGCAGGAGATGCGCACCTACATCATCGACACGATCGGCGAGATCGGCGGCCACTTCGGCGCCAACCTCGGCACCTGCGAGCTGGCGGTCGCGCTGCACAGCCTGCTCGACTCGCCGCGCGACAAGATCCTCTGGGACGTCGGCCACCAGGCCTACCCGCACAAGATCCTCACCGGACGCCGCGAGGGCCTGCCGACGATTCGCCAGTACGGCGGCCTCGCCCCGTTCTGCTCGATCTTCGAGTCCGAGCACGACATCATGGGGGCGGGCCATGCGTCGACCTCGATCGGCTACGGGGTCGGGTTGAAGGAGGCGATGCGCCATGGCGTCGGCGAGGACGGCAAGGTCGCGGCCGTGATCGGCGACGGCGCCCTGACCGGCGGCGTCGCCTACGAGGCTATGCACGCGGCGGGGGGCCTGCAGACGCCGATGGTGATCGTGCTCAACGACAACGGCATGTCGATCTCGCCGAACGTAGGAGCGCTTTCGCGTTATTTCAACCGCGTGCGTCTCAACCCGCGCCTCTTCCACGCCCGCGAGGGGGTCGAGGACCGCCTGACCAAGCTGCCGCTCGGGCTGGGCAAGCGGATCGAACGGCTGGGGCCGGAGATCAAGTCGGCGATCAAGGCCTACTGGGCGCCGGGCCTCTTCTTCGAGGAGCTCGACCTCGCCTACATGGGCGTGATCGACGGCCACGACGTGCACGCGCTGCGTGAGGCGCTGCGCGAGGCCTTCGAGGCCGATCGCCCCGTGATCGTCCACATCCACACGGTCAAGGGCAAGGGCTTCTCCCCGGCCGAGGAGGGCGGCCTGGCGGGGATGGAGAAATGGCACGCCGCCAAGCCGAACTCGATCGTCGACGGCGCCCCCGCTCCCAAGCCGGTCGCGGTACAGGAATCCGACGCGCCGGCGGCGATCGCCCCCGAGCGGCTGGAGAAGCCTCCCGCGGCCGGCGCCCCGCCCCAGTACACGCAGGTCTTTGCCGAGGCGATGGTCGCCGAGGCACGGCGCGACGAGCGCGTGATCGGGATCACGGCGGCGATGGCGGGGGGGACCGGCCTGCAGAAGCTGGCCGACGAGGTGCCGGAGCAGTACTACGACGTCGGTATCGCCGAGCAGAACGCCGTCCTGCTCGCCGCCGGCTTGGCGATCCAGGGCGGGAAGCCGGTCTGCGCGATCTACTCGACCTTCCTCCAGCGCGCCTTCGACCAGATCGTCCACGACGTCTGCCTGCAGGAGCTCGACGTTACCTTCGCGATGGACAGGGCGGGCCTGGTGGGCGACGACGGCCCGACTCACCACGGCGCCTTCGACGTCTCCTACTTCCGCCCGCTTCCCAACATCGTGCTGATGGCGCCGCGCGACGAGGCGATGCTCGTGCACATGCTGCGCACTGCGATCGCCCACGATGGGCCGACGGCGCTGCGCTACCCGCGTGGGGCGGCCGAGGGGGTCGAGCTGCCGGCCGATCCGCAGGAGCTGCCGATCGGCAGCGGCGAGCTGCTGGCCAGCGGCGAGCGGGTGGCGCTGCTCGGCTACGGCTACGGGGTCTCGGTCGCGCTCGACGCGGCGAAGATCCTCGCCGGACATGACCTGAACGCGACTGTCGCCGACGCCCGCTTCGCCAAGCCGCTCGACAGTGAGCTGCTCGAGCGACTGGCGCTGGGCCACGACCTGCTGGTGACGATCGAGGAGAACGTCCTGCCCGGAGGCTTCGGTTCGGCCGTGCTCGAGCACCTCGAGGACGCCTTCGCCGAGCGCTCGGGAGAGCGTGCCCGCGTCCTGCGGATCGGCCTCCCCGACCGCTACGTCACTCACGGCAAGCCGGCCCTGCTGCGCGAGGAGGTCGGTCTCACCGGCGACGCCGTCGCCGAGCGGGTCCTCACAGCGCTGCGCTCCGGCGAGCCTGCGCTGAGCTGATTCCGTCTGACCACCGCAGGAATCCGCTCCAAAAATTAGGGCTTGCGTCAAAAGACTCAATCGGTTAGCCTGCCCGAGTCTCTTCTGGGGTTACTTGAGGGAGGAGAGATGTCTCTATGTATGTGGATCCGCAGGTAGGGAGCTTCGTGGATCTACGACGTGAACCGCGCCGGTGCCAAGGGCATCGCGTCGCGGTGCGCTAGGACGCTCGCGCAGGAGCGGCGCCGCGGAGCAGGCGCGTCGCCAGAACAGCGATCAGGTAGGCGATCGCCAGGGTGAGCAGCGCGAACTTGCAGGTGGCGAAGACCGTCGCCAGCAGAGGAAAGGCCGCGCCCGCGCCGCTGAGCGTGAGCAGCAGGCAGATGTTCTCCAGGGCGTCGAAGCAGGCCCCGAGAGCGCCGAAGAAGACGACGACTCCCCCGACCGCAGCGAGGCGGCGCCAGCCGCGTGTCCTGGCGATATCGAGGACGGTCGCCAGGGCAAAGGTGAGGAACGACCCGTAGGCGAGCAAAAAGCCGAAGTCGATCCAGAGCTGCTCGCGCGCGGCGTCCTGGCCGTCCTCGCCCCATTCGGCGAGGATCTCCTCGGCCCGATGCTGGCCGCCCGAGAGCTCGAAGGGCACCATTCCCGGGCCGCCGGTGTCGGTCATCCGGTTCTCATCCGGGGACATCGCCAAGAACAGGATCACCATCGCAATCCCAGATGCGAGCAGTCCCCACCGGCGCGTCACGCCTGGATCATCTCCTAAGGGGATCCGGCCTGCCTCGTCCCTACGTCTTCGCGGCTTTGCGACACTGCCGGCTTGGCTGCCGAGGGATTCGCCATACGCCGCTTCCGGCCCGAGGAGGCGGAGGCCATTCTGGGCCTCTGGAATCAGGATGGGAGCGGGCACGCGAGCACCTCCGATCGCCTCGAAGACGTCGAGCGCCTAATCGACGATTCGCCGGCTGCGCTCCTGGTTGCCGAGCGCGATGGTCAGATCGTCGGTGCGCTGATCGCCGCTTGGGATGGCTGGCGGGGAAACATGTATCGGCTCGCAGTGCGCCGAGGGCATCGGCGCGAGGGGATTGCGATCGCGCTGGTGCGGGCGGGCGAGGAGTATCTGCTTAGCCGCGGCGCGCGCCGGGTGACGGCCCTGGTCGCTTTCGATGACGAGGCAGCCGGGGCGTTCTGGGAGGCGGCGGGATACCCCCGGGACCAGGAGATCGGCCGCCGGGTGCGCAACTTCTAGTCAACAACAGAAAACGCCCCGGCGGGGAGCCGAGGCGAGTTCTGGGGTTACTACAGGGAGGAGAGATATGTATCTCTATATATGTGGATCCGTGGGAGGTAGGCGGGCCCTTTGATGT
>Ga0207639_10003614_pt1 | contig 10388 bp, 8 predicted proteins | sample KBSCornC32_FD_184299 | JGI IMG/M metagenome (GOLD analysis project Ga0207639, IMG submission 184299) | Corn rhizosphere microbial communities from Kellogg Biological Station, Michigan, USA - KBS Corn C3-2 (SPAdes) (version 2) | ecosystem: Host-associated > Plants > Roots > Rhizosphere > Soil ...
CTCCCCCACCGACCGGCACGTCCGCATCGCCACCGGCCTCGACGCCGCCACCACGACGCCGGTGCGGATCGTCCCGACCGGCGGCGCGGTGACGATGGGCACCGTCGCGGTCACCGCGCAGTAATCAGCCGAGGAAGATCAGCCAGGCCGAGACCGTGAGCGCCGCGAGCACGGTGCTCAGCAGCAGCGTGTTGGCGGCGACGTTGGTCGCGCGGTTGTAGTAGGTCGCGTAGACGTAGGCGTTGATGCCGCTCGGCATGGCGGCGAGCAGCACGCCGTAGCGCGCGAAATGCGGATCGACGTGGAAGATCGGCACCATCAGCGTCCAGGCGATCAGCGGGTGGATGACGAGCTTCAGTACCGTCATCGCCAGCGCCTGGAGCCAGCTCTCCGACAGCTTGTATTCGTTCAGCGCGCCGCCAATGCCGAAAAGCGCCGCCGGCGAGACGGCCGACGCCATCAGCCCGAGGAAGGCCATCGCCGGCTCCGGCAGCTTGACGTTGGCGAAGTTGCAGATGATGCCGCCCGCGATGCCCCAGATCAGCGGGTTCGAGGCAACCCGCCGCACCGCCACGACGAGGGTGCGGCCGATCGAGCCGCCATCGTGCTTGACGACCTCCATGGTGATCATGCCGCTCGTCAGCAGGATCGAGCCGTGCAGCGCCACGATCGAGAAGATCGTCGGCATCGCTTCCTGGCCGTAAGCGCGCTGGATCACCGGGAAGCCGACGAGCAGCGTGTTGGTGAACATCGCCGCGAAACCCGAGGAGATGGCGTCCTCGAGGCCGTTCTTGAAGAATTTCCGCGCGATGAAGGCGCCGGTCACCAGCGAAAACAGCGCGCCGACATAGAACGGGGCGATGATCGCGAGGTTGAAGACGCTGCGAAAATCCGAGGTCAGCATCGACTCGAACAAAAGGCACGGCGTCGCGAAATTGTTGACGAACGCCACGAGCCCGTCGACGCCACGCTGCGGATAGAGTTTCAGGCGCACGGCGAGGTAGCCGACGGCGATCAGCGCGAAGATCGGGGAAACAACGTTGAAGACGGAGAGCATGAACGCGTGAAGCGGCGGCGGGATGGGCGACCTGACACCGGGCGGGCGGTTAGGTCAAGGTTGGGGCCGCCTTTCTTTCTCCCCTCGCGGGAGAAGGTGGCGCGAAGCGCCGGATGAGGGGGCGGCCACACAAGCACAGTCCGCGGCTCACCCCTCACCCCCTGCCGGACCCTCTCCCGCAAGGGGAGAGGGAAGACGAAAGCAGCCGCCCATTGAATAATCCCCGGCCGGACGCTAACCGGAAGGAGTAACGGGAGCGCGCGTATGGCCGACCAGAATCCGGGCGACACGCCAGTGGTCGACGTCTTCGTGATCGGGGGCGGCGTCAATGGCTGCGGCATCGCGCGCGACGCGCAGGGGCGCGGCTTTTCGGTCATGCTCGCCGAGATGAACGATCTCGCCTCCGGCACCTCGTCGGCCGCGACCAAGCTGGTGCATGGCGGGCTGCGCTACCTCGAATATTACGAATTCCGCCTGGTGCACGAGGCGCTGGCGGAACGCGAGGTGCTCTGGGCGGCGGCGCCGCACATCATCTCGCCGCTGCGGTTCGTCCTTCCCTACCACAAGGGCCTCAGGCCGGCGCCGATCCTGCGGCTCGGCCTTTTCATGTACGACCACCTCGGTGGCCGGAAGCTCCTGCCGCCGACCAAAACCCTCGACCTGACCAAGGACGTAACCGGCCGGCCGCTCAAGGACAGCTACCGCATGGGCTTTGAGTATTCCGACTGCTGGGTGAACGACGCGCGGCTGGTGGCGCTCTGCGCCCGCGACGCCGCCGATCGCGGCGCGGTCATCAAGACGCGGACCAAGGTGGTTTCGGCGCGGCGCGACGGCAGCCAGTGGGCGATCGAGATGGCCGATACGATCACCGGCGAGCGGTCAGCCGTGCGCGCCAAATTCCTGGTCAATGCGGCCGGCCCCTGGGTCGATCACGTGCTCATCGAGACGCTGGGCAAGAACGGCGCGCACAACGTGCGGCTGGTCAAGGGCAGCCACATCGTCATCAAGAAGCATTTTTCTCATGACCGCTGCTACATCTTCCAGAATGCCGATAACCGCGTCATCTTCGCCATTCCTTACGAGGACGATTTCACGCTGATCGGCACGACCGATCTCGATTTCGACGGCGATCCGCACAACGTGAAGATCAGCGACGCGGAGACCGACTATCTCTGCGCCGCGGCGAGCGAGTATTTCCGCCAGCCGGTGACGCGCGACGAGATCGTCTGGAACTATTCGGGCGTGCGGCCGCTCTTCGACGACCACGCCTCGGCGGCCCAGGAAGCGACGCGCGACTACGTGCTGCGCACCGAGCAGCCGGACGGCAGCCCTGCCCTGCTCGACGTTTTTGGCGGCAAGCTCACCACGCACCGACGCCTGTCGGAGGAAGCCGTCGAGCATATCGAGAAGGTGCTGGGCCGGCGCGGCAAACCGTGGACGAAGCGCGCGAAACTGCCCGGCGGCGATTTCGCCCCGACCGATTTTCCCGGCGAGGCTGCCCGGACGGCCGCGCGTTTCCCGGAGTTGCCGGTCAAGCTGCTCAGCCGCCTTGTGCGGCTCTACGGCACCAAGACTGCGGTGCTGCTCGGCGACGCGAGGACCGTCGACGATCTCGGCCAGCATTTCGGCGCCGATCTTTATGAGCGCGAGGTGGACTACCTCGTCGCCAACGAATGGGCGCGTACGGCGGAAGATATCCTGTGGCGACGGACGAAGCTCGGCCTCAGGGTGTCGGCCGAGGAAACGGCCGGGCTCGCGGCGTATCTGGCAGAACGGACTATGCCGGCTGTAGCGTGACACAAGCGGAGCTCGTAGCCTCCCCCTCATCCGCCTGCCGGCACCTTCTCCCGCGAGGGGAGAAGGAGGGGTTGGGCCAGGGTGCGGTTTCTCACTTCTTCCTTCTCCCCTTGCGGGAGAAGGTGGATCGGCCGTCAGGCCGAGACGGATGAGGGGGCGGCCGCAGACACGGCCTGCAGAGGGGAAGAAATGACCGGCTACGTTTTGGCGATCGACCAGGGCACCACCTCGAGCCGGGCGATCGTGTTCGATGCCCGCCAGCAGATCGCCGGCATGGGCAAGATGGAGTTCACCCAGCATTTTCCGGCCTCTGGCTGGGTCGAGCACGTGCCCGACGAGATCTGGGCCACCTGCCTCTGGTCGGTGAAGACGGCGCTGCGCAAGGCCAGCCTCGAGGCCAAGGACATCGCGGCGATCGGCATCACCAACCAGCGCGAAACGACGATCATCTGGGATCGCGTGACCGGCAAGCCGATCCACAACGCCATCGTCTGGCAGGACCGGCGTACGTCCTCGATGTGCGAGAAGCTCAAGAAGGCCGGACACGAAAAGACGTTTACCCGCAAGACCGGCCTGCTGCTCGACCCTTATTTCTCGGGCACGAAAGTCGCCTGGCTGCTCGACAACGTGCCGGGCGCCCGCAAGCGCGCCGAGCGCGGCGAGCTCTGCTTCGGCACCGTCGATTCCTACCTGATCTGGCGGCTGACCGGTGGCAAGGTGCACGCGACCGACGTCACCAATGCCTGCCGTACGCTGATGTTCAACATCGCGACCAACGAGTGGGACGACGAGCTCCTGAAGCTGTTGCGGGTGCCGCGCGCCATTTTGCCCGAGGTCAAGGACAACGCCGCCGACTACGGCACGGCGGACGCCTCGATCCTCGGGGCGCCGATCCCGATCTGCGGCGCGGCGGGCGACCAGCAGGCCGCGACGATCGGGCAGGCCTGCTTCGAGCCGGGCATGATGAAATCAACCTACGGCACGGGGTGCTTCGCCCTGCTCAACACCGGCACCGAGCTCGTGCGGTCGAAGCAACGCCTCCTCACAACCATCGCCTACCGGCTCGATGGCGTGACGACCTACGCGCTCGAAGGCGCGATCTTCATCGCCGGCGCCTCGATCCAGTGGCTGCGCGACGGGCTCGACGTGATGACGGAGTCGGCCGAAAGCGACAAGCTCGCCTCGGCCGCCGATGCCGGCCAGAGCGTCTATCTGGTCCCCGCCTTTGTCGGGCTCGGCGCGCCGTGGTGGGACGCCGAGGCGCGGGGCGCGATCTATGGGCTGACCCGCAACACCACCAAATCGGAGCTGGTGCGCGCGGCACTCGAGGCGGTGAGCTACCAGACTTCCGACCTGCTCGACGCCATGCGCAAGGACTGGAAGAGCCCGGGCGATACGGTGTTGCGCGTCGATGGCGGCATGGTCGCCTCGGACTGGACCATGCAGAACCTCGCCGACATCCTCGACGCGCCCGTCGATCGCCCGACAATCCTCGAAACAACGGCGCTCGGAGCCGCCTGGCTCGCCGGCTCCTACGCCGGCGTCTGGCCCGACATGGCCGGCTTCGCCAAGCGCTGGGCGCTCGACCGGCAATTCAAGCCCCGCATGGACCCGAAGCTCCGGCGCCAGAAGCTCAAGGGCTGGAAGGATGCGGTGCGGCGGACGCTGTCGACGACATAGGTCGCGCCAGCCGATCCGGCCACGGCCGCGAGCGACCTACGTCCCCAGCGGATGGCGTTTTGCCACATCGATAATGGTCTCGCGGCCGATAAGCTCATTGCTGCGGCAATGAGAGCATCGAAAATGCGCCAGGTTCCGTCTCGGCTTCTCCGCCTCTGCCAGCCTCTCCTTGCATCCATCATCTTGCTTTTCCCGCCGACGGGGGCCGTCACCGCCGCTCATGCCGACGATGACGCCGCGCTATGCGCGGCCGTGCAGAACCTGGCGACATCAACCAACCAGGTGATGGCGGGCAAGACGCTGACCGTCCCCGGCATCATCTTCGACAGCTTCAACGTCGACTGCGACAAGCGCATCATCGGCTTCGTGACAAGCGTGCCGCTCAAGGGCCACACGCAGGGGACGTACGCGTGGTCGGTGGCCCAACGCCAGATCGACAACGGCTACTGCCCGAACGCGATCTGGCGCGGCATCATGGACAAGGGGTGGCGGATCGAAACGACCCTCCGCTTTACCGACCACACCGAGCGTACCCTGGCGGTCAACTGCAGCGGCATGGCGGAACCTGTTGTCCCACGCGCGGTGCCGCCAAGCATGCCAGGCGTCGTCGATCGCTCGGGACAATCGGCCCAAACGGCCGCACCACCTCCTACTTCTACAGCCACCGCAGCGCCGGCCGATCAGTCCGGTGAACAGGCTGCCGACGGGGCAATGAAAACCAGCACGGAGCACACCGCGATCGATGCGGCGGGAAACCCGGTGGTCGTCTACGAGACCACGGGCCTCAACCCGGACTGCAGCCGGACGGGAGCGATCGTCATCCGCGTGGTGAAGCCGCCAGCGCATGGCAGCCTCAAGGTGGCCGACGCATCGGTGTTTCCGCACTACCCGCCGGCCAATGTGCGTAGCGTGTGCAATTCACGGTCGGTGCCCGGCTATCGCGTAACCTATCAGAGCCGGAAGGGTTATTCGGGCGCCGACTCGGCGGAACTCCAGGTGTTCTTTCCCGCCGGGAGGGCGCTCGACGTGACCACGCCCATCGAGGTCAAGTAGCGGTCGGCTATACACCGGACGTGGTTCGAGGCTTGCACGTTACCATGGGGTCTGGTCATCGCCTCTCCACATCCACGGCGTCATTCCGGCGAACGCCGGAATCCAGCGCGCAGGACCGGTGGGTGGTGCAGGCATTGGCGGGTCCATCGCTGGATGCGAGAGGCTGAATTGCTGCGACCGTCGGTGCACTGGATTCCGGCGTTCGCCGGAATGACGCGATGGTGGGGGATGGCTGGGGTCACCCGGCGGCCCGCTCGCAACAGCCTCATCCTGAGGTGCGAGGGCAAGGCCCGAGCCTCGAAGGACCCGCAGCGATACACCGCGCGTGGTTCGAGGCTCGCCTTCGGCTCGCACCTCACCATGAGGATGCGCTTAGGCCGCGCCGCACCTGGGCGGTCACTCTCGCGCTGAACCTCTCGTAGCCCTCATGGTGAGCCTGTCGAACCACGAGGGCCGGCACGGTGCATACGGCCCATGGTTCGACAGGCTCACCATGAGGCAGTGGTTGTGGGTCAGCCGCCCCACCCACGGCGTCATCCCCGCGACAGCGGGGGAGGGGGACCAGCCGAAGGCTGGTGGAGGGGGCGGCAGCAGCCACCAGAGCGTGCGGCCGCCCCCTTCCGTCGCCTACGGCGCCACCTCCCCCGCTGCGCGGGAGAAGGACCTCGGCGGCGAGCTTGGAGCCAAGCACGAAAACTTATCCCCGTCCTCTCGCCCCCACCTTATCCTCCCTCCACCTCACCGGCGCGAGATGCTGACGGAGCATCGCGGTTGAGGGTTCGGACAGGAGGTCAGCCGTGACCTTCTGGGTTCGTCGGGTGTCTGCGTCGCTTCCGCGGTACCGGCGTCCCAAAAGACCGATCGCGACGGGCGGGACGATAGTCCCACGCCTACCTTGCCGGACTAACCGGCTTTCGGGACAAAAGTCCCGCCCGCGCCGCATTCTCGCGGCAACCGCGCAGGTACTCCGGGTCGCGCCGGAGAATTAGGTATGTCCGCCGTCAGCTCGTGCCGAAATCGGCGGCCCAGAACACGCCGTATTTGCTACCGACCTTGGCGCTCATCACCACCATGCCGACGCTCGTCCACATATCCGAGAGGAGCGTATAGCGATGGCCGGCCGAGTTGAGCCAGTCCTTCAGCGTCTCCCCGACCGAGGTCTGGCCGGCCGCAACGTTCTCCCCGATCGGGCCGTGATAACCGGCGGCCGTGGCGCGGTCGCGCAGGTCGAGGCCGGGGCCAAAATCGTGCGACATCTGATCGCGCGAGACCATCGCCCGCGCCTGTCCCGCCGCCATGTCGGCCAAGACGGTGCTGTAGACCAGCGGCTTGGCGCCGTTCTGTTTCCGAACCTCGTTGATGGCGGCGACCATCTCTTCGGGCGTGACGTTGACCGCAATCGGCGCCGTGGTCGTGGCGGTGCCGGTCGTACCGACTTCGCCGCAGGCGGAGAGCATGGTCGCGGCGCCCAGGACGATGAAGCCGCGGCGGGTCAGGTGATGCATCGAAATTCCCTGTGGGCGCGCCGGCGCCCGATCGGGCCGGAGACTAGCCAAAACCTTGGCCTTGGCAAGGCGGCGGAAATTGCTTGCGTCATCGCGCCACGCCCCTAATCTCGCGGGAAAAAGGAGGGGATTGATGGGGGAACGCCCGCACTACGTGGTGGTTGGCGGCGGCACGGCCGGCTGGATCGCGGCGTTCATCATCCAGGATTCGGCGCGGCGCAAGAACCTCGATATTCGCCTCTCGGTGGTCGAGTCCTCAAAAATCCCGACGGTGGGCGTCGGCGAGGCAACGACCGCTGCGTTCCGGGTCTTCCTCAAGCAGTTCGGCATCGACGAGTTCGAGTTCTTCCGCAAGACCGAGGCGACGTTCAAGCTCGGTATCCGCCACCACAACTGGCGCCGGCCGGGCTACACCTATTACGGCCCGATCGACGATCCTCACCAGGTGGTCGAAGCGCCGGCGGGAGCGCCCTCCGACTACCTCAACATCTATTCGGTCAGCGCCGGGCGACCGGTGCAGGACATGCACCTCTTCGGGCCGCTGCTCGAGCGGAAGAAGGCGCCCTACGCCACCAAGGCCGATGGGTCCCTGCTGCCGCTCGGCCCGTTCCACCATGCCTTCCACTTCGACCAGTCGCTGGTGGGGAAATTCCTCAAGTCGAAGTCGAAGGGCGTCGAGATCGTCGATGCGGTGGTCTCGGGGGTCGAGCGCAATCCGCAAAACGGCGACATCGCCGCGCTCGTCCTCGACAGCGGCGAAAAGCTCGAGGCCGATTTCTTCATCGACGCGACAGGCTTCCGCAAGCGGCTCATCGTCAAGGAGCTCAACGCGCCCTGGATATCCTACGCACACGAGCTGCCGGTGAACCGCGCCCTGCCCTTCTGGCTCGAGATCAAGGAAGGCGAGGAGATCAACAACTACACCCACGCCTGGGCCCAAAGCTCCGGCTGGATGTGGCAAATCCCGACGCAGTACCGGTATGGCTGCGGCTACGTCTATTCCGACGAGTTCCAGACGCCCGAAGGCGCCAAGGCCGAGATCGAGGCGGTGCTCGGGCGGCCGATCGAGGTGCGCGACGACATCAAGTTCACCATCGGGCGGCTGGAGAAGGCGTGGATCGGCAACTGCCTCGCGGTCGGCCTCTGCCAGAGTTTCCTCGAGCCGCTCGAATCGACCTCGATCCACGGCACCATCGTCCAGATGATGCTGTTCGCCGGCGTCTATATGAAGGACCCCGCCGCCAATACGCCGGCCGAACGGGACGACTACAACCGGCGCATCGGCCGGCAGGTCGACGATTTCCGCACGTTCGTCAACACGCACTACATGACCGAGCGCGACGATACGCCATTCTGGCGGGAAGTGCGCGAGCACCGGCTCCATCCCGAGACCAAGGCGCGGCTCGCCTCATGGCGTGAGCACATGCCACAGCGCGAGGATTTTCCCGACTACCTCGCGGGCCTGCCGCATGTCGAAACGACGCTGTTCTACCCCGTCCTCGACGGGCTCGGACTGCTCGATCCGGCGGTCGCCAAGGCAGAGATGGCCGCACGGCCCGAAATCCGCGCCTTTGCGCGCAAAACCTTCGACGGCCTGACGAAGGAATACAAGCAGGCGGCGACCAAGGCGCTCGGGCATGCCGAGTTTTTGGCCAAGGTCAGAGACATGGGGTAGCGATGGAAGATTGCGTCTTCTGCGCCATTGTCGAACGACGCACGCCCGCCCGCTTCGTGCTCGAGACCCCTGAGGTCGTCTGCTTCTTTCCGCTCGAGCCGGAAATCCCCGGCCACACCCTGATCGTCAGCCGCCGACACTACCATGATGTGATGGACGCCCCGACGGCGCTGGGCGAAGCCGTCTTCACCGCCGCGCAGGCGCTTGCGGCCCGCTACCGGGACGCGCTCGGCGCCACCGGCTTCAACCTCCTCCACGCGACCGGCGCCGCGGCTGGCCAATCGGTGCCGCACCTCCATTTCCACTTCATGCCGCGCTCCGAGGGCGATGGCCTCAAGCTCTGGCCGGAATTGCCCGGCAGCACCGTCGATCTCGACGAAATGCTGAAGTGGGTGACCGACGAGGGCTCGGACGACACGAGCGGCTGAACCCGCCGAAGCGAAAAAGGGCCCCGGCCATCAGCCGGAGCCCCTTCGGGAGAAATCGGTAGCGCAGCCGGTCAGGCGGCGCGAGCCGGCTTGTTGGCGCGGGCCCACTTCGGCAGCCAGTCGCCGTGCGCGGCGAGCAGGTCGTCGACGAGGTGCCAGATCTGGTCGAGGTCGAGCTCGGCGGCGGTATGGGGGTCCATCATCGCCGCGTGGTAGATGTGCTCCTTGTTCTCGGTCATCAGCGCCGCGACGGTCAGTTCCTGCACGTTGATGTTGGTGCGGATGAGCGCGGTGAGCTGGGGCGGCAGGTCGCCGATATAAGTCGGCTGGATGCCCGAAGCATCGACGAGGCACGGCACTTCGACCGCCGCGTTGTTCGGCAGCGACGTGATGACGCCGTTGTTCTTGACGTTGCCGTAGATCACCGACGGTTCGCCCGTCCACACCGAGTTCATGATCGAGGACGCGTATTCCTTGGATTGCTTGACCTCGATGGTATTGGCCTTGCGATACTCGTCCGAGGTCGTCTTCCAGCGCTGGATCTGCTCGATGCAGCGCTTGGGGTATTCGTCGAGCGGCACGCCGAATTTCTCGATCAGGTCCTCGCGGCCCTCCTTGATGAAGTAGGGCGTGTATTCGGCAAAGTGCTCGGAACTCTCGGTGACGAAGTAGCCGAGGCGCGTCAGCATCTCGTAGCGGACCTTGTTCGGGCAACGCGGATTCCAGCCGGGCTTGGGTGCGCGGCCTTCGCGGTAGGCGCGGATCAGGTCGGGGTAGAGGTCGCGGTAGCTGCCGTCCGCCTGCTTGTGCTCGAACTTGAGATAGAAGGCCATGTGGTTGATGCCGGCCGAGCGGTAGCGGATTTCCTCGTAGGGAATGCCGAGGTCGTTGGCCAATTCCATCGCCGTGCCCTGCACCGAATGGCAAAGGCCGACCTGTTTGATGGTGGGATACTTTTCGGCAATGGCCCAGGTGTTGATGGCCATCGGGTTGACGTACTGGAGCATCACCGCTTCGGGGCAAACTGCCAGCATGTCCTCGCAGATCGACCAGAGGTGCGGCACGGTGCGGATGCCGCGCATGATGCCGCCGATGCCGAGCGTGTCGGCGATGGTCTGGCGGAGGCCATACTGCTTGGGGATCTCGAAATCGACGACGGTCGAAGGCTCGTAGCCGCCGATCTGGAAGCAGAC
>Ga0207639_10003615_pt1 | contig 10387 bp, 6 predicted proteins | sample KBSCornC32_FD_184299 | JGI IMG/M metagenome (GOLD analysis project Ga0207639, IMG submission 184299) | Corn rhizosphere microbial communities from Kellogg Biological Station, Michigan, USA - KBS Corn C3-2 (SPAdes) (version 2) | ecosystem: Host-associated > Plants > Roots > Rhizosphere > Soil ...
ACGTTGGCTGCTGTTGTTCCGATTTTGGCGTTTCAGATCATCGGACGGCTTGGGTTTAACCTGCCGGACGATAATTTCTCCGCGGCGCTTACGACACTCCCCCTCGGACTTATCCCGCTCAGCTTTGGCCACTCGGTCGTGCGTTATCGATTGATGGACGTTGACGTCGTTGTGCGACGTGCGTTGGTTTACGCGTTGACCACTGTGACGATAGCGATGATGATAGGAGCGGTCGCTCTGGGCCTTGTATTTCTCGCAGTCGGTAATAATTTATCCACTACTGAGATAACGCTGCGGGCGCTGATAGCGATCGTTGCGATGGGCGCGATCATTTTGCTGAGCGAGCCGCTAAAGAAATATCTGCAGGAACGAGCCGACCGCTTTTTCTACGGCGAGCGGTACGATCTGCGGCAGGGTTTGCTCGATTTTGGCCGCACCCTGTCGGCTACGACGACGCTTGAGCCGCTGCTTGACGCGTTGACCGAGCGGCTTCATCAGGTGCTTGCCGTGCAAAAGCTCGCTGTTTTTATCGAGGACGACCGCGCAAGTGGAACGTACAAGATCGCAAAATCCGTCGGTTTGACAGAAACCTATCGAATGCCGCCGGATTTTCGACAGCTAATACGGCAAAAATCGGCTGAACGCGGTGTTGTCCGGGCAGACGAGTTCGACATTTTCGAAACTGAGACGCCCAACCACAACGGCAAAGGAATTGTCCGACAGGAGCTGCATTATTACGTTCCGTGCGTTGTCCGCAGCCAGATGGTCGCCGTGATCGGGCTTGGCCGAGCAAGTGACGGCTCGCTCCTTTCATCCGAAGACCTCGAAATACTGAAGACAATTTCCGGTTACATCGCCGTCGCTGTAGAAAACAGCAGGCTTTATCAGGAACAGCATCAATACACGCAGGAGCTCGCGCTGCTCAAGGAATTTAACGAATCCATTGTCGAATCGGTCAACGTCGGTCTGCTTGCAGTTGACGAACACGGCAGAATTACGCGGTGCAACACGACATTCGAGGAACTGATGGGGCTTTCACGTGACGAGGCGACCGGCAAGCAGGTCGAGGAAGTTTTCGATACGAGCTTTGCGTTGAATCTGGAAAATATCCTCGGTAAATCGCGGTGGCATCTGACCGAAACGCGAAACGCATACAAGCTGCACACATACGACGTTCACGGCAGATCGCTGATATTAAACGTCGCGGTCGCTCCACTTCGGTCAGTGTCGAACCAGCAGACAGGTGCGATCATTGTGCTGGAAAACGTGTCGTCACGAGTAAAACTCGAAGAAACCTTGCAGCAAAGCGAAAAACTATCGAGCATCGGCTTGCTCGCGGCTGGTGTCGCTCATGAAGTAAACACGCCGCTAACAGGCGTTTCGAGTTATACGCAGATGCTGCTGGGGATGATTCCCGAAACGGACCCAAAACACGCGCTCCTTCAGAAGATGCAGCGGCAGACCGACCGTGCGTCAAACATCGTCGGCAATCTGTTGAATTTTTCGCGTACTGGCAGCTCGACCGATTTTGGCGAGATCAGCATCAATAAATTACTGAACGACACACTTCAATTGCTCGAACCGCAGCTTAGAAAATCGAACATCGAGGTCGTAAAAGATTACGCCGAAGAATTACCGAACATTTACGGCAATGGCGGCAAGCTGCAGCAGGTTTTCACCAACCTGATATTGAACGCGCGTGACGCGATGTTCGGCGGCGGAACGATCATTCTAAAAACGCTGAACGACGGTGGCGACGAAGTTGTCATCGAGGTTTCGGACACCGGCGATGGGATCGCACCGGAAAATCTGACCAAAATTTTTGATCCTTTCTTTACCACAAAAGGGGTGGGCAACGGCACCGGTTTAGGCCTGGCAGTTTCGTACGGAATCGTTCAGGAACACGCCGGTTCGATCGAGGCAAAAAGCGAAAATGGTGACGGATCGACATTCCATCTCGTGTTTCCCGCCGCAAATGCCAATCGCCGTCAGCGTGCCGTCGGTTAGCCTCACAGCTTCAGGAAACGGCAACCAATTTCACCGTCTTTGTAAAATAAACAGCCGCTATAAATGCGACAAACATTATCACTGATGCCGCGGTAAATGTTCGAAAGATCGTTTGCCCGTCTATCTGGTTAAACTGGTTATTCAGCAAAATCCCGCCGATAGTCGGGCCGATCGCTCGTGCAAGACTCGCACCGGATTGTAATATTCCGAGCGATTTTCCTTGTTCCTGCGCGTGCGAAAGCTTTGAAACTAGGCTGGTTAACGCCGGATTAGCGAACGCATTTCCCAGTGACAAAAAAGTCGCATCGATCAGCAGAGCACTCAATCCGCCTTGACCGGCCGCAGGTCCGATGAACGGTATCGCAATCAGCGCGGCTGCCATCATCAGGCAACCGACGGAGGTTAATATGCCCTCACCAAACCTTTTCACCATATTGTGAAAAAGCAATCCTTGTCCGATTATTGATACCAGCCCGACGAACGCAAACAGATAACCGTTTTGCTCCGCCGAATATCCGAATTTAAATGACGTAAATAGCACAAATGCATACGTCATTATCGAAAACGCTGTGATGAGCAAAAAGTAGATGAGGTTTATCAGCCCGAATTCCTTTTCTTTGAGCGACTTTAACAGGTCGGCAAGACGGTTGTACACGATCCAGATCGGATCAAGAGGACCGAATTTTCTTGCGGACTTCCCGAGATCACTGCTTGTCTGATCCCTACCCGACCGAGACCTCACGGTTTCAGGTAAAATGAAATAGAGAGCCGTAGCATTGATCAGCGACAGTGCCGCTGCAAAATAAAACGGTACGTGAATGCCGTATTTGCTTAATATCCCTGCTATCGCTGGGCCCAGAATAAAGCCCAATCCGAACGCCGCGCCGAAAAGTCCCATTCCTTTAGCGCGGTTTTCTTTTGACGTAACGTCTGCGATATAAGCCTGCGCCGTCGATATGTTGCCGCCGGTAACGCCGCTGATTATGCGTCCGGCAAACACCAAAAACAGCGTGCTTGCGTAGCCGACGACGAAATATCCGAGCGCCGAGCCAAGTATACTGATGAACAAAATCGGCCGGCGTCCGTATTTATCAGACAAGCGGCCGAGCACCGGCGCAAAGAAAAACTGCATCCAGGAATAGATCGAAAACAACATTCCGATCTCGAACGGCGTTGCGTTGAAGGGCGAGGTTTCGGCGTAGATCGGCAGAATAGGTATAACAATACCGAAACCTATCAGGTCGATAAAAACGGTAACGAAAATAATGATGAGTGGTGTTGTTAGAAATTTCTCGTCCGCCTTTTTTTCGGGCGTTTCTACTTCTGCTGGGTCGTCCATCGTTATCTAAATCTTGAGCCGCTTACTGCTCAAAAACTTTATTTATAGTAAAATAGCAACAAAACTAAACAATACCATCCCAACCGGATCTGTAAAACCAATGTCGAAAAAATTTACGTCCACGCTGATTCTTTCACTGCTGTTCACAACTATCTTTTTTATGTACAAGGAAACACCCGCTCAAAAATCACGGCCAAAAACCGCCAAGGCTCCGGCTGTGCAGCCCACGGCTGTTCCGGACATTAGCTACACGGTTTCGATGTCAAAACCGTGGACGCACCTGCTCGAGGTCGAAATGCGTGTGAGCTCATCTCAACTGCCCGCTCAAACCGAGCTTAAAATGCCGGTCTGGACTCCGGGAAGCTATCTGATCCGAGAATATGAGCGGCACGTCCAGGATTTTGCGGTAAAGGATTCTGCCGGCAAAAAAGACCTTGCGTGGCGGAAGATAAATAAAAACACCTGGCAGGTCGATACGGCCGGCGCGAAAGAGATCGTCGCGACCTATCGCGTTTATTCGAATGAATTGACGGTGCGCACGAACGAGCTTAACGACGAACACGCGTTTTGGAACAATGCAGCTACGCTGGTGTTCGTTAAAGATCAGCTTAAAGCGCCGTCAACCATAACGATCAAACCCTACGGCAATTGGAAGATAGCAACGGGGCTGCCGCCAGCTGGCGGCGCGAACACGTTTAGAGCCGAGAATTTCGACATTCTCTATGATTCGCCGTTCGAGGTGAGCAATTTCAAGGAAGTTTCGTTCACCGTCGAGGGCAAGCCGCACCGCGTCGTGTTTTCCGGCGAAGGAAATTACGATATGAAAAAGATCGCCACCGACCTTCCAAAGGTCGTCGAGCAGGCGTATCAGATCTTTGGCGAATTGCCGTATCACGATTACACATTCATCGTAAACCTTCGCGGCGGCGGCGGTTTGGAGCATTTGAACTCGACCGCGCTGCAATATAACCGCTTCGGTTTCAAACCTGAATCACGGTATAAGAATTTTCTTCACCTTGCCGCGCATGAGTATTTCCACAATTTTAACGTAAAACGCATTCGCCCCGACGCTCTCGGCCCGTTCGACTACGAAACCGAAAATTACACGCGCCTGTTATGGGTTGCCGAGGGCGGAACGGCGTATTACGAGGGCGTTTTGCTCAGACGGGCAGGGCTGATCTCGGACAAGGAATTTCTTGACGAAAAAGCGTCAACCATTACGCAGCTTCAGCAGCAGCCGGGCAGGTTCGAAACAAGCCTTGAGGAAGCCAGCTTTGATGCTTGGATCAAGTATTATCGTCAGGACGAAAATTCGGTCAATAACCAGATCTCGTATTACGACAAGGGCGATATCGTCAACATGATGCTGGATATCACGATCCGCGAGGCGTCCGGCGGCAAAAAATCGCTTGATGACGTGCTTCGTTATCTGTATTACGAGTTTTACAAAAAAGGCAAAAATTACACGCCGGCCGATTATCAAAAAGGCGCGGAAATGGCAGCGGGCCGCAGCCTTGACGACTTCTTTTCGAAATACGTTCGCGGGACGGCCGAGATCGATTATGACGGTATTGTAAAAGGCATCGGTCTTGAACTTGCCGCATCGGACGTTGCGGCTGGACAGGCCTATCTTGGAGCGAATCTTTTTGAAGACAACGGCCGTTTGACGGTGCGCTCGATAGCGGCGGGAACGCCTGCGTACGAGCAGGGTTTGAATACCGGCGATCAAATAATTGCGATCGACGGTTACCGCGCGACGCAGTCGTTTTTGCAAAGTTACATCGGCGACCGAAAGCCGAACGACAAGGTCAAGTTGACGGTTTTCCGGTTCGATAAAATGCGCAACATCGACATCACGCTCGGCAGCAACCCGCGGAAGGATTATTCGTTCACACCGGTTGCCAACCCGACGGACGAGCAAAAGGCGCTTTATCGCGATTATCTAAAGGCCGATCTTGAATAAGAAACATGGGGTTTTCTAAAATTTCGCTATTCACCATTTTAGTGGCGGCGCCCGTTTTTCTGGCCGCATGCCAGAAAAATGTCTTGCAGCCGCAGAGCAGTGCTCCCACCGCAATGAAGGAAGTTCCGGCGGTTCGTCTGAATTACCGGTATGAGCCTGACGTTCCGGCGCCGTCTGAGACCGCCCGACCGGCGGAGGAGCGTAACGCCGCGGTGCAGAATGATTTCGACCGGTATCGCCCGCAGGAGTTGCTCGATCGGACAATCACATCTCCTGACAAGCAGCATGTTCTGGCCGTTTACCACAAGACAGGCGATGTGCTGTCCGAGTTTCGGCTCGATATGTACTCGCCTGACGGCAAACTTTTACACAAGGTAACGCCTGACGCAATGGCGGTTCATTTTACCGATACGATCGTATGGGCGCCTGATTCGTCTGCGGTTGCGTTTGTAGCAATGGTTCGCGTGCCGCAGATCGGCGGAGAGAATCAAACACCGGCCGCGACCGCACCGCCGCCGCCGAATCCCGAATCGTCGCCCGATGCAAACGTCGCGGCTGTTCCAGAAAACACCGAGGCAGCGACACCCGCAGCCCCGACGCCGACGGCGCCGATCGGCGTTTTGCTGTTTCGAACGGAACAGCTTTATATTTGCAACGCTGACGGCGACGGCACTAAGCCTTTAACACAAAACGAGGGGCTGATCTACTTTTATTACACCTGGTCGCCAGACAGCTCGATGCTGGCCGCGCTTGCCGTCACCGCGCGTGAATGGCAATTCCTAAACGCCCAAGCCGACAGCAAAAGCGAGATATTCATTCCGACAGGCCGTCCGCGTGTGATCGAAAAAAACGGACGCGAGCGGCGTCTTGATGACGGGCTGACGCAGGTCCATCCTGTCTGGTCGCCCGATTCCGCCAAAGTGGCCGAAGCGTTCGGAACGCAGGTTAGAATTTACGACGCAGCCGGAACCAACCCGACGCAGGCTGCGATACCGCTGCAGAATCAACTTCTGCTCTCATCGCAAGCGTACGACCGCGAAGAGCAGCAAAAACTGCAGGCAGCCAACACTGATGTAAACTCGAACGGTGTAGCGAATACCTCGGCGAACGCGACGGCGGCAAACGCTACGGTCGCAAACTCTGCCGCAAATCAGCCACAGGGAACGTTGCCGGACCCGAGCACGCTTGTTTCGTTCAACCCGATAGTCGATCTTGTTTGGAACGCGGACGACCTGCTTTATTTCCAAACCGCTTTTATCAAAAAGATGAAAAACGATGCCGACAGCGTAACCAGTTTTGCGCGATGGCATCGTTTGGTCTTATCGCTACAGCCCGGAACCCAGGCTACAACACAATAACGGGAGGAAAGTATGCAGTACCAAACATTTACCGAGGTCTTTACAGCGAATGACCGCATTCGCGAACGACTGATCGCAACGGTCAGCGGGCTGGACGACAATGCCGCAGCGGCACGGCCTGACATCAACGGATGGTCCGTGACGCAGATCGTTGAGCATATTTCTATAGTCGATGAGGGAATGTGCAAGATCTGCGCGAAGCTCTTGTCGGATGCCGGTGAAAACGGCAGTGGTTCAGTTTATCTGTCGCCCGAATTTATAGCGAAGATGAGCGACATGGTAAATACCAAGCTTAACGCTCCCGAAAGGGTGCGGCCTACCGGCGAGCAAAGCATTGCCGAGTCTCTTTCCAGGCTTTCGTCAAATAGTGATCGGCTCAACGAGATAAGAGACCGTTTTGAAATACGCGATACCACTGAGAAAAAATTTCCTCATCCGTATTTCGGTAATCTTTCGGCGGCTGAATGGCTCGTCCTTCGCGGCCTGCACGAATCTCGGCACATTGACCAGATCGCGCGAATTATCAGAAAAAGCTAGCTTAATGAAGTTTAGGTAATTGCAATCGGTAGTTGGAAGACAGCCGGAACCGCAAAACAACGCGAAAATGCTTGGCCAGTTTCGTGTTTATTTGTGTCGAGTCGTGGTTTCCGTTTTCTTACTTATCTGCTAAGGGTTAGATGAATTTCTATTGGCCTATGATAAAATTTATTTTTGATACCTATAAATAAATTTTAATGACCTTATGGATAAATTCTTAATTCGCGGCGGCAAGGCCCTAAAGGGAAAAATAGAGATCAGCGGAGCGAAAAACTCCGCATTGCCTTGCCTCGCGGCAACTTTGCTTACACCTGAAACCGTCGTTCTTCACAACGTTCCTTATGTCAAAGATCTCATCACGCAGCGGCGGCTCTTGGAGGACCTTGGCGCAACGGTTCTCACGCCCGAACTCCGCACGCATAAGGTTACGGCCGACCATGTCGAGGTTTACGAGGCGCCCTACGAACTGGTCAAGACCATGAGGGCCAGCGTCCTTGCGCTTGGCCCGTTGCTTGCCCGGTTTGGCCAGGCAAAGGTCAGCCTGCCCGGCGGCTGCGCCATCGGCACGCGTCCGATCGATCTGCACTTAAAAGCGTTTGAACAGCTTGGAGCCACCGTCTCGCTCGAATCGGGCGACGTTGTCGCGCGCGCTCCGAGAGGACGCCTAAAGGGAGCCAACGTCGAGTTTGAAAAAGTTACCGTCACCGGCACCGAAAACGTGATGATGGCGGCGGCTCTTGCCGATGGCAATACGACGATCAGAAATGCCGCGATGGAACCGGAGATCATGGACCTTGCCGATCTTTTGAACAAGATGGGCACCCGTATTAAAGGAGCCGGGACACCGACAATAGAGATCGACGGCGTCGAAGCCCTCGCAGGTACAGAACATACGATAATCCCAGACCGCATCGAAACCGGGACGTTCATCGTAGCGGCGGCAATAACGGGGGGCGAGCTTGAAATCAAAGGCTGCCGGCCGGACCACATCGTCGCGGTGATCGAAAAATTCCGCGAAGCCGGCGTCGAGATCGAGGAGTTGAATCCAAGCACGCTGCTGGTACGACGCAGCAAAAACGGTTTGATCGCAAGAGATGTTACGACCGAGCCGCACCCGCATTTCCCGACCGATATGCAGGCTCAGTATATGGCGTTGATGACACAGGCGGAAGGCGTTTCGACGATCACCGAAACGATCTTTGAAAACCGCTTTATGCACGCGTCGGAAATGATACGCCTCGGTGCGGATATTCATATTTCGGGAAATACGGCGGTCGTCCGGGGCAAAACGAACCTTACCGGTGCTCAGGTGATAGCGTCCGACCTTAGGGCGTCCGCTTCTCTGGTTTTAGCTGGATTGTGCGCAAGCGGCGAAACCTTGATCGACCGTGTTTATCATATCGACCGCGGATACGAGACGATCGTTCGGAAACTTCGCGATGCAGGAGCCGACATAGAACGATTGACCGAGGGTGTCGTAAGTGCTGCGGCCGGAGATGAATAGCTCTTTTCTGCTGTTTAATTAGTAATTGGATAATTAATTTGCAGAAATTCCGGTTTGCCATGATCCCAGTTCGACTTTCTTTTCGTTCTTTCGGTGGAATAAGATTTGTCTCATCTGGGATTAAATAACACGGGTTACCTGCATCCAATTTAAGACAATGCCAAAACAGCTTGAGAAAAAACACCTCCTTGCGATCAGATGGTTTCATTGGATCAACTTTCCGGTTCTCGGCCTGATGATCTGGAGCGGAATTCTTATCTATTGGGCCAATGCGGTTTACGGCATTAAGCTCTTCAATTACGAATACTTTCATTTTTTTCCATCATGGTTTTACGAAGAACTCGGTATTCCTTACCGCCTTGCCGAAGGTATATCGATGCACTTTTTTTTCATGTGGTTCTTTGCCATAAACGGCCTGCTTTATGTCGCTTACACGATATTTTCGGGCGAATGGCGTGCGTTGCTGCCAGTGCCCGGATCGTTCAAACGGGCGTTGCAGGTTACATTGCACGACCTGCATCTGAGAAAACAGCTTCCGCCGCAAGGGAAATACAACGACGCTCAGCGCATTGCATATACGGTCATTATTCTTATGGGCGCGGGTTCGATCATCACCGGATTTGCCATTTACAAGCCAACGCAGCTTTATTGGCTGACCGCAATACTGGGCGGTTATGAATGGGCGCGGTGGGAACATTTTTGGCTGATGATCGGTTTTGTCGTGTTTTTTGTTGTCCATATAGTGCAGGTTGTGCTCGCTGGCTGGAGCAATTTTCGTTCGATGATAACGGGCCGCGAGATCGTTAACGTGCAGGAAACCGGTGAGGCAGAAATATGAGCGAGAACGATAAGAAAGAACAGCCCGAGGTCTTGCTCGAACAGGTGCGCGAGCTGAAAAAAGATGATCCCGGTGAAGAAAACACTGCGAATTTGCTCGGCGAAAAGCGCCGCTTGAGCGAACCGCTCAGCGATGACGAGGCAAAACGCCGTATGCGAAGCCTGTCACGGCGAGGATTCCTGATCGGTGGTGCCGCCGCGGTCTTTGGCTACCTCAGCTACGGCTGGTTGAAGCAACCGGAAAATTTCCCGGTATTTCAAAACGTACTGAAGTTTAACGAAGACCTCAGCCAGCTCTATTACAGCCCGAAACACCTCGCGCCGGAATTTCCAAAAAGCCGTATCTCCATGGCCCGTGTCAACGGCGGTGAGGGGATGGGCGACAATTTCGATCCGACATCCTGGATGCTGCAGGTCACGGGTGTCGCAAATCAAAACAGCTATCCGCAATACAAAGCCGATATTAATTACGCGGAGCTAAGTCCGCTTGCATCCGGTGCAGAACGCGCGCCACTAAGCGGTCTGCTTCTTACACTCGACGATATTAAGCGCCTGCCGCGCGTCGAGATGACGACCGAGCTAAAGTGTATCGAGGGTTGGAGCATCATCGTCAACTGGGTTGGCGCACGGTTTTCCGATTTTGTCGCTGCGTACCAACCGCAGTTTACCAAATACGTCGGCATCGTCACGCCGGACGAAGGCTACTACGTCGGCTGGGACATGCCGAGCATTCTTCACCCACAAACGCTGCTCGCTTATGAAATGAACGGTGCCCCGCTTGCGATGGAACACGGCGCTCCGCTGCGGCTTGTTTCGACGGTAAAATACGGAATCAAGCAGAT
>Ga0207639_10003618_pt1 | contig 10380 bp, 8 predicted proteins | sample KBSCornC32_FD_184299 | JGI IMG/M metagenome (GOLD analysis project Ga0207639, IMG submission 184299) | Corn rhizosphere microbial communities from Kellogg Biological Station, Michigan, USA - KBS Corn C3-2 (SPAdes) (version 2) | ecosystem: Host-associated > Plants > Roots > Rhizosphere > Soil ...
CGGTCAGCAGTACGCCGAACTCCTTCCCGAGTGGGTGATCATGGGCGTTAACATAAAGAACGTTGGTCAAACGCCCGCGTATCACATCACAGTTCGTGGGCGCGTCACCGTGTATGAGAGCGCCCCGGAGCAACTGATTATTATTGAAGACCCGAGGCGAGAGGTCGAATTCATCCGCCAGCTTGAGGTCCCCGCCCGCACCCTCGGGGACCTCAGCCTTGGCGCTGGAGTCTCGATGAAGCAGGGCTGGGGGAAACATCGCCTCGCGGACGGGCAGGCCAACGCACTCATCGCTGGCAATGCCCTTATCTATTTTACGGGGAAGGTCATCTACTTCGATATTTTCGAACGGCGGCACACGACCTATTTTTGTCACAAGTACCGCTTCGACCCCGATACCGGCCTGACCGGAGACTATGATTTCGTAGGCAATGACGCCGACTAACGCGAGCCTAATCATCGCGGGTTAGCCCGCGCCGCACTCCGTGGTGCGCTTGATACATAAGGCCGCGACTACCCGTCGGAGAAGCTCGATATCAAGTTCGTGGTGGAATCGCGTTCCGCGGCAACGGTGGAGGCGGTACGGCAGGTGCTCGACGATCCCCGCTTCCGCATGGTGGTGGTGCCGGATTGCCGCCCCTATACGAAGCCCAAGGCGATCGACTACGCACTGCCGCTGGCGCGCGGGCGGTATGTGGTGGTGTTCGATGCCGAGGATGTACCCGACCCCATGCAACTCAGGCTCGCCGCAAGCCGCTTTGCGGCCGATCCGACGCTCGCGTGCCTCCAGGCCGAGCTGGTGCCCGAGAACGCCAGCGAGAATGCGCTGACGGCCCTGTTTGCCGGAGAATATGCAGGGCTCTTCGGTCGTTTGCTGCCCGCGCTGGCGCGCTGGGGATTGCCGGTGCCGCTCGGCGGGACGAGCAATCATTTCCGCATCGAGTTCCTGCGTTCGCTCGGCGGATGGGATGCGTTCAACGTGACCGAGGACGCCGATCTCGGCGTGCGCCTGGCGCGTCGCGGATTGCGGGCAGAAACCTTTGCGAGCCGAACGCTCGAAGAGGCGCCGCTCGGCTTGCGCGCCTGGATGGCGCAGCGGACGCGATGGATGAAGGGCTGGATGCAGACCTTCATCGTGCACAACCGCGCGCCGGGGCTGTTCCTCAAGGATATCGGCTGGCGGGGATTTCTCGGCTTCGAGGTGTTGGTGGGCGGCATGATCGTCACATCGCTGCTGCACACGGCGCTGGTGGGCTCGATCCTGATCCGGCTGGCGTTCGAAGGAACCGCGGGACTTGTGCCGCGCGATGTGTGGGACTGGCTGAGTCTGGCGATCCTGGTGTCGGGTTATGCCGGGGCATTTGCGATCCAGGTCAGCGGGTTGATCCACCAGCGCGCCTATTCCCTACTGCCGATCCAGCTGGTGCTGCCGGCCTATTGGTTCCTCCATTCCTTTGCATCGCTCCGCGCCGCCTATGAGCTGATCGTGCGGCCGGTGCATTGGGCCAAGACCACGCACGGCGTGACCCGGCTGAGGCGCGGCGTGACTGCCGCGGATGGGCGGGCGGTCCTCAGGCCGCGTACCGGCTGAGGCCGAGGTCGGACGTATCGATGTCGGGCGCTTTGCCGGAGACGAGATCGGCCAGGACCTGCCCAGAGCCGGCCGCCATCGTCCAGCCCAGCGTGCCGTGGCCGGTGTTGAGGTAGAGATTGCGATATCTGGTGGGGCCGAGGACCGGCGTGCCGTCGGGGGTCATGGGCCTCAGGCCGCACCAGAAGCTGGCGCGCGCGATATCGCCGGCGCGCGGGAAGAGATCGCGCAACGAGCGCTCAAGGGGTCCGCGGCGATGGGGGCGGAGCGCCGTATCCCAGCCCGCGATCTCGGCGGTGCCGCCGACGCGGATGCGATCCTTGAAGCGGGTGGTTGCGACCTTGTAGGTCTCGTCCATTACGGTCGAGACGGGCGCGACCGATGCATCGGTGATGGGCACGGTGAGGGAGTAGCCCTTGATGGGATAGACGGGCAGGCCAATGCCAATGCGTGCAAGCATCAGCGGCGCGTAGCTGCCGAGCGCGCCCACATATGTGTCCGCGGACAGCATGCCACGGCTGGTCGCGACTCCAGAGATGGTGTCGCCGGATGTGCGTATCCCTTCGATCGCGACCCCATACTGGAACGTGACTCCGGCGGCTGCGGCTTTTGCGGCAAGGGCTTCGGTGAAGAGCTTGCAATCGCCGGTGTCGTCATTGGGCAGACGCAGCGCGCCGACGAAAGGCACCTTTGCGGTTGCCAGTCCTGGCTCGGCGGCGACGCAGCCCTTGGGGTCGAGGACCTCGAAGGGCACGCCATATTGCTTGAGCACCTCGACGTCGCCGTGAATGTGATCGAGCTGCTTCTGCGTGCGGAAGAGCTGAAGCGTGCCCTGCTCTCGCCCCTCATAGTCGATGCTGGTATCGGCGCGCAGCTCGATCATCTTGTCGCGGCTGTATTCGGCGAGCCGGACCATGCGCGATTTGTTGCGGGCGTAGGCGGCAACCGTGCAGTTGGCGAGAAGCCGCAGGCCCCAGATCCACATTTTCGGATCGAGCATCGGCCGAATGACCAATGGCCCGTCGGGCATAAGCAGCCATTTGATGGCCTTGACCGGAATTCCCGGTCCGGCCCAGGGCGAGGCGTAGCCGTAGCTCAGTTCGCCTGCATTGCCGAAACTGGTTTCGAGCGCCGGGCCGGGCTGGCGGTCGATGACCGTCACCTCGTGGCCGGACTTGGCGAGATAGTAAGCGGAGGCGGTGCCGATGACGCCAGCGCCCAGAACGAGCACCCTCATGAAGGAAGAGTCTGCGGCGGTTTGACCAAATGGTCAAGAATTATCGGAGGCCCTGCACGGGCTTGTCGCCTCAGCTTTCGGTCGCTTCCAGATACGCCGCATGGCATGATGAGCGTATGGCGTGTGACAACGCGCCGTGGGGCTTAAATCGTTTCAAGGGCGCGGCGGCTTGGCGCCGTCGCATGATCGGCGAAATCGGATGCGCCAGACTTCACGCGTAGGCATACGGGACGTTGCCCGGCATCTGAACATGTCGATCAGCACCGTGTCGCGGGCGCTGAACGATCGCCCCGACGCGAGCACCGAAACCCGAGAGAAGGTGCAGAAGGCGGCGACCGAACTCGGCTATTTCGCTAATCATTTCGGCAAGAGCCTGCGCAGCGGCGTGACGGGCTCGGTGGGCTTCGTGATGCAGACGAGCCACTCGGTGACCGGCCAGGGTGACACGTTCTTCATGGGTGTGTTCGACGGCATGCAATCGGTGCTGGGCAAGCACCAGCTCGACCTGATCGCCCTGCTCTGTCCCTCGACCGAGGACCCCAACGAATATGTCCGGCGCATCGTCTCGCGTGGTTTCGTCGATGGGCTGATCATTTCTCATACGCGGCGGATCGATCCGCGCATTTCATTTCTCGCGAACCATGGCTTGCCCTTTGTGGCACTGGGCCGCAGCGAAACGGATGCGGGTCATTCCTGGATCGACGTCGATTTCGAGGATATCGCGCGCAAGACGGTGGAGCGCTTCATCGCGCAGGGACACAAGAAGATCGGCGTCGTGGTTCTGCGCAACGTCAATTTCGGGCATCTCTTCGTCGACAGCGCGCAGCAGACGCTGGCCGAGCACGGGCTTGAGCTGGACCGGGAGCTCGTCTTCCGCACCTCCGCGAACGACGCGGCGGGGTATGCTGTGGCTAAGCGGCTGATTGCCATGAAGGACCCGCCGACGGCGATCGCGGTTTCCAACGAGACGATGATCAGCGGACTTTATCGCGGACTGTCGGAAGCGGGCCTCTTGCCGGGGCGCGACATCGCCATCATCGGCCGCGACAGCACCAGCACGGACATTCTCCGCCCGCGCCTGACGAGCTTTCACCTCAGCCTGCACGATCTGGGCGTGGCGCTCGGGGAGGCGCTGCTGAGCATCATGCCTGCGTACAGCGCGGAATATCGGCAGGGCGTCGTCCGCCGCATCTTCCCGACCCGGCTGATCCAGGGAGAGAGCGACGGCCGCGTAGTTCGAGGGTGAGCGCGGCGCTCGGGAGCAGCGCCGCGCTCGCGTGCCCTCAGCGATACCGCGTCTGGTTGAAGCGGTGGCCGAGCAGCGAGAGGATGATGATCAGGCCGTAGAAGAACTGGACGTAGAAGCCGGAGAGGCCGACGCCCACGACACCGGTCTGGATGAACGACACGGTGAGCGCGCCGATCGCGCCGCCGATGACGGTGCCGATGCCGCCCCAGGGCGGCGTGCCACCGACGAAGACCGAGGCGATCACCGGTAGCAGGTAGCCGTCACCCGAGGTGGGCCACCAGGTGAAGTTGATCATGGTGGAGAAGACACCGGCCAAAGCTGCGCCCACACCCATGAAGCCGAAGACCTTCACGCGCGTCCAGTTGACGTTGATGCCCATCTCGTTGGCGCTGTCCGGATTGTCGCCGACCACGTGCACCTGCGCGCCGAAGCGGTGGCGGTTGTAGAGCAACGCGCAGAAGACCACGAAGGCGGCCGCCCAAAGGATCTGGACCGGAACACCCCAGATCTGTGTCGACGTGATCTGGAACGCGATGCTGTCGCTGATCTGCGGGACGGCAATCGACTTAGAGTTCGTGATGATCAGAATGACCCCGCGCAGCATGAAGTTCATGCCGAGCGTCGCGACCAACGACGATAGCCCCCCATAGACCACGAGCGCACCGACACCGAAGCCGAGGACCGATCCGGTGATCAGCGCCGCGAGAATGCCGACGAACGGATCGAAGCCAGCCTGGACCACAGCTGCGAAAGCCAGCGAGGCAAACCCCATGACTGCGGGGAACGATAGATCGATCTCACCAGAGGTCACGACGAAGACCAGCGGCGACGTCATGAAGAGCGCGACCGGAAGCACGGTCAGCACTGCCGCATAGATGCCCCAGTTGGAAAAGACGCGCGGGTTGGCGACGATGAAGATGAGGAGCATCACGACGAACACCGCGAGCGAGCCGAGCGCAGCGCGGTTGTCGAGGATGAATTTGCGCAGCGGGCGCTGCGAGGGATGAGTTTCGAGGACCGGAGCGGTGCCGGCCTTTGCCATGTCGGCCATCACACGGTCTCCTTCAGCTTGGCATCTTCGGGGCGCGCTACGGCTTCCATGAACTCGATCAGCTCCTGAGCGGAGCCCACCTCCGATTTCTTCTTTTCGAGCACGACCCGGCCGCGATCGATGACCACGAAGCGCTCGGCGATGTCGTAGACGTGATGGATGTTGTGACCGATGAAGACGATGGAACGGCCCGAGGCGCGGACCTGGCGAACGAAGTGGAAGACCTTGGCGGTCTCGGTGAGCGACAGCGCGGTGGTCGGTTCGTCGAGCACGATGAGGTTGGCCTGCTTAAGGATGGCGCGCGCGATGGCGACGCCCTGACGCTCGCCGCCCGAGAGCTGGCCAACGATCGAGTCGGGCGAAAAGACCTTCGAGGTGAAGCCGATCTCGCGCATCAGGCGCTCCGCTTCGCTGACCTGTTTTTTGAGATCGAGCCAGCCAAACGGGCCGGCGAGCTCGCGGCCCATGAAGATATTACGGACGATGGACTGCTGCACCGAGAGCGCGCGGTCCTGGAACACCGTTTCGATGCCGGCGCCGCGCGAGCGCGCGGGGCTCCAGTTGTTGACCAACTCGCCATTGACGCGGATCTCGCCCGAAGTCGGCTTGATCACTCCGGCAAGAATCTTGATGAGGGTGGATTTGCCCGCGCCATTGTCGCCAAGCAGGCCGACCACTTCGCCGGGATCGACGTGCATGGTGACACCGCCCAGCGCGTAGATGGTGCCGTACGACTTGGTGATGTTGTTCAGTTCGATGATGTGCTGGGCCACGTCTCGCCTCCCGTCGAGATTTTGTCGTGGCGCCGCCTCGTGGCCGAGGCGGCGCCGTAGTGTAGCGCGAACCGACGGTTAGCGCAGGCCTTCCTTGGCGAGATCCGCCACGGCCTTGTAGTTGTCGGGCGTTACGAAGCCCGCGCCGGTGTCGACGTTGACGGGAGCGAGCCCGTAAACGACCTGCTGGCAGAGGCTAAGGATCGGCATATAGCCCTGCAGGAACGGTTGCTGGTCGGCGGTCAGCTGGACCCAGCCATCGGCAAAGCCCTGGACGATCTGGGGGCTGGTGTCGAAGCCGATGTTGACGACCTCGCCCGGCTTCTTGCCCGCGGCCTTCATGTAGACGCCGGCGTTTCCGAGCAGCTGGCCGCCCGGATAGATGATCGCTTTGGTCGTCGGGTTGGCCGTGAACGCAGCGGTGATCACCGGGATCGCCTGGTTCGGGTCAGCTGCCCACTCGGTCGGGGACGGGATCTTGATGACGTTGAGGCCGGCTGCGGCCAGAGCGTCGGCTGTCGCGCCCTCGCGGACATAACGCTCGGGCTGCTGGTCGAACGGACCGAGCACGATCGCGGTATCGCCCTTCTTGAGGCCGAAGCGGCGGACCGATTCCTCGCCCAGAGCCTTGCCCTGCGCGGCCTGCTGTGCGCCGACATAGCCGCCGCCGAACTTGGCAACGACCGCATCGACCGGCACGTTTTGGTACATCATCTTGATGCCGGCCTTGGAGGCCTGCTCGGCGAGCGGCATGATCGCGTCATTGCCGGGGTGGCCCATCATGGCGATGCCATCGGGCTTGGCGGCAACGGCTTCACGCAGCTGCTGGACCATGGTCTCGGCCTTCCAGCCGGAGAACACGTAGTCGACCTGCGCACCCGTGTCCTTGGCGGCCTGGAGCGCGCCGTTATAGACGATCGAGGCGAAGGCATCGCCTTCAGCGCCACCGGCGAAGAAGCGCAGATGCACGTTGCTGCACCATTTGTCGCGCAGCGAGTCGGCCTGGGCGACGCCCGTCGCGGCAAGCGCGGCGAAAGCGACGGTGACCATCAGTACACGTCTATTCAGTTTCATACTAACCCTCCCGTTGTGCCGCCTTTTGGCGGCGATTGAACTCCTCGGGCGGACGGTCCACCCCAGGGCCTATGCCGCGACGAACTCTCCGCCGCGGCTATTCTTGAGATAGTTGAGCGCCCGGACCTGACCGGTCATTTCGAGCGCGTTGCGATAGACCGGATCGTGCCAGCCCTCGATGTCGATGGAGCCGGACCAGCCGGCGAGACGCAGTTCGGAAATCACGTCGACCCAGTTGGTGTCGCCGAAGCCGGGCGTGCGCATGAACACGAACTTCTCCTTGCCGAAGATGCCGTGCTCCTTGATGACTTCCCACCGGATGGTCGCGTCCTTGCCGTGCACGTGGAAGAATTTGTGCGCCCATTTGCGCACCTGCGGCAGCGGATCGATCAAATAGACGAGCTGGTGGCAGGGCTCCCATTCGAGCCCGAGATTGTCCTCAGGCGTCTCGTTGAACATCAGCTCCCATGCATCGGGGTTGTGCGCGATATTCCAGTCGCCGGTGGCCCAGTTGCCATCCATGGCGCAATTTTCGAACGCGATCTTGATGCCCTTGTCGGCCGCGCGCTTGCTGAGCTCGGTCCAGACCTTCTTGTATTGCGGCAGGCTGTCGGTGAGCGGCTTGTTGCGGATGCGGCCGGTGAAGCCCGCTACACACGTCGCGCCGAAATGATGGGCGTTGTCGATGCAATCCTTCCAGCCCTGCAGAGTCTGGCGGTCCATCTCCTGGTCTTCGAGCGGATTGCCGAACATGCCCAGCGTCGACATCGTGATGTCGCGATTGCCGATGACGTCGCGGCAGCGCTTGCCAAGCTCGGCGAGATTTTGGCCGTTGGTGGTCTGCCAGAAGAAAGGCTCGAAGCTTTCAAAGCCGAGATCGACGATCGCCTTGATGTTGTCGGCGGCCTTGCCGTCGCTGGCCTTGATCATGGTGCCGATGCGGATGGATTTGGCTGGGTCGGACAAAGACGAATTCCTATGCTGTGATGGTGACGCGCTGGTGGGTGCGGGCGCTTTCGATGGCGCCGAAGACCATGGCCAGGCTTTTGATGTTGTCGGCGCCGGCCGTCTCGGGCGCGCGGCCGGTCTCGACGGCATCGAGGAACTCGGCGATTACGCTCGCATGGCCATGCGTCTGTGAGGGAAGTGGCGGGGGAGAAACCGCCACATCCTGGAGAGGCCGGAGGAAGCCATCCTCTCCAGAAACGACCTTGGCTTCGAATTTGCCGGCGCCATCCCACAGCAGCGTGCCGCGAGTACCGATGATGCGCCAGGCGCTCTCCCAGCTGGTCGTTGCGCCTTCGGCGGCCCATGAGCCGCGATAGGTAAAGACGATGTCGTCGGAGAACTCGAAGATCGCGTTCGCCGCGGCGCCATGGCGATACCAGGAACCGCGCGGGTTGGTCTCGAGCGCATAGACCGCGAGCGGGCTGGCGCCTGCCATGAACCGGGCGGCGTCGAGGGTATGGATCGCCATGTCGAGCAGCAGGACATTCTGCATCTCGTCACGGAAACCGCCGAAATGCGCGCCGATGAAGAAGTCGGCATGGAGCGCGGTGATCTGGCCCAGAGTGCCTTGCGCGATGGTCTCGCGGATGCGGCGGACGCCCTCGATATAGCGCCGGTTCTGGACGACGGCATGTACGCGCTTCGCCTTCTGCGCGGCGGCGACGATCTCGCGCGCTTCATCGAGGGAGGCGGCCATCGGCTTTTCGGTAAGCACGTGGCAGCCATGCTTCAGGCCCGTCAGAACGACGTTCCGGCGTTCGCTCGGGATGACGATATCGAACAGGAGATCGGGCTTGAGGTCGCCGAGCATCTTGTCGAGATCGGTGCCGGTGACAGCACCGTTCAGGCTGAACTCGGTCTTGAGCTTTTCGGCGGCGGCCAGATTGATGTCGACGAGACCGACAATGGTGACGCGGCCGCGCAGCTGCTCGGATTCGGCGAGCGCTTTCAGCCAGCCCTTGGCCATGTTGCCACAGCCCGCGATCACCGCGCGAAAGGCCATTCCCCTCCCCCTGCAGACGCGCGGGTTTGTCCCTTGTCGACTGCTGCCCGGCTCGTTCGATACCGGAAACGTTTCCGGTAGGGTGTCGTGGAAACGTTTCCGAGTCAATAGGTGGCCGCGGTTGTGCGGCTGCGAGGCGAACGGGCGCCGCGGTTGGTTGGCCGTCTATCGACGACTGATCTTGGCGCGCGCCAAGGCCGAACCCCCGCTGCGGTGCGGGCGATGTGCCTCCTAGTTTGGATCGTTCCACCGGCCTATGGTGGAGACAGCAAGCGGGGATAAACCCGCGACGAGACGGACGGGCGGAGACCGCAGGATGCGCGACGACGAGACGAGGCCACTTGATGTCATCGCGATCGGCCGGGCCTCCGTCGACCTCTATGGCCAGCAGATCGGCACGCGGCTCGAGGACATCGGCAGCTTCGCGAAGTCGGTCGGCGGCTGCCCCACCAACATCTCTGTCGGCACAGCGCGACTCGGACTCAAATCCGCACTGATCACGCGGGTGGGGGCCGAGCAGATGGGCGGCTTCATCAAGGAGCAGCTCCAGCGCGAGGGGGTCGAGACCAAAGGCATCGTAACGGACGCGGATCGGCTGACGGCGCTGGTGTTGCTGTCGGTCGAGGCCGAAGGCGTCTCACCGATGATTTTTTACCGCACCGATTGTGCGGACATGGCGCTGAGCGAAGCCGATATCCACGAGGATTTCATTGCGTCGGCGCGCGCGATCATCGTGACTGGAACGCATTTCTCCTCGGAGACGACCGCTGGAGCGCAGAAGAAGGCGATCCGGCTCGCCAAGGCGCATGGCGGCAAGGTGGTGTTCGACATCGACTACCGGCCCAACCTCTGGGGGCTCGCCGGGCATGCCGCCGGGTTCGAGCGGTTCGTGGCGTCTGACCGGGTGACGAAAACCTATCAGTCGATCCTGCCGGACACCGACCTGGTCGTGGGAACAGAGGAAGAGATCGCCATCGCTGCCGGGACGACCGAGCTTGGCGCGGCGCTCAAGGCCATTCGCGCGCTGACCCCGGCGACGATCGTCCTCAAGCGCGGTGCGAAGGGCTGCATCGTCTATGAGGGAGCAATCCCCAATGATCTCGAGGACGGCATCGTCGGCAAGGGCTTTCCCATCGAGATCTACAATGTGCTCGGTGCAGGCGATGCGTTCATGTCGGGGTTCCTGCGCGGCTGGCTCAAGGGCGAGTCGCACGCGACCTCCGCAACCTGGGCAAATGCCTGCGGCGCCTTCGCGGTGTCGCGGCTGCTGTGCGCGCCGGAGTATCCGAGCTGGACTGAGCTCAGCTATTTCCTCGAGCATGGCAGCACGGAACGCGCGCTGCGCAAGGACGAGGCACTCAACCATCTCCATCGGACGACCAACCGCCGCGAGG
>Ga0207639_10003621_pt1 | contig 10377 bp, 10 predicted proteins | sample KBSCornC32_FD_184299 | JGI IMG/M metagenome (GOLD analysis project Ga0207639, IMG submission 184299) | Corn rhizosphere microbial communities from Kellogg Biological Station, Michigan, USA - KBS Corn C3-2 (SPAdes) (version 2) | ecosystem: Host-associated > Plants > Roots > Rhizosphere > Soil ...
AACTGGTTCGTGAGAGCGTTCGCAATTATGTAAAAAAAGAAATTTCGCCCATTATAGAAGATTATGCCCAGCGTGCAGAATTTCCGCAACAGATCATAAAACAACTTGGCGATCTGGGTTGCTTTGGGCCAACCGTGCCCGAGCAATACGGCGGCGGTGGTTTGGATTATATCAGCTACGGATTAATGATGCAGGAACTGGAGCGTGGCGATAGTGGTGTTCGGTCAACAGCCAGTGTGCAGGGAAGCCTGGTAATGTTTCCCATTTATCAATATGGCAGCGAAGAACAACGCAATAAATATTTACCCAAACTGGCGAGCGGCGAATGGCTGGGTTGTTTTGGTTTAACCGAACCCAATCATGGCAGCGACCCCAGTGGCATGTTAACTACCATTAAAGATGCCGGCGATCATGTATTGTTGAATGGTGCAAAAATGTGGATCAGCAATGCGCCCTTTGCACAGGTGGCTGTTGTTTGGGCAAAAGATGATGCAGGTGAAATAAGAGGCGTTATTGTTGAAAGAGGCATGGAAGGTTTTACCACACCAACCACGCATGGTAAATGGAGCCTGCGTGCCAGTGCCACCGGCGAACTGGTTTTTGATAATGTAAAAGTGCCAAAAGAAAATATCTTGCCCAATGTCAAAGGATTGAAAGGTCCGCTGGGTTGTTTAACCAAGGCCCGTTATGGTATTGCCTGGGGAGCCATTGGCGCTGCCATGGATTGCTATGACACTGCTTTAAATTACAGCAAAGAAAGGATCCAGTTTGGAAAACCGATAGGCAGTTTTCAATTGCAGCAGAAAAAACTGGCCGAAATGGTTACCGAAATTACCAAGGCGCAATTACTTAATTGGCGGCTTGGTGTGTTGATGAACGAAGGAAAAGTTACACCGCAACAAGTGAGTATGGCAAAGCGCAATGCCTGCGAAGTGGCAACAAATATTTGCAGGGATGCCCGCCAGATGTTGGGCGGCATGGGCATTACAGGCGAATACCCTGTTATGCGCCACATGATGAACCTGGAGAGCGTGATCACATACGAAGGCACACACGATATTCATTTGCTGATCACTGGGATGGATGTAACGGGGATAAATGCGTTCAAGTAGGTTAATCCTTTAATTGGTTAATCCGTAAATCTGTTTGGTCCAATTCGTGTAATTCGTTTTAATTAGTGTAATAAAAAGAAATTATCATGATAAAGAATATCAGCGTCATCGGCGCCGGCACCATGGGAAATGGCATCGCTCACGTATTTGCGCAGGCAGGTTTTAAAGTGATTTTGGTTGACGTAAATCCAACGCAGTTGCAAAGGGCAATGGACACCATTAATAAAAATCTCGACAGGCAGCTTACCAAAGGATCCATCACCGAAGAGCAGAAAAAAATAACCCTGGCAAACATCAGCACATCATCTGTTATCGCCGAAGGTGTTAAAGAAGCCCAGCTGGTGGTGGAAGCGGCCACTGAAAACGTGGATCTCAAATTGTCTATTTTCGAACTGATGGACCTGCACGCTCCTGCGGGTTGTATCCTGGCAACAAACACTTCTTCCATCTCTATAACAAAAATTGCGGCAGTTACAAAAAGGCCAGGACTGGTAATTGGTATGCACTTTATGAATCCCGTACCGGTAATGAAACTGGTAGAGATCATTAACGGTTATGCCACCAAAAAAGAAGTAACAGAAACCATAATTGAATTGAGCAAACAGCTTGGCAAAATACCCTGCGCTGTAAATGATTACCCCGGCTTTATTGCCAACCGCATTTTAATGCCCATGATCAACGAAGCTATTTATAGTTTGTATGAAGGCGTGGCAGGTGTGGAAGAAATTGATACCGTCATGAAACTGGGTATGGCTCATCCAATGGGACCTTTACAACTTGCAGATTTTATTGGCCTGGATGTTTGCCTGAGCATTTTAAAAGTTTTACAGGATGGTTTTGGTAACCCTAAGTATGCACCATGCCCTTTATTGGTAAATATGGTACTGGCCGGAAAATTAGGCGTAAAAACTGCTGAAGGCTTTTATGCATATACTGCAGGAAGTAAAGAGTTGATCGTTAGTGAAAGTTTTAAAAAGTAGAACAGGATGAAACTTTTTCTACTCACCCTTGGCTGCAGGCCCCAGGGCAGAAACACAGAACAGCACGATACGTTTTTCGGTATTGCTGATTCCTTATCCGATCTTTTACCGCAGATCAAGCAATTCTGGCCCGATGCAGGCAACATACATATAGATTCCTGGCGGGAAGTAACTGCTGTAGATGGATTTTCGATCGGGGTAATTCCAAGGTCGGGAGAAAAATCTGAGAATAAATTGTTCTTTCTAAACCTTGGGGGCTACAAACCAAATGACCTGGAAGAATATCATTACAAATTACTTGCAGTGGCCAATGAAAAAAGCATTGCCGTGCAGGCTGCAAAAAAAACAGCTTTTTATTTACATACAGGTTTCAGTGGAGCTGTATCTCATATAGATGATAAGTATGGGATAGATGTGGATGATGCTTACGAAATAGCAGATATTTTACCTGCGGGTATAAAAGATCAATACAGCCTTTTAATTGAAAAGAAAACCGGCAACCTCCCCGAAGATGAATTGCATATAGGTTATGTAAAGCTTAAGAGCCTCGAATTATCTTAAGAACATCTCATTCCATTTGCCACTATTATTATTTACTTTAGTACGGTGATTTTTTACAATGATATGAAATAGTAAATTAAATGGGTCACTACGACGTCATCATCATCGGTGCAGGCCCAACGGGTTTAATGGCAGCAGTGCAGCTGGCCAGGTTCAATATTAATTTTTTGATCGTAGATAGTAAAGCAGGCCCAACAGATCAATCGAGGGCCATTGTTGTAACTGCCCGCAGCATGGAAATTTACCAGCAGCTGGGTATTAGTAATATTCCAATCGAACAAGGAAGGTTCATCACCGAGTTTGCCATTTTTGTAAAAGGCAAACAAAAAGTATTGGCCACGGTAGGCGAATTTGGCAAAGGTCTTACAGATTTTTCTTACCTGCTTGCTTTTGAACAAAGTAAGAATGAAAAACTGCTGGTGCAAAAGCTGGCTGAATATGGCAGGGAAGTTCGTTGGAATACCGAACTCGAAAATATTGTGCAGCAACCTGATTCAGTTGAAGTGGAATTTAAAAAAGTATCAGAACTAGGGCAACCTGTTGAAAAAATTTCAGCAAAATATATCATCGGGTGCGATGGGGCTAAAAGCGTGGTTCGTCATTTGCTGAATTTTAGTTTTAAAGGTGGCACTTACGAGCAGCAATTTTATGTTGCAGATACCCAATTAAAATGGCAGGAAGGTTTTAATAAACTGATCCTTTGTCCAAGCCGGAAGAATTTCTGCGGCTTTTTTCCCATGGCGGGTTCCAACAGCCACCGCATTATTGGCACCGTACCCAAATCATTGAATGACCGTACCGACCTAAGCTTCGCCGACCTTGAAAAAGCAATTAAAGAAACGGTAGGCTTTCCGATGGAGATAGAAAAGATGAACTGGTTCTCCATCTATAAACTACATCACCGTAGCGTAGACAGTTTTAGAAACGGAAATGTTTTTTTAGCCGGTGATGCCGCCCATATTCATAGCCCTGCAGGCGGACAAGGCATGAACACCGGCCTGCAGGATGCCTATAACCTCAGCTGGAAACTGGCACTGGTTGTTAAAAATATCGCCGGTGAAAAATTACTCGACAGCTACAATGAAGAGCGGCTACCATTTGCCAAATGGCTGCTGAAATTCACCGATCGGTTTTTCACGGTGATGACGAGCAACAACAGGTTCATCTCCTGGGTAAGAAATAATATTGTACCACCAATGCTGAAGTTCCTGATCAAATTATCTTTCAGCAGGCCGATCATGTTCAAAACCCTTTCGCAGATAAAATGGAGTTATCGTGATTGCGCCATTGCTAAAAATGAGTCGGCACAAAAACTAAAATTTACAGCCGGCGACAGGCTTCCCTATATCCTCATAAATAAAGAGCCCAAAGAAAGTGTTTATAGGTTGCTTACCGAACCAACTTTCCACCTGCTGCTAATCGGCAATACCGGCCTTTCCTTTAACCCAAATGAATCTGTAAAACCGGTAACGCTGGATATGGAACCATGGAAAGCTTTTGGTGTGACAAAGCCCTTGTATATCCTGGTAAGGCCCGATAATTATATAGCCCTCATTGCTGATGAAATGAGCAAAGAGAAATTAGAGCGCTATCTAAAGCAGTACTGTTATTTTCATTAATCCATCATTTAAATGCATCCGGCAGGTGTTTATAAAAAAGATATGTTTTTTTCTCAATTCACATACAAGCAAATAGTTATTTTACTATTTTACTCATGAATTTCAATCACTCAACTAAAACATTTTTTTATGAAGACATTCATTTGTTCATTGTTCATCGTAGCATTTATATTTACTGCCTGTAAAGGCAAATCAGGTTCCGGCAATGAGCAGGGCACACCGGTTGCTGTTGCGAACATGATCTTTGATGCTGCTAAAAGTGGTGATTACAGCAAATTAAAAGGCTTGTGCGACGCCTCCATGGAGCCAGATGGCGATAGCAAAAAAGTTTGCGAAGTTGCTGACGGAGATCAAAAACTAAAAGACATGTTCAAAGAATATTTTTCAAAAGGAAAAGTGGTAGGCGAAGCAACTATTGAAGGCGATAACGCAGAGGTTAAGGTTCTCTTTGGCCCCGATGGCACAAAAGATGAAACTTTCAAAATGAAAAAGAAAGATGGCAAGTGGTATTTAATGAGCTTTTAATTTTTTTACAACTTAACTATGGCAACTAAAGAAAAAAAGGTAGACACATATATCGCCAAATCAGCTGATTTTGCAAAGCCCATTTTAAACCATATACGGGAGCTGGTACATAAAACCTGCCCGGATGTGGAGGAAAAAGTGAAATGGGGAATGCCGTTCTTCGATTACAAAGGCGAAATGCTCTGTCATATGGCATCATTTAAACAGCACGCGGTAATGGGTTTCTGGAAAGCTTCACTCATGAAAGACCCTTCATTGGTTGAAAATGCAAAATCGGAAACAGCGATGGGGCATTTGGGCAGGATCACTTCCATGAAGGATATGCCGTCTGATAAAAAAATAACAGCCTGGATAAAAGAAGCCATGGCATTGAATGACAAAGGCATCAAGCTCCCGCCTAAGGTAAAAGCAGCCGATAAAAAAGAACTGGTAGTGCCCGATCATTTTTTAAAAGCACTGGCCAAAAATAAAAAGGCGAAGCAGGTTTTTGAGAATTTTCCATACTCACACAAAAAAGAATATGTGATGTGGATCACCGAAGCCAAGACAGAGGAAACGAGGAACAAAAGAATGGCGACCGCTTTGGAGTGGATGGCTGAAGGAAAATCAAGGTTGTGGAAATATGAAAAGAAATAACTGAATCAACTTTGCCAAAGTTTTGAACTTTGGCAAAGTTATTTTACACGGTTCTTAGGCGCTACCAATGTATACGAATCATCGATCATCTCCTTTAATTTTTTAGCGGTCAACCTGCCGTCAACGATCACAGTATTCCAGTGTTTTTTATTCATGTGAAAGCCGGGTAAAACGGTATCAGGATACTCATCCCGCAATTCAATGGCTTTATCCGGGTCGCATTTTACGTTAAACTGCAAAGGAGAACTTTCCAATCCTGCAAGAAAGAATATTTTACCATTCACCTTAAATACAAGCGTGTCTTCCCCAAACGGAAAGCCCTCGGTAACAGCAGGTTTTTGTAAAATATATTCCCGGATGGTTTCAATATTCATTTTAAGAGATGGTCTTTTTTGCTTCTTCTAATTTCTTTCCGATCTGCCCGGTAAGTATATGCCAGAACATCACAAAATCGCTGCCAAGACTATACAGCGGATAGGTAAATGTTGCAGGTTTGTTCTTCTCTATAAAAAAATGTCCAACCCAGGCAAAACCATAGCCGCACACAGGAATGAGGGCCAGCATCCACCACTTCTGCAATGCAATGGCTGCTATCAAAATAACAAGCAAGCCGGCTGTACCAATAAAATGTAAGGTTCGGTTTGTAAGGTCTCCATGTTCGGTTAAGTAGTATGGATAGAAACTCCAAAAATTTTTATATTTTTTTTCTTCAGCCACAGCAATGTTTTCAGAAAATTACAAATTCCTTTTTACTAAACGATCTTTATTTACAGTAATAATTTACGTAACACGTAGCGGCATTTGTGCCACCGGGTCAACTAGTGTATCATCATCACACTACCTTTTTCAATGAATTCTGCCGGGCTGTTAAACACTTTATAACGGATCATCCAGGTGTAAACTCCCGATGGTTGCAAAACTCCCTTAAATGTCCCATCCCATCCTTTGCTGATCCGGTCACTTGTAAAAACCTTCTCTGCCCAACGGTTATAAATTTCCATTGAATAGCTTACAATATTTTCACCATACCCCGGCTTAAAGATATCATTCTTGCCATCATTGTTAGGCGTAAATGCAGAAGGAATATACAATTCGCAGACACCCGGCTTTACTATGACCCCATCTGTCGCCGTCCCACAACTGTTCTTTACTGCTATTGAATAATACCCAGGTTGCGCTACTACTATATTACTTGTTGTCTCACCCGTGCTCCACAAAATCTCCGCATTGTCAGCATTGCTCAAGATGGGTTTTAATTTAACCGTATTGCCGTAACAAAGTAATGTATCATTTCCAAGGCGCACCCCCGGTATTAGTTTGTTCTTTATAACGATCGTATCCGATAATTCGCATCCATTAAGATTCACTTTTACGAAATAGTTACCGGGGTTTCCTGCCAGAAATGTTTGATTGATGCTGTTATCCTGCCACAAATATGTAGCGCCCGGATTTCCGGCATCCAGTAAAACTGTAGTGTATTCACAAATAGTTGTATCCGCACCAAGTTGTACAACCGGGTTTGGTTTAAAATTCAGCTGGATACTATCCCGGAGAACACAGGTGTTATTGCTGTTTATTACTTCTACCCAATATAGCCCGCTTTGTGATGTGGTAAATGTGGAGCCGGCAGAATTGTCTTGCCATAAAAAGGTTCTGTTAGTGCCGCTATGCGGATCCAATACATAATTCAGATTCCCGCAAATTTCTTTATCCGGGCCAAGATCCACTGTTAAAGGATCAACGGTTATTGTCTTCTTCATTGTATCGTTCCTGCAATTAAGAAAAGTAATGAGTTTTACTTCATAGGTACCTGCACTGCTAAAAGTGTGGACTGAACTGTCACTGGCAGATATGTTATTGATTCCCGACGCAAGGTCGCCAAAATCCCATTTTACAGCAGTTGCATTATCCGGTCTTGAATAATAGAATGCCACATCCTTTGTTGTACATGAAGTTTTATACCCGAAACTTCCTTTAAAATAACTCTGGTTAAAATCGGGCAGGCCATATATTGGATTTGTGCCAGCCGCTAAAGGAAATGCTGACCTTAAATAACCGCATCCAATCCCTTTTACGTCCGGGTTATTGATCATACAAAGTGAATTCCCAAAACATGATACATACAGTTTCCCGTCAGGGCCCAATTGAAGCGCACCAAAATAACCGAATCCTTGTGGTACTGACAAATAAATTGAATCTAATTCAACTTTAGTTGCACTGATCGATAGCGCATCTGCATTAAGACCGGAATACTGACGTACATCAAACCTGTGATACAAAGGTTGTAATTCAAATATATTAGCCACATATAAAACCTTTGAATTTGACGAAAATTCTACGCCATACGGCTGCTGGCCGGCACCATTGATAATACTTTTCCGATTTGATATTAGCCCCGTAGATGGGTCAAAATCAAAAAGGTCAAGGCCTGTTCCAAAATTAACACATGCCAGCTTTGTAGCATCTGGCGAAAATTTTAAATAGCCTATTGAAAAAAAATTGTTAGCAGTGCCAGTGGAAGAAATAACAGGAGCCTGAATGCCCGAAGCTGTAACCAGGTAGGAATAAAATTGATCAGAATTTTTCTTTGCTGTAGTTACCCAAACATCTTTACCATTGCAATGGTTTACACTGGTTACTTTTTCTGCCGAAGGGCCGACCAAAAAATTATTCTTCATCTCAATATCCCCTTTGCCGTTATCCAGGTCCATATTCACTACTGAGTAACTCAGCCCATGTGCTCCCCCCAGTACATCCATTGTAAAGAGATAGTATCGTTTTGAGTCTGCCGGGAAAGGAACGATCATAGATGATTGTGTGCTGGAGAAATGTCCAAAAAGCCCGGTGCCATTTGGCATTACCTGGTGCTGTGCATTCCATACTTTTACTCCATCAGAATAAAAAAGCAAATTCCCGTTGATATCAGAAATTGATGAAGATCCTTCTTGCTGTGACATGGCACTGGTTCCTACAGATGCTGGTGTTGTGGAAAAGTTGATCCATGCCCTGTTACCAAAAACCCAATTATTACCCCGCTGTGCAAAAACCGGATGTAAAAAAATTAAGAGAAAAAAGAAAGAGAGCAGGGATTTCATATACGGGGTTTAGCCGCTTACAAATTACCCTTTTTACATATAATTTGCAAATAATTCAAAATTCATACATGGTAATTATTCTCAGAAAAGAATCCTTTTATACGATCTTTTTAAAACTAACATTTTGCAACTCACCTAATCGGTACAGCACTTCATCAATGCGGTTTTTAGGCACACCGGTTTTTATGATACAAAACAGTTGCATTTCATTGCTGATGATCTTACAATTAAACTGCTTCATTATCATCATCACTTCATTCATCAACGTATAATCAAATTCAACAGCATAGTTTATCTCTACCTGCCGTTCAACAACCGGCGTAACCTGTAAAGCCAGCGATGCTGCTGTCTTGTAGGCATTTATTAAACCCGGCACGCCAAGCATGGTGCCACCCCAATAACGTACTACAATTATTGCTGCATTGGTAATTCCTTTACTATCTATTTGTCCAAGTATAGGTTTGCCCGCTGTGCCCGAAGGTTCTCCGTCGTCGCTGCTGCGAAAATTATTTCCATCGGTGCCAATGCGGTATGCAAAACAATGATGTACGGCTTTGGGATGTTCTTTTTTTAAAAGCAGCAACTGCTGTTTAAAATCATCTGTCGTTTCAATCGGAAATGCAAATGCAATAAACTTGCTGCCACGATCTTTAAATTCGGCAGTAGATGGCTGGGCGATAGTATTATAAGTTCCTCTTTCTTCCATTAATAAAAATAAATTGTAAGGCTGATGCATTTGAATGCAGCCTTATCCATAAGCGATCAACGCAATAGCTGCACAGGCGAGTATAATGCCAACCCAGTTTACCAGCGATAATTTTTCTTTGAATATTGCCCAGGCGGCCACTGCACTAAACAACACGATACCCATATTATTTACCGGTATGATAGCCGATGAATTTCCCTGGTAAGCCGTTATTACTTTTCCCAAACACCAGATAGAAAAATAATTGGGCACGCCAATGATAATGCCCGCCAGTAATGCTTTACCGGAAAATTTTTGCTTGCGTGTTGCAACCTGTATGGCCAATATCACCAGGCCAATGCTTCCCGCAACAGAAAAAGCAGTGACCAGGAAATTATTGAAATTGGCAGTAGGGTCATTAAAAAAACTATTCTTTACATATACAATGAGCGTATCCAGCAAACCACTGCTGATAAATAAAAGGAGCGGAAGTAATAATAAGAGTTGCCTGCTTTTTTTAGGTTCATCGCTTTCCTGTTGTGAAGGATAACAGGTTAATACAACAGCGGCCAATGCTACGGCTATACCTGTTATTTTTAAAACTGTAGCGCCTTCGTTGTACAGGTATATGGAAAACACGAAGGGAATTACCATTGATAATTTATTGGCCACCGATGCAATGGCAACACCCAGTTTTTGCGTGGTAAAGCCGATCACATTAAAAATGCTAATGAACATAACTCCCATCAGCAATGCCCACACAAACCATGGCGCAGTCATGTTTTCTTTATTTACCGGGAAAGTGCCATTAACAACAGCGCCGGTGCAAACACAGGCGATATAATTGAATACAATTGCCTGGAGCGTGTTGATATTAAGCCGTTGCAGCACTTTAAAAGAAAGCGTGAGGTATGAGCTGAATAAGATGCTGCCAATTAAATAGATCATTGCGAATCGTTTTTGAAATATACAAGCTTGTCGGTTTGTATATGTTCTTCTTTTATTAGTTTTTGGTGCTGCAAGATAGGGGCATTTATTCCTTCCGCAATGTTCATAGCTGTATTGGTGATGACCCTGGCTTCATCCCAGCAATTTTTATCAATGAATGTTTGCAGCAACCGGGCACCTCCTTCCACCATCACAGATTGCAATTGCAGCTTGTAC
>Ga0207639_10003622_pt1 | contig 10376 bp, 9 predicted proteins | sample KBSCornC32_FD_184299 | JGI IMG/M metagenome (GOLD analysis project Ga0207639, IMG submission 184299) | Corn rhizosphere microbial communities from Kellogg Biological Station, Michigan, USA - KBS Corn C3-2 (SPAdes) (version 2) | ecosystem: Host-associated > Plants > Roots > Rhizosphere > Soil ...
TGATATGGAGGTCCCGCTCTTTCTCCTCGAGTTCGCGAATAAAATCGTCGACCGACGACATCGCATCGTCAGCGATCTCGTCGAGAGAGGCCTCTGGTTTTGGGATCTGTTCTTTGGGATTCATTTGGCGGCAGACGCGTGTTGAGTGGGCCCGACTGCTGGCAGCTAGTTTTTGGAGATATCGGAGGACATCATCTTTTCAAGCGTGCGGGCGACATACGAGACGATCGAGATCATTCTGGCGTATTCGATCCGCGTTGGCCCGAGAACGCTTAGCGTTCCCACGGCCGAGCTGCCCGCGACACGGTAAGGTGCCGATATCAACGTGCAGTTTTGAAGCGACGGCGTGCGGTTTTCGCTGCCGATGACGACCTGGACGTCGCCCTTCGCTTGCTTGTCACGGGTAATGCATTCATCGAGGATCTGCATCAGACGCGACCTTTCGCCTATCGTCCGCAAAAGCTCGCGAAGGCGTTCGAGGTCGGCAAAGTCGCTCTTCGTCAAAATATTCGACGTGCCGTCCACAAAAACTTCACCGCTCATGTCCTCGCCCTCGATACTTTGAGAGCAAAGGATCACCGCGGTTTGAAGCAACTTGTCAAAAAGCGCCTTCTCCTCGTGCATCAGGGACATGATGTCTGCCCTGATCTCTGAGAGGCTCTTGCCGGCGAACTCTGCATTCAGATAATTCGCCGTCCGCTCGAGCTCGTCACGCGTAAACGCTATCTCGGTCCGAATGATCTTGTTATGAACAATATTCGGAGCCGATACGAGCACCACGAGAATCCGGTTATCGCTGAGCGGCACGAACTCGATATGCTGCAGGCGGTCGCTTGCCAATGACGGCGAAACGACAATGCCGACGTTATTCGATAGTGCCGAGAGCAACTGTGACGTCCGCTCCATGAGGCGGTCGGGCGTCTCGCCGATCTCGATCGGGCCGAGCCCGAATTCGGTACCTATCCTGTGAAGGTCGTCATTCGAGATACTCAGCACGCCAAGCAGGTTGTCAACGTAAAACCGATACCCTCTATCGGTGGGAACACGTCCGGCTGATGTATGAGGCTGCTCGAGCATCCCCATCTCCTCCAGCTCTCCCATCACATTGCGAATGGTCGCTGAGCTCATGCCCGACTGATTCGCAAACCTGTCGGCAAGTACCTTTGAGCCTACTGGCTCGCCAGTTACAAAGTGCTCATTGATTATCGCTGTGAGGATGACCTGTGCGCGTGAATCGGGAAAATTCCTGGCCTTATCGCCTGAGACATTCACACGTTGAGGTGTCCGGTCCGGGTGTGTTTGTTGCATAGAGCCGCGGGGCTGTATGCTATTCCCATATAAAGGGATAGCATCTGGCTCCCCGATAAGTCAACAAAAATGTTTAACTTTGGCAATCATTGGCCAAAGACTCTGCTGGACATTTGGCGAACAGGACGCGACCCAAAAGTCGCTGAAACAGAACCTATTTCCGTGCCTAGAGATCATATAGAATCGCTGCTCGATCGGCTAAAAACTCTTTATAAAGAGGCGTTTAGGCATTTTGAACCAAAGCGATCGATGCCACAGGTCCACGTATCATTTTACCCATATGTGGGCATAAATCACACCATTCGGATACGCGGCGGCGAGGTGTACGTACGCATCGGCGAGATCTGCCGCGACATGCCGCTCGCCTGTCATCGAGGTCTGGCGTATATTCTCGTCGGCAAGCTCCGGGGCAAAAAGATCCCTGCAGGCTATCGCGAGGTCTACAACGAATGGATCAAGTCCGACAAGATCCGCGAGCGTGCGGCCGAGCAGAAGCGAGAGCGTGGGTGGAAGATCGTAACGTCTTCAAAGGGTGAGGCTTATGATCTCGATGCGATATTCGACAAGGTCAACAAGCAATATTTCCGCGGCCGAATTCGAAAGCCACAGCTCACGTGGTCGGCCCGAAAAACGTACCGCATCCTCGGGCATCACGACGCTCAAATGGACCATATCGCGATATCGAGATCACTCGATTCGCGTGAGGTGCCGCGATTTGTCGTCGAATACGTGCTCTTTCACGAGATGCTCCACATCAAGCATCCGACGCAGCACGTAAACGGCCGCCGCTACAATCACACGCCCGCGTTCAAACGCGATGAAGAGCGTTTCGCTCACTACGATGCCGCTGAAAACTGGATCGAGCGAAACGTCCGAAAACTCAAACGCGCGGCGAAGAAAAAGTAAGCAAGAGGCGGTGGCACTGACAGTCAGAACTTACAGACTGTCAGTTGTTTTCTCTGAAGTTGCTCTGAGTTGAGAATAGATCATGCCGATCAGGCCCGCATCTGACGTTGTCGTGCGCTGCATACCAGTCGAGGTAAAGCGTACTTGTGCCGCGTCATCCATCTTGACTGAGGCAGTGATCGCATCTGCGATCTGACGTTTCACATTCTCATCAAGCTTCGATCCTGAGAGCAGAGCGATGACGGTGTTTCGCAGCCGCATTTCAAGGTCGCTAGGCTGCGTATCTTTTAGAGCGGCAGCGACATTATCTGTTAACCCTATCTGGTAAATATCGGTGACGCCTCCGTCCGACTTTTTCTCGGTCCATGCAGCATCTTTCACCATCTCGCGAATGAGCTGCGGCAGTATCGCGGCGACGGCTGACTGCACTTTCGGATCATCTCCGGCCGAAGTTGCGACCTTTAGCCCCGCGAGATCAGCGATCTCCCCGATGCCTTGAGACGATGCGTACCCTGAGGCAAGTGCGTCGGGAGGTGTTGTCTGCACTTTGCCGTTTGATGCGAGGCTTGCGGCTCCGTTGCGAACTGCGAGAGCTTTGTCGAGCGACTCGCGGTCGTTGCTAAAGTAAACGATGCTGCCAATAACAAACGCATACGCCTTTCGCCCGTCAGCCGCAGTCCAGGTCATATCGCGGCCACCGTTTTTCTCCGGCTCGTCGAGCGTCGGTTTGCTGCCGTAGATCTTTTCGACAAACGCTCCGAGTTTCTCTTCAGCAAATCTCACCGCCTGAAAGTGCCACGCATGAGTATCGGCGACGGCGACGAATTTTGGCTTGAGCTGCGCATTGCTTTGCTCGTCGTTGAGCTTTTGCTCCGACGTTTCGATGCCCGTGATCGCGATCGCTAACTGAACACCCTGAACGGACGAGAGATCGGGCCTTGAAACCTTCACGTCTTCAGAAGGCTTATCCATCGAAGGCTGTAGAGCGGCACCGAGATCATTCGTCTCGAGATATACGAGCGTATCGGCAGGAACAAGCGTGCGCAGATCGGTAAGCTTTGAACCGCAAGAAGACATTAGCCACGGATAAACACAGATGAGCACGGATAAGGTAAACAAATACGGCCGACGCAGCGTGCTGTAGCCCCCCGTTCTTCCTGATCCGTTTTTATCCGTGTTCATCCGTGGCGAACTCTCTGCTAAACTGCGAATTCGATGAGCAAAGTCTTCAACTCTGACATTCTACACGGCAAGGTGGCGTTCGTAACTGGCGGGGCGACTGGTATCACGGGCGGCGTCGCACGGGCGTTCGCCGAGCACGGTGCAAAGCTCGCGATCGCTAGCCGTAAGGAGGAGAACCTCATCGCCAAAAAGCAGTTCATTGAGGAGAACGGCGGCGAGTGTTTGGCCGTTGTCGCGGATGTGCGTGATTACGCCGCGGTCGAGAATGCCATTGCGAAAACTCTCGATCATTACGGCAAGATCGACATCGTCGTAAATGGTGCCGCGGGTAATTTCCTATGTTCCGCCGAGGAGCTCTCCGCAAATGGATTCGGGACGGTCGTCGATATAGATACGAAAGGCACGTTCAACGTATGCCGAGCGTCATTCGACGCACTAAAGGCATCAAAGGGTCAGATCATCAATATCTCCGCGACCCTACATTACCTGGCGACGCCTATGCAGATCCATGTCTCGGCGGCCAAGGCAGGCGTGGACGCGATCACTCGCAATCTGTCCGTTGAATGGGGCCGTCACGGCATTCGCGTCAACGGAATCGCTCCGGGACCGATCGAGGACACCGAGGGCATGAAGCGGCTTCTGATCCCGGAGCTGAAAGAAAAGATCATGCGAAAGATCCCTCTGGGCCGTTTTGGCAAGATCGAGGACATCGAAAACGCCGCCCTCTATCTCGCCTCGGATGCTGCAAGCTTTGTGAACGGCGTTACGCTCGTCGTCGACGGTGGGAGTTGGCTGTTGGGGACGAGTTTGACCTGATGCTTTAGGCATTCCCGAGTCTAAGGCGCCGAGAGGCTGCGGCGTTTGAGGCGTCTTGTCGAGCACGGCGCGCAGGATCAACATCTTTGCTAAAACGCGTGCTTCAGGACGCTCAAAGGTATTGGCCGCAGCGGTCGTTTTCTTGAGATCGGCTAGAGCAAGCGTCCGGATCGTTGCTGTGGTCCCGACCAACGCCAGCTCGCTCGTAAATCCGCGCACCATCGAGCCGCCGAATGCCCCGATCTGAGCCTCGCCGTCCTCAATAAAATCTTCATTTACATCGATGAATTCACCGATCTTCATGAGCGCAGCAAGTGTCTCGTTGACACGGACGATCGCACCATTCAACAGCGGGAAAGCTTTGTCGGGATCGACCTCGGCATAACCGCTGATGACGATCCACTCGAGCATGAAATCCTGATAATTTTTCGGCTGGATCGGCAGCAGTCGCTCGGCGTCAGCCATTATGTCGCCAGCAAGCTCCTTATCGCCAAGCTTGGCCACCTGTGTCGCGAGCATAGATAGTGCAGTGATCTTATTCTCCTTGCCGGCTGACGACATGATCAGCTTGCGGGTGCGGTCGACGAACTTGTCACGCTCCTCCTTTGGCAGCTCTTTTGTACCGAGGGCTTGAACATCGTCCATCAGCTCCTTTTGCTTTTTGGCACGCTCCTCGGCGGCATCAAGCTCGGGAGAGAAGCGGTTGGAATTCGCGGAGTTCGCGTTTGCGGCGCCCGATCGCGTAGACACATTCGCAAACACATTTGCTCCACGCCGAAACCGCGGTGAGGCTGCCTGCTCACGGGCCGCCATCTTCGCCCTGATCTGAATCGCTCGACCAGGTGCAAACTTCGCTATCTCGTCAACGGACTCATTTGCCCCGTAGCCGGATTCTTCATCCTCACTGTCGAGAATGCGTTTGGCGAGGACCTCCGCGATCTGCCGCAGCTCGTCCCTTGTGTAAACGGCCCTTTTCTGAGGAGTCTTCTCCGACTCTGACAATGTCTTGTCACCGAACGAAAGTAAGCTTTCCATCGCGTACGTATTGACTGGATCGGACTTGGACCGATCGAGCACCGCCTGGCCGTACTCGATACCTTTGTCCGCATCTTTGGCGTAGATCGTCTTGAGCAACTCGACATGGGTACTGGTGACGCCTGCTTTTAAGGACTGCTTGCCGTACTCGGCTGCTTTCGCTGGGTCGGATTTTGCTATCTGTTGGGTAAGCTGCTCCTCAAAATACTTGTCGCCCTGACCAGCTATGCTCGCGAGCTTTGGATTGGAGATCAGATTTTTTGTGTCGTAAAAGAACGTGAAAGCCAGATCGGCATCGTGCTCCGCAATACTCATCGCGACCGCCTGCCTCACAGCCATCGCAACCCGCAGCTTACGTTCGGATTTTGACGCGTTGAGCCCGAAAAGGCTTGGACCCATTGCGTCGTCATCGGGGATGTTTGGGGCATTAGAATCAGCGTCGAGCTGCATCAGTAGCTGTTTGAAATCGGTGATCACCGTGCCGTACATCACCTTTGCTTCCTTAGGATCGTGAAACCACATCAACGATGCGAGCTCGGATGTAAAGCTGATGCGGTTCTCGGCCGTGCGCAACTGTCCGATTTCGCTCAGCGTTTCGCGCAGCAGCTCGACCGCCGCTTTCTCGGTTTCCGCCTTCTTGTCCGCGGCAGATGGCTGGGTCGACTGAGCCAGCATGGTGGCCGCCAGCGAGCAGACGACGAGAATGGCCTTCAAATATCGATGCATAATTATGTGAGGCGGGCGAATGATGCCCTATCATAGGTTCATAGAAGCTTGTAAGTAAATAGGAATGTTACTGGTTATCGACAATTACGATTCGTTTACCTATAACCTCGTGCAATATCTCGGGGAATTGGGTGCCGACATGCGGGTGGTGAGGAATGACGAGGTAACGGTGGATGAGATCGAGCAGGAGATCAAGCCTGACAAGATCCTGATCTCACCTGGACCTGGGACGCCTGATACAGCGGGCATATCGCTCGGTGTCGTCGAGCGGTTTGCGGGCAAGATCCCTATCCTCGGCGTGTGCCTCGGGCATCAGGCGATCGGACAGTATTTTGGCGGAAAGGTCGTGAGGGCACCCGAGCCGGTGCATGGAAAACCCGTCGAGATCTTGCATGACGGCAAGACGATCTTCAGCGGCGTGCCGAATAATTTTGAGGCCGGACGTTATCATTCACTCATTGTTGACCGTGACGAATGGCCTGACGTTCTCGAGATTTCGGCGGAGTCGCCCGATGGTCTAGTGATGGCTCTCCGCCACAAAAATCTGCCGATCGAGGGTGTACAATTCCATCCGGAGTCGATCCTTACCGAGCACGGAAAAAAGCTGCTCGCGAATTTCCTATCTCTTTAATCGTTTGTTATCACTTATCACTTTTCATCAATGACTTACTCCGGAGTAAGTGAAATGTGACAGGCGAGAAGGTATAAGTATCACTATGGCGTCGCCCCGTTCAGACTGGCTAAAGTACGCTCCGCAGACGGCAACAAGCCCACGCGCGGATACGCCGTTGTTCCCGTACATCGCCAAGCTCATGCGCCGCGAGCATATGTCGCGGGATGAGGCAGCGAATTTTTTTAGAGCTCTCTCAGACCCGAGTGCCGGGTCCAATCAGATCGCGGCGGCGTTGACGGCACTCACGATCAAAGGTGAGACACCTGAGGAGCTTGCCGGCATGGCAAGCGTCATGCGGCAGCTTGCCGTAAAGGTCAAAGCTCCAAAAACTGCGGTCGACATCGCCGGAACGGGCGCGTCATCGGCTCGGACGTTTAGCGTCTCAACGGCTGCGGCACTTGTTGCCGCGGGTGCGGGTCTGGTGGTCGCAAAACAGTCGAATCGCGGCGCGACCACAAAAGCCGGGAGCACCGACGTTCTCAGCGAACTCGGCGTCAAGGTCTCGCTCGAGCCGCATGCCGCGCAAAGTCTGATCTCCGGCACCGGGATCACATTCCTTTCGGCGCCGCACTTTCATCCCGCGCTCAGGCGTATCGGGGACGTGCGTGCAAAGCTTGGCATTCGTACGTGCTTGAATGTGCTGGGTCTGCTCGCTAATCCAGCCGGCGTCTCGCACCACCTGATCGGCGTCTGGCATCGCGCATTGATCGAGCCGGTCTCCAAGGCACTTGCGCTTCTCGGTGCTCAAAACGCATGGGTCGTGCATGGCTCCGATGGACTGGACGAGGTCACGCTGAGCGGCAAAACGTATGTCGGTGCCGTGAAGAATGGCGAGGTGCGTCCGTACGTTATCTCGCCCGCGGATTTTGGCCTCAAACCGGCGAAGCTCGATTCCCTCAAAACTAAGACTCCACGCGAGAACGCCAATACCATTCGCGAGGTCCTCGCAAGCAAACGCCGCGATGAGGCCCGCTCGCTAGTCATCCTCAATGCCGCCGCCGCGATCTTTATTGGCGGTCTGGCAAACGATCCCGTCCACGCCACGCGACTCGCCGAGCGCTCCATCGACTCAGGCATGGCCCAGAACAAACTCGACCGACTCGTGCAGGTCTCCGCTAAACGATAGCGTCCCTGATTTATCCGCAAATTAGGAATTACGAATTACGATAGCCGATAATTCTCGGCAATGTTGTCGCTGCTCTCTTGGATCTACAGCCGTGGCATAGCACTTAGAAATTACCTTTACGACAAAGGAATTTTCGACGTGCATGACCTCGGTGTGCGCACGATCAGCGTCGGCAATATCACCGTCGGCGGCACGGGCAAAACACCGCTTGTCGCGCATGTCGCTATCAAGATGGCCGCAGAGGGCGAGAAGGTATGCATTCTAACGCGTGGCTATGGCCGCGAGGATGAGAACAAGCGAGTTCTGGTATCCGATGGCGAAAGCGTGCTTGTCGATGCCGCGACCGGCGGCGACGAGCCGGTCGAGCTCGCGACGAAGCTGCTTGGCAAAGCCATAGTTATCGCCGACGCGGACCGCGTCGGGGCTGCCGGGTGGGCAAGACGCAAATTCGGTATCACAGCATTCGTCCTCGACGACGGCTTTCAACACCGCAAGGTCAAACGGGACGTCGACATCGTCTGCATCGATGCGACCGATCCGTTCGGCGGGGACAAGATGCTCCCTGCTGGACGGCTGCGCGAGCCGGTTCAGAACCTGGCGCGTGCGGATGTGGTCGTGATCACCCGTGTTGAGCAGGCGACTGATATTTCAGATCTGAGATCTCAAATTTCAGATCGCGCTCCCGATGCGGTCGTGATCGAATGTCGGACGCACTTGCTCGGACTCGAGCCGCTCGGAGACAAACAACAGCCCAGCAACGCGAAGATCCTGTTTGCCTTTTGTGCCCTCGGGAATCCGGATAATTTCTTTGGCTTGTTGAGGCAGAGCGGTGTGAACGTGACAGACGTGCGGCGATTTCGAGATCACCATCAATACACCAAAGCCGATATCGACGAATTAGAAGGCGCGGCACGCGAAGCCGGTGCGAACGCGCTCGTGACGACAGCTAAAGACGCCGTCAAACTCGCAGACGAGCAGTTTTCCTTTCCCTGCTATATTGCAGAGATAGAGATCGAGCTTGATCACCCTGATGCACTCTTCGCCGGTACCGCATGAAACTCACTTACGCACTTGTGTCACCCGGTCCAGAACAAATCGGATCGCGTCGGCAACGAGCTGAGGTTCGTCGTCCTGAATGTGATGGCCGCTGTGAGATGTCGTGATATGAATGGCATTCGATGATCGAAGGAACCACTCATCGTGCATTGCCCGCCACTCGTCATAGCCTCGGGGTGTTTGATTGACATACTGGGCCTTTGGATCAGGCTGCATGCTGGTCAGAACGGCCATTGGTAGGTCGGGCACCGGCTTCATCCCTTCAACAACACCCACCATTTGGATTCTAAGCGACTCCCGCGTCTCACCAGCTACGGCTCCGGTTTGGGTCTTGATGAGGTCCTCGAAAACTTTTTTAAAAGCACCCGGGTAGGTCGGGTCGAGCTTCCCGTAGCGTTTCACCTGCTCCTCGCTAGAGGCATCGATAAAGACAAGCCCGGCAACGTCAGCCGGGTACCGCGAGGTGTAGAGCCTGACGATGATCCCGCCGTATGAAGCCCCGACGAGAACTACCGGCCGCTTTAGGCCGAGCTTTTCGATCAGCCGATGCAGTTCGTCGACAGAGCTGCTGACGGTGTGTTCGCGAGTGGCACCCTCCGATCGCCCGAGACCGGCGCGAGAATATGCGACAACGGTGCCGAGTTTTGCCGCGTACGGGAGAAAGGTCTTCCACGTATCGACATCGTTTCCCAGCCCTGCGACGAGAACGACCGCAGGGTCACCGGTCCCAGCCTGCACTACATCCAGGCGATATCCACCGACGTCGACGAGCGATGAAGCTTGGGCCGCGAGCTGGGCAGCAGCCAATAGGATCAGGAGGCTGATCATCAAGGCTCGTGCGGCAACCATTGTTTTCATGGAAATCCTTATTTATTTGACGGTCATCGAGTCGGCACGCTTGTTCACCTCGTCCCAATTCACGTTGGTCATGAACGCGTCGATGTACTTTGCGGCGGCGGCGCCGTAGTCCATGTGATATGCGTGCTCGTACATGTCGAGGACGAGGATCGGCGTCGAGAACGCTGGTGAGGTCGAATGATCGGCCATCCAGTAATTGTGCAGCTCGCGCGTGTGGTTGTTGTAGGCCAGCACTGTCCAGCCTGAGCCGCCGGAGAGAGCGTTTGCGATGCGGCGAAATTCCATGTCCCACGCGTCGAATGAGCCCCAATTCTGCTCGATCATCTTGCGCGCGTTGCCGTCGGCCTTGCCATTGCCGCCGAGGTTCATAAAATACTTCTCGTGCAGAACGACCGAGCCCGTACGCATTAGCTCCTCGCGTTTGAGATCGCCGTAAAGATACGCGGGCAGGTCGGGCTGCTTCATTATTGCCGCGAGATGATTCTCCACGAGGTTGAGGGCTTTTACGGCACCGGCATAGTTATTGTCGTGGTGCGATATGATGAGCTTCTCAGAGATCCCATTGAGTTTTGCCGCATTGAATGGCAGCGGCATCGGCGTGTGCCTACCGGCAAAGGCAGGCGGCAATGCTTGCTGTTGAGCGGTAGTTTGGCCAATGTCCGTTGTTGCCGCGGCGAGTCCCGCGACGCC
>Ga0207639_10003629_pt1 | contig 10365 bp, 12 predicted proteins | sample KBSCornC32_FD_184299 | JGI IMG/M metagenome (GOLD analysis project Ga0207639, IMG submission 184299) | Corn rhizosphere microbial communities from Kellogg Biological Station, Michigan, USA - KBS Corn C3-2 (SPAdes) (version 2) | ecosystem: Host-associated > Plants > Roots > Rhizosphere > Soil ...
TTTATCCACAAACGGCGAAACGTAATTCTTAAAAATTAAAGTGAAGCCGTTTAGTGGATAAAGTATTTGAAATACAATAGATAAACTTCCGTTACCGAATTGCCTAACCTTTACAATTGCGAGGAAGGAACGACCGAAGCAATCTGTTTTTGAGTCAAGGGTAAATTTTTTAAGATTACTTCACTACGTTCGCAATGACGACTTTTGGAACAACCTCTTTTTTTTCTCTCAAGTATAAGTCATAATTTAATAAACTCCACCCGCCGGTTATTCGCTTTGCCTTCGGCGGTTGTGTTTTTATCGACAGGTTGTGATTCCCCTTTTCCATCTGTTTCAAGTCTGGCGCCATCGATCCCAAAATCTTTTACGAGACTTTCCTTTACTGATTCAGCCCTTTTCCTGGACAAGCTAAGATTATCGGGATCGCTACCATCAGAATCTGTGTGACCAATGATCTTAACTCTTACAGATGCATTCTCAGTCAGCACATTTGCTATATCCTTCATCACTCCATAAGATTCGGCTTTGATCTTATCGCTATTTACATCAAATAGTATCCCCCTCGTTACAAATTTCCCCTCCGTGATCAATTTATTTCTTGTGTCCGGAGATCCAACTGAAAGCTTGATATTTCCCAGGGTATAGCGGTCAACATCGTTATTCATTTCGCCCCAGATTTCAAACAAAACGGTGCTATAGATTTTGTCTGCCGGAAAAGCACGTGGAAGATCAAAAGCCTTTTCTTCGTTCAGGTAAACTCTTAACCGCTGTTTTTGTCGCCAAATGGATACATGCAACTTTGTTTTACCAGCATTGCTGTTAAACTGCACACTGTTTACCTGATTTTTGATCACACTCGCGCCGTCTTCAAAACTTTCGGCATACGCCGTCCCTCCCGTGACGCCTGCATTAGCTGGATGAACACCAACCTTTACTCCAGATCTTTTGTCAAGGGGAATAAAACTATACTCCAGTGCTTCGTTACCATTCTTTCCAGTCAAAAAGAAAAGAGAAAATACAGGCGAATAAAAACTGAATTTTTCATTGCAAATCACATCATATTCAAAAGTAAAATTGTCGGGAACGTCCTTAATATATTCGGGTATAAACCTTCCCGGCTTACGCACCATAAGCCAATGGCCCTGCTGGCCGGAAACAGTCACCACTTCACCAGTTGAGTTGGTATTCCACGTTACAGGAAAATCACCGATGGCATCCTTTGAGAAGTCATCGTAAGCAACTACCTTATCACCCGGCACAAAATCAAATTTCGAGTACGTTTTAAAACTAGCTCCTTCTGCACTATTACCGACCTGGCCATTGCCACTTGTGCTGGTGGTTGTATTATTATTTGCAGAATTGTTTTGCTTGTTGTCACTATTCGCATTGCCATTATTATCCGTAGTTATAGAACTGTCCTTCTTTTTTGTAGCATCTTTTGCTGCATTATCCACCTTGTCCAACCCTTTATCTATGCCCTGGTCAATTTTTTGATTAGCCCTTTGTTCTGACTTTTGTTTTATACGATTACTTATATCCTTTAATATTTGGGCATGAATAAAACAGGGTACACATAGCAATGCTGCGATGAACATCAGTGGTTTTGGAAGGGGTTTCATGTGTCAAATTTTAGTGAGCAAAGAATTCGATATACTAATCGAGCCCGGGTGCAGATAATATTCTTTAGGAGGAAACTGGAGGTAATAGGAAGATAAGATTTATTTATGAGGTTATAAATTCTTTTTCGATTGCATCCTCCCGGTAACATTATTTATGTACGGTTCCCGTCTGTAAAACGATTCTCATGAAGATGGCATAAATTTCGTACCTTAATAAGAATATAAAATTAATGGCGATGAACCAACACATTATTTCCCGGATCGCCATCTTCCTCTTAGCGATTGTCCTGATCGTTCTCGGTATCGAACACTTTGTACATCCCATGAACATGCTTAATTATGTTCCCACCTGGATACCGGGAGGAGTAACCTGGGTTTATATTGTGGGGGCTGCGTGTATTCTTGTAGCAGTATCTTTCATGTTAAACCAGATGGTTAAAGTAACAGCCTATTTGCTTGCTTTGCTCCTTTTCAGTTTTGTTTTTTGTGTTCATTTACCAAACTATTTGAACGCATCCAATGCTGAGTCCCGGCAGCTGGCGTATTTAAATCTTTTGAAAGACACAGCGCTGGCAGCATTTGCGCTATACATAGCCAGCAATGCAAGGCATCAAAAGGTATTAGAAGAAACAGTGATCGATGAAGAGGTAAAAAAATCTGATCAGGCGCATAATGGGATCGACAATCCTGTTTTGGCAGAAAAACAATTCTGACGTACAGAACCGCCCCGAATCGTCGGGTTGGTTTTTTTGGGAAAGATTTCTGTCAGTGAAGTATCACGCTGCCAAGTGCACTACTGTTTGGGTTTCCCCATGCCTCCCCCATCTTCTGGTTTTTTGCAGCATTTAGGAAGATCCTTGTATGCGTCAGAATTCGCTGGAACATCATCTGCATCATAGCCAGCATTGGCGATAGCGGTTTTTATATTTTCGATATTCGTGCGGTCAGTGAGATATTTTACAGTTGTTTCTTTCTTTTTTACATTGACATTTACGAAAGTCACTCCATCATATCTCTTTAAATATGTCTCAATTCTTTCTTTACACATGTCGCACTGAACAGTGGGCGTATTGATCTTTGCTGTCAGCTGAGTTTTTGTCTGAGCGGATACAAAAAAAGAAATGCCGGTTGCAGCGATGGCTAAAAAAAGAAGTCTCTTCATACTAAATTTTTATTTAAGCGCAATTTACAAAACAGCTTTCCAGTTGGCAGGATCATTTCGCCATTTTAACAAAACTTCCTGCTCACCCGATGACACTATCCCCTTCTCGATAGCCGATTGAATCAGGACAGGATAATTTGTAAGCGGCTGATACTTCAGGCCCGCCAATTTAAGTGCTTCTGCCGCCTGGGGGAAATCATAAGTAAATATGGAAACCATTCCCACCACTTCGACGCCTGCCTTTTTTAGAACATCCACTACCTGCAAACTACTTTTGCCGGTGGAGACAAGGTCTTCGATCACAACAGTTTTTTGACCTTGCTCAAAATAGCCCTCCACCTGGTTTCCCAATCCGTGTTCCTTTGGTTTAGGACGAACATAGATATAGGGCAGTTTGAGTTGATCGGCTACTATGGCACCCCAGGCAATACCCGCTGTCGCAACTCCGGCAACTAATTCAGCTTCCGGGAATTTTTCAAAAACCACGTTGCACAATTCCGATTTTATATAATCCCTTACAAAGGGGAACGAAAGTATACGGCGGTTGTCACAATAAATAGGGCTCTTCCATCCACTGGCCCAGGTAAAAGGTTCTCTTAAATTTAATTTTACAGCACCGACCTGCAAAAGCTTTTCAGCGATTACTTTTTCATCTGTCATGCAGCAAAACTAAGTTGAAAATGATGGCAGTCTTCTTAATCCAGGGATTATTTTTCGTTGCGTCCGCGCTGGTCTTCATATTACAATCAACTGTAGGATAGGATGTCTAATTCACAAAATTTGCCGAAAAAGTCCAATAAAAACACGCCGTAGACGTTTACGAATTTGATTAAAATAACACCATATTTCTAAGATTGATATCGTATGTTAGAGATCGGAACCGTCAGCTCAATGAGAAAGAAACGAATTGATTTCCTGGATGGCTGCAGAGGTATCGCGATCTTATGGGTTGTTTTATACCATGCTTATGTAAAATGGCCTGACCATGTGCCTTATGGCGATCAATTTGCAAACATCCCCGGTTTAAGACAAGGGTTTCTAGGTGTCCACCTTTTTTTTATGATCTCCGGGTTTGTCATTTTAATGACCCTGGAAAAGTGCAAAAATTTTTTAGAGTTTATTACGAGAAGGTGGTTACGTTTATTCCCGGCAATGTTAGTAGCAACAATACTAATTTTCGCGACCGCACCCCTGTTTCCTGAGCGCCCCGAAGGCGTGGTACGTTTGCGAGATGTTGTTCCCGGATTGATTTTTATTGAACCAACGTGGATCCATACCAATATGCTGGATATATCCTTCTGGTCATTATTTGTGGAAGTAAAATATTATTTCATTTTCGGAACCATGTACTTCATTTTAGGTACGAAAAGAGCAATAACAGGCTTGTTTATTCTTTTTTGCATTTGGGTTATAGCGGCTTCAGTAGTACAATTCTCTTCGACACCTCCTGCATTCTTTGTCCTCTTAGCAAATGTCACAAAAGCCGAAGGGTTATCCTTCAATGAATTTGGCTGGTTTGCTGCTGGCTCATTGGCGTATTCATATTTCACTTCAAAAAACCGGCGCTACCTGTTCCTTGGCGCTGTAACTGGAGTAATAGCTGCTTCTACTGTTGCACTTACTTCTTCAGCAATTTCAAGACCGGCTTTTATTATCCCGGTATTCTTTCTTGCCGCCGTTTATTTTGAGGGGTTGGAAAAGTTCCTTGCCAATAAATTCCTGATCTTTATTGGTTTCATAAGTTACCCGCTATACCTCATCCATAATAATATAATGATTGCCTTGACAGTGAAAATGGGCAAACATTTTACTTTCATCCCCGTCGGTCTTTTACCTCTCATACCGATCCTGGTCCTGGTCCTCGTATCTTATCTCATTGCGAAAATATTGGAACCGGCAATCCGAAAAAGACTAAACAGCTACCTGGTATCACCCCTCACTAAGTATTTTCAAAGTAAGGATAAGCTTATTACCCCACAGGTTTAGTTAACATAGCACCTTATCTTTATAGATATGTATCTCAAGATCTATTTCAACGATAAGCCATTGTTTCTTTGCGATATTATTGATAAAACCATTCGTCCCTTTATACATCATGATGACGCTGTCTTTATTGACGAGTTAAATGCACACACTACAAAGACAATGATCCATGAAATGCAGCAACCGAAAGTACACGCTGGTATATTTCAGCACCCTGACCTCGAAGAATTGAAAAAAGTATTTTTTAAAAAATTTACGATCATACAGGCAGCGGGCGGATTGGTCAAGAATCATGAAGACAAGATCCTCATGATCTTTCGCAGAGGCAAATGGGATCTGCCAAAGGGAAAATTAGACAAGGGAGAAAAATTAGAAGACTGTGCGGTGCGTGAAGTGGAAGAAGAAACAGGTTTAAAACATGTACAGCTTAATTCACCTTTGATAATCACTTATCATACTTACCACGAGGGAACCAAATTCATATTAAAGGAGAGTCACTGGTTTGCCATGACAATAACAGGAGAACAAAAATTAATACCCCAAACTGAGGAAGATATTTTCGATATAAAATGGATTGGTACGGATTCTGTCAATTTGTATATTCCTAAATCGTTTCCGCTCATTGCGGATGTTATCGCGTCAGCAAAACAAAAAGATTTTATTTCCTTGTAAGAATAGCAACGGTCAAGCGACTCACGCAGGCCAACTTTTCTCTTTCATCATAAATTTTAATATCCCATACATGTGTAGTAGTACCCAGGTGTAACGGCGATGCAATGCCCGTTACATATCCTTGTCTCACACCGCGAATATGATTCGCATTTATTTCCAGGCCCACACAATAAAACTTTGAATGATCAATGACCATTGCGGAAGCTACACTTCCGAGCGTTTCCGCCAGCACGCAGGAAGCACCGCCGTGTAATAACCCGTAGGGTTGATTGGTTCGCTGGTCGACGGGCATTTTGGCTTTAATAAAATCCTCCCCCACTTCTACCCATTCAATGCCGATGTGAGCAGCCATTGTGTTGGGCCCAAGAGGTTTTAATTTCTCAACATTTAATTCTTTATCAAACCAGATCATTTTTTTAAAGACTTAGAAACTAATTCAGGAAGAAAATGGCTGGCATCGCCGCCGTTACGAATAATATCTCTCACGATAGTGGAAGCCACCGAGGTGTATTTTGGTTCGCCTGTTAAAAAAATTGTTTCGATGCTGCTATCAAGTGTACGATTGGCGTCTGCAATTGTTTTTTCATATTCAAAATCGCTGACGTAGCGAATACCACGCAAAATAAACCTGGCATCTATCTTTTTACAAAAATCAACTGTTAGCCCTTCGTAGATGGCTCCTTCAATACAAGGCTTGTTTTTGTATATCTCTTTTATCCATTCCAGGCGTTGCTCGGCCGAAAACATCGGAGCTTTGATCGTATTCTTTCCGATACCAACAACTATCTTATCGAATAATGGAATTGCCCTGTTAATAATATCAACATGCCCCAATGTAACGGGATCGAATGTGCCGGGAAATAAACAGATGCGAGACATGAATTTAGGATTTTAGATTGCAGATTTTAAATTTACCCTGAAGTTAGAAATCCGGAAAATCTAAAATCTAAAATTAGTTATGCTCAGACCGGTTCGATAATAAATATAGAACCGCCATTCTCACTGCCACGCCGTTCTCTACCTGTCGTAAAATTATAGATTGTCCACTATCGGCTACATCGCTGTCAATTTCCACGCCGCGATTGATTGGTCCGGGGTGCATAATAACAATGTCTTTTTTCAACTCATCTAGCATCTGGCGCTTGATCCCATAAACAAGATTGTATTCCCTTAGCGATGAAAACAGGACCTGGTTCTGCCGTTCCAGTTGAATACGCAATACATTGGCTACATCACACCATTGCAGTGTTTTTTTCAGGCTATAATTTACCTGGACTCCCAACGCTTCGCTGATATATTTTGGAATCAGCGTAGGAGGCCCGCACACCGTTACTTCTGCTCCCATTTTTTTGAGGAGATAGATATTGCTTTGAGCAACCCTGCTGTGCATGATATCGCCGATGATCGCAATCCTCTTTCCTTCAATCAAACCTGTTTTTTCTTTGATCGAAAATGCATCCAGCAAAGCTTGAGTCGGATGTTCATTGATGCCGTCACCCGCATTGATGATCGCTGCGGGAATGTGTTTAGCCAAAAAATGCGGGGCACCGCTTGCACTGTGTCTCATAACTACCATATCCACTTTCATCGAGAGGATGTTGTTCACCGTGTCAAGCAATGTTTCTCCCTTTGAGACTGATGAACCCGAAGAGGTGAAATTGATCGTATCGGCGCTCAGTCTTTTTTCTGCCAGTTCAAACGAGATCCTTGTTCTTGTCGAATTCTCAAAAAACAAATTCACAATGGTAACATCGCGAAGTGAAGGGACTTTTTTGATCGGCCGTTGTAGAACTTCTTTGAATTGTTCTGCTGTTTGAAGAATAAGAGAAATATCATCTTTGTTCAGGTCTTTAATGCCCAGCAGATGTTTTGTAGACAGGCTCATTAAAGGGCGAAGATAGGCGAAATGAACCAAGATACAAGGGTCGAGGTACAAGATCCAGCAAAACAAGCGACAAATCTAATCGCATTTTGACTTGTAAAAACGTCCTGGCAATCCCACGTATCACAATACAATATATCAATCTACTTTTATCGCCCCCCTATAATCTTTGCGCCTTGCGCCTTGTGCCTTGTACCTTATACCTTATACCTTATACCTTGTACTTCGCACCTTTTATTCAACCATCACCACTTCCTCCCTGTCATCCTTTTTCTTCCAATACACTTTTACTTTTTGAGAAATGATAGAGTCAATTGATTTGCCTACGTAATCTGGCTGGATCGGGAGTTGGCGGCTGAACCGGCGATCAATCAACACACACAACTCTACTTTTTCAGCTCTGCCCATATCCATTAATGCATCCAAGGCGGCACGAATCGTACGCCCGGTATAAAGAACATCGTCAATGAGAATGACATTTTTACCTTCAATGGAGAAAAGAATATCCGTTTGATTCGGAACATGCAATTCCTTCCGGATATCGTCGCGGTAAAAAGTGATGTCCAGTTTTCCGTAGTGAACTTTGTTTTGCGGAACTTGCTTTTTTATTTCTTCTACGATCTTGTCAGAAAGAAAAACGCCGCGTGGCTGTATGCCAATCAGAACAGTATTTTCCAAATTGATGTGACTTTCCAAAACCTGGTGAGCCAGTCGCTTTATGGTAATAGCCAGCTGCTGTTCAGTAAGTATAGATTTCAAACAGTCAAATTTTAAATAAAAATAGTAAAGCCCTTTGAAAAGAGCTTTACTATTTACAAAGAGTTAACTTCAGTTATCGATTATCTTCTTTGACGACCGGTTGAATTCATAAATTGATAAAACAATCCTACCTGGAAAACTCTGTTTCTTACCTCTGGTGTCTCAGCATCATTCACATTTGTAAGACCTATGTTATACCGGGCATCGATACCGATTGCTTGAGGAAATAAATAACTAGCGCCTAAAGTCCATGAGACATCCACAGTATTTACGTCGTCTTTGATATTCCGTTCGATGTCTCCGCTTTTAATTTTGGATGAAAGTGCAAAACCAAGTTGGGGACCCGTTTGCAAACGAAGGCCACCACCCGTCATATACTGAAACAAAACGGGAATATTTAAATAATTGATCGACCATTTATCCTCGCCGTCTTTTCCTCCCTGCTCGGAATAAACTATTTCGGGCTGCACACCGAAATGTGGAGACAAATGTATATGGGCAAGACCTCCAATATGAAAACCTGCTTTTGAATCGAAATCAACCCCATCTTTTACATCAAGGCTGGAAATATTCAACCCAGCTTTTAATCCAAAATGTGTATCGGCGGATTGGGCTTTTACAAGAACGGTCAAGCTTAGTAATAAAATAAGTGAAAGAATAGTTTTCATAATACGTGTTTTTGATTAACAACATTTATAACTTAAAAATCATGCCATTCAACGATTGATTTCTAAAAATCTTCCCACGCTAAGGTGATGCTAACTACTGATTATAAAAGGTTAATAATTGACAATAAACATAACTCCAGGTGATCCAAAAGAAATAACACTAAAAGCAAAAAGCTGTCCTTTGGAGACAGCCTTTTCTAATGGGTAGTTTAGTGTTATTTTCTTGGGCCACCACCAAAGCACACACCGAGCTTAATACCGATGTAACTATTAGGTGAAGTTAAACCACTTGTTATGTTACCATTGCTATCGTAACCTGTGTAAGTTGTCTTAGGGATCAGATTGTATTCAACGCCGGCACGGAAGTGTGATGCTTCGATACCAGCTCTGATCATTCCTCCGAACTTAGCACCTGCAGAAACGTCACCTTCAGTTGAATTCACTTCAACACCAGCAAGCGTAAAGATACCAGCGCCAGCACCGACAAACGGACGGAAGGAATAATTGTTCATCAGATAATAATCACCTGTAGCCAGGTAAGAACCAGAAGCCTTTACGTCAGTTTGAACGGGATAACCATCCTGGTCATAGCCACCGAAGCGGGCCATAACTGCACCTTCAAAACGAAGACCGAGAGATAAGTTTGGAATGACAGCGTACTTTGGTTCAACAGCGAAAATCACTCCGCCTTTTGCACCAGTACCAGCCGGTATCGCGTATCCAAAGCTAACATCGACTTTAAAAGGTTTCAATTCTGATTGCTTGGATTGTGCCATTGCAGAAACGCACAATGCGGTTAAGCATAGGAATAAATAGATTTTTTTCATGAGGGCTTGAATTTTTTTTAAACGTATTAATTTTTACACCGCAAACATTGCAAAACAAGTTTGTATAGTCAAGCCTTTGATATAGATTTATTAAGGTGCAGGGAAAAACTACTTCCTATGTTTTCGTAAAATTTGTCTCCGGGTGACAGTAAAACTCTCATGTTTATTACAATCATAAGAGAAAACACTAACACCCGGCAAATATTATGATTCCAGCATAAATGGATAACGATAGTCTGTGGGGGGATTAAAGGTTTCTTTGATCGTTCTTGCACTTAACCAGCGATATAGATTCAAAATGCTGCCGGCTTTATCATTGGTACCACTGGATCTTGCGCCACCAAAAGGTTGTTGTCCTACAACGGCGCCTGTCGGTTTATCATTAATGTAAAAATTACCCGCTGCGTTGCGAAGTTTGTTCGTGGCTAGTTCAATGGCTGATTTATCTTTTGCGAAGATGGAACCCGTCAAGGCATAAGGAGAGGTTTTATCAATTAATTCCAGCGTCCTTTCAAACTGGTTAGCATTGTATATATGGACGCTCAATACCGGGCCGAAAATTTCTTCACACATCGTTACATAGCTTGGATCTTTCGCTTCGATGATCGTCGGTTGAATAAAATATCCCTCACGCTTGTCGCACTTCCCTCCCACCCATATTTCGGCCTTCTTATCTTTTTTCGCATTATCAATATATGATTTGATCTTGTCAAAACTCTTTTCATCAATTACTGCATTGATGAAATTGGAAAAATCTTCAGGATTTCCCATTTTGAAACTTTTGACACCGGCA
>Ga0207639_10003638_pt1 | contig 10357 bp, 9 predicted proteins | sample KBSCornC32_FD_184299 | JGI IMG/M metagenome (GOLD analysis project Ga0207639, IMG submission 184299) | Corn rhizosphere microbial communities from Kellogg Biological Station, Michigan, USA - KBS Corn C3-2 (SPAdes) (version 2) | ecosystem: Host-associated > Plants > Roots > Rhizosphere > Soil ...
ACTCGATCACGGCCTGCACCCGCCCGCAGGGCCAGATCGTCACATCCCCGCTGCTCACGGGGGCGATCAGCCCCCGCTCCAGCAGTTCGCGCGGAAACGCCCACTCGTTCGGTCCCGGCAGGCCCACCCGTACCGACCGCGGATCGCCTCCCGGGTCGTAGCGCAGGATGACCGGGACGGCGTCCGCGTCCTCCGGGGAGTCGGTGACCACATGGGCCCGTGCGTACTGTTCGACTGCGGACATCGGTCCGACTCCTCACGCTGAGTGACTCGTGGAGAGCGTGTGGCTCCGCTTGCTCGGTAAAGCTGCTTCCTCTCCAATGTCGCATATTTTCCGAATTGCGCTCGCGGGCTCTTTCCCGAGCCCCGCTCTCCCGGGCCGCACAAGGCGCCACCGCCCGTTTTCGTCACCATTGCGCTCTTGCAATAGGTTCGCAATAAGGCTCTATCATCGTAAGGTTCCAGCCATTGCCGACCGCTGGCCCACCAGAGAGCGAGCCAACAGCCATGCATGTCCCCGACGGATTCATCAACGCCCCCGTCTCGGCGGCCGCCGGAGTCGTCGCGGCGGGTGCGGTCGCCGTGAGCCTGCGCGGCGCCCGCCGGGAACTGGACGAGCGCACCGCGCCGCTCGCCGGCCTGGTCGCGGCGTTCATCTTCGCCGTGCAGATGCTGAACTTCCCGGTCGCCGCCGGCACCAGCGGGCACCTGCTCGGCGGGGCACTGGCGGCGATACTCGTCGGTCCCTACACAGGGGTCCTCTGTGTCTCCGTGGTCCTGCTGATGCAGGGCATCCTCTTCGCGGACGGCGGCCTCACCGCGCTCGGCGTGAACATCACCGTCATGGCGGTCGTCACGGTCGTGGTCGCCTACGCACTCTTCCGCACTCTGGTGAAGGTCCTCCCGAAGAAGCGCCGTTCGGTCACGGTCTCCGCGTTCGTCGCCGCCGTGCTCTCCGTCCCCGCCGCCGCCACCGCCTTCACCCTCGTCTACGCCGTCGGCGGCACCACCGACGTACCGATCGGCCAGGTCCTCACCGCGATGGTCGGCGTCCATGTCCTCATCGGCATCGGCGAGGCCGCGATCACCGCGGCCACGGTCGGCGCGGTGATCGCGGTCCGCCCGGACCTCGTCCATGGCGCCCGCGGTCTGACCGCCCCGCTGAAGCTGCGCGTCGGCGGCGAACTCGTCGACGCCCCGGCCGCCGAGCCGGTGCCGGTCGCCGCCCGCTCCCCGCGCAAGGTGCTGCTGGCCGGTCTCGCCGCCTCCCTCGTCCTCGCCGGCTTCGTCAGCTTCTACGCCTCCGCCAGCCCGGACGGACTGGAAAAGGTCGCGGCCGACAAGGGCATCGACGCGAAGGTGGAGGACCACGCGGCGGCGGACTCCCCGCTCGCGGACTACGGGGTGGAGGGCATCACCGACGCCCGGCTCTCCGGTGGTCTGGCCGGAGTGATCGGCGTGGGCGTGACCGTCGCCGCCGGGACGGGCGTCTTCTGGGCGGTCCGCAAGCGCCGTACCAGCGAGACGTCTCCGGCGACCGTGCCCGATGTGAGCGCCTGACGTCATGGGAGCGGGCCACGCGCACAAGCTCTACCGGCATGGGCACTCCCCCGTGCACGCCCTGCCGCCGCACACCAAACTCGCGGCCGTGTTCGCCTTCGTCGTGGTCGTGGTGTCCACACCGCGCGAGGCGGTCTGGGCGTTCGCGCTGTACGCCGCGCTGCTCGCGGGGGTCGCGTCCGCGGCCCGCGTCCCCGCGGGTTTCGTCCTCAAACGGCTGCTGATCGAGATCCCGTTCGTGGCGTTCGCGGTGCTGATGCCGTTCGTGGCGCAGGGCGAACGGGTCGAGGTACTCGGCCTCTCCCTCAGCGTCAACGGCCTCTGGGGCGCCTGGAACGTCCTCGCCAAGGGCACGCTGGGGGTCGCCGCCTCCGTCCTGCTGGCCGCCACCACCGAACTGCGGGAACTGCTGCTGGGCCTCCAGCGCCTCAGACTCCCGCCGCTCCTCGTCCAGATCGCGTCCTTCATGATCCGCTACGGGGATGTCATCACCGATGAGATGCGCCGGATGCGGATCGCGCGCGAGTCCCGGGGCTTCGAGGCGAGCGGCGTCCGGCACTGGGGGGTGCTGGCCAAGTCCGCGGGGGCGCTGTTCATCCGCTCCTACGAACGCGGGGAGCGCGTCCATCTCGCTATGATCAGCCGGGGCTACGCGGGCAGTATGCCGGTCATCGACGAGGTGACCGCGACCCGGACGCAGTGGTCGTACGCCCTGGCCCTCCCCGCGACCGCCCTCTGCGTCTGTCTGCTGGGATGGACCCTATGACCGCACCGACCACTCCTCCCCCGTCCCTCGAAGTCTCCGGGCTGGCCTTCGCCTACCCCGACGGCCATCAGGCCCTGTTCGGCGTCGACTTCAGCGTCGCGCGCGGCGAACGCGTGGCCCTGCTCGGTCCCAACGGCGCCGGGAAGACCACCCTCGTCCTGCATCTCAACGGCATCCTGACCGGCGGCGCCGGGACGGTGAGGGTGGCCGGACTCCCCGTCGGCAGGGAGCACATGGCCGAGATCCGACGGAAGGTCGGCATCGTCTTCCAGGACCCGGACGACCAGTTGTTCATGCCGACGGTGCGCGAGGACGTGGCCTTCGGTCCCGCGGCGGCGGGGCTGAAGGGGCCGGAACTGGAGGCGCGGGTGGACGACGCCCTCGCGCGGGTGGGCATGGCGGAGTTCAAGCAACGCCCGCCGCACCATCTCTCCTTCGGCCAGCGCCGCCGGGTCGCGGTCGCCACGGTGCTGGCGATGGAGCCGGAGATCCTGGTCCTGGACGAGCCGTCCTCCAACCTCGACCCGGCCTCGCGCCGCGAACTGGCCGATATCCTGCGGTCGTTGGACGTCACGGTCCTGATGGTCACGCACGATCTGCCGTACGCCCTGGAACTGTGCCCGCGCGCGCTGATCCTCAGCGAGGGCGTCATCGCGGCGGACGGCACAACGGGCGAGGTACTGGCCGACGACGACCTGATGCGCAAACACCGCCTGGAACTGCCCTTCGGCTTCGACCCGGGCTCCGTGACCATGGGCGCGTGACGGCCCTGGCCCCGGCCAAGCCGCCCCCCACCCGGCCCCCACCGCGAACTGCCCGATACCCTATGGCCGTTGAACGTCACCGCACTGCCGGCCACACACGACCCGCCGTACACGCCGGAACTGCCCTTCGGCTTCGACCCGGGCTCCGTGACAATGGGCGCGTGACGAACGAGGACCGTATCGAGCTCGTGGAGAACCCGGGCTCGCACCTGCTCGACGACCAGCTGTGCTTCGCGCTGTACGCGGCCCAGCGTGCCGTGACGGCCGCGTACCGTCCGCTTCTGGACGAACTCGGCCTGACCTACCCGCAGTACCTGGTCCTGCTCGTCCTGTGGGAGCGCGGCGAAAGCACGATCAAGGAAGTGGCCGGAGCCCTGCGCCTCGACTACGGCACGCTCTCCCCCCTGCTGAAACGGCTCCAGGCGGCCGGCCTGATCCACCGCGAGCGCTCACCGGACGACGAGCGGGCGGTCCTGGTCACGGTCACGGGACAGGGCGAAGCGCTCAGGGAACGGGCCCGGTGCGTGCCGGGCATTCTGCTCACGGCGTCCGGTCTGGGCGGCGACGAGGTCGCGCGACTGCGCGGGGAACTGCGGCAGTTGACGGAACGTACGGAGGCCGCCCGGAGCCGCACCTCGTAACAGGCCGTTCCCCCACAGACGTTACCGACGGTTACTACCCCCGGGTAACCATCCCCTCCGGCCCCTAGATACCTTGTGCACGATGTACTCGTGCACACCTGTGTGCCCCGGGGGAGAGGTCCACCCATGACGGACGGCGCCGCCGACGACAGCCTCGCTGCCGACACCCGCCCCATGAAGATCATGTACGTCGCCGAGGCCACCGCGCACGGCGGCCGGGACGGCTACGTCACCAGCCAGGACGGCCAGATCGAGCTGAAGGTGGCCATGCCCCCGGCTCTCGGCGGGGACGGCAACGGCACCAATCCGGAGCAGCTCTTCGCCGCCGGTTACAGCGCCTGCTTCCACAACGCCCTCGTCCTCGTGGGCCGTCGCGCGGGATTCGACCTCACCGGTTCCACCGTCGCCGCCAAGGTGGGCATCGGCCCCAACAAACAGCGCGGCTACGGGCTCGCCGTCGCCCTCAGCATCTCCCTCCCCGTCCTCGACCAGGGAGTCGCCGCGAAACTGGTCGAGGCCGCGCACGAGGTCTGCCCGTACTCCAACGCGACCCGCGGCAATATCGACGTCTCGATCCTGCTGGGCTAGGAATCACCGGCGACAGGTGTGCGTTGCACGCACTGTCGGCCGTGGAACGGCGCAGGGGTATCAGGGAGTGCGGACGTGGACGTGAACGGCACAGTGGCCAAGGGCTTCGAGCCGGTGAGGGACGCGTTCATCCGGAACTTCGACACCCAGGGCGAGCGCGGCGCGGCGGTCACCGTGTACCGCGAGGGCCACAAGGTCGTCGATCTGTGGGCCGGTTCACGTGAGGTGACCGGCTCCCCGGAAGACGCGCCCTGGGAGCAGGGCACCGCGCAGATCGTGCGCTCCGCGACCAAGGGCGTCGCCGCCGCCGTACTCCTGCTGCTGCACCAGCGCGGCGAACTCGATCTGGACACGCCCCTGGGCACGTACTGGCCGGAGTTCAAGGCCCACGGCAAGGAACGGACCCTTGTCCGCCACATCCTGGGCCACCGGGCGGGCGTACCGGTCCTGGACCGGCCGCTGTCCCTGGCCGAGGCCGCGGACCCCGACACCGCCGCGGCGGCGCTCGTCGCGCAGGCCCCCGCCTGGGAGCCGGGCACGGCCCACGGCTATCACGCGCAGACGTACAGCTGGCTGACGGGCGAGCTGGTCCGCCGGGTGACCGGACGCGGGATCGGCGCGTGGATCGCGGAGGAGATCACCGGTCCGCTGGGAGCGGACCTCTGGGTCGGACTGCCGCCTCGACTGGCGCACCGGGTGGGCCGGGTGGGCCCGCTGGACGGACCGGAGCGCGCGCCCGGCGGGATACGGCTGCGGCCCAGGCGCTCGGTCTCCGAGGCGTACGCGGATCCGTCCTCCCTGACCCGCCGTGCCTTCGCGGCGATCACTCCGGCGCCGGACGAGAACGACCCGGCGTATCACGCGGCGGTGCTCCCCGCCTCGGGCGGCATCGCGACGGCGGACGGTCTCGCCCGGTTCTACGCGTCCCTGATCTCAGAGGTGGACGGCGTCCGGCTGTTCACCCCCGCGACCATGGAGCTGGCACGGGCGGAGGAGTCCGCGGGCCCGGACCGGGTCCTGGTCGTCAACACCCGTTTCGGCCTGGGGTACATGCTGCACGGCAGCGCCTCGCCCCTGCTGTCCGAGGGCTCTTTCGGCCATCCCGGCCGCGGCGGTGCGCTGGGCTTCGCCGACCCCGGCTCCGGCATCGCCTTCGGCTATGTGACCAACGGCTTCCGCAAGAGCGTGACGGCGGACCCACGAGCACAGGCGCTGGTGCGGGCGATACGCCGTTAGCGCATTCCCCTACGCCCGCCCCAGCGGCACTGCCGACCAGCGGTACTCCCCCGTCTCCCAGGTACCTCTGGCCTGTTCCCCCGTGCTCCCCAGGGATACCGCCGGGTTTCCCGTGGGGAGTTCAAGGATCACTGGGGCATGGCTGGTTTGTCGTTGGCACTGAGTCCACAGTTGCTATGCGATGCGTCCACCGGCCGCGTGGCGGTGTTCACTGGGCGCCATTCCGTACGCGGTGCGAAAGGCCCGGGAGAACTCGGCGGCGCGCGGAAAACCCCAGCGGGCGGCCACGGCGTGGACGGGCAGGGCCCGTTGCGCGGGGTCGGCGAGATCGCGTCGCGCCTGCTCAAGCCGCTGCCGGCGGACGAACGCGGCCACGGTGACGCCCTCCGGCTGGAAGAGCCGGTGCAGATAGCTGCGTGAGATGTAGTGGGCGGCGGCGATCCGGGCGGGCGTCAGCTCGGCGTCGCCCAGGTTGGCGTGGATGAACGCCTTGATCCGCAGGGTCAGCGTCCGGCCATGAGTCTCCGGCGGCAGCCGTACGTCCCCCTCCAGGACATGCGCGAACACGGCGGCGACCAGATCGGCCGCCACGATGCCCAGCCGTGGGGCGTCGGACGGCTGGTAGGAGCCGGTGTCCGAGGCCAGCCGGACCAGGAACTGGGCCAGCAGCGCGCCGATTCCGTCGTTCCCCGACACCTGCTGCCCGATGACGCGCCGGGCCCGGCCCGCGGGCAGCGGCACCAGAGCGCGGGGGAGTTCGAGGCCGACGAGGGTGACCGGGTCGTCGCCGGTGTGGATCTCCCAGGACCGGGACGAGTCGTTGACGTGGAAATCGTGCAGCCCGTAGGCGAGTTGGCGGCCGCCCCAGACGGCGCCGCCCGCTCCGCGCAGCAGCAGGGAGAGATGGTAGGACTCCGGGTCGGACTGGCGGATCAGCTTCGGTGTCCGCCGGAAGACCAGCGGGTCGAAGGTGGCCGGCCAGACGGTCACCTCGCCCAGCGCGAACACCCGCTGCCGCCCCCGGTAGTCGGCGGTCCGGTCACTGTGGAGGTCCATGGGCGCATGGGTACGTCCCATCCGTTCCACCCACGCCTCGAACCGCTCATCCACCGGCAGCACACGGGTGTCGAACACGGATTCGTCCAGCACGCCGCTATCGTACGGCGCGCGGGTCCGGCCCGGCTCTGGTGCCTCGCTCGGTCAGTGCCTCGCTCGGTCCTAGTGCCTGAGGGGATGCGACGTCCGCCCCGACGCCGTGTCGATCTCGTCGTGGGCCTTGGTCAGCAGCCGCATCGCGAGTTCGTTGAGCGCCCGTGCGCCCGCCACCTCCTCCCCGACCCGGGGCTGGTTCGAATCCGAGGGATGCCGGCTGGCGTACCCGTGCGAACGCACCTCGGACCCGTCCGGCAACCGCAGCAGCGCCGCCGCGCTGGTGCGCTGTTCGTCCTCCTCGAATTCCAGCTCGACATGCCATCCGACAACGGTGTGCACCATGACGATCACCTCCGGAGCTCCTGCTTCCAGGGTGCTCCTCCTGACCCTTCGGCGCACGGCCTACCCGGCCCTCAGCATCAGCCCGATCCCGACCACGATCAGCCCGGCCGCCACCACCCGCGACACCCCGAACCGTTCCCGGAAGAAGACGGCCCCGATGGCCGCTCCCACGATGATCGAGGACTCCCGCAGCGCCGCGATCAGTGCGAGTTCCGCGTGGGTCTGCGCCCACAGCACCAGTCCGTACGCCGCCACGGACAGCGCGGCGCCGAGCAGGCCGAGGCCGGCGTGTGGACGCAGGACGGCCACCAGGCGCCCGCGCCACCGGTAGAGCGCGTACGCAGGGATGGCCAGTCCCTCGACGGCCATCAGCCAGGCCAGGTACCCGAGCGCGGATCCCGAGGCCCGTACGCCGAGACCGTCGACCACCGTGTACGCCGCGATCGTCAAGCCGGTCGCCAACGCCGCCCCGATCGCCGCCCAGTCGGGCCGCCGCCCGCGCAGCCCCCACAGCGCCACACCGGTCAGCCCCGCACAGGAGACCGCGATTCCGGCGGCGGCCCAGCCGTCCGGCACCTCGTGCGCGAAGAGGGCCGCGAGCAGCGTGACCACCAGCGGCGCGGTGCCACGGGCGATGGGGTACGCCTGCCCGAAGTCCCCCAGCCGGAACGACCGCATCAACAGGGCGTAGTACGCGATGTGGACGACCCCGGAGACGATCAGATACGGCCACGCGCCCGCCGCCGGGAACGGCACGAACGGGACCATGGCGAGCGCGACCAGCATCCCGCCGCCCGCGATCAGGGTGAAGCCGACGAGTTTGTCGGTGATGCGGTGGGCGATCGCGTTCCAGCTGGCGTGGGTGACCGCGGCGAGCAGCACCGCCGCGGCGACGACAGGCGTCACGCGGCCACGCCGACCGCCGCGCCGGCGGACCGGGTTGACACGAGAACACGAAGCACGCCGGGACCCTGCTCACGCGGGGCCCCGGCGAAACGCGGGTCTGAGGAGTTCGCTACGGGTTCTTCAGACCCGTACGCGTTCTTCAGGCCCGTACGAGTTCCTTGTCCTCGTCCTCCTCCGCACCGCCGGAACCGGACTCGGCGGCGGTACGCAGTCCCTCGCCCTCCACGTCCACGTTCGGCAGCGCCCGGTCCAGCCACTTCGGCAGCCACCAGGCCTTCTTGCCGAGCAGCGCGAGCACGGCCGGGACGATCGCCATACGGACCACGAACGCGTCGAAGAAGACCGCGATCGCGAGGCCGAAACCGATCATCTTGACCATCGACTCGCTGGAGCCGATGAAGCCGGAGAAGACGGCGATCATGATGACGGCCGCGGCGGTGACCACCCGGGCCCCGTGCTGGAAGCCGGTCACGATCGACTGCCCGGGGCTCTCGCCGTGGACGTGGGCCTCCCTCATCCGGGTCACGAGGAACACCTCGTAGTCCATGGCGAGACCGAAGACCACGCCCACCATGAAGATCGGCATCATCGACATGATCGGGCCGGTTTCCTCGACGCCCATCAGGCCGACAGCCAGCCCCCACTGGAAGACCGCGACCACCGCGCCGAGCGCCGCCAGCACACTGAGCAGGAAGCCCAGGGCCGCCTTCAGCGGGACCAGGACCGAGCGGAAGACCACGATGAGCAGGAGGAAGGCCAGGCCCACCACCAGGGCGAGATACGGGATCAGCGCGTCGTTGAGCTTCTGCGAGAAGTCGATGTTCATCGCGGTCGTACCGGTGACCAGGACCTCGCCGCCGCCGTCGGCCTTCTTGACCGCGCCGCCCTCGTCACGGATGCCGCGCACCAGCTCCTCGGTCGCCACGGAGGACGGTTTGGAGTCCGGGACCACGGTGATCATCGCGGTGTCGCCGGCCTTGTTGAAGGTCGCCGGGCTCACCGAGGCCACATCGTCGAGGCCCTTGATCTTCTCGACGACGTCATTGGCGTCGGCCTTCGCGTCGGCGCTGCCCTTTCCGTCGAACACGACCATCAGCGGCCCGTTGAAGCCGGACCCGAACGCGTCGGACAGCAGGTCGTAGGCGCGGCGCTGCGTGGTGGAGACCGGCTGGGAGCCGTCGTCGGGCAGACCCAGTTCCAGCGAGGCCGCCGGGACGGCCGCGGCGCCCAGACCGATCACACCGAGCAGCAGCACGGCGACCGGCCTGCGGACCACGAAGCGGGCCCAGCGGGTGCCCATATTGGGCTTGGGCTCGGCGTCCTCCCGCTTCTTGGCGCGGTTGCCGCCGAGCAGCCGGCTCTTCTCACCCGCGGGGCGCACCTTGCGGCCGGCGTATCCGAGCAGCGCGGGAACCATGGTGAGCGCGATCAGTACGGCGATGGCGACCGTGCCCGCCGCCGCGATGCCCATCTTGGTCAGCATCGGGATGTTGACGACCGCGAGGCCCACCAGGGCGATGACGACGGTGAGTCCGGCGAAGACCACGGCGGAGCCCGCCGTGCCGACGGCCCGGCCGACCGCTTCCTGGCGGTCCCGGCCCTCGGCCAGTTCGGCGCGGTAGCGGGAGACGATGAAGAGCGCGTAGTCGATACCGACCGCGAGGCCGATCATCATCGCGAGTGTGGAGGTGGTGGAGCCGAGGTCGAGCGTGCTCGCCAGGGCCGTGATGGACGAGACGCCGATACCGACACCGATCAGCGCGGTCAGCAGCGGCAGTCCGGCCGCGACCAGCGAACCGAAGGTGATGACGAGGACGACCGCGGCGGCCGCGATACCGATGACCTCGGTGGCGCCGGTCTCGGGAACCGCCTGAAGCGCGTCACCGCCGATCTCCACGGTGAGCCCGCTCTCCCGGGCCTGCTGCGCGGCGTGCTCCAGTGCCTCCTTGGAGGAGTCCTTCAGCTCCATGCCGGAGACCTTGTACCTGACCTGCGCGTACGCGATCGTCTCGCCCTTGTTGAGGGACTTGGTGACGTATGGGTCCGTGACGGAGACGACCTCGGAGCCGTCGCCGAGTTCGTCGACGGTCTCCTTGACGGCCGCCTTGTTCCCGGCGTTCGTGATCTTCTGGCCGTCGGGGGCCTTGAAGACGACACGCGCGGTGGCGCCGTCCGCGTTCATCCCGGGAAAGCGCTGCTCCAGCAGGTCGAACGTCTTCTGCGCCTCGGTCCCGGGGATGGAGAAGGAGGAGGAACCGGCTGCGGGGGCACTGGCGGCGCCGACCCCCGCGAGGGCGAGCAGGGCCACCCATATGAGGACGACGAAGTGCCGTCGCCGGAAGGCGAACCGGCCGAGTTTGTACAGGAATGTGGCCACGTTGGGAGTACTCCCGGTCAGGTCG
>Ga0207639_10003640_pt1 | contig 10355 bp, 8 predicted proteins | sample KBSCornC32_FD_184299 | JGI IMG/M metagenome (GOLD analysis project Ga0207639, IMG submission 184299) | Corn rhizosphere microbial communities from Kellogg Biological Station, Michigan, USA - KBS Corn C3-2 (SPAdes) (version 2) | ecosystem: Host-associated > Plants > Roots > Rhizosphere > Soil ...
GCGAGATCGTCGTGCCCGCCGTCTTCGCCGCGGTGATGATCGGGCTCTTCGCGATGCAGTACGACAGCGCCACGGGCGGGCTCTCGACCGTGCTCTGGGCAGCGACGATGACGGCGGTGGTCGTCCGCTTGACGATGAGCGACCGCGAGAACCGCAAGCTGCTCGAGGAAGTGCGCACCGACCTCCTGACCGGCCTCGGCAACCGTGGCCGCATGCAGGTGGAGTTGGCGGAGACCTTCGAGCGAGCGAGCGGCGAGCAGCCCGCGATGCTCTACCTCTTCGACCTCAATGGCTTCAAGCGCTACAACGACACCTTCGGCCATCCCGCCGGCGACCGGCTCCTCAACCGGCTCGGCGCTCGCCTGAGGACGGCAATCGGGGACGACGGCTCCGCGTACCGGATCGGCGGCGATGAGTTCTGCCTGCTGCTCACCTGTGCCGAGGACCGCTTCGAGGCAGTTGCTCGGGCGGCGACCGAGGCCCTGACCGAACGCGATCGCGGGGTCGAGGTCAACTCCTCCTGGGGCGCCGCGACGATCCCGGCTGAGGCCGGCGATCCCTCGGCAGCGCTGCAACTTGCCGACGTGCGCATGTACGCGCAGAAGGAGTCGCGTCGCACCGCCCACCCGGCCGTCCCCGTTCCTGACCCGCAGGGCGCCGAGCCGGCGATCAGGGCTAGCCGCGGCTGAGACCGTCGAGCAGCGCGCCGAGGGTACGCCCGACCTCCGCTCGCATCCGCTCGGCGTCATCGGCTCGCGCCACGAGCATCGCCGCCTCGTCGAGGGCGCCCATCAGCACGTGAGCCAGCGGCCGCACAGGCTGGGAACCGATTTCCCCGGCCTCGACCGCCGCTTGCAGCGTCGCCTCGATCAGGCCGAGCCCATGCTTGGTGGCGATCTCCCGCCAGCGATCCCAGCCCAGCACCGCAGGCCCGTCCAACAGCACGATCCGCTGCGTCTCGGGCTCCGTGGCAGCGAGCAGGAACATTTCGGCGCCCGCCTTCATCGCAGCAAGCGGCGAGGTCGCGTTGGCCTGCAGGGCCCCTGAGGCGATTCGCTCCGCCAGCTCGATCTCGATCTGCTCGTAGACCGCCTCGAAGAGCTCGCGCTTGCCTTTGAAGTGGTGGTAGAGCGCGCCCCGGGTGACCCCCGCCGCGCGAACGATCTCCTCGGTGCCGACGCCGGCGTAGCCGCGCTCGGCGAGAAGCGGTCGCGCCGCGCCGAGCAAGGCCGCGCGGGTGGCGCCGGAACGCTCTGCCTGTGTTCGTTTGACATTCATACAGTATGTATGTAACTGTACCCCGCAACCGCCACGAAGGAGGATTGCCGATGAGCCAGTCAGATCAGCGCCACGAAATCGAGTTGCCCGCGGGGCGCGTTCGCTATCGCGAAGCGGGCGAGGGCAAGCCGGTGGTCTTCGTCCACGGCTTCCTCGTCGACGGCAGGCTCTGGGACGGGGTCGTCGAGCAGCTCTCAGGCCGGTATCGCTGCATTGCTCCGGACTGGCCGATCGCCGCGCACCAGGTGGCGATGAAGCCGGATGCCGACCTCTCCCCTCCCGGCATCGCCGCCTTGATCGCCAGCTTTCTCGAAGCGCTGGAGCTCGAGGACGTGACTATCGTCGGCAACGACTCCGGCGGCGCGATGTCGCAGGTATTGATCACCACACATCCCGAGCGGATCGGCCGCCTGGTCCTGACCAACTGCGACACCCACGACAACTTCCCGCCGAGGATCTTCAAGGCGATGCCGCCGCTGGCAAAGCTGCCCGGCGGCATGACCGTGCTCTCTGCCCCCTTCCGCATCGGCGCCCTCGCGCGCATGGCTTTCAAGCCCTTCGCCCGCACGCCGATACCGGCCGATCTGGTCGCCTCGTGGATGCGCCCCAGCCTCAGCGACGCCGGCGTCAAGCGCGATGCGACAAAGGTCACCGCCGGGATGAACAAGCGCTACACCCTGGAGGCGGCCGAGCGGCTGAGCGAATCCGAGCTCCCCCTGCTGCTCGTCTGGGCGCCGGGCGACAAGTTCTTCCCGATCTCCTACGCGGAACGCCTCGAGAAGGAGACGCCAAACGCCCGCCTGGTTCGGATCCCCGACGCGAGCACCTTTGTGGCGTTGGACCAACCCGGCCGTCTTGCCGACGAGATAGCGACGTTCGTCGAGCAGAACTGAGGCAAAACGCGCAAGCTGCGGGTTCTTTTTCGCTACTTGCATGTTTTTCGTCCGACTGAGGGGCGAAGGTTCCGTGCGGAGGTTCCATAACCCCCTACAGGACGGAGAGTCATGCCCAGGGAAATCTTCGACCAGGATCGGCCTCGGAGCACGATGGCGCGACGCCTCGACGAAGCGTTTGCCGGTTGCGACCAGTGGACCCTCGCCCCGCCGACTCAGCGACGCAGCGAGGCCGTCTTCAGCCCGCAGGCCTCGATCTCGTCGAGGATCAGCGGCAGGGCCGCCGCCGTGCGCACCCAGGAGCCGCGAGCGCTGTAGTAGTCCGCGTCGTGCAGAAGCACAACGTCGCCGGCCGTAATGCCGGCGCTGGAGCGACGGGCGATGGACTCCGCCGTCGCGCTGCGATCCCAGTCGCGACCCCAGCGTGACCAGAGCACCGGCCGCCAGCCGCGCCGCTTCACGGCGCGCAGGGTTGGAGCGCTGAAGATCCCGTAGGGAGGGCGGTAGCAGGCGACCGTCTGGCCGCTCGCCTCCTCGATGGCCGCCCGCGCTCGCTCGGCGTCTTCGAGAAAGCCGCGCGGCCCGAGCCGCAGGTTGTTGCGATGGCGGAAGCAGTGAAGCTCCGTCCCGTGCCCCGCGGCGACGATCTCAGCGACCAACGTCGAGTAGCGGGCCACCTGCTCGCCGACGAGGAAGAAGGTCGCCGTCGCGCCTCGCTCGCGCAGGGTCTCGAGCACTGCCGGCGTTCCCTGCGGGTGTGGGCCGTCATCGAAGGTGAGGGCAACCGCATCCGCATCGTCCACTTTCATCTCGATGCCGAGCGCCGGGCCGAGGCCCGGCACGATCGGCGCCAGTGCCGGGCCCGCGTGCAGGACCGCCGCCGCCGAGGCGCCGGCCCCTAGAGCCTGCCTCAGGGCCACGCGTGTGCGGCTAGCGAGCGCCGGACCAAGTGGGGCAAGGACGCAGGGAGACCAAATAGTCGTGCACTATTTGGCCGACCGAGGACGCCGCACCGCGCCGTGTCCGCCGCCGCTAGACGTGCGCGGGGGGCTCTGAGGCAGGCTCTAAGCAGCGTCCCGATCAATTCCCGTTGCTGGCGCTCGCCTGCTTGCCGGCCGCCGCGGCCGGCTGTGCCGGCTTGGAGCTTTCGACAGCCGGGGCGGGCGTGTCGTTGTCCTTGCCGAAGTGAATGCGACCCTCCAGCGGCTTGGCGACCACCTTGTAGGGAGCTTCGCGGTCGATCACGGTGAACAGCATCACCACCGCGATCAGGGCCAGTGCGACAGCCGTCGCCACCCGCTCGGTGCGCAGGCGCCAGACCGGCTGCGGGCGCACCCGGGGGCGCACGGCAAGCACGCGCGAGGCGAGCGAGGGCAGGGAGGCGAAGGAGGAATCGGGCGAGCGGCGCTCCCTGGTGACGTGGCGCAGAACCGACTCCAGCTCGTGCTTGGAGCCCGCGACCTCGGCCAGGCCGAAGCGTTCGAAGGCTGCGTTGTTGGCCCGCAGGTGGCCCGCCGAGAAGCCGTAGGAGACCACCGGGCAGCCGCGGATGTGCGCCTCGAGCACGGTCAGGCCGGCGGTGGCGTGGATCATCGCGTCGGCCGCTGCCATCCAATCGCTCATCTGCTCGGTGAAGCCGAGGATGCGAACCTGCTCGTTGCCGGCAAAGGCGCTTTCCAGCTTCTCGCGGGCGATGTCGTTGCGGCCGGTGATGCAGACGACCAGGGCGTCCTCCAACAGCGCCGAGCGGATCGCGCCCTCGAGGTCGCCTATCCCCCAGCCGCCGCCGGAGACGAGAACGACGCGGGCGTGAGCCGGAACGTCGAGGGCCTCACGGGCATCGCGCCGCGTGCGGGGCATCAGGAAGTCGCGCGAGATCGGTGGGCGCACCCACTCCACGGTTCCCGGACCGACCAGCTTCTCGACCTCCTCGGTCGACTCCGGATGGGTGACGTAGTGCAGGTCGACCCCGGGATGGGCCCAGTAGCGCAGACCGGCCAGGTCGGTGATCGCCGACTGCACCGGGATCTCCAACCGCCGGTTCTCGCGCAGCATCCCGAGCACCGCGGTCACGCCGGGATAGGTCGAGATCACCGCGTCGGGGTCGTGCGCCTCGATCGCCTTCAACAGACCGCGACCCGAGAACACGTAGCCGAGATGGTGAAAGAGCCAGCGGGTCGGGGCGAACTTGGTGATCAGCCAGTACTGGACGTCGAACAGCCAGGGCATCCAGCGGAAAGTCACTTTCGAGCCGTTGCGGAGGACCGTGGCGGAGAGCTTTCCCATCGCCTCGAGCCCATTTGCGATCTCGACTTCGACCCCCGGCACCTCCTCTTCGAGGTCGGCCTTGATGATCCGCGCCGGCAGATCGTGCCCCTCGCCGATGTCGGCGCTCAGGATCAGCACTCGGGGGGACCGCTCCTCGGCACGGGCTGCGCCAGAGAGCAGCGCCCCCGCCGCGTGTTCGTTGCCGTTGAGCGAGGGCTGCTTGCCGGGGATCGGATCGGGCGGGCGGGCGGTGTTGCGAACCCACTCCACGTACTTGCGCACGCCTTCCTTGAAGCTCGTCTCGGCCTTCCAGCCGAGCTCGGCTAGGGCGCGCTCGTTGGAGATCGTCTTGCCGGGGAAATCGCCAGGGCGCGGCGGAGTGTGGGTGATCTCGCAGGTGTCGACGTTTTCCTGCACCCGCTCGGCGATTTCGAGGATCGTCACGACCTCGTCGCCGGAGAGGTTGTAAGTGCGGCCAGCGGCCTCGGGGGCGAGCGCCGCGACGATCCCGTCGGCGAGGTCCTCGACGTAGATGAAGCTGCGGGTGGTCGAGCCGTCGCCGGCGATCGTCAGCGGCTTGCCTTCGAAGGAGAGGTCGGTGAACTTGGCGACCACGCCGGCGGCGCGGGCGCGTGGGCCGTAGGGGATGCCGAAGCGCAGCACTGTGCTCTCGAGCTCGTAGAGCTCGGCGTAGCCGGCGCAGTAGGTCTCGCCGGCTAGCTTGGTTGCCGTGTAGAGGTGGCGCGGCGCCGGGATCGGGGTTTCCTCGTCGACCTCCTGCTCGGGGCAGTCGCTGTAGACCCAGGTGGTCGAGCCGTAGACGACGCGGCCGACCTTGGCCCGGCAGGCGGCCTCGAGCACATTCAGCGTGCCGCGCGTGTTGACCTCCTCGGCGAGGACCGGATCGGCGAGGACGTGGCCGACGTCGGCGACCGCGGCAAGGTGGATGACGGCGTCGCAATCGCGCATCGCCAAATCCAAATTTGCGGGGTCGGTGATGCTGCCAGTGAAGGTCTCGACTTCCAGCGGCGAGTGGTAGGGCGAAGCGCTGAGGTCGAAGATCCGCGGCGTATCGCCGCGCTCGATCAGCCGGTCGACCACGTGCGAGCCGATGAAGCCGCCACCGCCGGTTACCAGGACCCTCATGCTTCCTCCTCCTCGCCGAGCGCCGTCGCGCGGCTCTCCGGTCGGTAATAGAGCGGCACGCACCAGTGGTTCTCGGCCACCCAGTCGGTGTTCGGCAGCTGCTCCGTGCGCCCCATGATCCGATGGCAGGGCTCCTCGTAGACGCGGCCCGTGGACTTCTCGATCTCCTCGAAGACGATGTACTTGTAGAAGCCTGAGGTCATTCCCTCGGGCAGCTCCAGCCGTGCGGGGTGCCGCGGATCGAGATGCTCGGCCGCGTAGGCGTTCTTCCAGGCGACGATCTCCTCCATGCGCTCGGCCTGGACCAGGCCCAAAGCTGCGGTGAACTCGCTCATTCGGAAGTTGAGCCCGTCGACCTCGTGCTCGAACTTGCCGTAGTTGCGGAACTTGCGGGCGAACTCGATCAGGTCCTCGTCGGCGGAGACCAGCACTCCCCCCTCGCCGGTCGAGACGGTCTTGGTCGCGTAGAGCGAATAGACGCCGGCGTCGCCAAAGGAGCCGGGCTTGCGTCCGCTCCACTCGGCCCCGTGAGCGTGGGCGCAGTCCTCGAGCAGGAAGATTCCGTTTGCGCGGCAGTAGGAGGCGATCCGCTCGGCGTCGAAGGCGATGTGACCGCCGATGTGGACGAGGATGGCCGCCTTTGGCTTGTGCCTCTCGGCCTTTGCCTCGAAGTCGTCGAACGACATGCAGAGGTCGGTGCGATTGCAGTCGACGAACTCGACGCGGGCGCCGGCATGGACCGCCGCCAGCGGCGTCGCCATGAAGGTATTGGAGGGGCAGAGCACGGTCTCCCCCCTCACCCCCGCAAACTCCAGCGCCGCCAGGGCGCCGCCCGCCCAGCTGGACAAGCCGACGCTGGCCAGGCCATTCCACTCGCCCCAGCGCTGCTCGAACGCTTCCAGCATTCGACCCTCCGACCACTGCTCGGAGTCAAGGACCTCGGTCCAGAGCTCGAAGAGCTTGGCGCGGTCACGATGGTCGAACCCGATCGCGAACTTGCTCGCGTCGATCCGGCTTGTCTCTGCGGACCCTACGGTGGCTCCTTGGCGTGAGTGTGGCTGGGAAGCCTTCGCGGGACGAAATCAGGTGAGCGCGAGAGGCGGCCGCAAGGCTAGCAGCGAAAGCGGATCGAAGCCGGCGGAATTCAGTCCGATTCGCCGCTGTGAGCGTTCTCGATGACGGCTCCCACCGCGCGCGACCCGGCCAGCAGCGTGGTGCCGGCGACGGCTATCGCGATCGAGGCGATCAGCGCGGCCCCCCCGAGCGGCGTCGAACCCCACGACTCGTTGAAGATCAGAGGCGCGATCACCACCGGCACGAGCACCTGGACCGCGAACATCACCGGCGCCACGTGGGTGGCTGGCCGGCGTTGCAGAGCGCTCATCTCGCTCAGCAGCGCCAGGGCCTCCGAGAGCCCGGCTGTCGCCAGCCAACCGATCGCGAGCAGCAGCGTGCCGGAGGCCAGCTCGTCGGTGAGCAGCTTGCTGGCGATCGCCGTCCAAGCGTAGCCACAGCCGGCGCTGACCACGGCAAGCGTGCCGAACGCGCCGGCCCACCCGCGCATCACATATGGAGCGAGGAGGGGGATCGCAATCAGGATCGCCGCCAGGGCGATCGCCCCCGGTCCGGCATGCTCAGTGCTGCGGTCGGGCGCGGTCAGGGCAACCCCGGCTACTCCGATCGCGATCGCCGCGACCGCGGTCCACTCCCGCAGCCCGGGTCGCTCTCCCAATCGCGTGGCCCCCAGCCAAAGCAGCAGGATCAAGCCACTCGCCAAGCACGGCTGCACGACGGTCAGCGGCGCCAGCAACAGCGCCACGATCTCCAGCGGCCACCCCGCGAACCCCAGCGCCGTGGCCCCCAACCAGCGGCGGTTCCGCACCAGCCTGCCGATCAGCGAAGGCCGCAGCGAGTGTTCCACCGACACCCCCCGCGCCTCCAGCGCCTGAAACGCAATCGACGCATTGTAGAGCAGCGAAGCTCCAATGGCCGCAACGATCCCGAGAGCAATCACGAGCCGACCCTAGCTGGCGACCCGGAGCCAGATTCGGCGATGGGGTAACCCCTTGACGGACACTCAAGAGCGGCCTCCGGCCGCTCGTCCGGCGAGGGGTTACCCCATCGCCGGACCCGCCTCAGGTTTCCTGATAGAGCGGCCCGTCCCCACCCTCGGGCAGCGTCAGGCGCCCGCCCTTGGCCGTGATCGCACCGCACTGGACGCAGTTGGAGGCGGTCACGTGCACGTCGACCTCGGCCGCGCCATTCTCGAGCTGGTCCTCGGGGATCTCGTAGACCTGCGCCGGGCACATCGAGACCCAAGTCTGAGCGATCTCGCGGGGAACCTTGCTCTGGATGCGGACGTGGTTGGGGGCGTCGTCGCGGGTCGCGTTGCCGGAGAGGAAGACCGAGTCGAGCTTGGCGAAGGTGAGCTCGTTGTCGGGCTTGACGTACATGTCGCCCGCCTTGCCGAGATCCATCTCGACCTCGGAGTCGTGCTCCTGCTTCCAGTGGCCACCGGGGAAGTTGCCTTTGGTGATCGTCATCGCCGAGGCGAAGGCGCCGCCGAGGAAGAAGCCTTTGGAGAAGGGCTGGCGCATGTTGCGCGATTCGTAGAGGTCCTTCTCGATCAGCGACTTGTGGACCTTCTCGTCGTAGGCCTCGAAGTTCACAGAGTCCTGCTTGAGCGACTCGACGATCGTCTCCGCCGCGTACATCCCCGCGTGCATCGCGTAGTGGACGCCCTTCAGGGTAGGCACGTTGACCATACTGGCCGCGTCGCCGGCAACCACCATGCCGGGCACGGCGAGGCGCTTGGGCATCGCGAAGTAGCCGCCGGAGGGAATCGTCTTGGCACCCCAGGCCACGCGTTTGCCGCCCTCGAGCAGATCCTTGATGAAGGGATGGGTCTTGAGCAGCTGCAGGGCGTCGTGGACCGAGAAGGTCGCGTCGGTGTAGTCGAGCCCGGCGACGAGGCCGATGCAGAGCTTGTCCTCGCCCATCGGATAGATGAAGCTGCCGCCGAACTCGTTGAAGCGCGGTGACTTGCGCAGCGGCCAGCCCATCGTGTGGATCACGCGGTCGAGCGGCTTCTGGACCTCCCAGACCTCCTTGACCCCGAGCTCCCAGCGCATCGGGTCGGCGCCGTGCATATCGAAGTAGTCGTAGGCGGCGTAGGTGAGGTGGCCGACCGTGCCCTCGGCGAGGACCGTCGCCTTGGCGACGACGTCGGAGCCGGGCTCGAAGTTGCCCAGCTCTTCGCCCTCCTTGCCGCGGCCGCGGTCGCCGGAGCGGATCCCCTTGACGACCCGGTCCTCGACCAGGAGCTTGGTCGCCGCGGTCTCCGAGAGGATGTAGACGCCCGCCTCCTCGGCTTTCTCCGCCAGGAAGCGGCCCAGCTTCGAGACCGAGGTGACGTAGTTGCCGTGGTTACGGAAGTTCGGCGGCATCGGCTTCAGCGGCAGCGCCGCCTTCGAGGTCAAGAGGTAGACCGCGTCCTTGGTCACCTCCTGGAAGACCGGCCACTCCTCCTTGGGCAGGTCGGGGAAGAGCTCTTCCATCGCCGACGGCTTCATGTTCGCCCCGGAAAGCAGGTGGGCGCCGGCGACCTTGCCCTTCTCGATCACCGCGACCGGGACTTCGCCGAGCTTCTCGGTCAGCTCCGGCTCGTCCTCGAGCAGCTGCATGATCTTGTTGGCGCAGGCGAGCCCGGCGGGCCCGCCCCCCACGATCGCGATGCCGACCTCGATGCGCTCGTCCTCGGCATCGGTCGGCGGACCGATCACGTCGGCCGGGTCGAACGGCGGCGGGAACTCACTCGGTGCTACAGCCGGCATCGCATGCTCCAATCGTCGTCAGGTGAACGAACGGCACCCGGGGAGCCGGGGCTCCCCGGGAAAACGTCAGCCGCCCTTCTTGGCCTTGATCGCCTCGGTCAGCTTGGGGACGATCTTGTGCAGGTCGCCCACCACGCCGAGATCCGAGAACTCGAAGATCGGCGCGTTCTGGTCCTTGTTGATCGCGAGGATGTTTTCCGAGCTCTGCATCCCGACCTTGTGCTGGATCGCGCCGGAGATGCCGGCGGCCAGGTAGAGCTTCGGCGCGACCGTCTTGCCGGTCTGGCCGATCTGGGCTGCGTAGGGGTACCAGCCGGCGTCGACCACAGCGCGGGTGGCGGCAACCGCCCCGCCCATCGCCTCGGCCAGTTCCTCACACTGCTTGAAGCCCTCTGCTGCACCGAGGCCGCGACCGCCGCCGACGAGGATCTCAGCGTCCTCGATGTTGACGTCGGCGCCGCGCTGCTCGCCGCGCTGGACCATCTTGGCCTTGGTCGACCAGGGCGAGAGCTCGACCTGAACGTCGATGACCTCGGCCGTGCCGCCGCTCTCGTTGGCGTCGAAGGCGTTGAGGCGGCCGATGATGATGCCGGGCTCCGAGACATAGCCGACGTCGGCGATCTGGGAGTCCTGCAGGATCGGGCGCTCGGCGACGAGCTTGCCGTCCTGCACCTTGACCTCGGTGACCTCCATCGTCACGCCGGCGTTGAGGCGGGCGGTGAGGCCGGCGCCGATCTCGAAGCCGAGCAGGCCGCCGCCGAAGAGGGCGTAGCTGAAGCCCTCGTCGCCGATCACTTTGGCCATCGCGTCGACGATCGGCTGGGCCAGGCCCTCGGGAACGTCCTTGGCCCGGTAGACCTTGGTCGCGCCCCAGTTGCCGAGCCCGGCGCAGGCATCGTCGGAGATGTCCCCGACGACCATCACACCGGCGTCGCCG